>Ga0068863_100003405_pt1 | contig 15681 bp, 14 predicted proteins | sample KBSSwiS62_FD_66596 | JGI IMG/M metagenome (GOLD analysis project Ga0068863, IMG submission 66596) | Switchgrass rhizosphere microbial communities from Kellogg Biological Station, Michigan, USA - KBS Switchgrass S6-2 | ecosystem: Host-associated > Plants > Roots > Rhizosphere > Soil ...
TGTGGGCTGGGAGCGCGTAATACGCTGCGGCTGGAGGCGGCGATGGCGCTGTACGGGCACGAGATCTCGGACACGATTAATGTCTTTGAGGCAGGTCTGGGGCGCTACGCAAAACTCGACAAGGGCGACTTTGTGGGGCGCGATGCGTTGGTGAAGATTCAGGAAGAGGGCGGCCCGAAGAGGAAACTAGTCGGGTTGGAGATGATTGAGCGCGGGATCGGGCGTGACGGCTATCCGGTGTTCTCCCTGGACGGTAAACGAATTGGTGAGATCACGAGTGGGTCTCCGGCTCCGTTTTTGAAGAAGAACATCGCGCTCGCGTATGTGCCTGTGGAGAGTTCGGCGCTGGACACCGAAGTTGCGGTGGAGATTCGTGGGCAGATGGTGAAGGCCAAGGTTGTACCGACTCCGTTCTACAAGCGGGCGAAAAAGTAAGGAGCGAATGTGCAATTTATCTCTGTAAGCAGGCGCCGGACGGAGGCGTTTCCGGCTGAGGCGTGGACTCCTGAACTGGTAGCGGCCGAGGGGCAGCGTGTGCGCGAGTTGTACGCGGCGGGCGTGGTGCGGACGATCTGGCGGCGCCAGGACATGCCCGGCGCAGCGATGATTCTGGAGGCTGCGAGCGAGGATGAGGCGCGCGCCGCGTTGGAGAGCCTTCCGCTGGCGCAGAAGGGGATGCTGGAGATCGTAGTCTTCACGGCGCTGGAGCCCTATCCGGCGTTCGGGCCTCGCTGAAACGCCCGAGTATCGCACAGTTTTCCGGCTTAAGACGCAATACAATAAAGAGGGAGAGACCCCAAAAGACATGGCTTATCCTGCGAATTACAAGTACACGAAGGAACACGAGTGGATCGACGTCAACGGCGCGAAGGGCTCGGTGGGCATTACTGACTACGCGCAGAACTCGCTGGGCGACATCGTGTTTGTCGATCTGCCCAAGGTGGGCGACACGCTTGAGGCCGGCAAGATCTTCGGCTCTGTGGAGTCGGTAAAGGCGGTTTCGGATCTGTATTCGCCTGTGAGCGGCACCGTGACCGAAGTGAATGAGGCGCTGAAGGATGCGCCTGAGAAGATCAACGCCGATGCCAACACGACCTGGATGCTGAAGCTGGACGTGACGAATGCTTCGGAGCTTGACGGGCTGTTGTCGGCTGCCGATTACGAGAAGTTCATCAGCGAAGAGACCGGACACTAAGACGATGCGTTATTTGCCGAAGTCCCCTGCGGACCGCAAGGAGATGCTTGCGGAGATTGGCGTGGCATCGATCGATGACCTGTTCTCGACGATTCCTGCGGAGTATCAGTTCAAGCGCGACCTTGCGATTCCGCGGCAGCATGGCGAATCGGAGATCATCGACAAGTTTCGCGAGTACGCAAGCCAGAACGCCACTGGATATGCGAGCTTTCTGGGCGCGGGCGTGTACAAGCACTATCGGCCGGTGCTGATCGACACGGTCGTCTCGCGCGGCGAGTTTCTGACAAGCTACACCCCGTATCAGCCGGAGATCGCGCAAGGCACACTGCAGGCGATGTTCGAGTTCCAGACGATGATCTGCGAGCTGACCGGGATGGAGATTGCGAACGCGTCGATGTATGACGGTTCGACCGGCGCAGCTGAGGCCATCATGATGGCGGTGCGCGTGACGGGACGCGATGGCGCGGTGATTGCGCGCACGGTGCATCCGGAGTATCGCGAGGTGGTGGCGACGTATGCGCTGCACCAGGAGATTCCGACGGCTGAGGTCGGCTATACGGAGAATGGTCGGGTTGATCTGGCCGCTCTGGATGCGGCGATCACGGACAACACTGCCTGCGTGCTGATTCAGTCGCCGAACTTCTTCGGGACGATTGAGGATGTCGCGGCGATTGCCGACATTGCTCACAAGAAGGGTGCGCTGCTGATCGTCTCGATCGCCGAGGCGGTGTCGCTGGGCATCGTGAAGCCGCCGGCTGAGGCGGATATCGTTTCGCTCGAGGCACAGAGCTTCGGCGTGGCTCCGAGCTATGGTGGGCCGTTCTGCGGTGTGATTGCGTGCAAGGAGAAGTTCCTGCGGCAGATGCCGGGACGCATCGTTGGTGAGACGAAGGACATGGACGGCAAGCGCGGATTCGTCCTGACGCTGTCGACGCGTGAGCAGCATATTCGCCGCGAGAAGGCGACCTCGAACATCTGCACCAATCAGGCTCTGGTGGCGATGATGACGACAGTCTTCCTGACGGTCTACGGCAAGGAGGGCATGAAGGACCTTGCGGTGCAGAATCTGGCCAAAGCGAAGTATGCCGCCGACATGCTCGGTAAAGGCGCGAAGGTGCTGTTTCAAGGCGCACCGCGGTTCCATGAGTTTGTTCTCGATCTTGGGAACAATGCCGAAGCCGTGAACGCGAAGCTGCTGGAGAAGAAGATCATTGGCGGCCTTCCGTTGGCGAAGTGGTATCCGGAGCTGGGGCCGAATGCGAGCCTTTGGTGCGCGACTGAACTGACGACGAAGGCGCAGATCGATGCGGCGGCTGAGGCGCTGAACTAGCGTGGATATCTCAGAGATCATCGGCGAGGAGCTGGGCGCGGTGGAGTTTGTACAGGACTACCTGCAGCTTCGCTTCGATACACCTCTGCTGACGCTGTATGCGTGGCCGCATGTTCTGCTGAGTGAGTTTTCGATTGCTCATGGCGAGCCAGAGTATCGGAATGCGCTGTGCTCGCTAATTGGCGAGAAGGTTGAAGAGGCGGCGCTGGAAGAGGGCGATTCGCTGACGATCAAGTTTGAGAACGAGACGGTGATTGCGCTGTCGTTGCGGGAAGAAGACCTAGATGGACCAGAGGCGGGAGCGTATTCGGCGACCGGTTCGACCGCGGATCAGATGGAGTTTTGAGGAACGCTGATGAGTGATGCAAAGTTTGTCGGAACACCGAAGAAGGTAACGACGCACGTCAACCAGAACGAAGACCTGATGTTTGAGAAGTCTTCGCCGGGCAAAAAGGCTTATCGGCTGGCGGAGCTGGATGTTCCTGCGGTGGACGCCGCTTCCCTTCTGGGTGACTCGGTTCGCACGGACCTGGGCGTGATGCCGGAGTTGAGCGAGATTGAGATTGTGCGGCACTTCACGCGACTTTCGACGTGGAACTATGCGATTGATCTCGGCATGTATCCGCTGGGTAGCTGCACGATGAAGTACAACCCGCGTGTGAATGAACTGGTGTCGCGGCTAGAAGGGATCGCCGAGGCGCATCCTTATCAGCCTGAATCGTTGTCGCAGGGCGTGCTGAGCATCATGAAGCTGCTGAGCGAGTGCCTGATCGAGATTACCGGCATGGACACGATCACGCTGCAGCCGGCCGCAGGCGCGCATGGAGAGTTTACGGGCATCCTGCTAGCGCGTGCGTATCACGAGGCGCAGGGCAATGCGCGAAAGAAGATTCTAATTCCTGACTCTGCTCATGGCACGAATCCAGCTACTGCAGCGGTGTGTGGCTATCAGGTGGCTAATCTGAAGTCGAACGCGCAGGGCATGGTGGATATCGCCGAGCTGGAGCGGATGGTGGACGGTGATACCGCTGCGCTGATGCTCACCAACCCTTCGACGATTGGCGTGTTTGAGAGCGAGATTCACAAGATCGCCGACATTCTGCATGCGAAGGGCGCGCTGCTTTACATGGACGGCGCGAACATGAATGCCTTGGTGGGCAAGACGCGTCCGGGCGACTTTGGCGTGGACGTGATGCACCTGAACCTTCACAAAACCTTCTCGACTCCGCATGGAGGCGGTGGCCCGGGATCGGGGCCGGTAGCATGCAAGAAGATTCTGGAGCCGTTTCTGCCGAAGCCTGTGGTCGTGACCAAGGCCGACGGCACGTTGGCGCTGGACTACGACAGGCCGCAGAGCATTGGGCGTGTACGAGCGTTCTACGGCAACTTTGGCATGTTTGTTCGCGCGCTGGCATACATCCTGGCGAACGGGCCGGATGGACTGCGTCAGACGACAGAGGACGCGGTGCTGAACGCGAACTACATTCGCGCGAAGCTTGAGGACACCTTTGAGCTGCAGTACAAGACGCGGTCTCTGCACGAAGTCGTCTTCTCGGACAAGCGCCAGGCGAAGAACGGCGTGAAGACGGGCGACATGGGCAAGCGTCTAATCGACTATGGCTTCCATGCCTACACCGTCTCGTTCCCGATGGTGGTGCAGGGCGCGATGATGATTGAGCCTACGGAGAGCGAGAGCCGCGAGGAGCTTGATCTTCTGATCGATGCTTTGAAGCAGATTGCGCGCGAGGCAGAGGAGAATCCTGAGATCGTTACAACTTCTCCGCAGACGACGCGGCTGCGACGGCTGGATGAAACGGCAGCGGCCCGCAAACCCGTGCTGCGGTGGAAGCCTGTGCCGAATGGGGCGACCGATTCGACGGCTCTGACTCCGGATACAGCTGCGAAGGAGTGGTAGCGGTGTCGGACTTCCGCTACCTGGGCGACGACAGGCGAGCTGAGCTCGAGAAGTATGAGTTCATGATGGGCGAGGCGAGGGGAAGGCTTGCCGCGTCGATGGACTGCCTGACGGACGCGCTGATTATGGTGGGTCAGCACGGCGTGTACTGCACGAGCAACCGGAACCCTACGGTTCCGGCGCTCGATTTGCAGGCTGTGATGATGAATCTGAATGGGGCTAAGGAGCTGGTCTCGGCGGTGATGGAGCGACTGCGCGCCGAACGCGACGCTCAGGAGAAACAGTAGATCACTGCGCCGTCACGGGAACTGAAACGTCAGTGTTCTCCCACTTGATGTGCAACTCGGTGGACTTGCCGTGCGTGTTTTCAAACGAGATGGACATCTTCTCCTGTGGAGACGAGAGCTTCTTGCTCTGCATGGGGATGCGGGCAAGGTCCTGTTCCTGGTTGTATTCGGTACCGAACTGGCCGGTCTGCTTGTTGATGATGAGCATCCAGCCCGAGGAGTCGGGAAGGCTGTAGAGCGTATACGAGCCTGCAGGAACCGCGGTCCCACCGACCTTCAACGCGACGTCTGTTTTCAGGCTGGTGGCTTCGTTTGCTCCGGTCCGCCATACCTTGCCGTAAGGGACGAGTTCGCCCATGATCTTGCGGCCACGCATAGAAGGCGCGCTGTAGTTGATGGTGACAGTATGTCCGCTAAGGGAGACGGTTGCAGTCTCGGCAGGGCTGGGTTTGTTGCCCTGAGCGAAGCTGGATGCGGCGAGCACGAGTGTACAGGCGAGCGATGCGATGGAGCGATGCAGCATGGGGCGAGCCTCTCTTTCGGAATGTAAGCGTGACAGCTGAATCTACAACTCTTCGATGCTGAACCCTGCGTGTGTGGCTGTCAAACGCAGGTTAGGACGTGCTAGGCTAGAGGTACGCGCCCGTAGCTCAGCTGGATAGAGCGGCAGCCTCCGAAGCTGTAGGTCAGAAGTTCGAATCTTCTCGGGCGCACCACTTCCCTACCCAAATCTGGCAGCGATACAGGTTACGCGTTGGATCACGCGTGTTTGCGATTGCGCAATAAAGAAGAGGCCCGGCATAACCGGGCCTCTTCGCGTTGGTGATGGATCGTTTAGAAGAACAGCTTCGCCGCGAACTGGAACTGGCGCGGACCGTAGAGCACGCCCGTGGTCTGCGTGGGTGTGCCAAAGGCGGTTGCTGTAAAGGGAACGATGCGAGCATTGCCGCCCGTAGTGAGGGGAGCAGCAAACGAGTAGGCGAGGTTCGATACTCCGAGCACCTGGCGCTTGTTGACGGCGTTGAAGACCTCCATCAGCACCTGGAACTTGATCGATTCGTGAATCGGGAAGTCCCGCGAGATGCGAGCATCGAGGTTGCGGACGCCGCCGTAGACGTAGGCGTTGCGGCCGAGGAACGGCGCACGTCCGAAGGCACCCCCTGGTGCGTTATTGAGATTGACGCCGAGGCCGGTTGCCGTGCCGTCGAGGCCAGAGTACGCGGCGCCGGCAGCAGACGGATTGTTGGACATGAACGCCGTGAGAGGAACTCCAGACTGCGCCGTGAAGGTACCCGACAGCATCCAGCCGTTGACCAGATACTTCGAGTAGTTCTGGATCGCGAAGTTCGACGTCGTTATGAGGCTTCCAACGAAGCGGGAGCGCATATCGAGATCGGAACGCGAATACTCTCGCGTCATGTTGATGTTGCTTGGGTAGTTGTTCTTAAGGTTGAACGGATCCATGATGATGTTGGTTCCGTTGAAGGTACCGTTGACTCCGGAGACCTGGCTGTTGTCCATCGCCTTGGACCAGGTGTAGTTGAGGAGCAACTCAACGCCATGGCCCATGGGCTTGCGGACGGTCGCCGCCAGCGAGTGATACCAGGAGTTGAGGCCGCTGAAGCCCGCAAGAATGCTGCCGTCTGCTGGTGAGGGGCGGGCCGCGGTCGCAGGAGAGAACGGCACCGTGACCTGCTGCGTGCGCACACCAGCGGTGTTGTAGACGTCATAGGTCTGTGTCCGGCTGGGTGCGGGTTGGTTGACATCAATGAAGTAAGGCAGCCGCAGGCCGCGGGTTCCCACGTAGGCGAGCGAGAGAGAAGAGTGGAGGGGGAGTTCCTGCTCGACACCGAGATCCATCGAGTGTGTGTAGGGGTTGGAAAAGGTTGGGCTGAGACCTCTGAAGGAGATCGTGGGCAATGCTGCGTTGCCCAGGCCGACCGCCGCGGGGGTGGCAGCGCCTGCGAACGGAGCCGCGAGAGCAGGCCCAGGCGGCGTGAAGAGAACGTTGGGTGCAGCCGGCGCTCCTGAGGCGGTGGGGCTGGAGAAATTGTACTGTTGCTGGAAGACACCGTTTTCTACGCGGAGAGCGTAGAACGTGGAGTTCGAAGTAAGGCCATAGAACATTCCATAGCCGCCACGGAAGACGGTGCCGGGCATCGGCGACCACGAGAATCCGACGCGTGGCTGAAACATCTTGTAGTTGATATTGATGGTCTTGGTGTAGAAGAGGCCGAGTGGGCTGGGCTGACCGTTCGCACTGGTGGTGTAGGGAATGGGCGGCTGAGGAACCAGCTGTGTGTCGTAACGGATGCCTGCTGAAAGCGTGAACGCCTGATTCATTTTCCAGGTGTCTTCCAGGAAGCCCGAGAGATTCTTGTTCCAGAAATCATCGCTGCCGGGAACCTTGCTCAGAAGATCGGCGACCTGCGTGTAGTTCTGATAGTGACGGGCGCCGTTCAGGCCATACACGTCCTGAACCCAGTTACCAAACGCCCCTGCGGGGGTGCCGGAGTAGGTGTAGTTGCCGTTGCCCTGGAAGAGATTCGCGATGTACTCGTGAATGAAGTTCAGGTCCACGCCAGCTTTGATGGAATGCCTGCCATGCGTGAGAGAGAAGACGTCTGCAACCTGCCACCGATGCTCATCGGGGAACGCGGGACGCGGGAGCGCAAGGTTGCCGCCGTAGTTGAAGAGGCCCGAGAGAGATGTCGCCGGTCCTGGGGCGTTGGAGCCAGTTGTCTCCAGATCGCGGGACCACTGGAAGTGGAGCGCATTCGCGGCACGCGCCGAAACGACGGACTCCCAGTTTGCGACCAGGAAACGCTCGTGAAAGTCGTTGCGGCCGTTCGCGGTGTTGGAGTCGTTGTTCCGGGTATTGTCGGTTCGATAGCCGTTAGGCAGCTTGAAGTTCTGCCAGTTGAAGCTGGCGGAGAGATGATTCTTTTCGTTGAGCTGGTAGTCCAGACGGGGGAAGAAAATGTCCTGCGTGGTGTTGCGTTGAAAAGCCGTCAGGCTGTTCACGATGTACTGGGCCGCTGCGAGGCATTGCTGATAGGTAACACCCGCCGGGCAGGTTGCGCTGGGCGTCGTGGTGGCGTAGCTGAGGATGGTGGAACTGGGAACCGAAGAGGTGAAGAGAATCGGGTTCACCTTGCGGAAGCCGTCATAGGTGAAGAAGTAGAAGAGCTTGTCCTTGATGATGGGGCCGCCGACCGAGCCTCCGAACTGCTGCTGCTGGTGCACCGTGGGTTGCAGAAGGAATGGCTGGTTGTTGTTGCGGCCGGTGAACTTCGCAAACGGATCGAGCGCGTTGAGTGCGGGGTAACGGAGGTTGTAGAACAGGTCGCCATGAAGCGTGTTCGTGCCGTTCTTGGTAATGGCGTTTACCTGGCCGCCTGCAGCCTGGCCGAATTCGGCTGAGTATCCCGAGACTGAAGACTGGAACTCCTTGATGGAATCTGCGGAGAAGACATAGGGAGCTCCAAGGGAGCGGCCGCGCGCCTCGGAGAAGAAGGCCTGCTGGTTGTTTGTGCCGTCAACAAGATTGGTGTTGTACAGGCCAGATATACCGCGATACGAGATCAGGCCGGTGTTGCCGTCGGGAACCACGTTGGGCGTGAGCAGGACGAAGTTATCCCAGCGACGACCATTGACCGGCAGATTGGAGACGAACTGGGAGTCTACCGTTTGAGAGACCTCAGTCTTTTCTGTGTCGATCAGCGGGGAGATATCCGTTACGGTGACCTCGGTCGCAGCGGCGGCGTTCGGCAGAGACGCATCGACCGAGAGTGTCTGTCCAACGGTCAGTACGAGATTCTTGCGATCGACTTTGCCGAAGCCGGTACCGGTGAAGATGATTTCGTAGTGCCCTGACTGTAGGAATGGCGAGGTGTACCCTCCGTCGCCGCCCGTGGTCACAGAACGAGTCGCTCCCGTATCGGTATTGATGATGCTGACGGTCGCGCCCGGGACAGCAGCGCCTGTTGAGTCGCTGACCGTACCGGTAATATTTGCTGAGCCGGAGGTCTGGGCGCAGGCAGGAAGCGCGAAAGCGACGGCCAGAAAGGCCGTGGCGACAATGGCGACGAGATGCTTACAGACGGATGGGTATCTCACAGTACTGGCTCCTTGAAGACGACACCGATCAGATGGGCGGCGGTGTGTGAAATGAGTACTAGGCCAGATGAGCTTCGACGGTCGTGTCAGTCAAAGATCGGTTCAGTTTGGGCCCGAAAGTGTTTTGTTGTATTACTTCTAGGCTCAGGCCTCTGGCCGACGCCTGTCAAGTGCTCTTACGTCAAAGTCTTGCAAAGAGAGCCTCGTCGCGGAGCCTCTGCCGAACAGTGATTAGTGAAGCGTGTCGGGAATGACAGCGTACTGAATCAGGGTTTCAAACGGCACGATGGCGAGCGTGGCCTCGTGAGTGGCTTCGAGCACAATGGGACATGCTGCACCTGCCTGCTGAACCTGAAGCCAGCGCGCGGCGCAGATGCACCACTTGTCGCCGGGCTTGAGGCCCGCAAAGCCAAACTGCGGCATAGGTGTAGAGAGATCGTTGCCGAGAAGTTTGGAAACGCGAAGAAACTCCTCGTTGACGATGCAGCAGATGGTGTGGACACCGAGGTCGTCTGGGCCTGTCTCGCAGCAACCCGTTCGGTAAAAGCCGGTCATGGGCTCGCAGCCGCACACATCCAACGGTTGACCCAGAACGTTTCTACCGCGGGCCTTGACAGGTTCTTTGACGGGTTCAGTGCTGGGCATCGTCTGGGGTCTCTGAAGCGATTGTATCCGGATGAACTAAAGTATCCCACTTTCGTGATGACCTGCGAGGGTTCGCACCATGAGATAGTATGCCGGGTACCTGAGTTACATTGCGCAAGTTACCGTTCCGGCCATGAGACCGACGAGCCTCGGCTTCGGGGATTCGATAGGCTATTGAGGATGACGGATTTGAGGAAGCTGCGAATTGGAATCATCGGCTGCGGAAAGATTGCCGACGGGCACGCCGAAGTAGTGAAACATCTTGCAGGAGCAGAGCTTGCGGCAGTCTGCGACCGTGAGCCTCTGCTGGCCGAGCAGCTCGCCGTTCGCTACGGCGTTCCGGCCTGGTATGGCGATGTTGGCGAGATGCTGGCGCGGGAGAAACTGGACGTCGTTCACATTACGACTCCGCCCAGCGTTCACCTGGCTCTGACACGACAGTGTGTCGGCGCTGGAGCCCATGTATTCCTCGAAAAGCCGCTGACACTTACTGCGCCAGAGTCGCGCGAGCTGATCGATGCCGTGGTCGCCGCTCGCCGGCAGATGACGATCAACTACTGGCCGAACTTCGATCCGCCAGCAATGAAATTTAAGAAGATGCTCGCGAGTGGCGTCATCGGCGACCCGGTACACGTGGAGGCCTTTATCGGCTACGACCTTGCTGGAGCCTACGGACAGGCGCTGATGAGCGATGCCGGCCACTGGGTTCACCGGCTTCCGGGCAAACTATTTCAGAACATGATGGACCATATCTTTAACCGCATCGTTCCGCTGTTTCCTGATGCAGAACCTGAGGTGCACGCATTCGCATTCAAGCGGCGCGAAGCGGTTCGCGGTGATGCTACCGACTCGATGCTGGATGAGTTGCGCGTGTTCATGCGTGGTGGAGGCGTGTCGGCTTATGGAAGTCTTTGTTCGCATGCACGGCCCGTTGCAAACACCCTGAAAGTGTATGGGACAAAGGCTACCGTTGAGGTTGATTTCAACAACCGCACGGTAGTGACGGCCGCTTCGCAACGATATCCCAGCGCTGTCGGTCGGCTTGTTCCCCCGTTCCAGATGGCCTCGCGATACCTGTCCGAGGCAAAGAAAAATGCTAACCAGTTTCGCAAAAGCGAGTTTCATTTCTTCGCCGGTATGTCGCGGCTGCTGGAGCAGTTTTACGGAGGGATTCGCAGCGGCGCTGCGCCGCCAATTCCCTATGTGGAGATACTGCGCGTTGCCGAGGTAATGGATCGCGTCATCGAACAGGTCTATCCGGCTACGGCTGGCGCATCCGTAACAGGGGGTGCGCGGTGAAAATTCTGGTGACGGGAGCAGGCGGATTTCTGGGCAAGGCCATTGTTGAAAGGCTTCTGGCGCACGGGGAGACCGACCTGCGCTGCATGCTGCGTGACACGTCGAAGGCAAGGGGGCTCGAGGAGATTGCGTCGCGGTATCCGGAGGCGAAGCTTGAGTTCGTCACTGTCAATCTGCGAAACCTCGCGGAGATTGGGCGCGCAGTCGCAGGTTGCGAGATCGTGATTCATGCCGCGGCTGCACTGAAGGGCTCACCCGCCGAGATGTTCATGGACTCCGTGGTGGCTTCGCGCAACCTGTTGGAGGCGGTGGTCAACGAGGTGCGGCCGATTCGCGTGGTGCTGGTCAGCTCATTCGGCGCAATGGGCGTGGCGGAGATGCGGCGCGGCGCGATGATCGATGAGAGCACTCCACTCGAGCGGCATCCGGAACAGCGCGATGTGTATTCGCACTCGAAGCTGCGGCAGGAGCAGCTGTTCTGGGAGTACCGCGAGAAGTACGGCTTCGAACTGGTTGTGCTGCGGCCCGGCGTCATCTACGGTCCGGGTGGAGGGCACTTCTCCAACCGCGTCGGTTTGAGCCTCTTCGGACGATTCCTGCACCTGGGTGGAAATAATTTGCTGCCGCTGACGTATGTTGACAACTGCGCCGAGGCAATCGTCGTCGCGGCGCTGTATCCCGGAGCGAACGGACAGGTCTACAACGTGGTGGACGACGATCTCGTCACGTCGAAGCAATACCTGTCGCTGTACAAAGACCGTGTCAAACCGGTGCGGTCTGTGCCGGTTCCCTACTTCGCGCTGATGTGGGGCTCACGGATGGTGGAGCGCTACAGCGAGCGCTCGCGGGGGCAGCTGCCGGCGATCTTCACGCCCTACAAGACACGGGCGATGTGGGGCGGCAACCAGTTCAGCAATGCAAAGCTAAAGAGCATTGGCTGGCAGCCCATAATCTCGACGCATGAGGGATTGGAACGCGCGTTTGCTGCTTTCAGAGCGGAACCCGAAAAGGCTAAATAGCTACGCTTTCGAGGACTTTCTGAACGCGGTCGCAGGCCCAGAGCAGGTCTTCGCGCCCGATGGTCAGCGGCGGAGCCAGGCGGATGACGTTGTCGTGCGTCTCTTTGCATAGCAGCCCTTCGCGCATGAGGGCTTCGCAGATGGGACGCGCCGGGCCATTAAGCTCAATAGCAACCCAAAGACCCTTGCCGCGAATCTCGCGAATCTTCGAGCTGTGAATCTGGCGCAGACGTTCCATCAGGACGGCGCCGAGTTCAGCGGAGCGCTCCGCGAGCCTCTCTTCGACGATGACGCGCAGTGAAGCTCGCGCCACAGCGCAGGCCATAGGATTGCCACCGAAGGTGCTGCCATGGTCGCCGGGATGCAATACCCCGATAACCTCGCGTGACGAAAGCACAGCGGATACCGGATAGAAGCCGCCGGCGAGTGCCTTTCCGACGATCAGCACATCGGGCGTGACGCCTTCGTGCTCACATGCGAAAAGCTTTCCGGTGCGGCCGAGGCCGGACTGTATCTCGTCTGCCATGAAGAGCACATTATTCTCGCGGCATATAGCAGCGGCGGCACTCAGATAGCCATCCGGCGGAATCAGAATGCCCGCCTCACCCTGGATCGGCTCGATCAGGAAAGCCGCAGTATTGGGCGTGATTGCCTGGCGTAGAGCGTCTGCATCGCCAAACGGAATGATCTTGAAGCCGGAGAGATAGGGACCAAAGCCTTCACGGTACTGCTCTTCGGTAGAGAAGCTGATGATCGAGATCGTGCGGCCGTGGAAGTTGTTGGCGCAGACGATGATCTCTGCCTTGCCCTCCGGAATGTCTTTGACTTGGTAACCCCACTTGCGCGCGAGCTTCAGCGCCGACTCGACAGCCTCGGTGCCGGAGTTCATCGGCAGGACCATCTCAAAGCCGGTCAGTTCCGTGATCTCTTTGTAGAAGAGCGGGAGCTGGTCGTTGCGAAAGGCGCGTGAGGTCAGCGTGACGCGCTGCGCCTGCTCCAGCATTGCCTCGAGGATGCGAGGGTGGCAATGGCCCTGATTGACGGCCGAATACGCAGCGAGGAAATCGAGATAGCGGCGACCTTCTACGTCGTAGATCCAAACGCCGGAGGCGCGCTCCACGACCACATCCAGAGGCTTATAGTTGTGCGCGCCGTACTTGTCCTCAAGCGCGATAAGGCGCGAGGTAGTGATGTTGTGAGAGAGATCGTCCGCTGTGTCGCTGTGCAGAACAGAGCTTGCCATATCGACCGCCTGGGCGTGGTTTTGAGAGTTTGGAGCGCTTCTCTTTCTCCCTATTATTCCACGACATCGAACGACAACCGCTTAAGCAGAGGCGTTCCTGCATACACGATGCATAAATAAAAGATGCGCGGCGATAATGCCGCGCATCCTTCAAGTCCCTGTATAAATATTCGCTATTTTGCCGTAAGAGCAAGCTGTTGCTGGTATTCCTCGTACGGCCCCTTGTGGTCGGTGATGTGGAAGTCATCCGGGCCTCCTTCGAAGTTCCAGATGCGCGTTCCAGCCTCTTCGATCAGATCCTGGTCGTGCGTAACGAGGAAGACGGTTCCTTCGTACTTCTGAATCGCCTGGTTAAGTGCGTTGATGCTCTCGAGGTCGAGGTGGTTCGTGGGCTCGTCGAGCACGAGCACGTTGGGCTTCTGCAGCATCAGTTTGCAGAAGAGCAGACGTGCCGCTTCGCCTCCGGAGAGAGCGTCGGTCTTCTTGTTCCCTTCCTCACCTCGGAAGAGCATCTGCCCGAGGATGCCACGAATGTCTTCCTTCGTGGCCTGAGGGTCGAACTGGTGCAGCCAGTCGGCAGCAGTCATGCCGAGCTGGATGGAGCCTTTGTGGTCCTGCGCAAAGTAGCCGATCTGTGCCTCGTGCCCCCACTTGACGGTGCCTGAGTCGATCGCCGATGCCTCGGACTCATCGAGTCCCGCGTTGGCGAGCAGCGCCTTGAGCATCGTCGTCTTGCCCTGTCCGTTGCGGCCGATCAGGACGACCTTATCGCCACGCATGACGGCAGCAGAGAAGTTCCTAATGACGTGCTCGGTCTTCCCATCGGGCTGCGTATAGGACTTATTAATACCCTCGATCTCAAGCAGGTGCTTGCCCGAAGGGCGCAGCATATCGAAGCGGATGTACGGACGCTGGATGTTTGAGCGGGCGAGTTCAGTCGTGGCGAGACGCTCAACTTCCTTTTTGCGCGAGTTGACCTGCGAGCTACGCGTACCGGCAGAGAATCGCGCGATGAAGTCATTCAGCTGCGCAATCTTCTTTTCGCGCTGCTCATTCTGGCTCTCGATGCGCGCGCGGACCTGGGTCTTCTGCAGCACCATGTCGTCGTAGCCGCCGGTGTAAGTGATGATCGTCTCGTAGTCGATGTCAGCGATGTGCGTGCAGACCGAGTTGAGGAAGTACCGGTCGTGCGAGATGGTGATTACGGTGCCGCTGTAGCGAATGAGGAAGTTCTCGAGCCAGTGGATGGAATCAAGGTCCAGGTAGTTCGTAGGCTCGTCGAGCAGTAGTGCTTGGGGATTGCCAAAGAGGGCCTGTGCGAGGAGCACGCGAACTTTCTGGCCGCCCTGCAGCTCGCTCATCTTGCGTTCGTGCAGTTCGTCGGGGATGTCGAGACCTTGCAGCAGCACGGCGGCGTTCGCTTCCGCCTCGTAGCCGTCCTCGTCACCAACGATGCCTTCCAGTTCGCCGAGCCGCGAGCCGTCTTCGTCAGTCATCTCGGGCTTCTCGTAGATACGCTCGCGCTCCTCGAGCGCCGCCCACAAGGCCTTGTTGCCCATGATGACGGTGTCGATAACACGGTATGCGTCGAACTCATACTGGTCCTGCTTGAGGACGCCGATCTTCTTCGGACGGACGACGTTGCCCTTCTGGGCGTCGATCTCGCCGGTAAGCACCTTCATGAAGGTGGATTTGCCGGCGCCGTTGGGGCCGGTAAGGCCGTAGCGGCGGCCAGTGGTGAAGGTGACCGAAACATCCTCAAAGAGGAGCTTCGAGCCGTAGCGCATGGTGACATTGGAGACTGAGATCATGGGATTCCTTCTATTTTATCGAGCTTTCGATTGCGGCGCGGTGAATGGCGCGCGGCTCATGACTTTCCGATGAACACTCCCGCGGCGAAGACCAGGCCGCCGCCCACGATGACCTGCAGGCAGGAGAGTGCAAAACTTGTCCTGAAATAGCGATGGCGGATGAAGGCAATGACGATCAACTCGACCCCTACAACCGCATAGGCCAGCGTCAGGGCGTTGTGAACATTCGAGATGAGAAACGGCAGTGTATGCAAGAAGCCGCCGATGAAGGTCATTAGGCCGGTAACGATTCCCCGGAAGACCGGGTTGCCGCGTCCGGTGAGCGAGCCATCGTCCGACAGCCCCTCGGAGAAGGCCATGGAGATTCCCGCGCCAACAGCGGTCGCCAGGCCAATCAGAAAGACTGTGCGCGAGCTGTGCGTGGCAAACGCCGTGGCAAAGATAGGCGCAAGCGTCGAGACCGACCCATCCATCAGGCCTGCGAGCCCCGGTTGCACGATGCGCAGAACAAAGTCTTTGTCGTCGGCGACGATCTCGTTGATCTCGCTCAGATTCGGGATGTTTGTCGACATAACGTGAATTGGATGATTAAGGAGCTGACTGCTGTACAAGCGAAAGCTCCGCACGCGGCTGGTTGGCCGGTGTGCGGAGCCTGATTGAATTCTTAACGTCCCCGATTGCCGCGGCTGGTTGGGCGTGAACCCGAGTTGCCGCCACGCGGGTGCGAGGCGCTACGGCTCGGATGCGCGCTGTTTCCGCGACTTCCGTGGCCCTGGGGGCGTGCACCTGCGCCTGGTCCCTTGCGGCGACCGCGGAAG
>Ga0068863_100003407_pt1 | contig 15676 bp, 11 predicted proteins | sample KBSSwiS62_FD_66596 | JGI IMG/M metagenome (GOLD analysis project Ga0068863, IMG submission 66596) | Switchgrass rhizosphere microbial communities from Kellogg Biological Station, Michigan, USA - KBS Switchgrass S6-2 | ecosystem: Host-associated > Plants > Roots > Rhizosphere > Soil ...
GGCGGCGGCCGATGAACCTTGCAGGGGTCATCCGTGAATTTGATCGGAAATCCCAGCACGTCGAGCTTGCCGTGCACGGGGTGGTCGATGGTGACCTGCATCTCCTGGTGCCGCACCTGCGGGTCGGCGAACACTTCGGGCAGGCTCATCACGCGTCCGCACGGCACGCCGGCGGCGTTGAGCTTCTCCACCCAATGGTCGATGGTTTCCTTGCCGATCTCCGCATCGAGGAGCGCGTTGATCTCGCCGCGGCGCTGAAAGCGGTCGCTGTTCGTGCGAAAAGCGGGGTGATCGCGCAGGCGCGAGAGCCCGAGCGCGTCCAGCAGCTTGAAGTACACCTGGTCGTTCGATGGCGCGATCGCCACCTGGCCGTCCTTCGCGTCGAACAACCCGTACGGCGAAACGAGGGCGTGGTCGTTGCCGGTGCGCGTCGGCTGCTCCCCGGTGCCGAAGTAATGCGCCGACAGAAATGCGAGGTTGGCGATCATGCTGTCGACGAGGCTGGCAGCGATCTCCTCGCCCTTTCCGGTGCGCTGTCGGCGCACGAGCGCGGCACAAATGCCCATCGCGGCGTAGGAGCCGGCGATCAGGTCCGACAACGGCGGCGCGGCACGGGCGGGCGCGTCTTCCTCGGCACCGTTCACGCTCATGAACCCGCTCATGGCTTGCGCGATGAAATCGAACGCCGGCCGATCGCGGTAAGGTCCCGTGAGGCCGAATCCGGTGATGTGACAGGAGATGATGTCGGGCTTGATCGCCTGCAGCTCGCTGCGCGAAAGGCCCATCGCTTCCATCACGCCGGGGCGGAAATTGTCGAGCACGACGTCGGCGGTCGCGATCAGCTTGCGCAGGATCGCCTTACCCTCCGCGCTGCGCAGGGCGAGCGTCAGCGAGCGCTTGTTACGATTGAACGAAGCGAAGTACAGGCTGTAGCCGTTGCGCATCGCGCCTTGCTTCCGCACCGGGTCTCCCTCGTCAACGTCCTCGACCTTGATCACCTCCGCACCCATGTCCGCGAGGAACATCGAGCAGAAGGGGCCTGACAGGATGCGCGTCAGGTCCACGACGCGAGTGCCGGAGAGCTGCATCTACCGCCGCCGCGAATGTTCGGGGATTCGCATTGATCACCAGGCGACGGGGAGGTTGTGCACCCCGTAGATCTGCATGTCGTCCTTGAAGCGGATCTCGCCGGCGTCCGCGGCGACGCGCAGGTCGGGCAGCCGCTTCAGCAGGAGCGGGAAGAGGACCTGCAGCTCCATGCGGGCGAGGAGCTGCCCCAGGCATTGATGGATGCCGTAGCCGAACGCGACGTGATGCGAAGCGTCGCGGCGAATGTCGAACGTGTCCGGATCGGCAAAGACGGCCGGGTCGCGATTGGCCGCCGGATTGACCGCGAACACGCCTTCGCCCTTGCGGATCACGACCCCGCCGATGGCCACGTCCTCGAGCGCCACGCGCCGCGGCAGGAACTGCACGGGGCTGATGTAACGGAGCAGCTCTTCGACGGCGCCCGGCACGAGCTCGGGCTGGTCGCGCACGGCGGCCGCCTGCTCGGGGTGCTGCAGCAGGATCAGCGTGCCGAGGCCGATCATGTTCGTCGTCGTGTCGTGACCGGCACGCAGGATCATCGCGCCGATCTCCGCGAAATCCTCGCGCGACAGGTTGCCCGGGCGCACGTGCTCCTCGATCACGCGGCTCACGAGGTCGTCACCGGGCTCCTTCTCCTTGCGCAGGATCAGTCGCATGAAGTAGTCCGCGAGCTCACGCGCCTTCTGCGAAGCCTGCCGGGGCGTCTGCAGCAGCCCGTGGCGCCCCGCTGCGCACTCGATGATGAACCGATGATCGTCGTACGAGGAGCCGACCAGGTCGCACATGACAAGCGAAGGGAAGGGCACCGCGATCGCGGCGACGAGGTCCGCCGGTTGCGGCTGTGCGACCAGCGCATCGATCAGGCGGTTGGCGATCGCCGCCATCTTCGGCCGCAACGCGATCATTCGCTTCGCCGTGAACTCCTTCGTGAACATCCGGCGGTAATGATCGTGGCGCGGATTGTCCATGCCGACGAAGGCGCGCTCCTCCTTGTCGACGACGACGCGCGCCTCCGTGACCGTCGGAAAATCCGGATGCGCGAATTCGCCGCTGAAGCGCGGGTCGGTGACGACGCTGCGCATGTCGTCGTAGCGCGTCAGAATCCACGCGCGCCGTCCGTTCCACAGGCTTACAGGAAGGATCCGCTGCGTGGCTCGGGCCTGCGCGTACTCTGGGGGCGGCTGCAGCGGATCCGCGCGAAGGAAAGGAAAGCGGGGGAGGGCCGGGTCGTCGCTCGGAACCATGGGCATATGGTAACGCCGCACGCTGCGCACGGCGACGCGTGATCGCTCGCGTGGCGCTGTTGCGCGCGCCGACTTACCCGGTCGTCGCAGCCTGCGCCGAGGCGTCTCCTCAGCGTCGCATTCCACCCCCGCCGCGCGCGGCAAATCCGCCGCCGCCGCTGCGCATCGATTGAAAGTCGTGCTGTCGCGCGGCCCCGCCCATTCGCGCTTCACGATCCTGGTCCAGTTGGCCGACTTGCGCGCCGCCGCTTTGCGAGCGAAAGCGCTGGCCGTTTTCCGTCTGTCCGGAAATATCGTTTTGCCGAGCCGTTCGGGTGTTGCTTGCCTGCGACGCGCGGCTTTGCGTCTGGCCGGAGATATTGCCTTGGGTTGCCTGGCGATTTTGCGGGGTGTCCTTCGGCTGCGCCTCCGACCACGAGCCGTTGTCGTACTTCTCCCAGCCGCTGGACGTTTTCTTGTAGACGTTTCCGTCGGCGCCGGCATACACGTCGCCGCCCGCCGTCTTGACGACGCCTGCGCTGTTGCCGCCCGCGCCGGACGCGCCTGCGCCTTTCGCGCCCGTGCTCGAGCTGAACGAACCTGCGGACCCCTGCGCGTTGCTGCGGCTCTGCGTATTGACGGTTTGATTTGGTCCCGAGATGGTGCTCGAGCCCCACCGGCCGTACGCGTTGCTGTTCTGTTGCGTGCTGCCGGACCTGCCGGTGTTCGCGTTGTACCAGCTCGCATTGCCGGATGCGCCGCCCGGGCCCCATACGGCGCTGCCGTGCGCGTAGCTGCCGGTCGTGGGGTTGTACGCGGAGATCGCGCCCGCGCCGCCGTTGGGTCCGTAGATGGCGCCGCCGTGAGCCCACGCACCCGTGGCCGGGTTGTAGGCGGTTCCGGCCTTGGCGACCCCGCCGTAAGGGCCGTAGATGGCGCCGCCATGCGCCCAGGCGCCGGTTGCGGCGTTGTAATACGTCGCGCCGGCGTACGAGTACGGATAGGGATAGTAGATCGGGATCGGCGCCGGATAGATGTATGGCGGATAGTAATAGCCGGTGCCGTAGACAACGACGCCCACGGAGACGTAGCTCATCGTGTAGCCGGAGGTGTAGCCGTAGGTGACGCCGTCGGCGGACGATGCGTAGACGCGCACGAACGTGCATGGATAGAGCGGGCTTGCCGGCGGGATCGTGTAGATCTCGGCCGGAACGGAATTGGCGAGCTGCCACGGCCCCTTGGGCGTCGCGGCCGCGAACCACGCGCCCTGGTAGCACGAGAAGTAGCCGTCGTTGTAGCGGATCACGTTGAACGACGTGTTGGGCGCGTAGAAGAGCGGCGTTCCGGGGATCGCGACGAACTGCGGTTCGCCGGCATAGACGACGTCGAGCTTCGCTGTCGCGCGACTCAACGTTCCCTGTTGCGGTATCTGCGCTTCGAGCAGCGCTTCCTGCGCCTGCGGCGTTCCCGGAACCGACACGAGCACGAAACCGCGCGGGCTGTTCGCGGGAATGCGCGTGAAGTCCAAGGGCAGGTTGCCGGTTGCGAACGTCCACGGACCGTCGAGGGTGGGTGCTGCGAACCAGCGCCCCGACACCAGGTAGTAGTTGCGGCCGTCTCTCGTGTCCCGGAAGACCGCGGCGTCGCTGTTGGCCGCGTATTGCAGCGATGTGCCGGGAATCGACGTCCACTGCGGCCGACCCTCCGTCACGATGATCGCGGCGGGCGTCGTCGACACGAAAATCGCCGGCGTGTCACGAAGGCCGAGCCGCCGCCCCGGAATCTGTTTCCTGACCTCGGCGAAGTTCGCGTCGGCCGGTAACGCAGCGAACGACGGCGGCAGCGCTGGCGCCGCCGACCATGGGCCCCTGAAATCGGATGCGGCAAGCCAGCCGCCGTTGTTCAGCTGATACCACTGCTTCGTCGCCGTGTCGGTGAACACGTCCCAATTCGTGTTGACGGCGAACGACAGCGTCGTTCCGGAAACGGGCGCGAGCACGGGCTCGCCATCGAAGACCACGAGGCTCGCCGGCCTGTCGCTCACGAAGATGCGCGGCGGCGAATTGTCGAGCGCAGCCTCGGCTGGCTTCTCCGCCTGCCTGCGCAGACTCATGACGAGCGTCGCGAGCGGCACGCGCTTCACGCCCATGTTCGCGATCGCGCCGCGGATCCGCTCGTCGACCTCCGCCGCCCGCGCCGCGTCGAGCGTCGGGAAATGAGATGCGACAAGCCTTGGCGCCGTCAGCGTGACCGTGCGCTCTCCGAGATCGGTCGCGGTGTCGAAGGCAATGTCGATCGACCCGAGTGTGGGCGCCGGGGCGCCCGCGGGCTGGATGCCAAGCACCGTTCGTGCATTGAGCGTCTTGAATTCAGGCCACGAGACCACCTGCGGTTGGTACACGATTGCCGTGCCCTGCGCAGTGGTCACTACATGCGGCCAGGTGTCCTCCGCGACCTGCGCTCCCGCGCCGCTCAGCGGGCCAGCGGCGATTGCGATGGTGAACAACCCTTCGATGAGCCAGCCTTTAACAGCAGCCTTCGGGCGAGTTTCGATCTGCATGCGTTCCTCTTGGGCCGGGGGATGCCGGGTCGGGCGGCAGTCCGCGATGTTACCTTGGCTCGTCCATCCGCCGCAGTGTCGGCCCGGCGACGCGCCTGTTGAAAAACTTGCACACCGGTCCGTCAATTCATCCGTCCGCTGCAAGCGCGTCGGAGGCAGAACGCGTTTGCAATCAAACCGCTAGCAGTTACCGCCGCTTGGTACGGCGCTTGCTGCACGGAGGACGGCGAATCCGTTCGCCGAGGATGCGACGCACGCCGACATGCCTACTCGCACGCCTCCTCCACCCCATCCGTGGTGGCTGAGTGCGCTAGCGCTTCTTGTGGTTGCTGCCCATGCGGCGTCGCCTTCGCCGGAAGGCGATTGGCCGATGCCCGCGCACGATTACGCGAGCACGCGCTATTCGCCGCTCTCGGAAATCAGCACCGCGAACGTCGGCTCGCTGCGGCTCGCTTTCACGTTCTCGACGGGTGTCCTGCGTGGCCACGAGGCGGCGCCGATCGTTGCCGCCGGGATGATGTACATCGCGACCCCGTATCCGAACATCGTCTACGCCCTCAACCTGGCGGCGCCCGGCGCGCCGCTCGCGTGGAAATTCGAGGCGAAGCCCGATGCGTTCGCGCAAGGCGTTGCCTGCTGCGACGTCGTCAACCGCGGCGCCGTTTATGCCGACGGCAGGCTCTTCGTCAACGCCCTGGACAATTCCACGATTGCGCTCGAGGCGAAGAGCGGCAAGGTTCTGTGGCGGTACCGCTCGGGCGACGTTCGCGCCGGCGAGACACGCATCATGGCGCCGCTCGTGGTCAAGGACCGGGTGCTCATCGGCAACGCCGGCAGCGAGTTCGGGGTGCGAGGGTGGCTCGCCGCGCTCGACACCTCGAGCGGGCGCGAAGCGTGGCGCGCTTACAGCACGGGACCGGATCGCGACGTCCTGATCGGCGCCGACTATCGTCCGTTCTACGCCAAGGAGAAAGGCGCCGACCTTGGCGTTTCCACGTGGCCGCGCGATGCGTGGAAGAGGGGCGGCGGCACGGCCGGAAGCTGGATTTCCTACGATCCGGATCTCGATCTCATTTATTACGGCACCGCGAAGCCGGCGCCGGGCAATGCCGAGCAGCGCCCCGGAGACAACAAATTCACGTCCGGTCTTTTCGCACGCGCTGCCCGGAACGGTGAAGCCCGCTGGTTCTATCAGCTCACGCCGCACGACGAGTTCCACTACGACGCCGGCAACGAGAACATCCTGATCGACCTCGCGTTGCCCGGCGGTGTGCGCAAGACGCTCGTTCATCCCGACAGCAACGGCTACGTCTACGTGATGGATCGCACGACGGGAGAAGTGATCTCGGCGACGCCGTTCGTGCACGTCACGAGCTCGCGCGGAGTCGAGCTCGACACCGGCGTGCTGCGCTACACGCCCGACCGGCAGCAGCGAACGGGCATCGTCGTGCGTGACATCTGCCCAGCGTCCGCGGGCGGCAAGAACTGGCAGCCGTCGGCGTACTCGCCCAGGACGCGCCTCGTCTACATCCCGCATCAGAACCTCTGCCAGGACGAGGAAGCGATCCAGGTGAGCTACATCGCCGGCACGCCGTACATGGGCGCAATCGTGAAGATGATGCCGGGCCCGGGCGGGCATCGCGGCATTCTCACCGCATGGGATCCCGTCGCCGCGCGCGCGGCGTGGACGATCAGGGAAGATTTGCCCGTGTGGAGCGGCGCCCTCGCGACCGCCGGCGACGTCGTCTTCTACGGGACGATGGACGGCTGGTTCAAGGCGGTGGATGCGAAAGACGGCAAGGCGCTTTGGCAGTTCAAGACGGGCTCGGGAATCGTCGGCCAACCGATCGCGTATCGCGGCCCGGACGGCAAGCAATACGTCGCTGTGCTGTCGGGCGTCGGCGGGTGGGCGGGAGCGGTGGTCGCGCGCGATCTCGATGTGCGCGACGGCAGCGCAGCTCATGGATTCGCGAATGCGGTGCCAGACCTTCCGCTGCGCACGACGAAGGGGGGAATGCTGTATGTGTTCGCGCTCCCCTGATCGCGCGGCTGCCGCGCCGGCATTCGCGCTGGCCGCGATGCTGCTGTTGTTGACGGCGTGCGAACGCGAGGAGAGGCGCTTCGAGCCGCCGTCGCCCGGCGCCCGTGTCAAGACCGAACAGCGCGCCTCGATGATCGCGTCCTACGAGCGCAATGCCTACGCCGTCGCGACGGGCAAGCGCCTTTGGACCTGGTACAACTGCAACGGTTGCCATGCCTACGGCGGCGGCGCGTCGGGGCCCGCGCTCATCGACGACGTGTGGATTTACGGCGGCGACGCGCTGTCGATCTACACGACCATCGCCGAGGGGCGCCCGAACGGAATGCCGGCGTACGGGGGCCGCGTGCCGGAAGATCAGCTGTGGCAGCTGACCGCGTATGTACGGTCGCTCGCCGGCTTTGCGACGCGGGATTCCGCTCCGAACCGTGACGATGCGCTGCTCACGCGGCCCCCCGAAGCGCTCGGCGACACGCGCAAACCCGAAACCGCGCATCCATCGGGAGCGACGGTGCAGCCATGAGCGAAGCGCTGCACGACGTCCAGGCACCGATGGGGCCGCAGGCGTCCGCGCTGTTCGACTTGTGGACGATCATGCTGATCGTGTGCGCGCTGGTGTTCGTGCTGGTGATGACCGCGCTCATCCTGGCGTTGTGGCGCGCGCGACGCGGCGGCCGTGGCGGCAGCCTCGCAACGCTTCCCGACATGGCGCGGCATCCGCGCCGCGACTCCGCGGTTCGGCGCGCCGTGGGCTGGGCGACTGCGGTGTCGACCGTGATGCTCGTCGGTCTCCTTTTCGCGAGCTTTCTGACCGATCGCGCAATCGCCCGGCTGCCGCTCGACGATGCAGTGCAGATCGAGCTCGTCGCGCACCAGTTCTGGTGGGAGGCGCGGTACGACGTCCACGATCCGAAGCTCGCCTTCTTCACGGCCAACGAACTGCACGTGCCCGTCGGTCGTCCAGTTTTGGTGACGCTGCGCGCCGACGACGTGATCCACAGCTTCTGGGTGCCGAGCCTTCACGGCAAGAAGGATTTGATTCCCGGTCGCGTGTCCACCTTCGCATTTCGCGCCGACAAGAGCGGCGTGTACCGCGGCCAGTGCGCCGAGTTCTGCGGTTATCAGCACGCGCACATGACGCTTTTCGTGTTCGCAGACGACCCGGCCGACTACGAGCGGTGGTCGGCGGCGCAGCGCGACCCCGCCGTCGAGCCGACGAATCCGGTCGAGCGCCGCGGGCGCGACCTCGTCGTCGGTACCACGTGTGGCTTGTGCCACGCGATCGGCGGCACCAACGCACAAGGGCGGCGCGCGCCCGACCTCACGCACATCGCGAGCCGCACGACGATCGGAGCCGGCACGGTCGCGAACAGCGAATCGAGTCTCGCCGACTGGGTCGCCGATCCGCAACGCCTGAAGCCGGGAGTCAACATGCCCCCGCACGATTACAACGCCGAGGACCTGGCCGCGATCGGCGCTTATCTTGCGTCGCTCAAATGACGACGCGCGATGATGCATTGCCCGCAACGGAGGTCGGCCGGGTCGACGACGGCGCGGCTCCCCGACGGAGCAGCCGGCCGAAGCTTCGCGACGGCACCGACGATCCGCGCGTCCTGAAGAGCCTCGAGGCAACCTGGACCGACGACCGCAAACTGATCGCGTGGCTCTGCACGAACGACCACAAGACGATCGGGCGCCGCATCATCGTCACCGCGCTCGGCTTTTTCGCGGCGGCCGGCGTGATGGGCGGCCTGATGCGCCACCAGCTCGCCACGCCGAACAGCACGCTCGTCGGCCCCGATTTCTACAATCAGCTCTTCTCGATGCACGGCACGACGATGATGTTCCTGTTCGCCGTTCCCGTGATGCAGGGCTTCGCGCTCTACCTCGTGCCGCTGATGGTCGGCACGCGCAACACCGCGTTCCCGCGGATGTCCGCGTGCGCCTACTGGCTGTATCTCTTCGGCGGGTTGCTCCTTTTCGGCGCCTTTGCCACCAACACGGGCGCCGACGCCGGCTGGTTCTCCTACGTGCCGCTTTCCGGGCCGCAATACGGAATCGGCAAGCGCCCCGACTTCTGGAACATGCTCGTCACCTACAGCGAGGCGACGGGCCTGATGCTGGCGGTCGACATCGCGACGACCATCCTCAAGATGCGCGCTCCGGGAATGTCGCTGCGACGGATGCCGCTCTTCGCCTGGGCGTCGCTCGTGACGTCGATCATGATCATCTTCGCGATGCCCATGGTGATGCTGGGCGCGAACCTCGTCCAGTTCGACCGCATGGTTGGCACGCATTTCTTCAACCCCGCCGAAGGCGGCGATCCGCTGCTGTGGCAGCACATCTTCTGGTTCTTCGGCCATCCCGAGGTCTATTTCATCTTCGTGCCGGCCCTGGGCTTCATCTCGGCGATCATCCCGACGTTCGCCCGCCGACCGATGTTCGGCTACGACGCGGTCGTGCTATCGCTCATCGCGACCGGGTTCCTGTCGTTCGGGCTTTGGGTGCACCACATGTTCGCGACCAACGTCCCGGAGCTCGGAAAGAGCTTCTTCACGGCGATGAGCTTCATGATCGCCATTCCTACCGCGCTCCAGATCTTCTGCTGGATCGCGACGCTCTGGACGGGGCGAATCGTGATCCGCACGCCGCTGCTCTTCGTGCTGGGCTTCTTCTTCATCCTCATGATCGGCGGACTGACCGGCATCATGCTGGGCTCGGTGCCGCTCGACCTGCAGGTCCACGACACGTTCTTCGTCGTCGCGCATCTGCACTACGTGCTGATAGGCGGCGCGGTGTTCCCGATGTTCGCGGCCATCTACTACTGGTTTCCCAAGATCACGGGCCGCATGCTGAGTGAACGGCTCGGGCGCTGGCACTTCTGGCTGTTCTTCATCGGCATGAACACGACGTTCTTCCCGATGCACATTCTCGGGCTTCACGGCATGACGCGCCGCGTCTACACCTACGGGCCCGAAACCGGATGGTCGATGCTCAACATGACCGCGACGATCGGGCAGGTGATCAACGATCTCAGCATGTTTCTCTTCGTCCTCAATATCGGCTGGAACTTCTTCAGGGGCGAGCGCGCGGGCGACAATCCGTGGAGCGCGCCCACGCTCGAGTGGTCGGTATCGTCGCCGCCGCCACCGTACAACTTCGCGGCCCTTCCGGTGGTGTCCGCGCTTTACCCCCTGTGGGCGCCGAAGCGGCCGCCGACGCACGTGCGCGGACTGTCCGCGCAGATCCGGGAAGGTCTCGCGACCACGGTGCTCGATGCGAAGCCCGACGTGCGCTACGCGTATCCGTCGCCGACCATCTGGCCGTTCCTCGCGGCGGTCGGGGTCAGCATCTGGCTCGTCTGGTCGATCTGGTCCGTGCCGGGATTCGCTTGGGGGCTGATTGCGCCGACGATCGCGTTCATCGGCTGGTACTGGCCGAGCAAGCGCGAGGCGCTTGAAGAGCTCGAGTGGGAGAAGGAACCATGAGCGCCCTGGCACGTCCCGAACGCGAACTGCTCCGCGGGGCGGTCAAGCGGTGGGCAGTCCAATGAGCGCGAAGCACGAAGGTACCCGCGTCGGGACGCGCCGCGAGCTGATTCCGGCCAGCGTGCCCGCGGTTCGCCGCGGCGACGCACTCGACGTCGCCGAGCTGCCGAGCTACGCCTTCGCACATCGCAGCCTCATGTGGTGGGGCAACGCAGGGATGATGACGATCGAAGGGGTGGCGTTCGGCTTCATGATCGTCATCTACTTCTATCTCCGCAGCCTGTCGCCATCGTGGCCAGGCGTCGGCGCGCCCCCGGACCTTTTCTGGGGAACGCTCAATCTCGTCATCATCGTGGTCAGCGCGCTCCCCAACACGCTCTGCGGCAACGCCGCCGTCGACCGCGACACGCACAAGGTGCGGCTGTGGCTCACCGCATGCTGCATCCTGCAGCTCGCGCTATGCGTCGTGCGCGCGTTCGAGTTCACCGTGCTGAACGTGCGCTGGGACGAGGGGGCCTACGGCTCCGCGGTGTGGGTGCTGCTGGGCTTTCACACCTTCAACCTCGTGACCGACTTCGCGGACACGCTGGTGCTGACGGCCGTGATGTTCAAGGAGCCGATCGAGGGCAAGCGCTACGTCGACATCGCGGAGAACTCGGGATACTGGGACTTCATCGTCATCACCTGGCTGCCCATCTACGCGGTGCTGTACTGGGGCGCGCGGTTCTGACGTCGACGCGGACCGATGCGGATCTGGCTCGCACTGATCGTCGCGCCGCTGCTGGCGCTCGAGAGCCAGAGCATTGGGTTCGCCATGGTGCACTGGGCCTGCGACCACCAGACGATGGCGGCGGTGCACGCGCTGTACGCGGGGTGCGTTGTCGCTACGGTTGCCTTCGCGGCGCTCGCGTGGCGGCACGGCCGCGAGAGCGTCGGGGTCGCCGGATCCGAAGCGCGCCGGCGCCAGCGCTTTCTCTCCGGGCTTGCGACGGCATCGGCCGCCCTTTCCAGCCTGGTCATCGCGGCGATGTGGGTACCGACGTGGATGCTCTCCCCATGCATCGCATGATCGTCGCCGTTGCGCTTGCATTGCGGGTGCTGCCGGCAGCGGCCCATGGAGCGAATACGGCTGGGCACGAGCTTGGGGAGGATGTGCTCCAGGCTGCGCTCGGCGCGCTCCTCCTGGTCGTCGGGTATCTCTACGCGAAGGGCATCGCGGCGTTGTGGCGCAGCGCGGGCCGCGGACGGGGCGTACGGCGCGCGGAGGTCGCCTGCTTTGCGTTCGGATGGGCCGTGCTCGCGATCGCTCTGCTGCCGCCGCTCGACACGCTGACGCATAGATGCTTTGCGGTGCACATGATCCAGCACGAGCTGCTGATGGTCGCCGCGGCGCCGCTTCTGGTCCTTGGACGCCCGCTGGAAGCGTGGGCCTGGGCGCTGTCGGTGACCACACAGCGATCACTGCACCGCATGACGCGAGCGAAGCCTCTTCGCCACGCGTGGCGGTTGCTCACCGCGCCGCTCGGCGCCTGGACTTTTCATGCGCTGTCGGTATGGGTCTGGCACGTGCCCATGCTTTTTCGGCTGGCGCTCGAAAGCGTTCCGCTGCACATCCTGCAACACGGATGCTTTTTCGGATCTGCGCTCGCGTTCTGGTGGGCGGCGTTCGGAAAGGGCACTCGCACTCCCACCGCGACGTCGATCGCGTCCCTGTTCACGACGATGCTGCACACGAGCGCGCTGGGAGCGCTGCTGACGTTCGCGCCGAGCGTCTGGTACGCGACCGGACAAACCCCGCCTTTCGGCCTCACGCCACTCGAAGATCAGCAGCTCGGCGGGCTCGTGATGTGGGTACCGGGCGGGCTCGGTTACATGATCGCCGGGCTTGCGATCGTGGCACGGTGGCTCTCGCCCGCCGGGCACCGCGTCGGCGAAACGGCGTGAACGATTTGCGCGCGCGGCGCGATTGCGCCATTCGGCCGGCCTGATGCCGGGCGCGCCTTACGCCCGGATGTCCGGCATCGTGAAATCGAGCGCTCGGAGTTTGTCGAGCAGGTCATCGTGCTGCGACGAAGACAGGCCGGTGAAAGGCGGCCGCACGGTTTCCCAGCAGGGATCCTGCGCGTAGTGCGCGATGACTGCCTTCAGCGCGGGAATCATCGGGACCGACTGCAGCGCGCCGCGAACAGCGTCGGCGGCGGCCTGCAATTCTTCCGCTTTCGCCGTCTGCCAGTTCCGATAGACGGCGTCGATGCCGTGCGGGTTGACGTTGGCTCCCGCCGTGATGCACCCGACGCCGCCGGCGCGCAGGTTCTGCAGCAGAAACGTCTCGCTTCCGGCGAATACGGCGAAGCCGCGCTCCCGGAACGCATCGAGGAGCTGGCGGGTGTTGTTCCAGTCGTTCGAGGAGTCCTTGATGCCGGCGATCGTATCGGGGAACGCTGCAAGAAGACGTGCGATGAGGCCCACGGAAATCGGCACGCCGCTCACGTGCGGGATGTGGTACAGGTAGACCCGCAGGCGCGAGTCGCCGACACGCTGAACGATCTCGGAATAGCTGCGATACAGACCATCGTCCGAGACACCTTTGTAGTAGAAGGGCGGCAACATAAGGACGCCGGCGCAGCCCAGCTTCGCGGCGTGCGCGGTGAGCCGCACCGAGTCGGGCAACGCCGAGCAGCCGGTTCCCGGCATCAGGCGGCTGGGCGGCACGCCGCCGGCAATCAACGCTTCGAGAAGCTGCATGCGCTCTTCCACGGACAGCGAGTTCGCTTCGCTGTTCGTGCCGAAGACGGCGAGGCCGGCGCAACCGTGCGCGAGCAACCACTTGCAGTGGCGCAGGAAACGATCGGGGTCGGGCAAAAGATCCGCCGCGAACGGAGTCACGACCGGTGAGAGCACGCCAGTCATCGCAGTCACGTCGATCTCCCTGCAAGGTGAATTGGGGCTTTCCCCGGTTCGGCTCGGCCGTAAACGGATCCGGACATGATAGACGAGCTCCGCCGCACTCGGCAGTCCCACTGCTAAACTCACGTCGCAACGTCATCGCAAGGCGATGAGCCTCGCGCCGCCAACGCTACTTTCACCGCCGATCCGATGCCGCGAACCTTCGTCGACCTCTCGATCTACCTCGAAAACGATGTGAGGAGCGACCCGCCGGGGTTTGGCCCGAGCATCCAGTACTTCACGCACGAAGACACGTTCGACCAGATCGCGCCGTTCTTCCCGGGCCTCGCGAAGCAGGACCTGCCGGACGGCGAGGGCTGGGCGATCGAGAAGGTGAGCCTCATCACCCACAACGGCACGCACCTCGACGCTCCGTACCACTTCCACTCGACGATGGATGCGAAGAACGGCGGCAAGCGGCGCGCGATCGCCATAGACGAGGTGCCGCTCGAATGGTGCTTCCAACCGGGTGTCAAGCTCGACTTCCGCCATTTTTCCGACGGGTACGTCGTCACGCCGCAGGACGTCGAAGCGGAGCTCGCTCGCATCGGGCACGCGGTGCGCCCGTTGGAAATCGTCGTCGTGAACACGCGCGCCGGCTCGCGCTACGGCGAGAGCGACTATGTATCCGCGGGCTGCGGCATGGGTTACGAAGCGACCATGTACCTGCTGCAGCGCGGCGTGCGCCTGACGGGCACGGATGCATGGAGCTGGGATGCGCCGTTCGTGCACACGGCGCGGAAGTACGCCGAAACCCACGATGCGAGCCTCATCTGGGAAGGCCACAAGGCAGGCCGCGACATCGGCTACTGCCATCTCGAGAAGCTGCACAACCTGGAAGCGCTGCCGGCCAGCGGCTTCTTCATCAGCTGTTTTCCGCACAAGATTCGTGGCGCATCGGCCGGGTGGACGCGCGCGGTGGCGATCTTCGACGACGCGTTGATCGCCGAAGGCTGACGGCCGCAACCTGGCGGTCGCATGCCATCCGTGTGCGGCACCGTGATGCGCCGACCCCGCCGACGGCTTAGCTGTCTTCGCGCGTGGACGGAGTCGCTGCCTCGTCCTCCCAGTCTTCGTACGGTACCGGATGCGCGCGCAAGTAGGCTTTCACCGCCTCGCCAACCGTCGGATAGAACGAATCGGCGCCGAAGCGGGCGAACAGTCCGAACCGCTTGAGCTTGTCCTTGACGGGGTCCTTCATCTCGGCGAACGAGAGCTCGACGCCATCGTGGCGCAGGCTGTCGTCGAGCTCGGCCACGGTGTCCGCCGCCGTGACGTCGACACTCGTCACCGGCTCCGCCGCCACGACGACCCGGCGCACGGGCGTCGGCGAGGCCGCCACGGCCGCCCGCACGCGGTCGGCGAAGAACTCCGCATTCGCGAAGAACAGCGGCGCATCCCAGCGGAACAGGACGAGACCCGGAACGCGTCTCGCGTTCGGGTAGCGCGTGATGTCGTGGTAGCCCTTGATGTGATCGACGCGGCCGAGCACGGCGGAGTGCGGACGCCATCCGTCCCACAGGAACTCGATCACGGCGATGACCACCGCGATGCCGATGCCCGGTATCGCGCCGAAAAGCGCGACGCCGGCGAAGCAGACGATCGACAGCCAGAACTCCCAGCGCTGGATGCGGTAGAACCGCCGCAGGTCGCGAAATTCGAAGAGGCCGATGGCGGCGGCAATGACGACGGCCGCGAGCGCGGCATTGGGCAGGTATTGAAGCAGGTCGGGCGCCGCGAGCAGCAGCAGCGCGATCGCGACCGCTCCGACGACCCCCGTGAGCTGCGTCTTGGCACCTGCCGCTTCCGCGACGGGCGTGCGCGACGAGCTGCTGCTGACCGGGAAGCCCTGAAACAATCCCGCTGCCAGATTCGCGACGCCGAGCCCGACCATCTCCTGGTTGGGGTCGACCTTCGTGTTCGTCTTCGCCGCATACACGCGCGAGAGCACACTCGTGTCGGCAAATGAAACGAGCGCGACGGCGAGGCCGCCCACCAGGATCGATCCCAAGTCCTCGACGCCGATTCTCGGCAGCGCGAACGTGGGCAGTCCCTGCGGCAGCGTGCCGAGCACCGACACGTCCGCGCGCTCCGTGAGGTTGAATGCGGCCACCGCCACGGTCGCGCCGACGACGGCAATCAGAACGCCCGGTACCCGCGGCCAGCGCTGCAGCAGCAGGATCGTCGCCAAGGCGCCGCCGCCGACCAGAAGCGCCACTTCGTTGCTCTCGCCGGACAGCACGCCATCGATGAAGGCCCACGCTTCGCGCAGCGGGCCTTGCTCGTCGACGCTGAAACCGAAGAGCTTGGGCGCCTGGCTCAGGAGCACGGT
>Ga0068863_100003409_pt1 | contig 15676 bp, 15 predicted proteins | sample KBSSwiS62_FD_66596 | JGI IMG/M metagenome (GOLD analysis project Ga0068863, IMG submission 66596) | Switchgrass rhizosphere microbial communities from Kellogg Biological Station, Michigan, USA - KBS Switchgrass S6-2 | ecosystem: Host-associated > Plants > Roots > Rhizosphere > Soil ...
TGCAGCTTTCCGCTCGACGACCGGAAGTGGGCCGGGCGCTTGCCGTTGACTGTCACCTTCGAAACCGAAAGGGCGTCCGACAAATCGAGGGTGAACGTCCGCAACGCGGCAAGGGTGACGGCAGTGATGGTGGCGGATCCGGCCAGCCGGTTGATCGCCACCTTGTATTCGAGGTCGAGTTCGTAGCGCGACACCCGATAGCCGAAGTTGCCATTTCCTGGCAGGTACGGGTCGATGACCGGTGGTTGGGCCGCTTTCTTCGCCGCTTTCTTGCTTCGTGTCACGCGGCGGTTGCTTTGTTCTTGGGCGGTTTGGTTGCGTCGCCACCCTTCTTGCGGAACAGGTTCCACGGCGCGATCGGATTGCCTTGCCAACGGGTGGACGGCGGCACCTCGTCGCCGCGCATCACCAGCGACGCCGGACCCACCGTCGCGCCGGCACCGATGCGCGCGGCGGGCAGTGCGACACAGTGCGTACCCAGCGTCGAACCCTCTTCCAGCACAACGGTGTCCATCCGCATGATCCGGTCGTGGAACAAGTGGGTCTGCACGACGCAGCCGCGGTTGACCGTTGCGCCCTTCTCGAGCGTGACGAGATCCGCCTCGGGCAGCCAATAGGTTTCACACCAGACACCGCGGCCGATCTTGGCGCCCAGCGCGCGCAGCCACAGGTTCATCACTGGGGTGCCGCTGGCGGCGCGGGCGAACCACGGCGCGGCGACGGTCTCGACGAACGTATCCGACACCTCGTTTCGCCAAACGAATGACGACCACAGGGGATGCTCGATGGCGGTAATACGGCCGACCACAAGCCATTTCGCGACCACCGCGACGACGCCCGCGAACGCGCCCGCGGCCAGCAGCACGACACCGCTTGCCGCCGCTGCCCAACCCCAGCCGATTTCGGTCGCCAACCACTGCACGGCGAACAGCACGGCCACCCCGACCGCGAATGTCACGATCATCGGGATCAGTCGGCATGTCTCGACCATTGCGCGCAGGATCTTGAGCCGCGGCGAGGGATGGAATGTGCGCAGCACGTCGGCCGCGGTGGTCTTGCGGCGCAACCGGACCGGCGGGCTGCCCAGCCACGACGAGCCCGCCTTGGCCTTGTGCGGCGTCGCCGACAGCACCGCCACCAGACCGTCGTCGGGCACCCGTCGGCCGGGCTGGGTGATGCCGGAGTTGCCCAGGAACGCCCGCTTGCCGATCGTCGCCTTGGCGACGTGGATCCAGCCGCCGCCCAGCTCGTAGGACGCCACCATGGTGTCGTCGGCAAGGAATGCGCCGTCCTCGACGACGGTGAACTTCGGCACCAGCAGCGCCGTCGAAATCTCGGTGCCACGACCGACTTTCGCGCCGAGCATCCGCAGCCACCACGGCGTCAGAAGGCTGGCATAGATCGGGAACAGATAATTGCGGGCGGCGTCCATCAGCCGCTCGGTCGCCCACAGCTGCCATCCGACGCGGCTGCGCACCGGGTGATATCCCTCTGGCATCCACATCGACAACAGCCGCACCCCGACCACGGTCAACGCGGTGTACGTGAAGATCGCGGCCAGCGTCGCAGCCGGCGTCCACACCGCAGCGGACACCGCCGCATCCGTCAGTGACGCAGAATCGCGGACGGCCCAGCCGATTACGGCAAGGCCGACTCCCAGCGCCAGCAGCGGCAGCCCGCCGAGCAGAACCGACGTCACGCCGTAGACGGCCACCCAGAACGGCGCGCGTGGTGGACGGTGCTCAGGCCACGGGTGGCGGGCCTTGCCCGACTTCACCGCGGGCGAGCCCTTCCAGTACTGGCCGTTCTTGACCTTGTTGACCACCCCAGAGCCCGGCGCGACGTCGGCGTTCTTGCCGACGACCGCCCCGGGCAGCAGTGTGGTGCGCGCACCGATGGACGCATCGTTGCCGACGGTGATCGGGCCGACGTGGAAGTGGTCGCCGTCGATCCAGTGACCCGAAAGGTCGACCTCGGGCTCGATCGAGCAGCGATGCCCCAGTCGCAACATGCCCGTCACGGGCGGGGCGGAGTGCAGGTCGACGCCCTTGCCGACCTTGTTGCCGAGCATGCGGGCGTAGTAGACCAGCCATGGTGCGCCGGCCTGATTCTCCGCACCACTGGCCTCGGCGAGGCGCTCGGCGACCCACACCCGCAGGTGGACCGACCCGCCGCGGCGATATGTGCCGGGTTGCAAGCCGCCCAACAGGATTCGCGCGCACAGCGCAGCGGTCGACATGCGGCCGACCGGAGTGATGAACAGAAGGAAGCCGACGCCGACGAACCACCAGTTCACCGGCACCAGCCACGGCAGCCGATGAAGTTGGGCGACAACGTTATTCAGCAACGCTAGCCACACCACCCACTGCAGCCCGGTCAGCGTGGCCAGCGGCAGCGACACCGCGACCTGCACGGCCTGGGTCAATCGTGGGGTTGGCTTCACCACGCGCGTTTCGACCGCGGGCGGTGGGTCCAGCTCGTCGAGATAGCCCGCCAGCGACCCGAGGCGGGGATGGTCGTAGAGGTCGGCGACGGTCACCTGCGGATAGCGGTGGCGCATCGCGGCGACCAACTGCGCGGCGGACAGCGACCCTCCGCCGAGGGCGTGGAAATCGGCTTCCGGCCCGTCGATCGGCGCGGCGAGGACCTCGCGCCACAATCCGGCCAGCCACCCGAGCGTGCCGCCGAGATCAGGCTCCTCCTCGGTACTGCCCGCGACGGGCCACGGCAGGGCGTTGCGGTCGACCTTTCCCGACGTACGGGTCGGCAGCTCGTCGACGAGAACCAGCCTCGGCACCAGCGCGGCAGGCAAGGTGTCGGCCAGCGCGGCGCGGGCCTTACCGATGTCGAACGACGGGTCGGCGCTTGCGATGTAGCCAACCAACAGCGGTGTGCCGCTGGCGGTCTTGCGCACCGCCGCGGCGCCGCCGCTGACTCCCGGCAGGTTCACCAGGGCGGCGTCGACCTCGCCGAGCTCGATGCGGCGGCCGCCGACCTTCACCTGGTCGTCGGCGCGGCCGACGAAGTACAGCCCGTCGGGCTCGAGCCGCACCAGATCGCCGCTGCGATAGGCGCGTGACCAGCCGAGCGTCGGCATCATCGCGTATTTCTCGGCGTCCTTGGCCGGATCCAGGTAGCGGGCCAGCCCGACGCCGCCGATGACGAGTTCACCGACCTCGCCCGTGCGCACCGGCTGAGCGTCCTTGTCGACCACCGCGAGATCCCAACCCAGCAGCGGCACGCCGATGCTCACCGGCGCCGCCCCCTCGAGCCGGGCCGCACACGCCACCACCGTCGCCTCGGTCGGGCCGTAGGTGTTCCACACCTCGCGACCGTCGACGGCCAGTCGCTCGGCGAGCTCCGGCGGGCACGTCTCGCCGCCGAAGATCAGCAGCCGCACCGCCTCGAGCGCCTCGGCGGGCCACAGTGCCGCCAGCGTCGGCACCGTCGAAACCACGGTGATATCGCGGGACACCAGCCACGGGCCCAGGTCCATGCCGCTGCGCACCAGCGCGCGCGGCGCGGGCACCAGACACGCGCCGTGCCGCCAGGCCAGCCACATCTCCTCACACGACGCGTCGAACGCAACCGACAGGCCTGCCAGCACCCGGTCACCCGGACCAATGGGGTTGCTCTGCAAGAACATTTGCGCTTCCGCATCTACGAACGCGGCGGCGCTGCGATGTGTGACGGCGACACCCTTGGGGGTCCCGGTGGATCCGGACGTGAAGATGATCCAGGCATCGTCGCGACCGAGCGGCGCGCCTGCCCGCCATCCGCGCGACTCGCCCTGCGCACGGTGCAGGCCCCGCTCGGTGATGATGCCGACCACGTCGGCCTCGCCGAACACCAACTCGGCGCGTTCGTCGGGGTCGTCGGCGTCGACCGGCACGTACGCGGCTCCCGCGGCCAGCGTCGCGAGGATCGCCACGTACAACGCGTAGTTGCCCGACGGCATCCGGATCCCGATGCGGTCGCCGCGGCCGATGCCGCGCGCAGCGAGCCATTCGACGCTCTCCTCGATGTCAGAAATCAACTCGGCGTAGGTCAGCTGCACCTCGCCGTCGTCGAGCGCAGGTGCATCCGGGTATCGGGCGGCCGTGTCGTTGAGGATGTCGATGAGCGTGCGCGGTTCGGACGCGAATGACGACAACAGGTATTGAGGCGGTACCTCGGGAGGGAAAGCCGTTGTCACGAGTACAAACTACTAAGCCGCTCGCTCGGCCCGGGCGCGCCGCACGCGGTGCGTGATCACAATTGCGACAACCAGGACAACGGCCGCGACGACGTACCACTTGTACCGCTCGAATGTGTCGTAGATCTCCACGATGTGCTCACCCGCGAGGTAGCCCAACGCAGACCAGGCGCCCACCCACAACACCGCGCCCAGCGCGTTGTAGCCGAGGAATTTCAGCCAGTGCATGCCGACGATGCCGGCCAGTAGCCCGTTGATCTGACGCAGGCCGTCGATGAAGCGGGCGACGGTGACGATCTTGCCGCCGTGGCGGTTGAAGAACGCCTCGGCGCGGTCCAACCGCTGCGGTGTCAGGAACACATACCGGCCGTAGCGCTCGGCCAGCGGCCGGCCGCCGAAGTGGCCGACGACGAACCCGACGTTGTCGCCGATCACGGCGGCCAGCACCGCGACCACGAAGACGACGGCGATGTTCATCTGGCCCGCACCGGCGAACACCGCGGCGGCGATCAACATGATCTCGCCGGGCACGGGGACGCCGAAGTCCTCCAAGAACAGCATTCCCGCCACGCCCAGGTAGCCGTAGTGCTCGAGCAGCGGCTGAACATCCCCGAAAACACCAGGCAGTTGGGTGTCGGTCATGGCTGTAACCGTAAGTTCACGCGGCTCCGATTTCGATCGAAGACGGCCAGCTGGCACAATGGGCAGCGGAGGGGAGTATTCCTTCGCCACGGTGTCGTCACCACGTCGACCGTCATCGGCCGACCGGGACCGCGGGCCGACCTTCGGGTCGGTGGAAGAGACCTCCGGCGTTTAGGGGGCTGCATTCGCGGCCCGCCGCTGACGACCGGAGGCTTGTCTGTGCACGTAACCCAACTCGAGTGGATCATCACGCTGAGCGTGACGATCGCTGTGCTGCTGTTCGACGTGATCGTGATCGGACGTCGACCGCACGAACCGTCCAAGCGGGAAACCGGGACCGCGCTGGCGATCTACGTCGGACTCGCGGTGGCTTTCGGGTTGTGGACGTGGCTTTATCACGGCAGCCAGTACGGGCTGGAGTTCTTCGCAGGCTGGCTGACCGAATACAGCCTGTCCGTGGACAACCTGTTCATCTTCTTGATCATCATGGCCAGCTTCAAGGTGCCCAAGAAGTATCAGCAGCAGGCGCTGTTGGTCGGCATCATCCTGGCGCTGATCTTCCGCGGTGTCTTCATCGCGCTCGGTGCGGTGGCCATCAACCAGTTCTCCTGGGTGTTCTACATTTTCGGCGCGTTTTTGGTGTACACCGCGATCAACCTGGCACGCGACACCGAGCACGACGACGACGCCGAGAACTTCGTGGTCCGGTTCGCGCGCAAGCGTCTGAAACTCACGGATTCCTGGCATGGCCTGAGTCTGTGGATCAAGGACAACGGCAAGCGGCTGATGACGCCGATGTTCCTCGTCATCGTCGCGCTCGGCACCACCGACCTGCTGTTTGCGCTGGACTCGATCCCCGCGATCTACGGCCTCACCCAGGAGCCGTATTTGGTGTTCACCGCGAACGTGTTCGCGTTGATGGGCCTGCGCCAGCTGTATTTCCTGCTCGGGGATCTGCTCAAGCGGCTGGTCTATCTGTCGCAGGGCTTGGCGTTCATCTTGGCGTTCATCGGGCTGAAGCTCCTGCTGCACGCCCTGCACGAGAACGAGCTGCCGTTCATCAACGGCGGTGAGCACGTCCCGGTCCCGGAGATCCCGACGCTGGCCAGCCTCGGCGTGATAGTGGTGACACTGGTCATCACCACCGCGGCCAGCCTGTACAAGACGCGGGTGCACGACGTGAGGAAGGACGCCGAAGAGGAGGCCTTGGATTCGGCCTGATCGGAATAGTCGACACCACCGGTCCGTTTTTTTAGCGTGACCCTGGTGCGGCTATTCGTGGCGGACACGCCGAGCGGCGACTGGACAGAACTGACCGACGGTGAGGCGCGCACGGTGCGCGTCGCGGCGACGGACCTGCAGCAGGCGCGCCGGGCCCGCACGCGGATACGCTCGGGCGATGACGACGTGGCGGTGATCCTCGACGTCACGGTGGCCGTAGCAAGTGACTTCCGTTCGGCGCGAAGCATTCTGGGGTCCTCCGGGCACACCGTGCACTACGCGGGCACGGTCGACGGACTTGCGGGCCTGATCTCCGACATCGCGATGGCCGACGTCGCCGATGGCGTCACCTTGATCTCCGCGTCACCGCGTCAGGATCTGCTCGACGTCGCGCGGCAGGTGTTGCGCCGGCTCAGCGTTCGGGAACAATTGCGCGCGTCGTAGCGGCAGCCGGGCATCCCGGTTTGAGTTCGCTGAAGCCGCTCACTCAGGCCGATTTACATAATCGGAGCGGACCCGTCAGCTTTCCGTTACGTAACTGGCTTTAATAAGGCAATACAATTCGGTGCGAACAATACAAATAGCGGCACAATAACTGGACTTATTTTGCATGCGAAAGTATCGCCTGCGATGTACAGTTCATTAGCTGGCCAGGCATCACTATCGGTTGCTATGGGGATGGCCGTGCATATTTCACCAGTCTCTAGAAAAAGGGGCGTCAGTTGCCGCTAATTAGTTTCGACGTCAATTTCGGTTCGCTATGACCGCCGACGCGACCCATCGATCGGGAGCCCCCGCGGTGGCGACCGATGCGCCAGAACTGCAAACCCGCAGGCGGGCGCGCATTATCGGCCTCGACGGCGTGCGTGGTCTGTTGTGCCTGAGCATCGCAATCACGCACGTGACGGGGTACTACTCCAAACACACCGCTGCGGTCTGGAAGACGAATATCTTCGGCTTCTCGCTGGTGTACTTCTTCGTGCTAAGTGGTTTCCTGTTGTTCTTACCGTATGTCCGAAATGTGGTTGCCGAGCGCTCGTCGGCTCGCATGCCGAACACGCGTGATTACGCGGTGCACCGGCTGGCCCGGATCATGCCTGCCTACCTGGCGATCTTTTTGATCGTGAATTTCGTCTTGCGGTTGTCCTACGTGCAGAATGCGGCGTTGATGCCCGATGACGCCAGGACCGGCGTCGGCGTCATCACCGATCCCGGTGAGTTGCTCGCCAACCTGGCGCTGGTGCAGACCTACTTCCCGTCCTACATCCAGACGGGCATCGGGCCGTCGTGGTCGCTGACGCTGGAGTACGCCTTCTACCTGTCGTTGCCGCTGCTGGGATTGGCTGTGTTCCGGATGCGCAAGCGCAGCACCCGCAATCCGTTCGTCGTGGCCATGCTGGCGCCCAGCATCCTGTTGATCGTCGGCCTCATCGGACGCGCGCTGATTCCGGTGGTGAATCGCTACGCAGGCACCGCGGACTTCATCCTGCTCAACTGGGGTCCGAACATCGCCGCGGTATTCACCAAGAGCATCCTGACCAACGCCGACAACTTCGCGATGGGCATGTTCGCCGCGATCGTGTTCGTCGCGATCGAGCACGGCGCCCTCGCCGAACGGATCAGCCGACGCGTTCGACTGCTCAGCGCGGTCTTGATCCTGCCCGTATTGGTGGTCAGCGCGGCGTTTTTCGCCATCGCGGTGCAGTTCGTGACCGCGGGGGTCGGTGTCGTTGCCGCCATGATGATCCTGATCGTCGTGGTCCCGTTGGCCCGTGGCCGCAAGTCGAAGCTGGCGACGTTCCTCGACGTCCGGCCGATTCGGTACGTCGGCGAGATCTCGCTGTCGGCCTACCTCTGGCACTTTCCGATGCTGCTGTTGTTGGGTCGCCTCGGCTGGATGGCGGGCGACACGCTGCCCGGAATGCTGCACAACATCGTGATCCTGCTCGCCGCAACGATTCTCGCCGCGACGGTGACGTACTACCTCGTCGAGAAGCCGGCGATGAACTACGCCAGACGGCTTCGGTCGAAGAAGCCGCCGTCAAGCCCGGCCGGGCAGAAGGTCGCCGCGACGGTCACCTAGCACGCGCCGAGGGCATCAGCCGAGGGCGTCGTAGATGAGCTCGGCGTAGCGGTTGGTGCGCTCGGTACCCGTCGTGCCGGGCCCCATCCTGTTCATCACGTAGGCGAAGGTGGCGCGGCGGTCGGGGTTCATCACGATCGCCGAGCCACCCCAGCCGCCCCACCAACAGATCCTGCCCTCGGGAATGGCAGGAACGCTTTGCGGCGATGGCAGTCCGAAGCCGATGCCGAACCGCAGCGGGACCAGGAGCACCAGATCGGGGCCATTGGACTGTTCCTGGAAGATCAGGTCAATCGTCTCCGGGCTCAGCAGTTGCACGCCGTTGGCCTTGCCGCCCAACGAGATTGGTGACAGCGCCCGCGCAAGCGCGCGGGCGTTGCCGTGTCCGTTGACCCCGCCGATGTCCGCGCGACGCCATCCAGGGGTCTCGACTATCAGCGCCGTGTTGTCGTCGGGCGGGAAGCCGGCGAACGTCTTGTAGGCCGGGTGGTCGGTGGGTAACGCGTCGAGCGGGATCGGCAACGGAGGGGGCGGGATGATCTCGGCGACGCGATGTTCGTCGGACGGGTCAAGGCCGATCTGAACGTCGGCTTCGAGCGGCACGGCAATCTCGTCGCGCACGAACTCCTTGAGGGTCTTCCCGGTCGCGCGGCGGATCACCTCACCGATCAGATGTCCGTAGTTGACGGCGTGATAGCCCGACGCCGTTCCCGGCTCCCACCACGGTTCCTGACGGGCGAGGTGGTCGGTGGCCTTCTCCCAGTCGTAGATGTCCTCGATGGCGAACGGCACCTGCCACCCGGAGACGCCTGACGTATGGGACATCAGGTGGCGTACCTCGATATCCTGCTTGCCGTTTGCCGCGAACTCCGGCCAGTACTTCGCGACTGGAGCAAACGCATCGAGGATGCCGCGATCGATGGCGATCAACGCCGCAAGCGCGGTCAGCGTCTTGGTGCAGGAGAAGAAGTTGACGATGGTGTCCTGCCCCCACGGGACGGTCTGTGCACGGTCGGCGTGGCCGGCCCAGATGTCGACGACGAGTTCACCGTCGATGTCGACGGCGATAGAAGCGCCCAACTCCTCACCCTTGGCGACCTCGTCGGCCAACGCGTCGGCGACGCGGGAGAAACGGCTGTCGCAGTGCCCGTGCACGGCATCGTTCATCGGGCCATCATGCGTCGTCTGTGCTGACAGTATTAAGTAAACGCGTCAATTGCGAGGTACATGCGGCGTACCGTTTTGCGTGGCAAATTCCCTAACCCCCTGGGAGGAATCTGATGCGCAGATTCGGTATGGCCCTTGCAATCGTTGCAGCAGTGTCGGGTTCGGTGGTCACCCCGCAGACGGCATACGCGGCGCAGAGCTCACACGACACGAACGTCTACACCCAGCCCGCGGTGCCCATGGGGCCGAAGGTGCAATCGCTCGACTGCCACGGGACCACCGGCGGTATGGGCTGCGGGCCCGGCTGGTTCTGGCGCGATGGCTGGCGCGGCTGGGCGTGCTATCCGTGCTGACCGAAGGGAGCATCATGAGAATTCGCACAATGGCCGGCGGATTCGCCGCGGCCGCGGTGCTGACCATGAGCGGTTTCGGTTATGCCGCAGCACAACCCGGTGACTTCAGCACATTGCCGGTGGACCCGAACTTGATCACCGATTCGCTCGCCTACAACGCCGCGCCGGCCGTCTTCAACCCCAACGGGCAGCCGGGTGTCGAGACGGTCTACACCCACCGCGACGGCAGTCGGACCATCACCACCACCGTGCTCGTCCTTCCCGACGCTGGGGCCGCAACGGCCGCATTGGACGGTGCGAGAGCGGGTTTGGCGGCCCAGGTCGCCAACGGGAATTCGCAGCCCGCAGCGGTCGGTTCGGGCGGAACGATGCTGACCGGGATGTCGCCGGACGGGTCGAAGGCGGTGACCGTGCTGTCGTTCGCCGAAGGTAATACCGCTACGACGATCGAATTCGCCGGTGCACCAAAGGATCCCGTGCCGTCGGATCTGGTGCTGGAACTGGGTCGAAAGCAGGACACCGCGATCCGCGACTGGCAGGCCTCCTAGCAGCTCACCAGTTGTCGTAGCCGCCTTCGGGTCCGAGCATGCGCTCGAGGCGGGTGCGGTTGATGCGCGCGAGTTCATTGCGCACCACCTTGCGCTCGGTTTCGAAGTCGTTGAGGAGCCGGTCGTTCATGGTGGCGAGCACGTCCTGCGCGGTGTAGCCGTTGATGAACATCACGAAGCCGAAGCTGAAGTGCTCGAGGTATAGCTTCGACGCCGCTGTCAGTCGGTCCATCACCTCGGGCTGATCACACCAGACCGCGCACTGCTCGGCCTGCGACTTCTCGCTGCCCGGCCGCCGCCCGACGTCGGGGTAGGCCTGCAGGATGGAGTCGATCGAGTCCTCGGACAGGCCGAACAGCAGCGCGTCGGCTTCGCGGAACAACCGATCGTGGCTGTCGTACGGCCGGCCGCGGGCCAGATCGGCGGCCAACGGCACGCTGTAGCAGCACTCGTAGATGGCGTGCACCGCACGGCGCATCGGCAGTGCGTTGAACGCGGCCAAGCCGATCCCCTGATGCAGCAACACACAGCAATCATCAGAGGCGCAGAGCACGCCGACGTTACCGCGTGTTACAGCGAGGAAAAATAACTAGTGCCCGGCGTTCTTGAAGCGGTCGACGGACGCCTTCAACTCCGCCTCGGCCTCCTCACGGCCCACCCAGTCGGCGGCCTTGACGAACTTGCCCGGCTCCAGGTCCTTGTAGTGCACGAAGAAGTGCTTGATCGCCTCCAGTTCGAAGGCGGGCACGTCGCCGAGGTCCTGAATGTGATCCCACCGCGGATCGCCTGCGGGCACACACAGCAGCTTGTCGTCGCCACCGGCCTCGTCGGTCATCTTGAACATCGCGACGGGCCTGGCCTCGACGATGCAGCCGGGGAACACCGACTCGGGCAGCAACACCAGCGCGTCCAGCGGATCGCCGTCTTCGCCGAGCGTGTTCTCGAAGAAGCCGTAGTCGGTCGGGTAGCCCATCGGGGTGAACAGGTAGCGGTCCAGCTTCACCCGGCCGGTGTCGTGGTCCACCTCGTACTTGTTGCGCGATCCCTTCGGGATCTCGATGACGACGTCGAACTCCACCGCCGCAGCTCCTCACGCATGTGCTCAGGTCTCTAGAGGGACGGGCCTCACCCTAACGGAGCGATACGCTGCTGTACGGGGGCGGTCACCAGAGCAATCACCAGAGCAGGAGAGATATGCGGCCGACGCAGTGGCGGCGATCCACGCATGTGGGGATCGGCGTGGCGGTGCTGCTGCTGGTCGCCGGCGTCGTCGCGGTAGCCGCCGTGTTCGGTAGCGGCAACTCCACCAGCGATGCGCAGGCCGTCAAGGCCGTGCCGGCTGCTGCGACCGCGGCGCCGGGCGTCGTGCCCGTTTCCGACTCAGCAACCAAGCCGACCCCTGACCGGCTGGCGGCCACGCTGGCCCCGCTGGTGGCCGACCCCAACCTCGGGGCGCTGACCGGCCGGATCACCGACGCGATCACCGGGGCGCAGCTGTGGGCGCAGGGTGCCGAGGTGCCGATGCAGCCCGCGTCGGTCAACAAGACGCTCACCACGGCCGCGGCGTTGCTCGCCCTCGACCGCGACGCCCGGCTGACCACCCGCGTGCTGTCGACGGGGCAGCCCGGTGTCGTCGTGCTCAAGGGCGGCGGCGACCCGACACTTTCGGCGGCGCCCAGCGGTCAGGACACCTGGTACAAGGGCGCGGCGCGGATCAGCGACCTGGCCGACCAGGTGCGTAGCAGCGGCGTCGACGTGACGACGGTGCAGGTCGACGTCAGTGCGTACAGCGGACCGACCATGGCGCCCGGCTGGGATCCCGCCGACATCGACGGCGGCGACATGGCACCGATGGAAGCGGTGATGCTCGACGGCGGCCGCACCCAGCCGGTGAGCGTCGACTCGGCACGGTCCAGGACGCCCGCGCTTGACGCGGGCCGCGCGCTGGCCGTCGCGCTGAAGGTCGACCCCGCCACGGTGACTGTGTTGCCTTCCGGCATGAGCGGAGGGAAGGAGATCGCGTCGGTGCAGTCGCCGCCGCTGATCGAGCGCCTACGGCAGATGATGAACGACTCCGACAACGTGATGGCCGAGTCGATCGGCCGCGAGGTCGCCGCCCAACAGAACAAGCCGCAGAGTTTCGACGGCGGTGTGCAAGCGGTGCTTGGTCAGCTGGACAAGGCGAAGATCGACACCGGCAACGCGCATCTGCTGGACTCCAGCGGGCTCTCCGTCGACGACCGGCTGACCGCCGAGACGCTCGACGGGGTGGTGACCGCCGCCGCCGGTAATGACCAGCCCAGGCTGCGGCCGCTGGTCGATCTGCTGCCGATCGCAGGTGGTAGCGGCACGCTGTCCAACCGCTACCTCGACACCGACGCCGGCCGTGCCGCCGCCGGATACTTACGGGCCAAGACGGGGTCGTTGACCGGAACGAATTCGTTGGTCGGCATCGTCACCGATGCCAGCGGGCGGGTGCTCACGTTCGCGTTCATCTCGAACAACGCCGGCCCCACGGGTCGCACTGCGATCGACGCGCTGGCCGCTGCCTTACGGTCGTGCGGGTGCAGCGCATGAGTCCGTCAACGAGGCCCAAGCTCACTGTCGGCCGTGCCGTCGACTGGCAGTTCGCCGCCACCGTCGGCGCCAAACTCGTCCGGCCCGGTCCCGCCGCCACCGACTACACCCACCGGCAGGTCATCGATCAGCTGGCCGAGTCGTCGCGCACCTCCGAGTTGCCTGTGCGCGAGGTGACGGGGCTGATCGAGGGCGGCGAGATTCCCGAGGCACGCGTCGTCGACCGCGTCGAATGGATCCGCGCCGCAACGCAATCCATGCGGGTGATGACGGGCGGTGCAGAACATCCCAGCGGCTTCATCACCGGCCGCATCACCGGTGCGCAGACAGGCGCCGTGCTGGCATTCATCTCGTCGGGAATCCTCGGCCAGTACGACCCGTTCGGGCCGAACGGCGGCGAGCTGCTTCTGGTGTATCCGAATGTGATCGCAGTCGAGCGCCAACTGCGGGTATTGCCAGCCGATTTCAGGCTGTGGGTGTGCCTGCACGAGGTCACTCACCGGGTCCAGTTCCGGGCCAACCCCTGGCTCGCCGACCACATGTCGCAGTCGCTCGCGGTGCTGACCGAGGACGCGGGGGAGGACGTCTCCCAGGTGGTCGGGCGGCTGGCCGAGATCGTCCGCAACAAACGCGACGGCGTTGCGCCGGAACCGAATTCCGCCGGCGTGCTCGGCCTGCTGCGAGCGGTGCAGTCAGAGCCGCAACGCCAGGCGCTCGATCGGTTGCTTGTGCTCGGCACGCTGCTGGAGGGACACGCCGACCACGTGATGGACGCAGTGGGTCCCGCGGTGGTCCCGACGGTCAGCACGATTCGGCGTCGATTCGACGAGCGCCGCAAACGCAAGCAACCGCCGCTGCAGCGCATCGTGCGGGCACTGCTGGGGTTCGACGCCAAGCTCAGCCAGTACACCCGCGGCAAGGCGTTCGTCGACCATGTCGTCGGCCGGGTCGGCATGGCCAGGTTCAACGCGATCTGGACCAGCCCCGAAACCTTGCCGCTGCCAACCGAAATCGATGTGCCACAGCGATGGATCGACCGGGTGCTGTAGCGACGCTGACCGCGGCGGTGGCCGCATTCGTCAGCGAGCACGCCGCACATGACGAACGCTGGTGTGTGGCGTTGTCCGGCGGTGCGGATTCGTTGGCGCTCACGGCCGTGGCCGCCGCGGCCAAACCCACCGTCGCGCTGATCGTCGACCATCGGCTGCAATCCGGCTCCGGGCGGGTGGCGGCCACGGCGCGAGAGCAGGCGTTAGCGCTGGGATGTGTTGACGCCCAAGTGCTTTGCGTCGATGTCGGCACCGAGGGTGGGCCGGAGGCGGCTGCGCGCAGCGCTCGCTATCAAGCCCTTCGGGATGCCCGCGGTGAGGCCCCGGTGCTGCTCGCGCACACCCTCGACGACCAAGCCGAGACGGTGCTGCTCGGGCTGGGCCGTGGCTCGGGCGCGCGCTCCATCGCAGGCATGCGGGTCTGTGACCCGCCGTGGTATCGCCCGCTGCTGGCTGTTCGTCGCGCAGTCACACATGCCGCGTGCGAGGAACTGCGGCTCACACCGTGGCAGGACCCCCACAACGTCGATCGCAGGTTCACCCGCACGCGGTTGCGCACCGAGGTGTTGCCCCTGCTGGAGGACGTGCTCGGCGGCGGGGTGGCCGAGGCGTTGGCACGGACCGCGACCGCGCTGCGCGAAGACACCCAAGCCCTCGACGACCTGGCCGCGGACGCGCTGGCCGAGATCGGCACCGGCGGGGGTCTGGACACCGCGCGGCTGGCGACCCTGCCGGACGCGGTCCGCCGCAGGGTGATTCGGGGTTGGCTGTTCGCGGGCGGGGCCAGCGGACTGACCGACAAGCAGATTCGCGGAGTGGACGCGCTGGTGATGGCGTGGCGCGGTCAGGGCGGCGTGGCCGTCGGCTCGGCGTTGCGCAGTCAGCGCCTGATCGCCGGGCGCCGCGATGGGATGCTGACGCTGCACACCGAGCCGGTGTGAAGATATGGCACGCTGTGGACGTGGCTGAGCAACCTGCCGAGCTGTACCCAGGCGACATCAAGTCGGTGTTGCTCTCAGCGCAGGCGATCCAGGACAAGGTGGCCGAACTCGGTGCGCAGGTCGGCGCGGACTACCGCGACGCGATCGCTGAGAACGACCTGCTTCTCGTCACGGTGCTCAAGGGTGCGGTGTTCTTCGTCACCGACCTCGCACGGGCCATTCCGGTGCCGACGCAGCTGGAGTTCATGGCGGTCAGCTCCTATGGCTCGTCGACCTCGTCCTCGGGCGTCGTGCGCATCCTCAAGGACCTCGACCGCGACATCAACGATCGCGACGTGCTGATCGTCGAGGACGTCGTCGACTCCGGGCTGACGTTGTCGTGGTTGCTGCGCAACCTGGCTACCCGGCGGCCGAGGTCACTTCGGGTGTGCACGCTGCTGCGCAAGCCCGACGCGGTGCGCGCCGACGTCGACATCGCCTACGTCGGCTTCGACATCCCCAACGAGTTCGTGGTGGGCTACGGCCTCGACTACGCCGAGCGCTACCGCGACCTGCCGTATATCGGCACGCTCGATCCCAAGGTGTACGAGCAGGAGTAGGCGTGGGCAACGAAGAGCTCGCCGAATCTCTGCATGTTCTCGAGGGGCTCGGATACCGGCAGGTGCGGGCGGGTGTCGACGAGTCCACACGTCAGGAGGGCTGGCATCCGCCGCTGAAACCGGGGGACTACTACGTGGAGACCTGGATGCCGGACTGGGCCGGCTACAGCCAGCAGAACGTGATCCACGTCGAGGTGGATCCGGCCCGCCCGCTGCCGCCCGACCTCCTGCTGAGCTGACGGGCGGCAGGGCTTACGTAGGGGGTAATGGCGCGACCGGCAGGGCGCAGCGCAGAATGCGG
>Ga0068863_100003413_pt1 | contig 15669 bp, 8 predicted proteins | sample KBSSwiS62_FD_66596 | JGI IMG/M metagenome (GOLD analysis project Ga0068863, IMG submission 66596) | Switchgrass rhizosphere microbial communities from Kellogg Biological Station, Michigan, USA - KBS Switchgrass S6-2 | ecosystem: Host-associated > Plants > Roots > Rhizosphere > Soil ...
CGATCGCGCGCGCGGCAATCGCCGGCGATTATCTGGCGACGATGCGCATATCAGTGCGGCGAGGACGAACGTTCTCTGATGCCGAGATGTTCGACGCAGCGCCGGTCGCACTCGTCAACGAGGAAGCGGCACGCAAGTTCTGGCCTGGTGGCGATCCGTTGGGCGGCCGCCTCGCGCTCGATGCGACCGCGGGTCAGGAGATGTGGCTGAACGTCGTCGGTGTCGTCGGCAATCTCCGGAATTCAGACATCGACCAGGGACCCGTCGCGCAAGTGTTTGTGCCGATGGCGCGGCGGCCCGAAAGAGACCTGGCAGTCGTCATCAAGTCGATCACGCCGGGCACACTTCAACTCGTGCCAGCGATCCGCGCGGAGGTCACTCGAATCGATCCCGACCAGCCGATTCACGACGTCGCGTTGATGACGCAGGTGTTGTTCGACGACCTGGCTGGAACGTACGTGCTCACGGCGCTGCTCTCGGCCGTGGGGCTCATCGCTCTTTGCCTGTCGGCCGCAGGCGTCTACGGCCTCGTCTCGTCATCAGTGGCACAGCGCGGCAGGGAGATTGGCGTACGCATGGCGCTCGGCGCGCGCCCATCGGCGGTAGTGCGCATGATGATCGGCGCTGGCGCAAGGCCGGTTGCCGCGGGAAGCCTCGTCGGACTGCTCGCGGCCGTCGTCATTGCCGCCGGCATCGGTCTATCGGTCCCGGGCGTCGAGGCGCGGGATCCGTCGAACTACGTCGCCGTGGCACTGGCGATTGGCGCCGTCGCGTTGATAGCGAGCTACCTTCCGGCCAAGCGTGCTGCGTCGATCGACCCAGTCATCGCTTTGAGGCAGGAGTGAAATCAACAGCGAATCAGTAATCAAAGATCGCGAGATCCAAAATGATCGACGGACTTCTCCAAGATCTGAAGCACGGCGCGCGGATGCTGGTGAAGAATCCCGGGTTCACGCTGGTCGCCGTCGCCTCGATTGCCATCGGTGTCGGCGCCAATGCGGCGATGTTCAGCCTCGCCGATGGCCTTGTCCTTCGTCCACTTCCCGTGCCGCACGGCGACGACGTCGTGAGCGTCAGCGCCATCGCGCCGCGCGCGAACGACGCCTTCTTCTCGAGCGACAGCGGCGTCTCGTATCCCGACTACCTCGACCTGCGAGAGAGCGCACAGACCTTCTCCGGCCTGCTTGCCTATAACGTCGTCGTCAGCAGCTTCGCCAACGGGCGTAATGAGGCAGCGCAGACCAAGTTGGGGCTCGCCGTCAGCGCGAACTTCTTCGATGTACTCGAGCTCCAGCCGGCGCTCGGACGTACTTTCCGGGCCGATGAGGATCGCGTGCCGGGACGCGACGCCGTGGTCGTGCTGGCCTACGAGATGTGGGCCGACCAGTTCGGCTCGGATCCGTCGGTGATCGGGAGACAGATTCGCATCGGCGGCCTCGACTTTACCGTCGTGGGTATCGCGCCCGCGAGCTTCTCCGGAATGCACCTGGCTCTCCCGCCGACGTTCTATATCCCGATCGCGATGACGCCATCGCTGCCCGGCGGGCTACCCAACCTGCTCGAACTCCGCAACATCCGAGGTCTTGGCGTACGCGGCCGACTCAAGCCACGCGTTTCGATCGAACAGGCCCGACAGGAGGTCACCGCGATCGCGCGTGGCCTCGAGCAGGCGTACCCGGATACCAATCGCAACTACGGGCTGGTGGTGAAGACGGCATTCGAAGCTCGACTCGAGGAGCGGGGACCGTCGGCACCGAGTTCGTTCATGCTCCTGACTCTCGCGTTCGTCGTTCTGCTCGTCGCGTGCGCGAACGTGGCCGGCTTGCTCACGAGCCGGGCGCCGGTGCGCGAAAAGGAGATGGCGCTTCGGCTCGCGATCGGCGGTGGACGACTCCGCATCACGCGCCAGTTGGTCACTGAAAGCTTTCTCCTCGCGGCGGGAGGAGGCGCTCTGGGTCTGGCTCTGGGCTATGGCGGAGTGTTATTTCTGCGTCAGCTGCCGATCGTGAGCGACATCGGCGTTCGGCTGACATTCGATCTCGATCGGCGGGCGATTGCCGTCGGCCTCGTCCTCGCCACGGCAAGTGCCTTCTTTTCGAGCCTGATTCCGGCGTGGCGAGCGAGCCATGCGACGAATCTGGCGTTCACTCTGCGATCAGGAAGCTCCAACGTCCATCGACTGTCCCGTCTCTGGGGGCGAAACGGGTTGGTGGTCGGGCAAGTCGCGCTCGCGCTCATCCTCCTGACCGTGACGGTCTTTCTCTCTCGCGCGTTCGAGGCCGAGCTCAGTCGACCGGGATTTCGAACCGATCGAATGCTTCTCTCGACGATCCAACCTCGGCTCGCCGGCTACGACGCGACGAGGACGGAAGCGTTCTACCGGCAGCTCAAAGAACAGGCGCTGGCGTTGCGCGGCGTCACGTCGGTCGGTATGACGTCGGTCATGCCGCTCAACCAGGACACGCGTGAAGGTCTGCAGATTGTCCCTGAAGGGTTCCAGCTCCCTCCCGGCACCGAGAGTATCGCCGTCATGTCAGCGCGGATCGACGAGGGCTATCTCGACACGATGGCCATTCCCCTCGTCCGCGGCCGCGGCATCCAGTCGAGCGACACGGCGACAGCGCCACGAGTCGTGGTGATCAATCAGGCTATGGCCTCGCGCTACTGGCCCGGGGAGGATCCGATCGGCAAGAGGGTCCGTCTCTTCGATCGCGAGGGCAAACCGTGGGCAGAGGTGGTCGGAGTCGCGGCGAACAACAAGTACAACTGGATCGGAGAAGGACCCACGCCGTGGCTGTACGTCCCGCAGCGCCAGGATCTTGGTCTTCGGACCACGCTGATTCTCGCCTCCGACAGCGATGCCGCCGCGCTGGCCGCGCCGCTTCGCGAGATCGTCAAGGACCTCGACGCGAACATGCCGCTGGCGGGCGTGCGCACGATCGAAGAGTTCTATTACGGGAACGCCTCTGGAATCGTGCGGACATTGATACGTGTCACCGGCACGATGGGACTACTTGGACTGTCGCTCGCGCTGGTTGGTCTGTACGGGCTCGTCGCATACGCCGCCGCGCGGCGCACGCGTGAGATCGGAATTCGAATGGCGATCGGCGCCCAATCCGGATCGGTCCTTCGCATGGTTCTCCGCCACGGATTCATCCTGGCGGCATCGGGCATGATTCTGGGAATCGTCGGAAGCGTTGGCGCGAGCGGGGTCCTGCGGGCAGTTTTCCCGGGATCAAGCTCGATCGACCTTGGAACGTACCTCGTCGTCGTGCCGCTGCTCGTCGTGGTGACGTCATTCGCCGCGTGGATACCCGCGCGACGCGCGGCACACATCGATCCGCTGGTTGCGCTCCGTCAAGAATAGTGCGCGTGGGATTAGCGCCTTTGCAAAACGAAGCGCCCGTTTTCGCACGTCGGCTTGTAGTCGAGTTCGCGGCCGACACGACGCGCCCACTCGTCAGTCGTCAAAGTTGTTCCTGCGAGACGACAGGCCTGCCTGGCCCAGTCCTCGGGCGAAAGAGAAACCTCGAAGAGCGCGCTCCTGCCGCCTTCGGTCGTGACGAACAGCGCCCGATTCGACTCGCGTGCGAGGCCGGCCATCCGGCTGTTCGGAGGAATCACGACCGCATCATCCAGCCGCTGAAACGTCGGGAGATCCCACAGCGTCAGACGCTCGCCTGACGAGCCAGATTCGGTTCTCATCACCAGTGTCTTTGCATCTGGTGTAAAGAACAGCCCGTCGCTCGAGATAGTCCCGGTCCCGGGGATCGACTCCAGATTCATGACCAGTGGTGTCAGGCCGTTCGCGCGGATGACGAACAGGCGATTTGATTGCGCCCGCCGGCCGGACGCGCCGAAGTCGGGAGGCTCACCAGGTGCAACGGCGAGGAACTGACCGTCGCCACTCACCGCAAGTTGTGGAACGAACAGATTCGCGATCTGCGTTTCACCGAGCGTTGGCGCCACTCGCTCCGTGTTCCATGCACGTAGTCGTCCGTCGGCGTGCAATGTATAGAGCGTGCGGCCATCGGGACTGAATCGTGCCGCGAGGATCGACGACGAGCCGGCTGCGGGAATATCGATGCGTCGTCCTCGCATCTCCACGATGAGTGTGCCGGCTGCGTCCGTCCATGCGTCGCCCTCCGAATGGGACGCGATCTTACCGGGGCGCAGCGTTACGGCTGGAGCAACCGTTTGCGACGCATCGCCGGAGGCTTCTGACTCTGTTCGTGGCTGAACGAGGGGCGGCACGAACGACCGGCGCGAGACATACAGACGTCCATCGAAGCCGGCGCTCACGAGTTGACGTGCGATTGGAAGGAACGCGAGTCCGCGCACTTGCCCCGAATGTCGATAGAGATCGTCCCCAGCCCAGCTCTCGTAGGTCGCTCGCGGACGCCGCCAGCGCGCGACGGTTCCGTCGCTGTGGCCGGTGAAGACGGTGAGACCATCGCCGTCGACGGCGAGCGCGTTCAGGGTTCCATGCGTGCCGGTGTCGAACCGGGCCTTCAGGCTCTGCAGGCGTGCGTCGTACACCTCCACGAGGCCTTCGATGTAACCCACAACCAGCTCCGAGCCATTCGCAGCGAACTCGAGGCCCACGACACTCGTCGTCGGGGCGCGACCGCCGACTGGCCCACTCCTCTGCTGTGGCTTCGATGGCATGTCGGCCGTCGCAAGTTGATAGATCGCGCGGAAGGCCTCGTCGCCCCCGCCAGCCACGAGACGTCCGTCCGTACTGAAGCGAACGGCGGAAGCCTCCGGCTTCCAGCCGTCCTTCAACTTGCGTGCTGCACGCGCGACGAGATCGTGCACGAAGATACGGCCATCGCTGCCGGCGGACGCCAGCGTACGGCCGTCAGGACCAAACGCGAGGCCCATGATGAAACCCTCATGCAGGCCGGCAATCCGTTGCACCTCTTTTCGGTCCCTCCAGAGCGTGATCTCCTGATCGAATCCACCAGACGCAATCGACGTCGCATCGGACGAAACCGCTACGGCCAACGTGCCCTTCGTGCCGACAGCGCGATCGCGTTCGGCGTCTGGCATCAGTCGCGTCACCTCACCGGTGGCAATGCGAATCAGTTGCGTACCACCGTCCCCGTCTCCTGCCACGGCCCACTGCTCGTCCGCCGACACGGCAAGCGACCAGAGCGTCTGTGGGAAATCGACGATGCGCTCGAAGGGGGCGGCGTACAGAACGCGCAACAGCGCGGTTGCCGCTTCCGCCGTCGGCCGTGATGCGAACGCCTGTGCAGCGAGTTGGAGCGAAAGCCGCGGCTGCTGCACTCGCAGTTCGCTCGCGACCGAGGCCAGCTGCCGGGAGAGAGCGGTGTCGCGCTGCATCTCGGCAACACGCCGCTGTCTCGTTGCCTCGACCGCTTGCCAGACTGCGACGGCCGCGACGACCGTGATCGTCATCACCCCGGCGCGCGCGAGCAATCGCGTCCGCCGCAATTGCCGCACATCGTCGCCGTCGAGTTGATCTTTCGGCAGGTCGCGAATGGGAGCTGCCAGATCGAGTACGGCGTCACGGAAACGGCTGTCCCGCGCGGCACCCGTGGACTTGTCGCGTGCCCACCTCAGGTCGACATACAACGGCTCCTCCCTGAAGCGACCGCGAAAGATTGGCGAGAGCGAAGTCGTGCGCGTCCAGTCGAAATCGCCGGTCCTGACGTCCCAGGCAATGTCTCCGTCCGTCAGGACGATCAGGATCGTCGACGTGGCTCGATGCTCGAGCCACCATGCGATCTCCTTGCTGCACCACGCGGAGCCAGCCGATCCTGGCGACGCCATCAGGAGCAGCCATCTCGAGCCGGAGAGATGATTCTCTATCCCGCTCCAGAGCCCGGGCGCCGCCGCCAGGCTGCTCTTGTCGCGAAACACATCCATCGCGCGAAGTCTGAACGTCGGCTTCGCCAGGCGCTCGAGGCCGCGTTCGAGATCGGCAGCAAGCGTGGCGTCGACTCCATGGCTGTAGCTGATGAACGCGTCGTGTTTCTGAGGCATCGGAGTGGTGTCAGCAGTAAGCGTCGCAATGAGCTCGTTCCCGGATCATCGCTGTCCTTCGCTCGGGAGCTTGGCAGCGTACGCATCCATGACCCGCGCGGAGTACACGAGGGCCGCTCCGGCATTCACCGCGATGGCCACGCCGAGTGCGGCAACGATTTCCTCCCGGCTCGCGCCCTGCTTGACCGCCGCGTCCGCGTGGATCGTGATGCACCCGTCGCACTGCCTGGTCACGGCTACCGCGAGGGCGATCAGTTCCCGTGTCTTTCCATCCAGCACGCCTGACTTCGCGCCGGCATCTGAGAGTCCTCGATACCCGCGAATCGTGTCCGGACTGATCCGTCCGATCTCCGCAACCGCAGCACCAATCTGTCGCTGATATTCGTTCCAATCGAGCATCATTCCGATCACCTCGTCGTTGGCTGAACAGGCCAGCCTATAATTTCTGCGATCCGGTTCACATTCAACTTTGGCAGCTAACGAGGCTTGGGAGCCGCACAGTTCGCGACCGAACATCGCGTCCCATCCGCGGACAGTACAGCCGGTCATAGCAGGCAGGGCGCCGAAGAACTGGCGGAAATTCGTCCGACTCTTCGTACGAGGATGGCACGGGCTTTGACCGTGCTTCCCCGTAATGCTCCGCCTTCGCCACGCACTGAGGACACTCAGGAAGACGCCGGGCCCCAGCCTCGTCGTCATGCTGACGTTGGCGACGGCGATCGGGGCGACGACGATCATCGCCAGCACCATCGACAGCGTCTGGCACGCGATCCCAGCGAACAACACGGAGCGGCTCGTCTTCGTCGCCTCGACCGATCCGCGTCCGAGCCAGGCCCAATCGGGCATGGCCGGCAACCTGGCGATGACCGGCACATCCGTCCCTGACCTGGTCGACTGGACCACGCAAGCGACAACGGTCGAACGATTCGTCGCGTTCCAATACGGCACGGCGACGCTGACCGGGCGCGAGGCGCCGATCCGCGTTGCGATCGTTCGGACCACGGCCGAGATGTTCTCGGTGTGGGGAATATCACCGGTGCTGGGGCGGACGTTCGGGAGCGAGGACGGCCGGAATGGCGCGGCGCCAGTCGCGCTCCTGAGTCACCGATATTGGCAGGAGCAGTTCGCGTCAGACCCCTCGGTCATCGGAACGAGCGTTCTGCTCGACGGCATCCCTCACGCGATCGTCGGTGTCCTGCCGAGTGAGACGCGCGTCGGCATCTTTACCGATACCGAGCTCTTCACGGTCCAGTCGCTCGACGCGGCGCGCGCCGCGCGAGACGAGCGGCGGCTCTTCGTGATGGCACGACTCGAGCCGGGTGTGACCCGAGGACAAGCCGAAGCCGACCTGTCCCGCATCGCCACGCGTCTGAGTGCGGAACATCCCGACACGAACGCGCACACGGGCGTGGTTGTCCGTCCACTCATCGAGCAACTGGGCGGCGGAATCCAGACGCTGCTGGCGCTTCTCGCGCTCATCGCGTTGCTCGTTGCCGCCATGGCGTGCGCCAACGTCTCGAACGTGGTGCTCGCGCAAGCAACCACACGGCAACGTGAGCTCTCCGTCAGGACTGCGCTTGGTGCACAACGCTCTCATCATGTGAAACAGATCGCCGCTGAGAGCCTGTTGATCTCGCTCGCTGCGGGCGCGACTGGTCTGCTTCTTGGAGGCTGGGGACTTGCGCTGCTCAAATGGCTGGCGGGACCACAAGCGCGTCTGTTTGGCGACGCCTCGCTCAACTGGCGCATCGTGGCCGCAGGCATCGCCGTGGCTTTCGTCCTGCCACTCGGCTTCGCGCTGATCCCGGCGATTCAGTCGTGGCGACCCAACCCTGCCGATCTCATGGACGGTGCGCGTGCAGTTGGCGGAGGCGCCGCCCACCGGCTCCGTCGCGTGCTGGTCGCCGCGCAGGTCGCGCTGGCCCTCGTCCTGCTCGTTCAGATCTCCCTGTTCGCTCGCACGGCGTGGAATTTCAGGACGATGAAGAACGGCTTCGAGCCGCGAGGTGTGGTGAGTTTTCGAGTCGAGCTGCCGCGGAGGTACACCGAACAGGGGGCAACAGAGTTCTATCGCGCCTTGCTGGCGCGCATCGATGGACTGCCGGGTGTCACCTCTTCGGCATCGATCAATCGTCTTCCCGTTGCGGATCGGGAGCTGAGCGCGCGAATCAAGGTCGATGGCGCCGCACCAGTCGAGGAGGAGGCGCTCCCGGTCACGGCTCTCGCGACAGTCAGCGCTCGGTACTTCGAAACGATGCGAGTGCCGATGCGACGAGGCCGTGCATTCACCGATACCGACTTCGGTGAGAGCTCGCCGTCAGTAGCGGTGGTCAGCGAAGACGCGGCTCGCCTGTTCTGGCCGGGCCGCGATCCCGTCGGCTCGCGCGCGACGATCGTCGCGCCCAACATGCCGAGTACCCCGCTTCAAATCGTCGGCATCGTTGCGAACGTACGAAAGGGAGACATCGACCGTCGAGTAGTGCCGCAGGTGTACGTCCCCACTGCCTGGAAACCCGATCGCACGATGGCCGTCGTCGTCCGCGTGGATTCGGGCGACCCTCTCCAGATGATACCGGCGATCCGCGCGCAGGCCGCGGCGCTCGATCCGAATGAACCGCTTTTCAACGTGGCTTCAATGGAGCAGGTGCTCTACAACGATCTGGCAAGCACCTACACGCTTGCTGGATTGCTCGGAGCGATCGCGATCGTGGCGCTCTGCCTGGCCGGCGTCGGCATCTATGGCGTGGTGTCTTTCATGGTCACTCAGCGAACACGCGAAATCGGTCTCCGGATGGCGCTGGGTGCCCGGCCGGGAGCGGTGCTCGGTCTGGTGATTCAACAGAGCGCGGGCCCGGTTGCCGGCGGCGGGTTGCTTGGCACTCCTGCTGCGCTCGCGCTCGTCTACGTGACATCGAGCGCCTTCGCCCAAATCGACGTTCGCGACCCGGCTCACTACGTAGGTGTCACGCTCTCTCTTCTGATCGTTGCAGTCGTTGCCACATACGTTCCGGCTCGTCGTGCTTCGCGGATCGATCCCTTGCTGGCACTGAGGCAGGACTAGAACATTTGGGATTGGCTGATCTGTGATTGTTCACAATGATTGACAGCGTCTTCCAGGACGTCAAATATGCACTGCGGTCGTTCAGGAGAACACCACAGTTCACAGCCGCCGCGGTGATGACGCTGGCGCTCGGCATCGGCGCGAACACGGCGATGTTCAGTCTCGGCGATGCCACGGCATTGCGCCCGCCGGACGTTCCTCGCGCCAGCGAGATCGTCAGAGTGTTCACGAGCTCGCAGGACACACCTTTCGGCGAGGTCTCATACCCCGACTTTCTCGATCTGCGCGCTCGGACCAGAACGTTGGCCGGTCTTGTCGCATACGAGACGGGCGACTTTGCACTGGCGACTACCCCGCGGGACCCCGCGAAATATCTCGGCGGCTGGATCGTCAGCGCAAATTTCTTTTCGGCGCTTGGCGTCGAACCGAACATCGGTCGCGGTTTTCTTCCCGATGAAGACACGTCCGCGTCGGCCGTCGCCGTGATCAGTCACCGGGTTTGGCAGCGCGACTTCCAGCAGACTCCCGACATTGTCGGTCGTCGCCTCCTTCTCTCTGGCACGGCATTCACGATCGTGGGTGTCGCGCCTGAGCACTTCACTGGAACAGAGCTGTACTTCCATCCGGACATCTTCGTCCCGCTCTCCGCGATGCGCAGCGTGTATCCATCGTTGCCGGATGACCCACTGAATCGCCGCACCAACCGGATGCTGACGGTGTTGGGACGCCTGTCCTCCGGCGTCACGACGACGCAGGCGGCGAGCGAGCTGGGAGTGATCGCACGCGATCTGGAAATCGCGTATCCCGATTCGAATCGAGGGCGAACTGCTGTCGTGCTTCCGGAGATCACCGCTCGAGCCCGGCTCGATGCCGGAGGCGCCGAGGGAGCCCTGGTGATCCTGGCGCTCGTTGGCCTCGTGCTCCTGCTGGCGTGCGCGAACGTCGCCAATCTCGTGCTGTCCAAGAGCGCGGGGCGCGCTCGCGATCTGGCACTGCGACTGTGCGTCGGGGCCACCCGCATGCGTCTCGTGCGCCAGTCGTTGATCGAGAGCCTTCTGCTTGCGGTCGCGGGCGGCGCCGCGGGCGTGATCGTCGGCGGCTGGGTCCTCGCCTACCTGTCTCGTGTTGTGATCATTCCCAGCCCTCTACCGCTATGGATCGACCTGCGTCTCGATGCGCGAGCGCTCTTGTTTACCGCCTTCACGACGATTCTCGCCGCGATTCTCTCCGGTCTCGCGCCCGCGCTGAAGATCTCCGCGTCGTCGAGCCTGAACAGCATGATCAAGAAGCAGGCAGAACCGCTGTCGCGCACGCTGACGCTGCGGACCACCCTCGTCGTACTGCAGGTCGCGATTTCCCTCGTTGTGCTCGTCTGTGCCGGCCTGATGGTCCGTGCCTCCATCACCGCCGAGCACGTTGACCCCGGATTCCGGACTGATCGCGTGCTGCTGGCCTCGTTCAACCCTGGTCTCGCCCAACTCGCCGCAGACGAGACACGCCGATTTTACGAGCGCCTCATCGAGGCGATGCGCGCACAGCCCGGCGTGTCGGCCGCCGGACTCACACGCTACGTACCGCTCGGCGTCACCAGCGGTTCCCTCGGCATCACCATCGATGGTGCGCCGCTTCCTGAGGGACAGGATCGCATCGCAGTGGCTGAGACGGTGGTCGATCCGGGATATTGGGACGTCATGCGGACACCGATCGTACGGGGTCGTGGCTTTGCTGAGTCTGACACGCCAACAAGCACCCGTGTCGCAATCGTGAACGAGACTATGGTCAATCGCTACTGGGCCGGCGAGGATCCAGTCGGCAAGCGGCTTCGAATTCCGGATGCCCCGGGACCGAACGGGCCTCAGACGTTGATCCTCGAGGTCGTCGGCGTTGCGAAGGATGGAAAGTACTGGCAACTGGGCGAGACCACCCAGCCATTCATCTATCGACCACTCTCGCAGGCACGGCTTGGCGCGATGACGATGGTTGCCTTGGCTGAGGACGGGACTTCACCATTGGCTCTTGCGGCCGCTGTTCGTTCGGCTGCGGCTGGCGTTAATGCCGCGGTGCCTCTGTACGATTTGCGAACGCTGGAGGACCTCTATCGCTCTCGCGCTCTTCTGCCGTCTCGCATGATGTCGCAGATCGTGACGGCGCTGAGCGTTCTCGGTCTCGTGCTGGCGTGCGTCGGTTTATACGGTGTCGTGACCTTTTTGTTTTCAAGCCGCACACACGAGATCGGAATCCGGATGGCGGTCGGCGCGACGCCAACTCGCATACTCCGCACGGTGCTGACGCACGCCATGGTCCTCGCCGGGCCAGGGCTCATCCTCGGACTCGGCGCCGCCGCACTATTGACCCCACTGTTGGCCAGCCCGGCATTCGATTTCGTCGAACCGCATGATCCTGCCGTGCTGATCGCAGCGCCACTGACGATGGCGTTGGTGTGCCTGCTCGCGGCAGCGCTGCCGGCGCGGCGAGCGGCACGCATCGATCCGATGTTGGCCCTGCGACAGGACTGAAGCGCATTTGGGATTCGGTTGATTCGTTGTTGATTGGTGATTTCGGATTGTGGATTCGAGAAGGCACATGGTCGACACCATCTGGCAGGATTGTCGATACGCCGTCCGTTCATTGCGGCGCACACCAGGCTTCGCCGTGGCCGCGATCGTGACTCTCGCCCTTGGAATCGGGGCGAACTCCGCAATCTTCACGCTGCTCGACGCGGTGATGCTCAAACCACTGAACGTACCGGCGCCGCAGGATCTCGTGGCGCTCTACGAGCAGCCGCGCGAAGGCACCCCGGACGCGACCGGCGGGACCGGGCGGTATACGCGCTTTTCCTACCCGCGCTTCGAGCGACTTCAATCCGCGCTTGGCAGCAGCGGGTCGCTGGCGGCGATGACGCGCACGACGACCCTGGTCGTGCGTTTCCCACGAGAAACGCAGTCGGAATCGATCCGTGCGCAGCTCGTGTCGGGGGAGTACTTTGCGACGCTCGATGTCCCCGTGACGCGCGGCCGCGCACTCAGTACGGCTGACGTACGCCCATCGAGCGCCGCCACCGTAGCCGTGATCGGCGACCGGTTGTGGAGGGATCGACTCGGCGGTGGCAATGTGCTCGGCGAGACGATACTGATCAGCGGCGTCCCTACCACCATCGTCGGCATCGCTCCACCGGGGTTCATCGGTGCGTGGAGCGACGCTCGTGCGGACCTGTGGCTGCCGCTGGCGATGCAGCAGGCGTTGGAGTACCGGAACAACGTCAGTTCGTACGGGGAGGTAAACGGCGATCAGCCGTGGATGACGCAGGACCGCATTGCCTGGCTCAATATCATCGGCCGCATTCCCCGAGGGGAGTTGTCGCAGGCGCGCGCGTCGCTCGAGGTCGAGAATCGCGCAGGGCTGCGAGACGTGGCGGCAGCGATCGACGACCCGCGTGCGCGCAGTGAGATTCTCTCGAACGCCCTCGTGGTGCAGTCGTTCACGCAAGGATTTTCCCGGCTGCGCGCCCAGCTCTCGCAGGCATTCATCGCGCTGACCGTGATGGTCGCGGTGGTATTGCTCATCGCCTGCGCCAATGTGGCGAACCTGCTGCTGGCGAGATCGACGGCACGCGCGAAAGAGATAGCCATTCGGGTCGCGGTGGGCGCCAGCCGCAGGCGCCTGCTGCAACAAGGCCTGATTGAAAGCACAGTCCTTGCGGCACTCGGAGGTATCGGCGGATGGCTGGCCGGAATGTGGTCCAGCGGTCTCCTGGCAAGCGCGTTCCTCTCGACCTCACGCGATCGATTGCCCGAGGTCTACACGCCGGATACCCGCGTCTTCATCTTCACAGCCGGTGTGTCGTTCGGAACGGCGCTGGTGTGCGGGTTGTTCCCTGCTGTGCGTACAGCGCGTGCCGACGAACGCGGGACGCTCGTCAAGACGTCGCTCACGCGTACGTCGCCGTCCGTCTTGCGCGGCATGCGGCCGTTGGTCGCGGGCCAACTGGCGCTCGCCGTCGTGGTCGTGTTCTCGGCGGCGCTGCTTGGACGCAGTCTGATCAACTTCGCGAAGATCGATCCTGGCTTTGACACCACGCATCTGATCTCGGTGTCGTTCACTCCGTCCGCCAGCGGTTATCGCCCGAACCAGATCGGGGCGCTCAACTCACGTCTCATTACCGCGGTCAATTCCACGGCCGGCTTCGTGTCGGCGGCAGTGTCCTCGTGCGGACTGCTCGACAACTGCACGAGCAGCGGCTCGTTCATCCTTGACAACGATCGCGCTCGCGGCCCAATCGGCCTGAACGAGAACTATGTCGGTCCGGGATATTTCGCCACCGTCGGCATTCCGGTGAAGGCGGGACGAGAGTTCGATGACCGTGACAGGAGCGACGGAGCGCCCGTTGCCATCGTAAGCCAGTCAGTCGCCGATCGTTACTTCCCCGGCCAGGATCCGATCGGCCGGCGGATCGGCGATCAGGAGTTCAACGCAGAAATCGTCGGCGTGGTGGGCGACGTCCGCGCGTTCAGCCTGCGTGAGGCGCCAGTCGCAATGGTGTACTTCCCGATTCAGCAGTGGCCGAACGCGTCTCACAATCTGGCAGTACGTGTGACGGCCGACGTGAATCAGGCAGTTTCAGCCGTGCGGGATTCGCTGCGGCGCGCGGAACCTGGCCTGGTGCTCGACAACGTCGGCACGATGGCGCTCCAAATCGACCGCAACGTCCTCCGTGAACGGCTCGTCACGTACCTGGCCGCCGCATTCGGCGCGCTCTCGTTGCTGCTCGGCTGCGTGGGACTTTACGGCGTGTTGTCGTATTCCGTCGCGCGCCGCGCACCGGAATTCGGGGTGCGGCTCGCGCTCGGCGCACGGCCTCGCGATCTCACGCGCGGTGTGTTCGGCGAGGCGCTTCGACTGGCGATTGCAGGTACCGCGGCGGGGTTGGCCGGTGCGCTCTGGGCGGCCGGGCTGCTTCAGGCATTGCTGTTCGAGGTCAGCACATTGGATCCCGTCGTCGCTCTGGCGTCTTGCGCCGCGCTGATGGTCGCGACGCTCACGGCCAGCTGTCTGCCGGCCCGTCGCGCGGCACGCGTCGATCCGATCGCCGCGCTCAAGGCTGAGTGAACTCCCAACTCCCAACTCCCAACTGCACCCACGAAGATCCGAAGACCATAAACGCTACGAAGATCACGAAGACCCCGACGCCGCTAACCGCGGAGACGCGAAGTCGGGGTTGCCGGATGTAAGAGTAGTTCTCGGTGCCTCGGAGCCTCGGTGTGTCGTGATCAAAGCGGGTCAGGTGCCGATCGCACAAATACAGACTCCCAACTTCCAAGGCGGCAAGCTCGTCCAACCACCCGGGCGACGGCGGCCGCCGCATGTGGGACTTGGGAGTTGGGAGTTGGCCGTTTGGGAGTTGGAGCCCCCGTCCGCTTGCGGGACGACGATTTCCCGTCGTCGAACAAATTGCCCCCTGGATCGCGTAAATTTCCTAGTGGATTGTTCGGACCATAGCGTAGCCGGCCGGCACGGGGATTGATGGGTGTGGGCCCCAGGCCCTGGATGCCGGCTCAACACAAGGGATATCGACAATGATCTTCAGACGCTCGTCCTCCTCGGCCCTGACCGAGCCACCGCAACTCGATCCGACAGCTCCGCTCATGTCGCTCAAGAGCGTCGAGAAGTCGTTCCCCGTCGGGGCGGGGCAGGTCTTCGTCCTGCGCCGCATCGCGCTCGACATCAAGCCTGGCGAGTTCGTCTCGATCATGGGGCCATCGGGAGCGGGCAAGTCCACGCTGCTTCACATCCTCGGCATGCACGACAGCGCCTGGAACGGGGAGTACTACCTGATGGGACATCCCATTCACGCGCTGGCGCAGAAAGATCGCGCGGCCCTGCAGAAGCGGCACATCGGGTTCGTGTTCCAGAGCTATCACCTGCTCGACAACCTCACGGTCTACGAGAACATCGAGCTTCCGCTCTCCTATCGCGACGTCAAGAAATCCGAGCGCCAGGGCACTGTCGCCAGCGTGCTCGATCGCTTCGGCATCGTGGCGAAAAAGGATCTCTACCCGAATCAGCTCTCCGGCGGACAACAGCAGCTGGTCGGCGTCGCGCGCGCGATCGTGGCCAACCCGGCGGTGATTCTCGCCGACGAGCCCACGGGGAACCTGCACTCGTCGCAGGGGCAGGAAATCATGGAGCTGTTCAAGCGGCTCAACGAACAAGGCACGACGATCGTCCAGGTGACGCACTCGGAAGCCAACGCCGCATACGGCGATCGTGTCATCAAGCTGCGCGACGGATATATCGAGCAGAGTTGAGATCACGGTCCGGCTGAAACCGGACACTACGTCCGAAGGTGAACGTGCTGACCGATATCAGATTCGCCGTTCGGTCGCTGCGAAAGAGTCCTTCGTTTACGGCGGTCGCCCTCATCACGCTCGCGCTGGGCATCGGGGCGAACGCCGTTGTGTTCAGCATTCTCGATGCAGTGTTGCTGCGGCCGCTGCCAGTCGCGCAGCCGGATCGTCTCTTCTTCGTCGAAGCGCGGCACGGTAACCGCAGCCCGTTTCCGTCGCATTCGTTCCCCGACTATCTCGATTTCAAGAACG
>Ga0068863_100003415_pt1 | contig 15662 bp, 9 predicted proteins | sample KBSSwiS62_FD_66596 | JGI IMG/M metagenome (GOLD analysis project Ga0068863, IMG submission 66596) | Switchgrass rhizosphere microbial communities from Kellogg Biological Station, Michigan, USA - KBS Switchgrass S6-2 | ecosystem: Host-associated > Plants > Roots > Rhizosphere > Soil ...
GCGCCAGTCGCCCCTCCCGCTGCTCAAGTCACGACGGCCGTCGTCGCGACCCAGGAGATCAGCGACTGGGCCGACTTCACGGGCCGGCTCGAGGCCGTCGAGAACGTCTCGGTTCGACCGCGGGTCGGGGGCTACGTCGATCACGTTGCGTTCGACGAAGGTGCGCGCGTCAATGAGGGCGATCTACTCTTCCAAATCGACGCGCGGCCTTTCGAGGCCGAGGTCGAGCGCCTCACTGCCGAGCGCGACCGCGCTCGCGCCGAGCTCGGGCTCGCGCACTCCTATAGCGCGCGCGGGCAACGATTGCTCGCGCAGAACGCGACCTCGCGCGAAGAGGCCGAACGTCTCGACTCCGATGCGGCCGTCGCGCAAGCGAAGCTCGCCGCGGCGGAAGCGGCGCTCACGGCCGCGAAGCTGAACCTGTCGTTTACTCGCGTGACCGCCCCGATCGCGGGCCGCGTGTCGCGGGCTGTCGTAACCGCTGGCAATCTCGTCGACAGCTCGACGCTCCTCACGACCGTCGTGTCGGACACGCCTGTCTATGCGTACTTCGATATCGACGAGCAGACCTACCTCGCGAGCGTGCTCGGCGCCGACGCAGCCGCGGGCAGCACGGTGCAGCTCGGCTTCTCGAACGAGCAAGGCTATCCGCACGAGGCACGGCTCGACTTCGTCGACAACCGTGTCGACCCCGAGCACGGCACGATCCGCGCGCGCGCGGTTCTCGACAACCGCGACGGCCGGTTCACGCCGGGCCTGTTCGTGCGGATCAAGCTCGTGAGCCCGAGCACATTTCACGCGGCACTCGTCGACGACCGCGCGATCGGCACGGATCTCGGCCACAAGTTCGTGTTCGTGGTCGACGAGCACAACGTCGTCGCATACCGGCCGGTGGTGACCGGCAAGTCCGTTGAAGGCTTGCGCGTCGTGACGCAGGGCCTCGACTCGGGCGACGTCGTGATCGTCAACGGCCTCCAGCACGTGCGCCCCGGTGTGAACGTCAATCCGACGCAAGTCGCGATGGATCGCGACGCGCCCGGCGCGCTCGCACGCCTCGCTGCCGCCGACACGCACGCGGCAAACGTTCGCTAGCGCGCCCTAGACGCTGAGGAGCTACCCATGAATTTCTCGCAATTCTTCGTCCGGCGGCCGATCTTCGCCGCCGTGCTGTCGGCGATCATCTTCATCGCAGGCGCTTTGTCGCTGCGGCTGCTGCCGATCAGCGAGTATCCGGAAGTCGTGCCGCCGACCGTCGTCGTGCACGCGACGTATCCGGGCGCGAACAGCCAAGTCATCGCGGAAACGGTCGCGGCGCCGCTCGAGCAGGCCATCAACGGCGTCGAGAACATGCTGTACACGTCGTCGCAATCGACGACCGACGGCGTCGTGACGCTCACCGTCACTTTCGCGCTGGGCACCGACCTCGACAAGGCGCAGGTGCAAGTGCAGAACCGCGTCGCGCAGACGCTGCCGAAGCTGCCCGAGGTCACCCAGCGGCTCGGCGTCACGACCGACAAGGCGACGCCGGATCTCACGCTGGTCGTGAACCTCACCTCGCCGAACCAGCGTTACGACATGCTCTACCTCGCCAACTACGCGACGCTGCACATCCGCGACGAGCTCGCGCGAATCGACGGCGTCGGCGACGCGCGCGTGTTCGGCGCCGGCGACTACGCGATGCGCGTCTGGCTCGATCCCGAGAAGGTCGCCGCGCTTAACCTCACGGCGAGCGACATCGTGCGCAAGATCCGCGAGCAGAACGTGCAGGTCGCGGCCGGCCAGCTCGGCGCCCCGCCCTCGGCCAGCGCCGCGGACTTCCAGCTCTTGATCGACGCGCAGGGCCGGCTCGTCGACGAGGACGAGTTCCGGAACATCATCGTGAAGATCGGCGAGCACGGGCAGATCACGCGCTTGCGCGACGTCGCGCGAGTCGAGCTCGGCGCGAGCACTTACGCGCTGCGCTCGCTGCTCGACGACGTGCCCGCGGCCGCGATTCCGATCTATCAGCGTCCCGGCAGCAACGCGATCAGGATCTCCGACAGCGTGCGCGAGACGATGCAGAGGCTCGCGAAAGAGTTCCCCGAGGGCGTGGACTATCAAATCGTCTACGACCCGACGATGTTCGTGCGTCAGTCGATCGACGCGGTCGTGCACACGCTGTTCGAGGCGCTGCTGCTCGTCGTGCTCGTGGTCGTGCTGTTCCTCCAGACCTGGCGTGCGTCCGTAATCCCGCTGGCGGCCGTGCCGGTGTCCCTGGTTGGCACGCTCGCGGTGATGCACCTGTTCGGCTTCTCGCTGAATGCGCTGTCGCTGTTCGGCCTCGTGCTTGCGATCGGCATCGTCGTCGACGACGCGATCGTGGTGGTCGAGAACGTAGAGCGGAACATCGAGCGAGGCCTCTCGCCGATCGAAGCCGCTGCGCAAGCGATGCGCGAGGTCACGAGCCCGATCATCGCGACCGCGCTCGTGCTGATCGCCGTGTTCGTCCCGACGGCGTTCATCAGCGGTCTCACGGGCCAGTTCTACAAGCAATTCGCGCTCACGATCGCCATCAGCACCGCGATCTCGGCGTTCAACTCGCTCACGCTCTCGCCCGCGCTCGCGGCCGTGCTACTCAAGCCGCGCGGCGCGCCGCCGGATCGCGCGCAGCGCTTCATCGATGCGGCGTTCGGATGGCTGCTGAGGCCGTTCGCTCGGATCTTCGAGTGGTCGGCGCTGCGCTACGTCGGCGTCGCGGGCAGCTTGCTCCGGCGCTCGGCCGTCGCAGTCGTCGTCTACGTCGGATTGCTCGGGCTCACGTGGCTCGGGTTCACGACCGTGCCCGCGGGCTTCATCCCGCAGCAGGACAAGCAGTACCTCGTCGCCTACGCGCAGCTGCCGGAAGCCGCGACGCTCGATCGAACGGAAGCCGTCATCCACCGGATGGACGAGATCATGCTCGCCGAGCCGGGCGTCGCGCACACGGTGTCGTTCCCGGGCTTCTCGATCAACGGCTTGGTGAACAGCTCGAACTCGGGGATAGCGTTCGCGGGTCTCTCGGACTTCTCGCGAGATGGGAAGACCGTGAAGACGTCGGGCCGGTCCGCGTGGGAGATCGCCGCGTCGCTGAACCAGAAGCTCGGCTCCATTCAAGACGCGTACATCGCCGTGTTCCCGCCGCCGGCCGTGCAGGGCTTGGGGCAGATCGGCGGCTTCAAGCTGCAGATCGAGGATCGCGCGGGGCTCGGCTTCGAGACACTGTTCGCGGAGACACAGAAGCTCGTTGCGGCCGCGCGCGCGCGACCCGAGCTCGCGAACGTGTTCTCGGGCTTCCAGATCAACGCGCCCCAGGTCAAGGCGCACATCGACCGCGACAAGGCGCAGGCGCAAGGCGTCTCTCTGTCGACGCTGTTCGAGACGATGCAGGTCTACCTCGGCTCGCTGTACGTGAACGACTTCAACCGCTTCGGGCGGACGTACCAGGTGAACGCGCAGGCCGACCTGCCGTTCCGGCTCGAACCGAGCGACATCCTGAAGCTCAAGGTCCGCAACGACGCGGGCGAGATGGTGCCGCTCGGCTCGTTCGTCACGCTCGAGCAGAGCTCCGGGCCGACCATCGTGCAGCGCTACAACGGCTACGTGAGCGCCGAGATCACCGGCGGTCCCGCGCCCGGATACTCGTCGGGACAGGCGCAAGCCGCGATCACGGACCTCGCAAAGACGAGCTTGCCGAACGGCCTCGCGTACGACTGGACGGAGCTCGCCTATCAGCAGGAGATCGCCGGCAACACGGCGGTCTGGATCTTCCCACTCTGCGTGCTGCTCGCGTTCCTCGTGCTCGCGGCACAGTACGAGAGCTGGACGCTGCCGCTCGTCGTGATCCTGATCGTGCCGCTGTGCCAATTGAGCGCGATCGCAGGCGTTTGGCTTTCCGGCGGCGACAACAACGTGTTCACGCAAATCGGGCTGATCGTGCTCGTCGGGCTCGCGTGCAAGAACGCGATACTCATTGTCGAGTTCGCACGTACTAGAGAGCAGGCCGGCGCGAGCACCTGGGACGCGGTGCTCGAAGCGTGCCGCTTGCGTTTGCGGCCGATCCTCATGACCTCGATCGCGTTCATCGCGGGCGTGATCCCGCTGGTCGTATCGCACGGCGCGGGCGCCGAGATGCGCAACGCGATGGGCATTGCGGTGTTCGCCGGCATGCTCGGCGTGACGGTGTTCGGCTTGCTGCTGACGCCGGTGTTCTATTGGGTCGTGCGGCGCCTGGGCGCCGTGGCACGGCGCGGCGCGAAGCCGGCCGTGGCTGCGGCGTCGCTTCTTCTCAGCGCTTGCGCGGTCGGGCCGAACTACACGCCGCCGGAGACCGCGGCACCCGCGTTTCATCACGCGGATTCCGCCGTCGTCGAGCAGAAGCCGATCGAGGCCGCGTGGTGGACGCAGTTCGGTGATCCGACGCTCGACTCGCTGATCGAGCGCGCGCTCGGCGGCGATCTCGACCTCAAGGTTGCGGCGGCCCGCGTGCAAGAGTCGCGGGCGTTGCTCAGTGCCGCGCGTCGCGAGCGTTGGCCCGGCGTCGACGTTGCCGCCGCGCACAGCAAGACGAAGGCCCAGCAGCCCGGCTTCACGACCGACCGGATCGCGATCGAGTCGAACCAGGTTGCGATCTCGACGCTCTGGGAGATCGATCTGTTCGGACGCATCCGACGCGGCGCCGAGGCGGCGTCCGCGGACGCCGACGCGGCCGAGGCGAACTTGCGCGACGCGCAGGTGCTCGTCGCGGCCGAAGTCGCGAGCACGTATCTCGACCTGCGCGGCGCGCAGAAGCGGCTCGAGGTCGCGCGCGCGAACTCGGAATCTCAGCGCGAGACTCTGAATCTCACGCGCGTGCGGCTCGATCTCGGCCGCGGCAGCGAGCTCGACTTCTCGAGCGCCGCCGCGCGGCTCGCCGCGACCGAGGCGAGCATTCCGCCGCTCGTCGCGGCCGAAGCGTCCGCGGCACATCGGCTTGCGGTCCTGCTCGGCCAGCAGCCCGGCACAATCGACGACGAGCTCGCTCCGCGCGAGGTCGCGCCGCGCCTCACGACGCTCGCGGTCGGCTCTCCGGAGGAGCTGCTGCGCCGGCGTCCGGACATTCGGGCGGCCGAGCGCGAGCTCGCGGCCGCGACCGCGCGCATCGGCGTCGCGAAGGCGGACCTGTTCCCGCGCCTCACGCTGAGCGGCTTGGTCGGCTTCATTGCGGGCGACGCGAGCGAGCTCGGCGAAGCGACGAGCCGCGCGTGGGCCGTGTCGCCCGTGCTGTCCTGGGGCGGACTCGAGCCCGGTGTCCGCTCGCAGATCGTGGCAGCCGAAGCGCGCGCGCAAGGCGCGCTCGCGACCTACGACCGCACCGTGCTGCGCGCGCTCGAGGAAACCGAGACCGCGTTCGTCGGCTACGCGCAGAACCGCGTGCGGCTCGCCGCGGTCGTCGACGAGGCCGCGCAGTCGCGGCGCGCCGCGGACCTCGCGCGCGTGCAGTACCGCGAGGGCGCGCTCGATTTTCTGCGCCTGCTCGATGCGGAGCGCAGCGTGCTCCAGGCCGAGGATGCGGTCGCGACGGCCGAGACGGACCTCAACACGTCGGTCGTCACGATCTACAAGGCGCTCGGCGGCGGCTGGGAAGCCGCGGCCGATCCGCGGTCCTGATGTTTCCTCTCCGGCGCCACATGCAAGAAGCACTCCGATGCGCCACGCAGGATGGACCGTCGCGCTATTGGTATCGTCGCTCGTAGTCGGCAACGCGGTTGCACAAACCGGCCTGCAGCCCGCGGATGAGGACTCGCAGCGCCGCTGGTCCGTGCACCTCGACGACGACCTTTTTTCGTTCGCGGATCGCGACCGAGACTACACGGGCGGCGTGACGTTCGGCCTCACCGGCATGCGCGCGCACGAGCACCCGCTGTCGCTCGCGGGCGCGCTCGAGCACGCCGACCGCGCGGCACGCTTCGCGATCTGGCGCGGCGACGCGACGCTCGAAGGCGAGGCCTTCGAGATCGGCTTGCTGCTGTTCACGCCGCAGAACCTCGCCGCTTCACAGCCGCTCCACGACGACCGGCCGTACGCGAACCTGCTGTACGCCGCGAGCTCGGAGGTCTCGCTCGACGAGACGCGCGGCGCCGCGTTCCAATCGACCCTATCGGTCGGCGTGATGGGACTAGCCGTCGCGGAGGCTGTACAGCGCGCCGTCCATTCCGTCGTCGGCAGCACCCAGCCGCGCGGCTATTCGCACCAGATTTCAGACGGCGGCGAGCCGACGTTCATGTACTCCGTGTCGCGGTACTGGCTGCTCGCACAAAGCTCGTATCGCGGTCATCCGTGCTCGTTGCGCTTCGGCGCCGGCGCGAGCGTCGGCTATCTGACCGAAGCGAATCTCGAGATCACCGTGCGCAGCGACGCGCCGTGGTGGTCGTCGGCGGCGGCGTCGGCGGACTACGCCGGCCATCCCGCGATCGGCGGACCTACGTTCGTGGCGCATGGCCGGCCGCGCTTCCAGCTCGAAGCGGGAGCGAAGGTGCATCTGCGCGCCTATAACGCGTTTCTCGAGGGCCAACTCCGGCACAGCGACGTGGTCTATGCGGCGCACGAGCTTCAGCCGCTGCTCGTCGACCTATGGATCGGCGCGACGACCGTCTTCCCGAGAGGCTTCAGCGTGAGCTACACGATCCGGCACCAGACCGAGGAAATCGTGCGCGGCCGCGGCGCCCGGAGCTTCGCCTGGGGCAGCATCGGAATCTCGCGTAGCTTCTGAACATCGCCGCCGCGGCGCCCCTGCCCGCTTCGTGGCGCCCAAGGCTTGGACACGGCGGCGGCGCGCTGCATAGTTAGCCGACGGATTCACATTCAACCGTCCGGAGTCTCTCCTATGAAGCGCTTGCTCTCGCTCGCGATCGCGTTCATCGCCGGCCCGGCCGCCGCCCAAACGGGAGCGCCGAAGGCCCTCGAGGCTACACCCGCGCTCGGCGCCTGGGGCGTCGACCTCTCCAACATCGACTCGGCCGTGAAGCCCGGCGACGACTTCTACCGGTACGTGAACGGCCGCTGGCTCGCCGAGAATCGGATCCCGCCCGATCGGGCGGCATGGGGCTCGTTCAACGAGCTACGGCAAGTCTCCGAGCAGCGCGTGCAGCAGCTGATCGACGGGCTCGCGACGGCAACCGACGTCGCGCCGGGCTCCGACGCGCAGAAGGTCCGCGACTTCTACGCGAGCTTCGCGGACGAGGCGGCGGTGAACGCGCGGGGACTCGCGCCGGCGCGCGCGGACCTCGAGCGGCTCGGCCGCCTCGCGACCTACGACGAGGTCGCGGCCGCGCTCGGCGACCCGGCGCTCAATATCCCGTCGCCGTTCAATTTCTACCGTGATATCGACGCCAAGGATCCCGACCACTACACGATCGCGATCACTCAGGGCGGCCTCGGGCTGCCCGACCGCGATTTCTATCTGCGCGACGACGAGCAGTTCCCGCAGATTCGGAAGCAGTACGCCGCCGCGATCGCGAAGATGCTCGCGATCGCGGGCGACACGAACGCCGAGCGCGACGCGGACTCGATCGTCGCGCTCGAGCGCGCGATCGCCGAGGTGTCTTGGCCGAACGCCGATCGGCGCGACGCGGAGAAGACCTACAACCCCGTCAATCGGGCCGAGCTCGTCGCGCTCGCACCCGCCTTTCCGTGGGACGCGTTCTTCACACCCGGCGAGCTCACGAAGCAGGACCGCTTCGTCGCGAACGAGAAGAGCGCGTTCCCGAAGCTCGCCGACGTGTTTCGCAAGACTCCGTTAGCGACCTGGCAAGCCTATCTGCGCTTCCACTACTTGCACGCATTCGCGCCGCAACTCACCACGGAGCTCGCCGACGCGAACTTCGCGTTCTTCGGCACCGTGCTGAACAACCAGCCCGCGCAGCTGCCTCGCCCGACGCGCGCGGTGCAGCTCGTGAGCTCGCAGGTCGGCGAGGCGATCGGCCGGTTGTACGTCGAGAAGTACTTCCCGGCGTCGTCGAAGGCGCAGATGGAAGCGCTCGTGGCAAATTTGCGCGCCGCGCTCGAGGAGCGCATTCGCAAGCTCGATTGGATGTCCAGCGCGACGAAGACCGCCGCGCTCGCGAAGCTCTCGCAGTTCACCGTGAAGATCGGCTACCCGAACAAGTGGATCGACTATGGCCCGCTCGCGATCGCGCCGAACGACCTGCTCGGCAACGTGCAGCGCGCGAACTCGTTCCAGTGGCGGCGGCAGCTCGCGAAGTTGCCGGGACCCGTCGATCGCGAGGAATGGGGCATGACGCCGCAGACCGTGAATGCGTACTACAACCCGAACTTGAACGAGATCGTATTTCCGGCCGCGATCTTGCAACCGCCGTTCTTCGATCCGAACGCGGATCCTGCCGTGAACTACGGCGGCATCGGCGCGGTGATCGGCCACGAGATCGGCCACGGCTTCGACGACCAGGGCAGCAAGTTCGACGGCAAGGGCGTGCTACGCGGCTGGTGGACCGACGCGGATCGCAGCCGGTTCGACATGCGCACGAAGCAGCTCGTCGACGAGTACGCGAAGTTCGAGCCGCTGCCCGGCATCAAGGTCAACGGGCAGGTCACACTCGGCGAGAACATCGGCGACCTCGGCGGAATCGAGATGGCGTACAGCGCCTATCATCGTTCGCTCGGCGGCAAGCGCGCGCCGACGATCGACGGCTACACCGGTGATCAGCGCTTCTTCCTCGCGTTCGCGCAGATTTGGCGCCAGCAGGTGCGCGATGGCTTCCTGCGCAATCAGGTGCTCGCAGACCCGCACAGCCCCGCGGAGTTTCGAGTGAACGGCGTGGTGCCGAACGTCGCCGAGTGGTACGAGGCGTTCGGCGTGCCCGCGAACGCGAAGCTCGCGCTGCCGAAGGACCGGCGCGTATCGATCTGGTAAGCGCGGGCCGCGCTTGCCGGCGGCGGTGCTTGGGCTACGCGGCAGACTCCGCGCTATAGCGCGCGAGCAGGCCCGTGCGCACCGCGTATCGATACACACGCGAGAAAACTAACGCGGCGACCGCGATCTCGAGCACCGCGAGCGCGCCGCCGAGCGCCAGTTGACCCGGCGGAAACGCTTGTCCGTTGATCACGCTGCGCATGCCTTCGAACACGTAGGAAGGCGGCAACACGCGCCCGACCGCCTGCATCCACGCCGGCAACGTCGAGAGCGGATAGAACACGCCGACGAACGGTGACAGCAGCGCCGGCAGCGGCCACACGAGCCATTCGGACGCGGGCCCGAGACGCAGCACCATCGCGCTCGCGCAGATACCGAGCGCGATGCCGAAGCAGAACAGCACGAGCAGGAACGGCACGAGCAGCAGGCCGAGCTTGAAGAACGGCAGGCCGAAGACCGCCGTCGCGATGACGAGCATCACGACCAGGCCGACGAGGCTCGTAGCGATGCTCGTGATGACGAGGCCGGTCACGTACTCGGCGTTCGAAAGCGGCGTCGCGAACAGATTTAGGAAATTGCGCGACCAGACGTCCTCGAGAAACGCGGTGGTGACGCCTTGCATGATCCGAGTGAAGAAGTCCCACATCAGCACGGCGCCGAGCAGCGTCGGCACGAAATCGACGCCCGACGCACTGACCGAATTCAGGTAGCGCGTGATGAATCCCCACAAGATGATGTCGATCGCGACCCAAGCGAACATCGGGAATAGCCGCACCGGGCTGCCGCGGATCAGGTAGAACTGACGCAGCGCGAGCCCTGCTATCGCGCGCACGTTCATCGCGCTACCTCGACGGTCGACGCGAGCGGCTCGCGCGCGATGCGGATGAACAGCTCCTCGAGCGTCGCGGCGCCGTGCTCGTGCGGCAAACGCTTCGGATCGCCCTCGAGCAGGATCTTGCCGTGCGAGAGGAACAACACGCGATCGCACACCTCCTCCACCTCGAGCATGTTGTGCGACGTCCAGAGAATGCCGCGGTTGCCTTCGTGCGCGAGCTTCCGGATCCGGGCGCGGACGATCTGCGCGGCGGACGGGTCGAGCGACGCCGTCGGCTCGTCGAGCAGCAACAGCTCCGGCCGATTCAGCAGCGCCTTCGCGAGCGCCGCGCGCGTCTGCTCGCCGGACGACAACAAGCCGCACTTGGTGTTGCGCAGACGCTCGAGGTCGAACTCCTCGAGCACCTCCTCGATACGACGCGAGAGTGCGCGCACGCCGTAGATCAGGCCGAACACGCGCAGGTTTTGCGCCACCGTGAGGTTGCCGGGCAGCGTGGCGTATACCGCGGCGAAGTTGGTCTTCGCGAGCGCGAGCGAGCGCCGGCGCGCGACGTCGATGCCGCCGATCCGGATCGCACCGGACGTCGGCGCGAGCACGCCGAGCACGCAGTTGATGATCGTCGTCTTCCCCGCGCCGTTCGGTCCGAGCAAGCCGAGGATCTCGTTGCGCCGAACGGCGAACGACACGTGATCGACCGCGCGGAGCCCGGAGTAGGACTTGCAGAGGTCGTCGACCGAGAGCACGTCGTGCGGGTGGGAGGTCATGCGGATCCGATTCGAGGCGGACAGCGATTGTCGCAGACCGGCGCTCTGCCGAGCTACGTGCGGGAGCGCCGCGCGTGCTAGGGTGAGGCGGCTCTCAACCTTTGGGGGGAACGCCATGAACGCCCGGTTCGCCGCACTGCTGCTCGCTTCGTTGCCGCTCGTCGCGCACACGCAAAACAAGCTGCCGCCGGATATCGATCCCGTGACGCTGTCGCGGCTGCCACCCGTTACGCCCGCCGATCTCGACGCAGAGGGACAGAAGCTCCTCGCCGCGCGGCCGAACTTCAAAGCCGGTCCAGGGCCGACGCACGTCACGATCTACGCGCCGAACGACCGCGACCTCGGCATCCCGACGGGCGAGAAGAGCCCGGTCGGTCCGCGCTATTTCCAGCTCGCCGTGCTGATCATCGCACGCGAGATCGACCAGCAGTTCGAATGGTCCGCGCACGAGCCATACGGCTTGCGCCAAGGGCTCGAGCAATCCGTCATCGACGTCGTGAAGTACAACAAGGACGTCAAGGGGCTCGTGGAGAAGGACGCCACGCTGATCACGTTCGGCCGCACGCTTTATCGCGAGCATCACGTGAGCAGCGAGCTCTGGGCGAAGATGGTGTCGCTGTTCGGTCGCCAGCACACCGTCGAGCTCATGACGATCATGGGCGATTATTTCCGCGTCGGCTTCATGCTGAACGCGGTCGATCAGCAGCAACCGCCGGACCGGCCGGCGCTGCTGCCGGCGCTGAAGAAATAGCGACTGCCGACGCGTCGTGGCCGCTCAGGCCACCGTTGCCTCGACGAGCCCCGACAGCCCGCCGCCGAGCGGGGCGGCGTGCGTGAGCTTGAACCCGGCTTTCGACAGCAACGCCTGCCACTGCGCCTGCGTCCGCTCGCGGCCCGACGCGAACACGAGCATCTCGATATCCATGTCGATCGGGAACGAGTCGGTCGCGCTCTCGTCGATCACGGCTTCGACCAACAGCAGCTTCGCGTTCGCCGGCGCCTTGGCGCGGAGGTTCCGCAGGATCTCCATCGCCTCCGCGTCCGACCAGTCGTGGAGGACGGTCATCATCACGTAGAGGTCGCAGGCCGGGATCGCGTCCTTGAAGAAGTCGCCGGGCACGTACGTGATCCGCGGGTTCGGGCGCGCCTTCGCCTGCGCGACCACCTCGGGCAGGTCGAACAGCACGCCTTTCGCGCCCGGTGCGGTATTCAGAATCGCGGCGAGCAGATGGCCGAACCCGCCGCCGATGTCGCCGATCGTCTTGAACGGCGAGAAGTCGTAGGCACCGAGCACCGGTCCGATCTGGCCGAACGACTTGCCGACCATCGCCTCGTTGAAGATCCGGCCGTCCTCGGGATGCGTCCGCAAGTGCTCGAATAAGCCGCCCTTCTGCACCTTGTAGCCCGCCGACTCGCCCGTGGTCAGGCTGTGCGCGAGGTCGCGATAGACGTCCCAGTGGAAGTCGATCCCCATCATGCGCGCGAGCGAGCGCATCGACGCGGGGTTGTCCGAGCGCAGCAGCCGCGACGCGGCGTTGTGCGAGAACCGCCCGTCGCGGAGCGTGAAGATGCTGTGATTGCAGAGCGCGCGCAGGATGCGGTGCAGCGCGTCGGCGTTCGTGCCGGTCTTCTTCGCGAGCGCTGCGGCGGTCTCGGGCTCGTCGCCGAGCGCGTCGGCGACGCCGAACTGAGCGATCGCGTGCAGGCAGCGCGAGGCCCAGTAGGCCGTCGATAGCTTGAGAATCGTCTCTGCGGGATGTGGTTCGCTCATTGTTATTAGCCTCCGCGCGTTGTTATTCGACTCCACGCGTTCGTTCGATTCGCGCGCGACAGTATGCCTCAACGCGCGCGGGCTTCCACCCGACTTCGTGTGGTAGGTTCCGTGTCGGGGTAAACCGCGCGGCTGAGCGGCACGTCACATTTCCGCGATAGTCGCGCCGGTAGCATCGATCTTCGACCTACGAAGGGAGAGTCGTCCTGTCGAGCCTTCGCTCCATCCTCGCCGTCGGCGCGCTCGCCTCGGCCACGGTGTCGTGGGCACAGGACACGCTCCGCGTTCCGCAGGACTATCCGACGATCCAGGCCGCGATCGACGCGGCAGCGCCCGGCGCGAGCGTCGAGGTCGCGAGCGGCACGTACTTCGAAAACCTGGTCGTAGCCAAGAGCGTGGCGCTCGTCGCGAAATCGGGCGCGGCCGTCACGACGCTCGACGGCGGCCGCATCGGCCGCGTTATCTTCGCGCGCGGCACAGGCGCCGAGAGTGTCGAGATCGTCGGCTTCACGATCACGAACGGCCTCGCGCTCGAGTCGATGGATGCTCCCGCAGCGGGCTCGGGCAGCGGAATCCATCTCGAATCGCTCGCCGCCGCGACGCTGCGCGACAACGTGATCCGCGACAACGTCGGCTGCGTCGGCGTCGGCGTTTCGGCGCGCGACGTAACCGTCGCCGTCGTGCACAACGAGATCCGCCACAACCTGCAAGACTCGTCGTGCGCCGGCGAAGGCGGCGGCATCGACGTCCAAACCGCGACGGCCGTAATCCGCGACAACGACATCCGCGACAACGCGGCAAGCTCGGGCGGCGGCATCGCGTTCGATCTCTCAGACGGCATCATCAGCGACAACCTGCTGATCCGAAATTCGGCCGAGGTCGGCGGCGCGCTGCGGCTAGTGCCGATCGACGGCAAGCACGTGACCGTGTCGGGCAACACGCTGCTCGACAACCGCGCGACCATGGACGCGACCGCCGTGCACCTGATACCGATGCCCGACGACGCCTTGTGGATGCGCGGCAACACGATCAGCGGCGACGGCGCGATCGAGCTGATCCGGTGCGAGACCCCGTTCGCCGTGTCGCGCTCGAATGCGCTGCGCAACGAGTCCGGCCCCACCGTCGCCGGCCTGTGCACGTTCGGCCTAGTGTTCTAAGCTCGGGGGCGTCACGCCACCCGAGCCGAGCACATGAGCCGATCCGACCGAGCCGATTCGATCAGCCGCCGTAAAGTCCTATCCGCCGCAGCCGTGCCGCTCGCGGCCGCGCTCGCGCCGAGCGTGCTGTCCGCGCAACCACGGAAGCCGGCCAAAGCCGGCAAGATTCGCGTCGGCGTCATCGGCGCCGGCGGCATCGTGACCTCGGTGCACGTGCCGGGCCTGCGCAAGATGCCGAACGTCGAGATCGTCGCCGTCGCGAATCGCTCGCTCGAGTCGAGCAGGCGCGCCGCGGCCGAGCTCTCGATTCCTCAGGCGTATGCGGACTGGCAGCAGCTGCTCGCCGCGAAGAACATCGACGCGGTGCTGATCGGCACCTGGCCGTACATGCATCGCGCGGTCACGCTCGCGGCGCTCGACAGCGGCCGCCACGTGCTGTGCCAAGCGCGGATGGCGAACGACAGCGCCGAAGCGCGCGACATGCTTGCGGCATCGCAGCGCCATTCGAACCTCGTCTGCCAGCTCGTGCCGAGCTCCGGCACGTACAGGATCGATCGCGCGATTCAGACCTTGCTCGCGGACGGACGTCTCGGCGACGTGCTGTCCGTCGAGGTGCAAATGCTGCAGCGCAACTTCGCAACCTTCGGCGGCGAGCTCGACTGGCGCCACGATGCCGAATTCAGCGGCATCAACGTGCTCAACGTCGGCGGCACCTACGAATCGGCGATGCGCTGGCTCGGTCCCGGCAACAAAGTGATGGGCATGACACGCGTGCAGATACCGACGCGGAAAGACGACCGCGGCGAGACGCGCGCCGCGAAGATCCCGGACCACGTCGAAGTGCTCTACGAGCTCGCGAATGGCGCGCCCGTGCACATGAAGTTCAGCGAGACGACGGGCCTATCGCGCGGCAACGAGATCTGGATCTACGGCAGCGAGGGCACGATCCGCATCGACAACCAGCAGAACATCTTCGTCGGCCGCCGCGGCGATAAAGACCTCGCGGAGTATCCGAATCCGCCCGACGCACAAGCGCACCATCGCGTCGAAGAGGAGTTCGTGAACGCGATCCGCGGAGTCGAGCAGGTGAAGATGAACACGTTCGAGATCGGCGTGCGCTACATGGAGTGGACCGAGGCGATCTATCGCAGCGCCGAGTCCGGCCGCGCGGTGAGCCTACCGCTAGCCGTTTGACGCCGACCCGGCCGCGCGCGCCGCGTCATTCGTGCCGCAGCGCAACGATCGGATCCACACGCGTCGCGCGCCGGGCGGGCAAGAACGTCGCGACGAGCGCCACGGCAACGAGGACGGCCGCCGTCTCCGCGAGCGTCCATGCGTCCATGCGACCGACGCCGTAGAGCATTCCCGCGAGGAACCGAGCGAGGTACGCGGACGCCGCGATCCCGGCCAAAAGCCCGAGCGCGGTGAGCACGAGCGCCTCGCGCAAGACGGCTCGCAGCACGGAGCGCCGATCCGCCCCGAGCGCCATTCGAATTCCGATCTCGCGTGTGCGCCGCACGACGATGCGCATCAAGAGCCCGTAGAGCCCCAGCGCCGCGAGGAGCAGCGACAGCACTGCAAACGAGCCGAGCACCTGCGTGCGGAACCGCGGCTGTGCGAAGTTGCGCTTCAGCACGTCGTCCATCGTCGTGAGCGAATGCAGCGGGACGCGCGAATCGAGCGACGTGATCGCACGCTGGATCGCGAAACCGACGTCCGTTGTCGTGGCGCGCGTACGCGCGAGCAGTGTCATCGTGCTCTCGGCGTGTTGAGCGATCGGCCGATAGACGATCGGCGGCCGGCTCACGCTCATCTCGTTGAAGAAATCCGCCCGTTCGACGTCGGCGACGACGCCGATGATCGTGAGCCACGGGTCGGGTGCGTCCGGCACGCCGAACTTGAACTGCGTGCCGATCGGCTCTTCGCCGCCGAGGAAGTCGGCGACGAAGCGCTGATTCACGATCGCGACCGCAGGCGCGTCAGTGCCATCGCGCGAATCGAAACCGCGGCCGCGGAGCAGCGCGATGTCCATCATGCTCAGGAAGCTTTCGCTCACGTCTTCGTTGCCGACGTTCCCGAGATCGCTCGACGGCGGCGGCCTGCCCGCGACGCTCACGGCGCGTCCGGCCTGACTCCCGACCAGCGGCTGCCGTGACGAGAGCGCCGCTCCCTCGATGCCGGGCAGCATCGCGACGCGAGCGAGCAGCGT
>Ga0068863_100003420_pt1 | contig 15650 bp, 13 predicted proteins | sample KBSSwiS62_FD_66596 | JGI IMG/M metagenome (GOLD analysis project Ga0068863, IMG submission 66596) | Switchgrass rhizosphere microbial communities from Kellogg Biological Station, Michigan, USA - KBS Switchgrass S6-2 | ecosystem: Host-associated > Plants > Roots > Rhizosphere > Soil ...
CAGCTTGCCGGACTTCTGGATCTCGGCGCGGTCGACCGTGATGACCGGGTTGGACGTTTCGATGTCGACGCGACGGATGTTGGAACCCGTCACGGTGATGGTATCCAGCTTCTGGCTGGTCGCGTCCTGCGTGGCGTCCTGGGCGGAGGCGGAGCCCATACCCATCCCGATCAGGGTCGAAACACCGGCGATGCCGTAGGCGCGCAATCCATCGCGTATCGAGTTACGGAGCAGTGCATTTGCCATCGTTGTTCTCCAATGAAGGATTGCCGCAAGAGACGGCAATCTGTCGCATACATTAAGAAAGCGTGAAGCGTTCGCCTCGGCAAAAGCAGACCGGCCGCATGAAAAATTTGCGCGTTCGCTAGCCCGCCACTGCATCGACCGCCTCGCCCTGCCGTCGGGCGGTTCCCGGCGTCATGCCGAAGCGCTGTCGGAACGAGCGCGAAAATGCACTCGCCGTCTCGAAACCGCTTTCGACCGCGATCTCGTTGATGGCCAGCATGCTGACGCGCAACAACCGGGTTGCGCGCTCGAGCCGCTGGCGGATCAGGAAAGCGTGCGGCGTCTCGCCGTAGACGGCACCGAACGCACGGATGAAGTGACATGGCGAGTAGTTCGCGAGACGCGCGAGCTCGTCGTTGTCGATCTCCAGGTGGCAGTTCGCCGTCAGGTAATTGCGCACTCGCTGCAGACGCACGAAGACCTGGCGCCTCTGCGCATGCGTTCTTCCGGGACAGCAGCGTATCGCTTCGGCGAATCCCGCCTGCAGGGAGAGGATGCTCTCGACGACATGGTCGGTGGCGATTTCTATCCCCTCGCCAGTCGCGATCGCACGCGCCAACCCCAATGTCCGGCGCTTGAAATCGAAGTCGATCGCGTGCCTCGCGGGAATCAGCGACGCGTCCATGAGCGGGATGTTGAACTGCGCCTGCATGACGTGGCGCCAGGCCGCCGGGCGGCCGAGCAGCACGACCCACAGGGAATTCCCGCGACCGATCGCATGCGCGCAGGCATCCGCTTCGGTGATGCGCGCTTCACCGACGTGCAGCAGGTTGTCGCCGCCGCTGCCGATCTGCACGCGACCGCGCAGGGGAATCCAGATCGCACACACGGCCGCGTCGGTTCGAAGCTGGCAGCCGCGGCCGACGCCGAGAATCGCACTGAGTCCCTTGTGCGCGACCGGCGATGTCCCGCGCGTCGTCAAGTCCACGCTGGCACCATGCGCAATCCACTGCGCGACGACGGGATGGCACGCCTCTCCCATCCGGCTTCGCTTCGGCGTCCGGGCGCTCAAGGCGATGCCGCTCCCTGCGGACGGACGATTCTGGTCGGGCGTCGCTCCGCATCGACATGGGCGCCGGACGGATCCACCAGGGTGCAATGCATCTTGATCATTCGAGGCTCCAGGCATTGAAAGGATCCGTTCCCCGGGCACGCCAGAATCATGGGGTGTCCTCGGACGAGGGAATCGCGGCTTCGCGCCGGCTCCCCCGGTTGTCGGGCAGGTGCGGCATGTCGATCTCCCGCACGTAGCACGGGTATTTGCGCTGCGCGTCCGCCACCAGCGCCAGGTCGATGCTCACGTTGAGAAGAGGACGCTCGGTCGAGGTCATTCCCAACAGATTGCCGGTCGGCGAGTAGATGAATCCCTTGCCACCGAAATGCGGCGCGGCTCCGCCAGCGAGCGATACCCGATTGGAACTGAGCACGTAGCATCCGGAAACGATCGCGGCCATCCGGGCGGATGCGTGCCAATGACGCATGGAAGCGCCACTCGCGCGGGGAACGACGATGAGGTGTGCTCCCTGGCGGCGATAGTGTCGCGCCCACTCGGTGAACATCAGCTCGGTGCAGAGCAATACCCCGATGCGGATCCCGCCGTGCTCGGTGACGTCGAAGCCCGGCCGCGTCGACGAGAACCACGTGTCTTCGAAGAAGCCGGTCTCCTGTGGGAAATACTGCTTGTGATGCACCGGTGTATACACGCCACCAACGAGCAGAAAGGCTTCATTGGCGAGTTTGCGGTCCCCACGGACCGGTCGTGAGCCGATCACGGCTGACGGCAATATTCCGATCGCCTGCAACGCCGCTTCATGCGCGGCGAGACTCGCTGCCGCCAACTCGTCCTTGAATGCTTCCTCGCTCGGCAGCCACGGTCCGAACGGCATTTCGTTCAGCAGCAGGATGGCCGGCCGTTCGGCTTCGACGCGCCGGGCGAAATGCCGCCACGCGGAATGATGCGGCAGGAGACCATCCGGCAACTGGCAGACCGCGACTTTCAACGGATCGTCACACAGCATGCGCGCCCTCCATCGAGGGAAGGCGGATCGACGATGGGACGCGAACTGCGGACATCGGCATGCCATTGGCGAACGATGCGAAATGCTAGCCAGTCCGCTGCGTCGCCACGCGACATACGCCGACACATATGGAGCATATTCCGACCCCCGCGCAGCAATCGGACGCCCAACGCGCCAACTTGGGATACCCTGCAATCCCGCATCGGGACGTCTTGTCCGCAAATGAGGGCGATCTCCATGGTGGACTTGCTCTTCGTGATCGTGCCGCACTCGCTGCTGCTCGATATCGCCGGACCGGCGGAAGCGTTCCGCCTCGCGAACCTGCATCTCGCTGCGCGTGGCATGCCGCCGCGCTTTCGCCTGCGCTTCACCGCCGACACGACCGCCGTGGCGACCTCGGTTGGATTGTGCGTCGCCGAACTCGAGCCTTTGCCGGAAGACCTGCGCACGCCGACATGGGTCGTTCTCGTAGGGCAGCCGAGTGCGTTCGCCCGCCAGACTTCGCCTGCCATCGAGGCGACTGCAAGGTGGCTCGCCCGGACCCTGCGTGGCAATCTGGACGCAACCGACACGCCGCATCGACTCGTGGCGATCTGCTCGGGAGCGCTACTCGCGGCTCGCGCCGGACTGATCGGCGATCACCGCTGCACGACGCACCACGAATTGCTCGACGTGTTGCGCATGCTCGCCCCGCGGGCGCAAGTCGTGGACAACCGTGTCTTCCTCGTCGACGGGGCCATCGCTTCGAGTGCCGGCGTCACGGCAGGCATCGACCTCGCATTGCACCTCGTGGCCGAAGAATGCGGCGAGGGCGTGGCGGCGGAAGTAGCGGAGGACATGGTCGTCTACCTGCGGCGCTCCGCGCTCGACCCCGGACTTTCTCCTTTCCTCGCGCACCGACGTCACATCCACGCGGCGGTGCATCGCGTGCAGGATGCGATCAGCGTCGCTCCCGAGCGCGATTGGACCCTGGCCTCGATGGCTGCGTTGGGCCATGTCACCGAGCGCCACTTGCTCCGGCTCTTCCTGCGCCACGCCGGCATTTCGCCCTTGCACTACCTGCAAGCCATGCGACTCGAGCGTGCCCGCCAATCGCTCGAACACGGAGCGAGCGTCACGATTGCGGCGGAGACCGCGGGATTCCGCTCCGGCCTGCACCTGCGCCGCGCGTGGAACCGGAAATGGGGCGGTTCTCCTCGCGATGCATTGAAAGTGCCTCGAGCGGCGGCGCAGGAAGCGGGCGCGCGCATGGATTGACGGCGCATCGTCACGACGCTCGCCCGTCATCATCGCGTTCGAGTCTGTTCTCTCCGCCTCGCCGACGCATCAGGATCTCGCGGAAAGCAATTCCCAGCCGTCGGCGAAGATGTGATCCTCGTCCTCGTTCACGTATATCTGTTCGTCCGCATCCACCGCCTCGCGCCGGACGATCAATCCGGACGGGTAGAACCGGACCTCGACGTCGACACTCGTTCGATCGCCGAGGCCGAAATGGCGTTCGGTGGTCCCGCGACCGTAATAACTGCCGGCAGCCTGGAAACAATAGATCGCTACCGACTCGCTACCGACCAGTTGCTGCGTGCCGGGAGCGTAGAGACGAATCCGCGCGCCCGCGGCACCCCGATTGCCGGACCGCCCCACCGGACGCACATCCAGCCAATGGCGCGCAAGATTGTCGTTCCGGTAGAGCTTCACGGAATAAGGTTCGTCGATCGTCGCATAGCCGGCGATATCGAGATCACCATCGCCGTCGATGTCGCCGAACGCGAGACCTCCGTCCACCGAGCACGGGCACGCGTTCGTGATGCCCCACGCGGCGTTCATCCCGACGAAATTCCCGCCACCCGTGCCGCGCAGCGCCAGCAGATAGTATTTGCCGTTCATGAGGATGTCGGGAATGCCGTCGTTGTCGAAATCGGTCATGACGGCGGTGCCCCACGACGCGTAGGTGAGCATCGACGCGGACACGCCTGAAACCGCGTTCGCGATGCGCGTGAATACGCCGTGCCCATCGTTGCGATAGACGACTGGCGGCAGCGTCCTGTGCTCGACCGCGATGATGTCGAGATCGCCGTCGAGATCGTAGTCGCCGACACCTTTCGCGAGGACGCCGGCGGGAAGCTGCGCGGCGACGGTCTGCTTGCTCCACTGCAAGGGGCCGTCGTTCCGATAGTAGTCCGTGCTCCCGTCCGTATCGTCGTAACCGCCTCCGGTCATGACCAGCACGTCGATATCGCCGTCGCCATCGAAGTCGCCCGGAATGAAATTGGCGTTGTTGTTGAAGTCCGTGCCGGGAATGGCGAACGAGAAGGCATCCGCGACGAAGCCGCCAGCGCCATCGCCAAGGTCGATCTGGAATCCCGGGGGCGCCGCCCTCAACCAGTCGACGCGCCCATCGCGATCGAAATCGGCCAGCACCTGCGCCCGCGCCGAATTGCCGGCTGTCGTCACCGCGGTCGGCTGGATGTCCAGGAAACCGGGCGTCGAGAGATTGCGCCACCACTGGCCACCGCCATCATCGAACGTCATCGAGAGATCGCTCCTGCCGTCCTCGTCGATGTCGTAGTCGAGATGGATCTCCGTCGAAGGGTAGCTGCCGGCCGCGACGGAAAAGGCCCCGTGGCCATCGTTCAATGCCGCCAGCGCGCTTCCGCCGCCATGACTGCTCAGGAACAGATCGAGATGACCGTCGTTGTCGAGATCGACGAAATGCAGCCCGCTCAGCCACCACGACGGATGTGCAGCATATTGACCGGCGATGATCGCGGAGAGGCCCGACGACGCCGTCACATCGGTGAATTGTGCCGCCGCGTCGCGGGCGCCGGGCGACGCGATGAGCAGCACGAGCAGGAAAAACGTCTTCGGAAACATCTTGCACCCCGCGAGAAGTGCGCATCGACGCAACGAGCCTGCGTGCTCGAACGGGAAACGACAAGCCTCGATGATTCGCGCCGCTGCCGTGCAGGCTTGTGCATCGGCTCGCGCAACGATCCGTTGCGCCGACAACGATGCGCCCATCTGCAGGTGCCGTCAGTGACGCGTTGCGCAGATCGCGGACGGCCCATGCCTATTCATGCGCGTCCTTGTGTTTCACGAACAGCACGTCGAATGCCGGCGCCCAGGTCTTGCCGCCGTCCTTCGACGACACCGCCGACTCGCGCACGCCCTTGTCCCGCGATTCCCAGGTGATGCGCTGCATGACCGACGCACCACCCGCGAGGTGCGCCTCGCCTTCCAGAACCAGCGCGCCATTCTTGAAGTTTCCGACGAGGACCATGATCGAGCCACGGTTGGTTACCCAGGTCTGCTGCCATTTCCTGCGAACGGGGTCGTAGCTGAGGATGCTGTCGCCGATGAGTCCATCGGCCTGCTCGTAGAGTTCGTGGATGGCGCAGCCCTGAGCGATGGGATCGACATGGGCGCGGGCTTCGGAAACTCCGCCCGGGGCATCCGTCTCGAAGGTATCCCAATCGCCGATCCAGAAATCCAGCTGATGGTATTCGGCCGCACCGCAGTGTGGCGAAGCGGATGTCGCCGCATCGGGAGCCGCGAGGGCTTGACCGGCGACACTCGCCAGCGCGAGTGCGAGAGCTGCCATCCGCATGATCGATTCCTCTTGGACGTCGGTGTCGTCGAACATCAGTTCGAGCGATTGTCCTGGAGGTTCGTCGAGGTCAAGACCGCAGAATTCATCCGTGCGGTTGGCCAAAATTGTCGACCCGCGATGATTGCTCGTCCCGCTGCGAACACGCCATCAACGAAACGCTCGAACGCCGAAGCGCGCCCTGCAGCGAACAGGCATGCCGCCTTGCTGCACGGGCGCGACGTCCGACGCAATGAACATCCGCTCGTCAGAACGGAATGTCGTCATCCTCGAAGCCGCTGTCGGCCGGCGGCGCGGACTGGCGCGGTGCCGAAGACGGCGGTGCGCCACGCGACGGCGCGGAGCGCTCGCCGCCGCGGTCGCGGCTGTAACCGCCACCACCGCCGCCGCCACCACCGAAACCACCGCCCTCGCCACCGCCACCGCCGCCCGCACCGCCGAGCATCTGCATCTCGTTCGCGATGATGTCGGTCGAGTAGCGTTCGACACCGTCCTTGTCGGTGTACTTGTCGGTGCGCAGCGAACCTTCGACGTAGACCTGGCGGCCTTTCTTGAGGTACTCGCCGGCGATTTCGGCGAGACGCCCGAAGAACTTCACGCGGTGCCACTCGGTGCGTTCCTGCTGCTCGCCGGTCTGCTTGTCCTTCCAGCTTTCCGAGGTCGCGATGCGGATCGAGGTGATCGCACTGCCACTGGTCGTGTAGCGGGTTTCGGGGTCGGCGCCGAGGTTGCCGACCAGGATGACCTTGTTGATGCCGCGTGCCATGAGGCGATTCCTCTGTCTTGAAGCGTTCGGAAAGGCGGCAGGATAGCACCGGCGGCAGCCGCATTTGCCCGCATCCGGCGGGCGCGCGCGTAAGTCCCTGCCGTGCCTTGCTGTCGGCAATTTCCGACGGCCCGCTATACTGCCGAACCTCACGATCCGCGCCAGGTCTGCCTTGAGCTCCGCCATCCCGCTTTCGACGCCGCGCATCGCGCGCTTCGCCGACGTCCAGGCCCACGCCGCCGCCGACATGGGCGCGGTGGACACCCTGATCCGCACGCGCCTCGCCTCCGACGTGGTGCTGATCAACCAGATCGCCGAGTACATCATCGCCGGCGGCGGCAAGCGCCTGCGCCCGATGCTGCACCTGATCGCGGCACGCGCGGCCGGCTACGCCGGCGACCAGCAGGTCCAGCTCGCCGCGCTGATCGAATTCATCCATACCTCGACCCTGCTGCACGACGACGTCGTCGACGAGTCGGACCTGCGCCGCGGTCGCAAGACCGCGAATGCGGTGTGGGGCAACGCGGCGAGCGTGCTGGTCGGCGATTTCCTCTATTCGCGCTCGTTCCAGATGATGGTCGAGCTCGACAGCATGCGCGTGATGCGCATCCTCGCGGACACCACCAACCGCATCGCCGAAGGCGAGGTGCTGCAGTTGCTCAACATCGGCAACCCGGACACGCACGAGCAGGCCTACCTCGACGTGATCGAGCGCAAGACCGCGGTGCTGTTCGCCGCCGCGACGCGCCTCGGCGGCGTGCTCGCCGGCCTGCCCGCTGCGCAGGAGGACGCGCTCGCGCGCTACGGCCTCGACCTCGGCTACGCATTCCAGATCGCCGACGACGTGCTCGACTACGCGTCGGATGCGGACACGCTCGGCAAGAACATCGGCGACGACCTCGCCGAAGGCAAGCCGACCCTGCCATTGATCATCGCGATCGAGCGCAGTGCCCCTGCGCAGGCGCAGATGCTCAAGGACGCGATCCGCGAAGGCGGCCTCGACCGGCTCGACGACGTGCTCGCGGCGATCCGTGCGACCGACGCGCTCGCCGCGTCGCGCGAGCGCGCTCACCGCTACGCCGACTCCGCACGCGACGCGCTCGACGCCCTGCCCGCTTCCGATGCGCGCGACGCGCTGGCCGTACTCGCCGACTACGCGGTCGACCGCACGAAGTAGCGCATCGCGGCCCATGGCGATTGTGGGAGCGGCGGAAGCCGCGATGTCGCGTCTCGACCGGAGAAGCATCGCGGCTTCCGCCGCTCCCACAAAGACAAACCGTCGCTACTTCCCTTCGTCGTCCTCGACGTCGTCGCAACCGATGTCGCGACCGCCCTGCTCGATGTCGCGCCGCGCCTTTTCGGCGAGCTTGCGATAGCGCTCGCGCACGGCGTCGAGATCATCGTCCTCGAGCTCCTCCAGATCGAGCAATGCGTTGTGCGCGCCTTCGAACGCGCGGATCAGTTCGTCCATCTTGACGTGCATCGCCTCCGAATCGCGGTTCTGCGTGTTCTGGATCAGGAACACCATCAGGAACGTGATGATCGTGGTACCGGTGTTGATGACCAGTTGCCAGGTGTCACTGAAACCGAACATCGGCCCGGTGACGGCCCATACGACGACGATCGCCACGGCGAGGACGAACGTCGCCGGGCGGCCGGTCGCGCGCGACGCGCCGGTCGCGAAACGGGTGAACAGCGATCTCGACCTTGCCATGGCGGCTCCCGCGCTCAGTTCGATCCGAATGTCTCGTCGAAGAACAGGTGCATCTGGCGGAACGCGCGCTTCGCGCTGCGTTCGTTGTATTCGCAGCCGGGCACCTCGCCATGCGCGGACGGGATCGCGAAACAATGCAACGTGCCGCCGAAAGCGAGGAACTGCCAGTCGACCTTGGCGTCACGCATCTCCTGCTGGAAGCCGGCGATCTGTTCGGGCGACTCGAACTTGTCGTCGGCGCCGTGCAGGACCAGCACCTTCGCCTTGATGTTCTTCGCCAGCGCCGGGTCGTCGGTCGAGAGATTGCCGTGGAACGAGACCACGCCAGCGACGTCGGCGCCGCTGCGCGCAAGATCGAGCGTGGTCGCGCCGCCGAAGCAGAAGCCGATCGCGCCCCAGTGCTTGCCGTCGAGCGGCGCCTTGCCGACCTGCGCCTTGAGCTGGGCGAGTGCGGCGCCGATGCGCGCGCGCAGCACGCCGCGGTCCTTGTACATCGCATCGGTCGCGGCACCCGCTTCCTTCGGATCCTTCGGCCGCACCTCGATGCCGTACACGTCGGCGACGAGGATCACATAGTCCTTGCCGGCGATCTGCCTGGCCAGCGTGATGTTGTCCGGCGTGATGCCGAGCCAGTCCGGCGTCATGACGATGCCCGGGCGCGAGGTCTTCACCGCATCGTCGTAGACGAGCACGCTCTGCATCTTCTTGCCGTCGACCGCGTAATCGAGATTGCGCGTGACCATCGCGGCATGCGCAGGCAACGCGAGCAGGGTGAGGAAGGCGATTGCGAACGGTCGGATCATGGTCTGCTCCGCAGGAGACGGGGAAAGCACATGATAGACCCTGCGCCCGTCGCGACGGCTGCTAGACTGGTGTCCGGATCCATACCGATCGGAGTCGCCCATGCATCGCACCCGCCTGATCTTCGCAGCCGCCGCCACGCTCGGCATCGCCGCCGTCGCGACAGCCGCGGTCAAGCCGGAAACCGCAATCGCGTATCGCCAGGCCGGCTACACGATGCTCGGCTGGAACTTCGGGCCGATGGCGCAGATGGTGCGCGGCAAGACGCCGTGGGACGCGGCCGAATTCGCGCGCCGCGCCGAGCGCGTCGCGCTGATCGCGCCGCAGCTGCTGGAGGGTTTCCCGGAGGGATCCGACACCGGCGCGACGACCGAAGCGAAGCCCGAGATCTGGAAGAACATGGACGACTTCAAGCTGAAGATGGACGATCTCGTGAAGCAGTCGAAGCTGCTCGCGGAGGTCGCGAAGTCCGGCGACGAGGCGAAGATGAAGGAGCAGTTCAAGCAGACCGCCGGCGCGTGCAAGGCCTGCCACGAGAAGTATCGCAGCGAGGATTGATCCCCGCCGAGCGCTCGCGGGCTGCACGTCGCGGACGCGCGGCCCCTTCGCGCCCGGGTGTTCTGCGCTTCCAGCCCCCAATCCGGCGGATTCGCTCGGTCGCGCCACGGCGCGCGCATCCGGCCATGCCGGCAACGCGGATTCACCATTCCAACGCCATCGCGTTCTTTTTTGCTCCGGGAAACGGGAAGTAAACGGATTCCTCATCCTTTTGTAGTGCGGTTCCGCGCGTGACGGAGAAGCATCGGCGTCGACGGCAACGTCCGTCCGTCCGAGCGTGCTGCGCACCGTGCCGGTGACTCGCGGGTGCGCGCGGCCGCACATCCACAGAGGGGAACCATCGATGGTCATGAGTCAACCGTATCGGGCGCTCGCATGCGCCCAGCTGCTCGCGTTCGCGGGCGCGTTCGCCGTACCGGCATCGGCCGAGCCGCCGCGGCTGTGGCATGCGAACGATGCCGTGCACTACCCCGGACTCGCGCAGCGCATGCTGCCGATGCCGCCGACGGCAGAGGCCGCGTTGCCCGGCACGGCATCGGCATGGATCGAGCAGAAGATCGTCCCGGCCGACGGTGCCGCGGGTGATCTCTACGGCTTTCGCGTGCTCGTCGCGGGCGACACCGCGTTCGTCAGCGCACCGGCACCGCTCGCGCACTCCGGCGCGGTCTACGTCTATCACCTCGATGGCGCCCACTGGGTCGAGACGCAGAAGATCAGCGCGACGCAGTCGGCGAGCGCACCGCCGAACTGGTCCGACTTCTTCGGCTGGTCATTGTCGCTCTCGGCGAGCGGCGACAAGCTGCTCGTCGGCGCTCCGGAGATGTTCAACCCGATGTACGGACCGGCCGGCGGTGCGTACCTGTTCTCGCGCGGTGGCGACGGCAACTGGACCCAGGTGCAGGACTTCGCCTCGCCCGCGCCACTGACCCTGACCTGGTTCGGCCGCGCGGTCGCGCTCGCGGGCGATGTCGTGCTCGTCGGCGAGCCGTCCTACAACATGAGCACCGAAGGCGGCCGCGGCGCCGTGCACGCATTCGCCGAAAGCGGCGGCACCTGGTCGCTCGCGCAGACGATACGCGCGAGCGATGGCCAGAATATGGACGACCACTTCTACGGCGGCGCGCTCGCGACCGACGGCACGACCGTGATCGTCGGCGCTCCGGGTGCGGACTATTCTTCGAGCGGCGTGTACCCGACCGGCTCGGTGTACGTCTACGCCAACAGTGGCGGCACGTTCACCGAAACGCAGAAGCTCGTCGCGGCCGACGGCGCCGACGGCGACCAGTTCGGCTACGCCGTCTCGCTGTCCGGCACGAACGTGCTCGTCGGCGCACCCGCCGCGACCGTCGCGACGAACGTGCACCAGGGCGCGGCCTACGTGTTCGATGGCAGCGGCGGCTCCTTCGTGCAGGCGCAGAAAATCGTCGACGTCGACGGCGACGCCTACGACCAGTTCGGCCAGGCCGTCTCGCTGCACGACGGCGTCGCGCTCGTCGGCATGTGGAGCTTCAACGACGAGCCGGGGGGCACGCCGCCGCCGCCGAAGGCAGGCCACGCCGGCCTGTTCGTCGCGAACGGCACGACCTGGTCGCTCGCGCAGACGCTCGCCGGTGGCAGCGGCAGCACCGGGGATTCATACGGGTGGGATGTCGGCACCGACGGTGCGACCCTGCTCGTCGGCGCGGATGCCGACGGCAGCGTCGCGCAATACCAGGGTTCGGCGTACTTCTACGCGAACGACAGCGTGTTCGCCGATGGTTTCGACGGCTGAAACGCCGCCTGCTTACCGCGCATGGACGCGCGGACGCGTGGCATCAGGCGGCTTCTCCCCAGGCGACCAGCGCCCACACGGCGCCTGCGGCGAGCGCCGCGAGCGCGAGTGCAAGCCACGTCGGAACGAAGCGCAGCGGTCGCGCATCCGCGTCGTGCGCGCGCCCCGACCACATCGGAGCGACGAGATTCCTGCCTCGCAGCGCGTACGCGCCGATCGCCGCGAGATGCAGCACGAGCAGTGCGAGCAGTACGTAACGGTTCCATGCGTGCACACGGGTCATGAATTCGACCGTCGCCGTGGACGCACGCGCGACGAGTGGACCGTCCTCGCTGATGTCGTCGCTCGCGAACAGGCCGCTCGTCGCCTGCAGCGCGATCGAGGCGAGCATCGCGACGACCGACCAGCCGCCAAGGGGATTGTGACCGGCGCGGTGCGACACCTCGCCGCGTCGAAGCGCCGCGAGGTACTGCAGCATCGCGCGCGGGCCGCGCAGGAAATCACCGAAGCGACTCGTCTGCGAACCCGCGAGGCCCCATAACAGCCGGAACACGATCAGCGCGAGCGTCGCGTAGCCGCAGCGGTAGTGCCACTGCATCGACGGCCAGCCGAATTCGCCACTGGTGTACTGCAACGCGATCAGGACGACCAGCAGCCAGTGGAACAGGCGCGTCGGAAGATCCCATACGCGAATGGCGTCGCTCACTGAATGCGTTTTTTTCGGTTGTTCCATCGTCAAAGCATAACCGCAGCCGATCGCCGACTCACGGAATCGCGAAGTGAGAGGTGCCGGGCGCAGACGGTTGCCTGGCGTTGCCGGTGCGCGGCTTTGATCCTATAGTCGAATTCTGCGCCGGGAGACTGCGTCTGTGCCGCTGATGGATCGGGAAAAACACGGCACGTCAACCGTATCCGCTAGCGAAACCGGCGGAGCATCACGGCAGTCCATGCTGTTCGCGCTCGCCTACGAAGAGCTCAAGCGTATCGCCCATCGCGCACGCCGCGATAGTCCACGCGCAGAAACCATCGATACCACGGCGCTCGTGCATGAAGTGTTCCTCAAGATCCGCGTGCGCGACGAAGCACGCGACGAGGATCCCGCCTACCTGCGCGCGCTCGCCGCGCGCGCCATGCGCCAGATTCTCGTCGATCGCGCGCGCCGGCGCCTCGCCGACAAGCGGGGCGAGGGCATGCCGCTCGTCACGCTGGATGCAGTGGGAGCCGCTTCGGGCGAAGCGGCCCCCTTCGATCTGGTGTCGGTCGAACATGCACTGGCCGAACTCGAACGCCTCGACGAGCGACTCGCGCGCCTGGTCGAAATGCACGTGTTCGCCGGGATGAGCATGACTGAAGTCGCGAAAGTCCTGGTGGTCACCGAACGGACGGCCTACCGCGACTGGCGCAAGGCGCGCGCGTTCCTGATCGGGCATCTCGAAGCCGTCGGGACACCTTAGGATGGATGCGTCGCGCTTTCGCCGTGTCGGCGAATTGTTCGATGCGGTGGTGGACCTGCCTGCGACCGTGCGCACGCAGCGCCTGCGGGAACTGTGCGCCGATGCATTGCTGCGCGCCGAAGTCGAAGCCCTCTTGAAAGCGGATGCACGCGGCGATTCGTTCGAGTCGGCCGCGTTCGACCAGCGGGATACGCTGGCAGGGGACGACGCCGAGGCGCCGACGACCTTGCCGGTCCGCGGGTTCGGCGAGTGGCGCGTAATCCGCGAACTCGGGCGCGGCGGCATGGGCGTCGTCTACCTGGTGGAGCGCGACGGCGACCGCTTCATCCAGCGCGGCGCGCTGAAGCTCATCAAGCGCGGCATGGACTCCGAACCGATCGTGGCTCGCTTCCTGCGGGAACGCCGCGTGCTCGCCCGACTCGACCACCCGAACATCGCGCGCCTGCTGGACGGCGGCATGAGCGCGGACGGGCGGCCCTTCCTGGTCATGGATTTCGTCGACGGTGCGCGTTTGTCCGACTACCTGCGGCGAAGCGAGCGATCGCTGCATGCGCGCCTGCGGATCTTCCTCGATGTCTGCGAAGCCGTCGCGCATGCGCATCGCCAGCTCGTCGTGCATCGGGACATCAAGCCGGCCAACATCCTCGTCACGCGCGATGGGATCGTGAAACTGCTCGATTTCGGCGTCGCCAAGCTGCTCGCCCATGGCGACATCGATGGCACCGCGACGCATCACGGGCCGTTCACGCCGTCCTACGCCGCGCCGGAGCAGCGCGAGGGCGGCATCGTCGGCACTGCAGCCGACGTGTATGCGCTCGGCGGCCTGCTGCACGAACTGTTGACGGGCACCTGTGCGGCAACTGGCCGCTCGGGTGGCGTTGCAGTGGACGAAGGCATGGCTCCGAGCGTCCGCGCGGCCACGGTCGGGTCCGCGCCCATTCCGCCACGGCTGCTGCGCGGGGACCTCGACGTCATCACGCTGCGCGCATTGCGTCGGGATCCCGGGCAACGCTACGCGAGCGTGGATGCCCTGGCCGACGATGTACGCCGCCACCTCGAAGGACGTGCGATCGTCGCGCGGCGAACCAGCAAGGCATATCGCGCATACACGTTCGCCAAGCGACATCGCTACCTGTTGTCGGCCGCGTCGCTGGTGATCGTCGTGTCGATTGCGGCCGCGGCCTTCAGCCGGTACCAGATGGTCGCGGCGCGCAGCCAGGCGCAGCGCGCACGCGCGGCACAGGACTTCCTCGCCGGCGTCTTCGCGCAGGCGAGTCCCGACGAGAACAATGGCCGACCGTTCACGGCGCGGGAACTGCTCGAGCGCGGCGAACGCCAGGCCGCACAGCTCGACCGCCTGCCATCGCAGGTCGAGATGCTCAACCTCGTTGCCGGCCTGTACTGGGACATTGGCGACTACGACCGGGCGCACGCGGTTGCGGCACGCGCAATCAGCCTCGGCGCGTCTTCGCCTCCAGCCGTGCGCGCGCGCAGCCGGATCGTGATGGCGCGCGTCGAAAACGAGCTTCGCTCCTTCCCCGATGCCCTGCAGCACGCGCGCGAGGCCCGGCGGCTCGCGACCGACGCGGGCGACGCCGGTTCGCTCGAAGCGCTCGATGCCCGCCGCATCGAAGTCGGCGTGCTCGTCACGAGCCAGGACTACCAGACCGCGTCCGCACTGCTGCAAGGGCTGCTCGACGATGATCGCGCGCGATTGGGCGAGGCTTCGAACGAAGTCGCCGACGACTACATCCTGCAAGGCAAGATGCTCGAAAACAGCGGACGCGGGCGGGACGGCATTGCCGCAATCAGCCGCGCTGTCGGCATCCTGCACGCGTTGCCGACACGCTCCGACACGCGCCTGCTCGACGCGACCAGCCGACTCGGGGTGGCGCAGCTGCACGCGCAGGATCTCGCCTCGGCGGAGCCGACGCTGCGCGAATGCGTGGAGATCGCCACGCGTCTGTACGGTCCCGACAACATCCAGACATGGACCACCCGCTCGAACCTCATCCGGGTGGCCGAGCTGGCCGGCCGCTTCGAAGAAGCGGTGCGCGAACGCAGCGCCCTGCTCGACCTGGAGCGCGCCGCCCTCAGGGACTCGAATCCTGGTCAGCTCAGCAGCCACGCGAAATTCCTCGCCGCCGACCTGCGCGAGCTCGGTCGCCTGGACCAGGCGGAAGCGGCATTCCGTGAATCGCTGGAGCTCGCGAACCGGGCGAATGGCGCGCGTGGCGGCAGCGACAGCGCGGACACCTTGCTGCACCTCGGCTACACGCTGCAGTTGCAAGGACGCTATGCCGAAGCGGAGGCTGCGATGCGCGAGGCCTACGCGATCACACGCGCGCATGAACTGCCGACCTCGCAATGGCTGAACGACAATCGCGCACGCCTCGGCAATCTCCTGCGTGCGCAAGGTCGAACGGCGGAAGCGCTGGTCGAGCTGCGCGCATCGGCTGCCGCATTGGCACCCACGGAATCCGGTTCGACGAAGCCGGACCCCGTCCGCGCCAATGTGCTCGCCCAGCTCAGCCTGGCCGAGCTCGAAGCGGGTGATGCACGCAAGGCCGAGACGATCGCCAGCGAGGCGCTCGCGCTCGCCCGGCGTTCCTTCCAGCCGGGAAACTTCCGGTTGGGCGCCTCGCTGTACGCGCTCGCACGTGCACGACTGGCCCTGGG
>Ga0068863_100003429_pt1 | contig 15619 bp, 15 predicted proteins | sample KBSSwiS62_FD_66596 | JGI IMG/M metagenome (GOLD analysis project Ga0068863, IMG submission 66596) | Switchgrass rhizosphere microbial communities from Kellogg Biological Station, Michigan, USA - KBS Switchgrass S6-2 | ecosystem: Host-associated > Plants > Roots > Rhizosphere > Soil ...
GTGATGATGGGCATGGGCGAGCCGCTCTATAATTTCGACAATGTCCGCGACGCGCTGAAGATTGTCATGGACGGCGAGGGGCTCGGCCTTTCCCGGCGACGGATCACGCTTTCGACCAGCGGCGTCGTTCCGATGATGGCGCGCGCGGGAGCGGAGATCGGGGTCAACCTTGCCGTGTCTCTTCATGCAGTGACCAAGGAGATCCGCGACGAGATCGTGCCGCTCAACCGCAAATACGGAATCGAACAACTGCTCGAAGCCTGCGCGGCTTACCCTGGGGCGAACAATGCGCGGCGCATCACATTCGAATATGTGATGCTCAAAGACAAGAACGACAGCGACGAGCATGCACGCGAGCTGGTTCGGCTGATCCGCCAATACCGTCTGCCCGCGAAGGTGAACTTGATCCCCTTCAATCCGTGGCCGGGAGCGCCTTACGAATGCTCGACTGACGAGCGGATCAGAGCATTCAGCAATATCGTCTTCGAGGCGGGCATTTCAGCGCCTGTCCGCACCCCGCGCGGGCGCGATATCGATGCCGCCTGCGGTCAGCTCAAGACTGCGGCCGAGAAGAAGCGCCGGAGCCGAGAGGCGGCCTGACCATGTTCGCGCCGGTCCGCCGAGCGCTGGTGAAGCAGGTCCGCGCGACCTTCAATGACCAATCGAAGGGCGAGAAACCCGTTCCAGCGTCGGATGACGCCTTGTTTCCGCGCGGCTCGGTGATTCGCCGAGTGCATGGGGATGTCACCTCGATGATGGTCGGTGGAATCGCTGCATTGCTGACGCAGATGCTTCATCCGCAGGCGCTCGGCGGAGTGTGGGATCACAGCGACGTGGATTCCGACATGCTCGGGCGCCTTCGCCGCACGGCGCGGTTCATCGCGGTGACGACCTTCGGCCACCGCGACCAGGCGATGGCAGCGATTGGGAGGGTGAAAGCAATCCACGAGCAGGTCAGCGGCACCCTTCCCGACGGGACGGAATATCGCGCGGCCGATCCACGGCTGCTCGCCTGGGTGCATGTCGCCGGCGCGATCAATTTCCTCGACGGGTGGCGGCGCTATGCCGAGCCCGGGATGAGCGGGTCGGACCAGGACCGCTATTTCGCCGAGAGCGGGGAGATCGCTCGGCTGCTGAACGCCGATCCAGTTCCGCAAACGCGCGCCGAGGGTGAGCGGCTGATTACCCAGATCCGGCCAGAACTGCGCGCGGATGACCGGACACGCGCCTTTCGCGACCTCGTGCTGAATGCGCCAGCTGCCTCGGTGGGGGATGCGCCAGTGCAATTGTTGCTGATGAACGCGTCGGTCGATCTGATGCCCGACTTCGCTCGGGAAATGCATGGTCTTTCGCGGCCGCTGCTGCTGCCGGTCGTCCGCGGTGCGACGTACGGCATCGCGCAGACCATACGCTGGGCATTCGCCGGCGAGAACTACCGCCGCGCGCATTGATTTGCCGGAGCGGGCGGGGCGTGGCAAATCCACCTTTAGGTCACAACGGAGTGTTCCCGAATGTCGCTGATCGGCCGGTTCATCGAACAAATTCTGCCCGTCGGCAGCATCACGTTGATCAAGCCTGACGGCCGGCGTGAGACGCACGGGCCAGGCGGCGGCAAGCATGTGACCGTCAAGCTCCACGACCGCAAGGCCGCGTTCGACCTCTTCCGCAATCCGCGGCTGCGGCTCGGTGAGTTGTACATGGACGGGCGTTTGACGATCGAGGACGGGACTATCCTCGACCTCCTCGAACTGGTCGTCGGCGCCAAGCCGTGGGAGCAGGGACGCCGCAAGGCACTGGGCAAGGGCAAGGCCGGCAAGCTGGTTTCTCTCCTGCGCCGCAACCCCGTCAGGAAAGCGCGAAGCAACGTCGCGCACCATTACGACATCGGCAATGACCTCTACGCGCTCTTTCTCGACGACGACCTGCAGTACAGCTGCGCTTATTTTACCGCCCCCAACAACAGCCTCGAGCAGGCGCAGCTCGACAAGAAGGCCCATATCGCCGCCAAGCTTGACCTGAAGCCTGGCCAACGCGTGCTCGACATCGGCTGCGGCTGGGGCGGAATGGCGCTTTATCTGCACAAGGTCGCGGGCGTCGAGGTGCTCGGGATCACACTGTCGCAGGAGCAGCTCAAGATTGCGCGCGAGCGGGCGAAGGACGCGGGCGTATCAGAGCATGTGAAGTTCGAACTGATCGATTATCGCCTGCTCGATGGCCGATTCGACCGCATCGTTTCGGTCGGAATGTTCGAGCATGTCGGTGCTGCGCATTACGATGAATTCTACGCCAAGTGCCGCGAGCTGCTGACCGACGACGGCGTAATGCTGCTCCACACGATCGGTAAGCTCGGTGGGGCGGGGACTCCCGATCCGTTCACCGACAAGTGGATCTTCCCCGGATACCATTTGCCGAGCCTCTCGCAGATGTGCTCGTCGAGCGAGAAGGTGAAGATGATCGTCGGCGACGTCGAAACGCTGCGGCTGCATTATGCCTATACGCTGCGCCACTGGCTCGAGCGCGCGACCAAGGCGCGCGCGAAGATCGAAAAGATGTACGACGAGCGCTTCTTCCGCATGTGGGAATTCTACCTCGCCGGAGGCATCGTCATGTTCGAGCATGGTGCGGCATGCAATTACCAGGTGCAGTATGTTCGCGACCGGCGCGCATTGCCAATCACGCGCGATTACATGCTCGAGACGGAGCGGCGTTACCGTGAAATCGGTGCGAGGGCCGCGTCGGCGGCAAAGAAGTCGCGGACCACCGGTCGCAAGAAGGCGCTGGAACCGACCGAAGCTTAGCCGGGGCGGCGTTCGATTCGCATCAATTGGTGCGCCCGGCGCCGCTCGTCCGGCGTAAGTTTGCCATCGTGGTTGACGTCGGCCTTATCGAAATGCGCGAGCGCAGCGGCTTGTGCCTCCTGTAACGACACGCGGCCATCGTGATTGGCGTCAGCCATTTCGAACAAATGGCCGCCCAAGCCGCCCATGCCCCGCATCTTCATCTTCATGCCAGGGCTGCCTGGTGCGCCGTGGCCTCCATCGGGGCCGTTGCGGAACATCATCACGCGCCGCTCGTGAAGCTGCGGCTGCGCGGCCGTGAACTCCTGCCGGCTGATGCTTCCGTCGTGGTTTGCGTCCAGCTTGTCGAACATGGCGGCACGGTCAGGTGTCGGCATGCGATGCCCACCGAGGCCTGCGTGCATGCCCATCATCTTGTCATGGAAGGAATCGACTTCCTGCCGCGTGAGATAGCCGTCCTTGTTGGCGTCGAGGCGCTCAAACAGCTTGCGCACATGCTGCACGGTTTCGGCGCGAGTCATCACGCGGTGCGACATCACCTTCATGTGCATCCGCGAAGCGCCTGGAGCGCCTGGAGCGACCGGCGATAGGACTGCTGGGGCGGTGCCCTGAGCAACGCCCGGCGGCGGTGGCGGAGCAGGCTGTCCGACGGCCGGAGCAATCGCAATAATGAGCGCTGCGGCAGCGCCGCCGATCAACAGCCTGTTCATGGCCTTGAGCCTCCTCCTCAAAATTGAGGAGTGGCTAAATCATTCATGCTTGCTGGCGATTGAACGGCCAAGTCTCGGATCTTGCGGAACTGCACATAAAGCAGCCCGGCGATCATGATCGGCATGAGCGGAACGCCTGCGGCCGCGAGCACCATGCCCAATTGCGGCGCGATGAATCCGTAGAAGGCGAGCCGCCAGTCCATGCTCGACGGCTTGGCGGCCGCCATGACAGAGACTGCGCCGATCATCGGCACCGTCATGTCGTAATTGAAGGCGTAGGGAAGCACGAGGAACGTGGCGGTCGACGTCAGCAGCGCATAGTCGCGCACCGGTGCCTTCCGAAGCGCGGCAGCGGCGACAGCGTAGATGCCGCAGATTGCGAATGCCGCCTGGATCGCGAGCGCAAGCGACAATGGCGCTCCGACGCTGAACGCCGCGGTCGCGGCCGAAGTCGACATCAGGCCGAAGAAGCTGCCGCGCGCGTTGATCAGCGTCGCAAGGAATGGCCCAGTCGAGAACAGCAGGTCGCGCCACGGCTGCAGGCCGTAGACGAAAGTGGTTGCAGCGACCAACGCAAGGACGGTCGCCGCACCCGAGGCAATCGCCAGCCAGTCTCGTCTGAGCACCAAGGCAAGCGGGACGAGGATTGCAATTTGCGGCTTGATCAGCATCAGACCGAAGCAAATTCCGGCCAAGGCTGATCGGCCGAGCTCGACCTGACGCCATCCGAGCAGGAACAACCCGCCGAGGAAAAAGCCATAATGGCCTGCCCATAGATTGAGCAGCGCGCCAGGCGTTAGCACCGCAAGCCAAACAGGCCACCTGCACCTTGGCCACCAAGGCTTGGCCGCCCAGATGAAAAAGGCCATTCCGGCAACCTGCCAGACGATCAGCGCCAGCCAATAAGGGAGATAGGACAGCACAGCCGCGATCGGGAAGGTAACCGGCGGGTAGGAGTAGCTGTGCTGGCCGATCGGTCCGAGGAGCTGCCGCTGATATGCTTGGTAGGCTGCGACATCGTACAACTTCGACACGAGATGCTCGCGCACCATGTGCCCGCCGGTCCAGACATTTGCGAAATCGCGGCCCCAGACGACGAGACCGTCGATAGTGAGCCCGCGCGTCAGCAGCAGATCTCGGACCGCGAAGCATGCGATGAATCCGCCGCCGAGAATCCACGGTAGCCACGTCCTGGCAAGGTAGGAGGCGGCTGTTCCCTCGGCTCTGGCCGATGACACAGTTCCCATGCCTGCAGCCTCTATCCAATTTTGGTTAACAGCTTGTCAGTTGGGACCCGCCAAGCACGAGAAGTGCCTTCGTACTAGCGCGGGTAAACGTAGACGTCGTAATCCTCGTCCGATGCCGCAGGTCGCAATCTGGCGACGAGCCGGGTCGAGGACCAGAAGCGACGCACTTCGTTCGGTCTGAGGACGGTCGCAACGCGAAACATCACTTCGATCCGTTCTTCGCGCCGATCCTGCAGCTTGATCTGCGAGAGGAAAACGACCGGCCGCCCGGTCAGCTGATGCAGGCGTTGCGCATCGGCAAGAAAGTCGACGAGGCCGAGTTCGTGCCGCGCTTTCGTCGACAGGCGAACGACATGCCCGAAGCGCTGTTGGCGCAAGAACCAGATCGGATTGCCGGCATAATAAGGGAGCGGTTCCAACATCGTGTCGGGATCCCCCATTACGATAGCCCCCGAAAGCTCCGGACGTTTCAGCAGCAATGCCAAATCGGCGGCCCGGCTCGCGGGTATCCCTTCGATCTGCAGGTGCACGGGATTGAGCAATCGGCCGGTCTGCAGCACGAGCAGCGCGATTAAAACGCCTGTCCCGAGGAATTGAGCAGGGCCGTGCCACGCCCTGCGGCGCCAGCCGCCGCCCGCTCCCTGGGCGACCATCCAGAATAACGAAAGCAGAAAAACCAGGTAGAGCGCTTCGTGGCGGTAGGACGAAAAATATACGAAATAGAAAAAGAGCTTGAACGCGACGAGGCCCGTAATTCCCGCCGCGAGGGCGGCCGGTCTCCGGATTAGCCCAAGGCAGGCAATTGCCAGCAGAATCGTGTCCATCGGCAACGGCGATGAGCTGCCGAACCCGAGGTGGAAGAAGCTCCGATCCTGGTCGAGGAGTGCGCTGACGACGGTGGCAGCGCTGAGGCGGCCGAGGTTTGGCGAAATGGCTTCGTCATTGAAGGTCGGGTAGACTGTGATGAAGCAGAGAAATGCCCCAATCGTAGCGAGCAGGATGTTGGCGCCGAAGACGAGCAAGTCACGTTTGGTGGGCCTGATGTCATCGGTCACCATCTCGACGAAACGGAACAGGAGGAACGCCGCGGCGAGGAGGCAGCTCGGCACATTGGTGTTGCACAGAATCGCAAGGATCACGCCAAACCAGATGCTGTTGCGTACCCGCTGATAGAGCGCAGCGAGTGCGAACATCACCAAGGCGGAGATGCCGTAATTCCGTGCAATCACCGCGTAATCGAATGCACTATAAAGGCTGAAGAGAATCAAGCCGACGATGATGGTCCGGAACGGCGACCAGAATGCCACGATCGCCATCGCCGAGACTCCGATGAGCGCACCGGCGGCGGGCAAGACCTCCCGATAGGGAAAGAGGTCGTGCGCGCCGCGCAGGATCAAGTACCATAGCGCCGGATGCCCCTCACCGTGCACGTTGCGGAGCATCTCGACGACATTCGATCCAGAAAGAGCGAGCGAAAAGGCGCGCACCTCGTCGCGCCAGAAGACATGCCCCGAGACGAGCCACGCCACCAGCGCGAGCCACACGAGGAACATGATCAGGCGGAGTAGCCGCTCGCGCTGCGTGATTGGGCCGCCGACGAGCAGCCGAATTCCGGAATCCAACTTCGTCCTCCGCCCAAGTCAGGCGTCAAACCTTCGGTAAGGTTTCTCGCCTACTCGGGCTTACTGAACAACAACTCTTAATCAAGTGGACAAGAGGGAGGGGTGGCAATGCTCGACGGGTTGAAAGTCGCGGTCGTCTTGCCCGCATATAATGCCGGAAAGACCCTGGAGCAGACCTACGCGGAAATCCCGATGGACATTGTCGACGACGTAATCTTAGTCGACGATGCAAGCACCGACGAGACTGCAATCCTTGCCGAGCGGCTCGGTATCCACACGGTCATCCACGCCCGGAACGGCGGCTACGGCGCCAATCAGAAAACCTGCTACACGATGGCCTTGGCCAAGGGAGCGGACATCGTCGTGATGCTGCACCCGGACTATCAATATACGCCCCGTCTGCTCACCGCGATGGCGGGGATGATCGCCTCGGGCCATTATGACGCAGTCTTCGCGTCACGCATTCTCGGCGGCGGCGCACTTGCCGGCGGCATGCCCCGATACAAATATGTGGCCAATCGCCTGCTTACTGCTTTTCAAAACCTGCTGATGGCGGGCAAGCTCAGCGAATATCACACGGGGTACCGCGCCTGGAGCCGTACGGTTCTCGAACAGCTGCCGCTGGCGGTCTGCTCTGACGATTTCGTGTTCGATAACGAGATGGTCGCGCAGGCGATGTTCGCCGGTTACCGCGTCGGCGAAATTTCCTGTCCGACGAAATATTTTCCGGAAGCGTCGAGCATCAATCTCCGCCGCAGCTGCATCTATGGTCTGGGCGTCCTTCGCACAGCAATCACCTATCGGCTTTGCCGCTGGGGTGTCGCGAGCTCCAAGCTCTTTGCTCCGGCCGGCCCGCGGCTTCCCAGAATCGCGCCGATGCCCAGCATGACGGTGGCCGAACCGTTAAGGGCGATGCGAGCGGCATGAAGGCCCTCGAGTTTCTTGAGCGGCGCTCCCCGCTTCTAGCCCAACTAATCGGGACGCCTGCGGCGCGGCAATTGATCCGTTACGTATTTGCCGGCTTTTGCGTGACCCAGTTTGCCACGTTCGTATACTCGGGCGTGGTGCTCGTCGCGCGTATCGATGCGCTGTTGGCGACCGGGATAAGCACGGCGTCCGGCCTGTGCGCCGGCTATTTGGTCCACAGTCGCTGGAGCTTTGCAACTGGCGCAACAGAAAGCGAGAGGTCCCAAATCGGACGGTTCCTCCTTGCGTCCTTCTTTGCGTTTCTGGTCAATGCGACTTGGGTGTGGTTGCTGGTCAAGACGTTACACCTGTCTCCGTTGGCGCCCGTCCCGCTGATGATGTTCGCCACTCCCTGGATCAGCTTCCTTCTCAATCGCTACTGGGTATTCAAGGCCGCCTAGAGCGCCGTCGGTCCGGCGGATAAGGCGGGACAAAATCTTCCAAGCTGACTGGTTAACAGGCTGTAATCCGGCCCTTCCCCACATGGACAATTGAGCACACGCCGTTAACAGGCCCGCGGGGTAACCATCGCAGGCATAGGGACGATGAGGGATGGAGCCGCCGCGGCGGTCGAAGTGGAGCCTGTAGCCCGTCCCTGGTGGGAGCGGCGCTGGTTCCTCGCGTTGGTCGTCCTCGCGACGATGGTCCCGCTCGTCTATCCTCCAGTACCACCGCTCGTTGACCTGCTCGGTCATATGGGCCGCTATCGGGTCGAGCTCGACCTGCATCACTCGCCTTGGCTGCAGCAATACTACGACTATCACTGGGCGGCGATCGGTAACTTGGGCGTCGACCTGCTGGTCATCCCGCTCGGCAAGCTGCTCGGGCTCGAGGCCGCGGTGAAGCTGATCGTGATCCTGATCCCGCCGCTCACCGCCATCGGCATGCTGTGGGTCTCGCGCGAGGTGCATGGCCGAGTCTCGCCGACTGCCTTCTTCGCGCTTCCGTTCATCTACGGCTTTCCGTTCCTCTTCGGGTTCGTGAATTATGCACTCTCGGTCGCGCTGGCATTCCTCGCTTTCGGCCTTTGGCTGCGATTGGGCCGCTTGGAACGGACGACGCTCAGAAGCTGGGTGTTCGTTCCAATCTCCCTCGCGATCTTCTTCTGCCATACCTACGGCTGGGGACTCCTGGGGCTGATGTGCTTCTCGGCCGACGCGGTGCGCCTACACGACCGCGGCCGTTCCTGGTGGCGCGCGGGGATCGGTGCTGCGCTGCACACTTCGGTGATGGCGTTGCCGTTGCTCGCCATGCTGGTCTGGCGCGGTGAGACACACGGCGGATCCACCAGCGACTGGTTCAACTGGCGGATCAAATGGCACTGGATCTACATGGCGCTCCGCGACCGCTGGAAGCTGTTCGACATGGGATCGCTCATCGTTCCGGCGCTGGTGTTCCTCTACGCCTTGTCCAGCCGCAAGCTGACCTTTTCGCGCAACCTCGCCTTCTCGGCGATCGTGCTTGCGGCCTCGTTCGCGATCCTTCCTCGGATCATCTTCGGCTCGGCTTATGCCGACATGCGGCTGGTGCCGTATCTAATGGCGGTCGGCCTCCTTGCAATCCGCTTCCGCGGAGCGCCGGACCGGCAGATGGCCCATCTGCTCGCCGTCATCGGCCTCCTGTTCTTCACAACGCGAACCGTCGCAAACACTGTGAGCCTCGCGATCGCAGGCGACGACCAAGCGGCGAAGATGAAAGCAATCGACCTGATGCCGCGCGGCGCGCGGGTAATCAGCCTAGTCGGCATGGACTGCAAGGAATATTGGCCGATGCTTCGCAACGGTCATTTGGGCGCGATGGTCGTGGTCCGCCGCGAGGGCTTTTCGAACGACCAGTGGCTGCTCGAGGGCGTGAACCTGCTCGACCTCAAATATCGCGCGGCCGGCTATTTCGCGGCCGATCCGTCGCAGCTGGTGCGCCCCAACCGCTGCGTCGATCCACTGCACCGGATGATCGACGATTCCTTGATGAACTTGCCGCGCCACGATTTCGATTATCTGTGGCTGATCGACGTTCCGCCTTACAATCCTGCGATTGTCGCCGACCTGAAGCCGGTCTGGCGCGGCCAAGGCAGCATCCTCTACAAAACGCAGCCATGACTGAGCTGTCGATCGTCGTCCCCTGCTTCAACGAGGAAGCGTGCCTCGCGGAGCTGCACCTGCGCTTGGGCGCGGCTGCGCGCGTCGCGGTGCGGGAGAACTATGAGCTGGTGCTGGTCAACGACGGCTCGCGCGACGGGAGCTGGACGATGATGCAGCGTCTGGCGACGGAGGATGCGCACGTCGTCGCAGTCAACCTGTCGCGCAACCACGGCCATCAGCTTGCGCTGACGGCGGGACTGGACCTTTGCCGCGGCGATAAGATCCTGGTCATCGATGCCGACTTGCAGGACCCGCCCGAGCTGCTTTCGGCGATGATGCATGCGATGCGTGAGCAGGAAGCCGATGTCGTTTACGGCGTGCGCAAGAGTCGGGCGGGCGAGACCGCGTTCAAGCGCGCGACCGCGCATGGCTTTTATCGTTTGCTGTCTCGGGCGACCGAAGTCGATATCCCACTCGACGCGGGCGATTTCCGGCTGATGAGCCGCCGCGCGCTCGACGCGTTGCTCGCGATGCCCGAGCAGGCCCGCTTCATCCGCGGGATGGTTGCGTGGATCGGTTTTAAGCAAGTGCCTTTCGCCTACGATCGTGCGGAACGTTTTGCAGGCGAGACCAAATATCCGTTCAGGAAAATGATGCGCTTCGCCTTCGACGCGCTGACCGGCTTCTCCTCGGCACCGCTCAAGCTCGCCAGCCACGCCGGATTGTGGCTGTCGCTCGGATCGCTGCTGCTCATCCTCTACATCGCTTATGCGTGGTTTGCCGGTCAGAGCATCCAGGGCTGGACCTCGCTGATGCTCGTCGTGGTCGTGCTCGGCGCGATTCAGATGTTCGTTCTGGCGCTCATGGGCGAATATATCGGACGTCTCTACAATGAAGCGAAGCGACGGCCGCTGTACATCGTGCAGGAGGTCGCCGGCGGTGAGCGCACTGAGGCGCGGCTCGGTTATTTGGCCGAGGCGACTGCGAACAAGGACAAACCGATCGGCAAGGGCAAGCGCCCAACGAGGTGACGCTCGAGGCCGAAGACTTTCTCCAGCGCGGCGTTGAGCGGCGCTGGAGGAAGCGCCACGTCGGCACTCTCCTTGCCGCGCAGTTTCGATGCGGCGCGCTCCGCAAGCGCGAGTGGGAAGAGCAGGCTGTTAAAATAGCCGATTTTGTCGAGCTGTAGCGGCGAGCCTTCGATCAACGCCTTGAGCGAGCGCTTCGAATAACGCCGTTTGTGATGGTTCACGACGTCGTGCGCCGACCACATCCACTGATGCGCTGGGACGGCCATGACGAACTTGCCGCCAGGCTTGAGCTTGGTCGCGATCGAGGCCAGTGCGGCGCGGTCGTTCTCGATATGCTCAATCACGTCGAACGCGCCGATCAGATCGTAATGGCGGTTAGAAACTTCGGCGAGCTCGGGTAGTGGCGAGCTCATGACCTTCCGGCCGAGGCGCTTCTCCGACAGCGCGCGCGCTTCGTCGTCAAGCTCGAGGCCATCAATGTGACCGAACCCGCTCAGCATCGCCAGATTGTGCCCTGTGCCGCAGCCGATCTCGAGGATCTGCGCATTCGCTGGCGGCCGCGCTTCGCGGCGGATCAGCTCGGCGAGGATCCTGCGGCGCGCCCGGTACCACCAATGGCGGTGGTCGAGCTCGGCCATTTGCTGGTAGACGACGCGTTCCATCAGCGGAACACGAGCTGCCGGTTGAGGAGATAGGTCGCCGGGGGAATGACGAAGATCGCCGGGATCAGCGGCCACCAGGTCGGGCCGTGCATCGGCCCGGTAAGTACCCAGGTGAATATCTCATTGAGCAGAAAGCCCGACGTCTGCACTGCGAGGAATTTCATCTTGAGGCGGTTGTCTTCCCGCCGGCCATGGCCGCGGAAGCTCCAGCGGCTGTGCAGCACGAAACCGATCGAGACGGCTACGAGAAAGGCGATGATCACCGCCAGCACGGGCGCCATCACGTAAGTGGCGAGATACCAATAAATGGCTGAGTAGACGCCGGCAAGCGAGAAGCCGACGATCGCGAAGCGCATTAATTGACCGAACGTCTCGTGATGAAAGTTTAATCTGGAAGCCATGCCCCGGCTGCTTGCCGTTTAAGGTTCAGCGGCTACAGCCCGAAAAATGGCGGAAGGCAAGGCGGAGGTGTGGGAAGCCAGGGCGCGCGACTTTGTCGAGCGCCGCTGGAAGTTGGTTGTCCTCCTCGTTTGGCTCAGTTTCTGCTGCTGGCTCGTCTACGGCGCATGGAACAACATCCGCTGGTTCGCGCTCGGCGACACCGACGACAATATGCGGATCATGCAGGTCCGCGCCCTGCTCCACGGGCAGGGCTGGTACGATCTGCGCGATTATCGAATGAACCCGCCGTTCGGTGCGAATATCCACTGGTCGCGGCTGGTCGATTTGCCGATCGCCGGACTGATCCTCGGGCTCAGACCGTTCCTCGGAGGCGCCGGCGCGGAGCGCTGGGCGGTCGCGATCGCGCCGATGTTGCCAAACCTTCTGCTACTGTTCTCGCTCGCATTGACCGCTCGGCGGCTGCTCGGGGCCGCCGCTTACCCGCTAGCGTTCCTCGGGCTGTTCTTCGCCGGCTCGACCAACGGCATGTTCACTCCCGAGCGGATTGACCATCATGGCTGGCAGCTCGCACTGCTGGCGCTGAACATTGCGGCCATCGCCGATCCGAAGCGTGTGCGCGGCGGCCTTACGCTTGGCATTTCGACTGCCCTTTCCCTCGCCATCGGGCTGGAGATGATCATCTATCTCGCGCTCGCCGGCGTCGCGATGGTGCTGTTCTGGGTCGACGATCGGAAGGAGCGCGAGCGGCTGCGCGCGTACGCGGTGTCGCTCGGCGGCGCCACTGTGCTGTGCTTTCTTGTTTTTGCGTCGAACGACAATTGGAACGCAGTCTGCGACGCGCTGTCGCCGGTGTGGCTGTCGGACGCAATTGTGGGAAGCGCGCTGATGTTTGCGCTTGCTTGGGTTTCACCGACTGATTGGAAGCGGCGGCTCGCATTCGCTCTCGTCGCGGGCGTCATTATCGCCGGCTTCCACGTTTTGACCTGGCCCCACTGCGTGCAGCGGCTTGAGGGCGTCTCGCCCGAAGTTGAACGGCTTTGGCTGAGCCACGTGAAGGAAGCGCGGCCGGTTTATCTCCACGGTTGGCGCATCGCGACCTTGATCGTCGCGCTGCCGATCACCGGTGCGATCGGCTGGGCCCTGTTGATCTGGTGGCGGTGGAGCAATCCGGACCTTCGCCGCCGCGTTATCGGCGCGGCGCTGCCCGGTTTCGCGGCCTCGCTGCTTCTCTTGTGGCAGACGCGTACCGGACCCGCTGCCCAGATGATGGCGGTCGTTGGTGGAGCTGCGATCGTGTGGATCCTTCTACCCAGATTGTGGGGCAGCCGAAGCCCGGTCGTGCGCGTGCTCGGCGCTGCGTTTATCTTTCTTGTCGGTGCGGGCGCTGCGGTACCGTTCGTGCTCAACTTCATCCCGGAGTCGAAGGCGAGCGCGCGCGACCCGCAGATCGGGAAGGCAAACCGGCTTTGTGCGACGATGTGGGGCTTAAGGCCGGTCGCGCTTCAGCCGAAGGGCGTGGTGATGACCTTCGTCGATTTGGGACCACGCCTAATTTCGGTGACGCATCATGACGCGATTGCCGGACCTTATCACCGCAACGGTCAGCAGATCGCCGACGTGATGAACTTCTGGCGCGGATCGGCCGATCAGGCGCATGGCATCGCTGTCAAATATCGCGCCAATTACGTGCTGAGCTGCCCCAACAGCTCAACCACAACCATTTTCGATTCAGAGGCCCCAAAGGGATTTTACGCGCAGCTTCAGCGGGGGCAGATCCCCGGCTGGCTGGCGCCGGTGCAGCTACCGAAGGATTCGCCATTCCGGATGTGGAGAGTCGTTGGCTAGGCGAGGACGTGGGGGAAGCTTTGCTTCAACCCGTCAATGACGAACTGAGCCGCAAGCGCTGCAAGGATCACCCCCAGAATTCGGGTTATCATCGCTTCAATTTTTTCGCCGATGAGCTTCATCAACGGACCGGCCGCGAGGAGCGTCAGCATGGTGATGATCATCACCGTGGTGATCGCCGCGAGAACCACCGCCACATGCAGCGGAGTTTCGGCGCGCGACACCCAGAGCATTGCGCTGGCGATGGAACCGGGGCCGGTGATCATCGGGATCGCCATTGGGAAGACGCTGATATCCTCGGCGGCGGGTGTGCCCTCGATTGAATGGGCGCGTTCTTCGCGGCGCTGAGTGCGGCGTTCGAACACCATGTCGAGCGCAATGAAAAAGAGCATGATCCCACCGGCGATGCGGAAGCTCGCCAAGCTGATGCCGAGCGCGTGCAGCATCGGCCGGCCGAGCAATGCGAAGAACAACAGGATCGCCCAGGCGATCAGCGAGGATCGGATCGCCATCGCCCGGCGGTGCGCGAGCGGCGTGCCGCGGGTCAGGCTGGCGAAAATCGGCGCGCAGCCCGGCGGATCGATGATCACCAAAAAGGTGATCAGCGCCGAGCTGAACAGCTCAAGCATTACTGCTTGGGCGCCGGAACGTCGTTATGAAGGACCTCGGCATAGCCTGTGCCGTTCCATTGGTAGACGCGAAAGCGCCGTGCGCCGCCCTTCTCGACTTTCCAGTCCCAGCCGAGTGTCTTGTCGGCCGATTGCCCGCGGCCAGTGTCTTCGGGTGTGGTGCGCGCCTTCTTCGGCGAGAGCGGTGGCGGCGGGATGATCGGCGCCCCAGGGGCCTTGCCGCGGCAGCTCGCGCGATGGACCAACGGCTTACCTGCCGGCGCTGGGCCGCTCGAAGGACCGCCGCCATCATAGGCCCAGCGCCAACCTGCGGGCGTGCGCTGCCAGACGGTGGTGAAATAGCCGCCCGGCTTTCCGTCCTGCTTGAACCAGGGGCCGGTGTTCACAGCGATCCTGCCATCGCATGACACGAAGCTGTGAGCCGGGCGCCAGTTGATTGTGTTGGGTGGATCCTTGAGCGGCTTGAGGAAGGTCTTTGCCCAAACGGCCTGTGGTGTGAACATCACCGCGTCGCGGTCGGACCATTTGCGAAAAGCGCTCCACTGGCCGATGCGCTTGGCATCGCGTGCGAAGGCGATTTCGGCATCGACCGCAGTCATCGCCGGCTTCGACGGCTTTGCTGCGACCGGCGCGATCGCGAGCATTAGGGCAGCAAGGATCATAGTCCCTCCGGATCGGCCAGGCCGGCGCGGCGGTGCGCGGCGACCAGCGTGTTGCGCATCAACATGGCGATCGTCATTGGGCCGACGCCGCCCGGCACGGGCGTGATTGCGGACGCGGCGTCGGCCGCTTCTTCGTAAGCGACGTCGCCGACCAGCTGTCCTTTGCCGTCTTCGGTCGGAACCCTGTTGATGCCAACGTCGATCACGCAGGCACCGGGCTTGATCCACGCGCCGCGAACCATCTCAGCGCGGCCGACGGCGGCAATGACGATATCCGCGCGGCGCACGACCGCAGGGAGGTCGCGCGTGCGTGAGTGGGCGATCGTCACAGTGCAATTCTCGCCCAGGAGCAGTTGCGCCATCGGCTTGCCGACAATGTTGGAACGGCCGACCACGACTGCATCAAGCCCGGAGAGGCTGCCGAGTTCCTGTCTCAGCAAGTACAGACAGCCGTAGGGGGTGCAGGGCACGAGCGATGGAAGGCCGGTGGCGAGCCTGCCGACATTCATCGGGTGGAAGCCGTCGACGTCCTTGGCCGGGTCGATCGTCTCGATGACACGCGTCGCATTGATCTGGCCGGGCAGCGGGAGCTGAACCAGAATGCCGTCGACCTGGCTGTCGGCGTTGAGTTGGACGATCAGTTGCAGCAGCTCGTCCTCGCTCGTCGTATCCGGCAGGTTGTGCGCGAAGCCCACCATGCCCGCTTCGGCTGTCGCGCGGTTCTTGGAGCGAACATAGACGGCGCTCGCCGGGTCCTCGCCGACGAGCACGGTCGCGAGGCCAGGAGCGCGCCCAGCATTGCGCACAAATTTTGAAACGAGTGCGGCAACCCGTTCGCGGATTGCCTGTGCGGCGGCCTTGCCGTCGATCCGCTTCGCGGTCATCCGACGCCGTAATATTGCATGACGACACCGGCGAGGAGCTTCTTGATCACCTGGATCAGGATGAGGATGACCAAGGGCGA
>Ga0068863_100003434_pt1 | contig 15614 bp, 12 predicted proteins | sample KBSSwiS62_FD_66596 | JGI IMG/M metagenome (GOLD analysis project Ga0068863, IMG submission 66596) | Switchgrass rhizosphere microbial communities from Kellogg Biological Station, Michigan, USA - KBS Switchgrass S6-2 | ecosystem: Host-associated > Plants > Roots > Rhizosphere > Soil ...
AAGGGTTATCTCCTTGCAGGATTCACATGCGTCGTTAATGCCATTCCCCCGAAAGAAGATAGTGCAAGTTGTCGAATCTAACAGTCGTTACTAACTTGAGAGACAAGAACGGTAATCTCGTTGAGACGACGGTTCGTAAGAATGTCATGTTGGATGTTGTTATCAACGCCATCCTAGAGCTCTGGCAAACTCCTTACGAAGCACAGCTCACGATCCGCAAATTCAACCCGAGGAAAACAGCTTCCATCCGTGAGCTGCCGGAGGAAGCACAATTGTGAGTTCACGGGCAAAGAAAGTTTCTCATGCTAACATCGGTTTCGATTCGACGGCCAAAGGAGATCCCGTGGCACGTCGAAGATTACAAACCCAGATGTACGCATGAACAAAACCAAGAAACTCTGGACCGTGACGGTCGCAAGATACACGCGTGACGCCAACGGTGTGGAAAGGAGGAAACGGAAACCGACCATCCTGGGATTAACCGAAATGATGACGAAGCAGGAGGCGCGGAGAGCAGCGCGGGTTTATATCGATCAAGCCAACGCATCCGCGTTCAACCCAACCCAAGAGCAAAAGTTCACCACGTTCGAAGCTTTTGCCGATGTGTGGGAGCAAGACTACTTGTCGCTATCAAAACCAAGCACGCACGCCTCGATGCGGGGACACGTCAAGCGGCTAAAAGAGCACTTCGGCCCGAAGGAAATGCGACGAATCGACGCGGGTGGCTGATGCCTTGATCCGCATCTCAGAGCGAGTCGCAAAACTTCACGGGCTAAACGCACCGCAGCGAATTGAGGCGAGTGGGCCAGAGGGCGGGCCGATCCAGACACAAGAGCAAGGCCCGGACTTTAGCAGACTCACATTAGATGAGTTGCTGCTACTCGAAGCGATGGACAAGAAAGCTGATGGCATCGCGAACTGGGACGAGAGCCTTCGCCGGGAGGAAGAATACCGGCGATTGTGTTACCCCGGCATCAAGCAACCCGAGAGCTGGACTGAGGGGCTAAAAAAAGTGAGGATTCCCACAACGGCGCGCGAGACGGCGCCAGCCCAAACATGAATCTGCACGGCGTCCGAGGAAACGGTCGTCGGTCCGTGTTGAACCTTCATCACTTAGCTTCTATACGCTGCGACAGTGGATCGCATAGCCGAATAACGCCAATTGACAACCCGATTCGACGTGCTTACGATTCGACCGCGTTCCGCTTCCGAAAAGGACAGATTCCCAATTCCCACTTTGCGAGTAATGCCGCTGTCGTTCGGCACCATGGGAGGTGGACATCATGACAAAGACAGTCTTGTATCCGCTCATCGTTACAGGTGTGATCGTACTAACTTGGTTAGGCAGACTGAACGCACAGCAGTCCCGTGGGGAAGCGATCTCGATCGGGACGGACGACATCGGCGGCGTGGTCACGGGCACCAATGGGCCGGAAGCGGGCGCATGGGTGATCGCGGAAACGGCTGACCTGCCGACCAAATTCGTCAAAATCGTGGTTACAGATGATAAAGGGCGCTACGTGCTGCCACAGCTTCCGAAGGCGAACTACAGAGTATGGGTACGCGGGTACGGGCTATTGGATTCCTCGCCAGTTCAGGCTACTCCCGGGAAGATCGTCAACTTAAGTGCCGTGGTAGCGCCGAACGCGCGTGCAGCGGCGGAATACTATCCAGCCATCTTTTGGTTTTCTCTCTTGCGGGTGCCGGGCAAGAGCGAGTTTCCTGGCACAGGGCCCAAAGGGAACGGCATCCCGGAAAATATGAAGAGCCAGGGACAATGGTTGCACTTGTTGAAAACCGACAGCTGCTGGTCGTGCCACCAATTGGGCGAAAAAGCCACGCGAGAGATTCCAAAAAGCTTGGGTCATTTTGAATCTTCGAGCGCGGCCTGGGCCCGACGCATACTCTCCGGACAAGCCGGCAACAACATGGCCAACGGCCTCGCCCAGCTCGGGCCAGAGCGCACTTTGCCGATGTTCGCGGATTGGACCGACAGGATTGCGGCCGGCGAGTTGCCGCCCATCCCTCCGCGCCCACAAGGCGTCGAGCGAAACGTCGTCATTACGGAGTGGGACTGGGCCGATCCCAAGGCGTATCTGCACGATGAGATCGCGACGGACAAGCGCAATCCCACTCTCAATGCCAACGGCGAAATCTTCGGAGCCACGGAACTCAGCACGGATTATCTACCAGTCCTCAACCCGGTGAGGGCAGCGGCCAGCAAGGTGAACCTGCACGTGCGTGATCCGAAAACGCCATCGAGTGCAGACGACAAAGTTGTTGCACCTTCGCCGTATTGGGGCGACGAGGCGATCTGGCACAGCCAATCCAATGTCCACAATCCGATGTTTGATGGGCAAGGGCGAGTGTGGATCACCTCCAGAATCCGCGGTAGCGAAAATCCGGCGTTTTGCAAAGAAGCCTCGAGCCATCCTTCGGCAGTTTTGTTCCCCCTCAAAACCAGTGGCCGGCAACTCGCGATGTATGACCCCACGACGAAACAAGTCACGCTCATCAACACCTGCTTTGGGACACATCATCTGGTCTTTGCCGAGGACGCCAACAATACGCTATGGACGAGCAGCGGAGGCGGCGGAGGAGCAGTCGGCTGGCTGAACACGAAGATGTTCGACGAAACCCACGATGAAGAGAAGTCACAGGGCTGGACGGCGCTCATCCTCGACACAAACGGCAACGGAAAGCGGGATGAATATGTGGAGCCTGATCAGCCCGTTGATCCTGCCAAAGACAAGCGGATCAATGCTGCTTTCTATGGCGTGACCGTCAGCCCAGCGGATGGATCGATCTGGGGAACCGTGTTGGGTTTCCCGGGCGCCGTTGTCCGGTTGAACCCAGGACCGAATCCCCCGGGAACTGCTATTGCAGAAATATACGAACTGCCATGGAACAATCCAAACGCGCCGGTTAACGGGTTCTCGCCGCGCGGGCTCGACATCGATCGCAATGGCATTGTGTGGACGGTGGTTGCCAGTGGGCATTTGGCAAGCTTCGACCGACGCAAGTGCAAAGGCGCGCTCAACGGACCAACTGCGACAGGGCAACATTGTCCCGAGGGTTGGACACTCTATCAACTACCGGGGCCGCAGTTGAAGGGAGTTACTGATCCAGGAAGCGCCGAGGCCAGTTACTACGATTGGGTCGATCAGTTCGATACTTTCGGCCTGGGGAAGAACGTGCCGATTGCTACTGGCAACGGAAATGACGCACTCCTTGCGCTGTTGCCCGACAGAGGGAAGTTCGTTGTGCTTCGCGTCCCGTATCCGATGGGATTTTACGCCAAAGGGCTGGACGGCCGGATCGATGATCCCAAGGCTGGCTGGAAGGGAAAGGGACTTTGGGCGACCTACGGCACGCGAACACCTTTTCACTCGGAAGGTGGCAAAGGAACAACCAGCAAGGTCTTGCATTTCCAGCTTCGGCCCGATCCGCTCGCGCACTAGATGATTATGCCCAGCAGGACGACATCACCCGTATCGTCATCGATGTAGTTTAGTCGTCGCGAATGCCAGAGGTACAGAAGGCAGTTCTGGGCAAATCCGCGGATTCTGGTTGGGTGGTCGGAAATAAGGTAATTGGGTTACTTCCGGTTTGCTCGTCACTCGTCAGGAACCACGCAACCATAGACTCGCGCTCGAACAAACGGGAATCACCAAGTTCACCGTCTCGTCGCACGTGGAGTCTAGTTCTTCAAATCCATACCGCGAAGAAGGCTTTGAAAACGAGGGTCAGGATGCAGGTTATCAAGCAGCAAATCAGCTTTGAGGGACCAGGAAATGTCTAATGACTTCTCCGAGTAAGCCTCCTCCAGGAACTCGAAAGCTTTGTCGTTTTCGCCGAGGCCAGCATAGATCGTGGCCATCGTGTATGGCGAAGCAGAGGTCTCTTTTAATTTGCGTTCCAAATCACGAAGAATCTTCTCCGCTTGGGCTTTTTTGCCCAGGGCCGAATAGGCATGTGCCAGCGCAACAGCGGCGCCCGCAGAACCATCTGGCATTTTAACCGCCGTCTCGTACTCAGAGATGGCTTCCTGAACATTGCCCGTACCTTCGTACCCGACACCGAGATTGTAATGTTGCGACCAATCTTTCGGGTCCAACAGTAGCGCTCGCTTGCTTGCTTCAATCAACCGGGGGTAATCGCGGAGCAGATAATACGTTGCAGATTCTGCACCAGCCGAACTGGAGCCATAGTCCAGCTGGTCGATTTTCGCGATCTCGGCCAGAGCTTCGTCGCGCCGGCCCATAAAGCCGAGAAAGATGGCGCGGTCCTCATGCGCGCAGCTGTAGCTTGGTGCCAGAGCAATGGCACGGTTGAACTCGCGGTCGGCAGCATCCCAGTCCCAATCAAAGCGCCAACTCAGCACGCCAAGAGTGTCGTGCGCTTCACCGATGCTATCGTCCAGTTCCAGTGCTTTGGCTAACGCCTCCTTGGCTGATCTATAGGCCTGATCCCTTTGTAAAGTTCTGGTGTAGGCTAAGAAGACGTAAGTATCTGCCAGCCCTGCGTAAGCAAGTGCAAACTTTTGATCTTTTTGCAGCGATTCTTCGAAAAGATGCTGCGCCTTCTTAAGCGACGCGGATTTAGTGTACTCGGTAGTGAAGTAAAGACGCCCTTTGAGATAGGCGTCGTATGCCTCAGGGTCTACGGAGTGGGCCAACCGAAGCTGAGCATGTTGCTGGGGAGTTAGTTGCGCGCGGACTTGCTGTGCTATAGCGTCCGCCACCTCGCCTTGTAGTTTTAGGACATCGCCGCGATCGCGGTCATACGTCTCCGCCCAGAGGTGCTGGTCCGTGGATCCCTGAAGCAGTTGGGCGGTGACTCGCACTCGCCCGCCCGAACGAATCACCGACCCTTCGATGATGGCGTCCACATTCAATTCTCGCGCAATTTCAGGCAAGGACTTCTTTGCGCCTTTGTATTGCATAACGGAAGTTCGCGAGATGACCCGCAGCGACCCGACTTTCGCAAGGTTGGTAATCAACTGGTCCGTCATGCCATCCGCGAAGAATTCCTCTAACGGATCGCCGGACAAATTTTCCAGGGGTAGAACGGCGATGGAATTCAAGCGAGGAGCGGCGCTGGTAGGAGCACCACCAGTGCGCACCAGCCAGACGGCAATGCTTATAACGAGGACGGCGAAGACCGTGGTGAGCAGGAGGGCATGAGATTTGGCAAGCCGCAGGTGGCCAGGCAGGTCGGTAGGCGGCGCGGAGTCGGCAGCACCGGAGGGGGCCGGAAGATCTCCGGCTTCCACCGGCGCGATAAACCGGTATCCACGGCGCGGCAGCGTTTCAATGTAGCGGGGCCTCTCGGCGGAGTCGCCGAGTACCTCGCGAAGGCGCGCAATCGTATTGTGCAAGCTATGATCGAAATCGACAAAGGTGTCGGTGGTCCAAATCTGCGCTCGCAATTCCTCGCGAGTGACCACATCCCCGGCTCGCTTGAGCAGAGCGGCCAGAACTTGCAGTGGCTGACCTTGCAGCCGCAGTCGTACACCGTGTTTGCACAACTGCCCTGCGCGGACGTCCAGCTCAAAATTATCGAAACGCAACAGGCGCGCGCCCGGCTGGGAGGTAGGCATAGCAACATCCGCCAAAGTTAGGCAAGTCTAGCACACTTCGCGTGGGCCACAGATAGCCTTGATTCGGACGCAATCCCCTGCATTCGCAATCGTTTAGCGGTGGAGGGAACTTTGGGGAGGGATGGAGGTCGCGAGGATTGCATCCTTGGCAGGAACCAACGACAGTGAGGAGGTTCTTGCGAGAGCTCATGCTTCGGATCGTGCCCCGCAGGCCGCTGGCCGAGCTATTTCCGGCGAGAACCAAGGAGGATCGAACATGAAGAAACTATCGCGTTTGACGATGCTTTTGGCCGGCCTTCTGGCCCTTACCACGTTCGCTCCGGCACAGCAAAAGACACAGCCTCAGGGACAGAGGGACCAGAGTAAGCTGGTCGAGATTGTTCGCGGTGCCACACAACAGTATCAGGATGTCAGCAACGCGGTTGGATACAGTCCTGCCCTCGGCTGCGTAAGCGGCTCCGACCACGGAGCCATGGGCATCCACTACGTCAACGGCAGCCTGCTGAACGGACCTATTGACCCCACGCACCCGCAAGCTCTGATCTATGAGCCGCAATCGAATGGTGAACTGAAGCTGGTTGGCGTCGAGTTCATAATACTCGCGAGCGCCCTTCCCCCGAACGCCGCTCCCCAGGTGGAGGGTCACCTGATGTTGTTCGTCGACGGCCCGAACCGTTACGGTCTACCGCCGTTCTTCGAACTCCACGTTTGGGCGTGGCGGGACAACCCGCAGGGACCCTTCGTGGACTGGAACGACCACGTGTCCTGCGCAGGTCAGTAGAGGCAGAAGCACCTATGGTGGCGACACCAGCGCAAGAACGGCGGCGAGCCAATGTCGGTCCAGGTACAAAGCTGGGACCTTATGAGATTACGTCGCCGTTGGGCGCTGGCGGCATGGGCGAAGTTTATCGAGCTCGTGATACCCGCTTAGGTCGTACCGTAGCGATTAAGGTGTTGCCCCAGCACCTTTCACAGATGCCCGATCTGCAGCGGCGCCTGAATCATGAAGCGCGTGCCATCTCCAAGCTTTCCCATCCCAATATCTGTGCACTTCACGACATCGGGCACCATGAAGGCACGGATTTTTTGGTGTTGGAGTACCTCGAGGGAAAGACGTTGCGCCAAATTCTAGCTTCCGGAACGCTGCCGTTGCGGAGGATCATTCAGATCGCTTTACAAGTCGCCGAAGGACTTGCCAAGGCCCATGAGGCCGGAATCATTCATAGAGATCTCAAACCTGAGAACCTCATGGTCTCCCCAGAGGTTGTTAAGATTCTCGATTTCGGGCTGGCGAAGCTTGGACTTGGGAGCGAAGACGACGCAACCACCCACACGATCGAAAGCGCCCAAACGCTACCGGGGGCGATTGTGGGAACCTTCAAATATATGTCACCCGAACAGGCCAGTGGCCATGCGCTCGATTTTCGATCAGACCAGTTTTCTTTTGGCACGGTGCTTTACGAAATGGCAACTCGAAAGCACCCATTTCAAAAGGCGACCGTACCACAAACGCTGTCGGCAATTATTCAAGAAGAGCCGAGAGCGATTGGGTCCTTGAACCCTGAGGTCCCCCCTCCGTTTTGCTGGGTGGTCGAGCGTTGCATGGCAAAAGAACCGGAGAAACGTTACTTTTCGACCGGGGACTTGGTGCGCGACCTGGTTGCCATACGCGATCGTCTCACGGACCTCCAGCCCCGGCTGTCCGAAAGTCGTCCCAGCAACTTGCCGGCGTCAAGTGCGCTGCTGATTGGACGAGAAAAAGAATTGGCAACCGCAAAACAATTATTACTGCGGCGAGACGTGCGGTTAGTCAGCGTGACCGGTCCAGGAGGTATTGGCAAATCGCACTTCGCGACCGAGGTGGCACGCGAAATCGCCGATGACTTTTCCTTTGGCGTTTACTTCGTACCGCTTGCTGCGGTCACCGACCTAAGTCTGGTTCCCTCAGTAATCGCGCAAACTCTGGGGATTCGCGAATCGGGCGGTTACCCTCCCGTCGAAAGCTTGAAGGACTATCTGCGAAGTTGCCTCGGCGGGCCGATGCTGTTGTTGATCGACAATTTCGAGCACCTGCTTGCGGCGGGGCCGCTACTCGCTGAGCTTTTGGCTATCGCGCCTGGCCTGAAGATCCTGGTCACTAGCCGGGCCGCCCTGCGAGTCCAGGACGAGAATGAGTTTCCGCTGCCGCCGCTCGCGCTGCCTGACCCGAAAGCCCGCCCCTCCCTTGAAACACTTTCCCAGTTCTCGGCGATCGCTCTGTTCGTACAACGGGCCTTCGCAGTCAAGCCTGGCTTCACTCTTACCGATGAGAACGCATCCGCTGTGGCGGAAATCTGCACGCGCCTGGATGGTCTTCCTCTGGCAATCCAGCTGGCGGCCGCTCGCATAAAACTACTGTCGCCTTCCGCGATAAGGAGCCGATTGGCGAGTCGACTTCAGCTCTTAACCAGTGGAGCGAGGGATCTGCCTGCCCGGCAGCAAACGCTCCGACAAGCCATCGATTGGAGTTACGACCTTTTGAGCGAACCAGAGCAGAAGCTTTTCCGCAGACTTTCCGTGTTCGCCGGTGGATTCACTCTGGAAGCGGCAGAATCCGTATGCGATACGAAGATAGATCTGGGGTTGGACTTGCTGGACGGCATGTCATCAATGGTGGACAAGAGCCTGGTGGGACAGATTGAGCCGCGGGACCAAGAACCGCGCTTTGTCATGCTGGAGACCATTCGCGAGTACGGCCTGGAAAAACTAGTGGCTAGCGGCGAATCGCCTACAAGGCAAGCGCATGCTGCGTACTGTCTGGTGCTGGCGGAAGATGGGGCTGCAGAAAACGGTGAGGGTGAACTAAAAGAATGGCTCGATCGATTTGAAACGGAGCACGACAATTTTCGCGTGGCCCTCGAGTGGCTAACGGAGACGCACAATGCCGAATGGGGTTTGCGTTTGGGTATCGCTCTTTTCCGCTTTTGGGAGATACGCGAGTATCTGGCAGAAGGCCGGGAACGTTTAGGGAAACTGCTCAGACTTGAGCAGGCCGCCATGCCAAATAACGCCCGCATGCGAGCTCTTTTTGCTGCAGGAGTTCTGGCTGCAGACCAGCGGGACTACGCTGGCTCCGACAAACTCCTTAAAGAGAGCCTGGAGATCGCCCGGCTTTTGAAAGACAACCAGGGCATGGCCGTTTCTTTGAACGCACTGGCCGTGTTTGCCCGCGACAAGGGCGATCTTGCCGCGTCGACCTCGCTCTTTGAAGAAAGTCTCCTCCTCTGGAAAAAGCTCGGCGACCAGTTGGCCGTCGCGCGCGCCCTCAGCAACCTCGCAACCGTTGTGAAATCCCATGGGAACTATGCGCAAGCACGGGTTCTGTACGAAGAGTGTCTGTCGATTTTTCGCGAACTGGGTGACGGCCCAGGTGTCGCCTGGGTTCTTAACCATCAAGGTGACATTTTGCGTGACCAGGGCGATTTGCTAACTGCGCGGTTCGTGTACGAGCAGAGCCTCGCAAGCTTTCGCGAACTCAACGACCGCTGGGGAATCGCTGGATCGCTTGCCGATTTAGGAAATCTCGTTCGAGAACAAGGAGACTTTACAGCATCCGATGGGCTGTATCGCGAGAGCCTGATTCTGTTCCATGACCTGGGTCACAAGCGTGGAATTGCTCGTCTACTGGAATCCTTCGCCTGTTCCGCGGCGGAGCAGGCGCAACCGGAACGTGCATTGAAGCTCGCTGGTGTAGCTGCGGCACTCCGACAAACGATAGGCGCACCACTTACTGCCACCGAGCAGACGAAACTGGAACAAAGTCTATCGGCGGCGCGGCAAAGATTGACGATGACAGGTAGTAAAACCGCTTGGCTGGAGGGATGGGTGATGCCCGTGGAAATCGCTATAAATGATCTATTGAGGCCGACCTCCGCCCTGGGCCCGAGCTCAACTTCAAGCAAGGCAGCTTGCTAGCATTCGCATGCCGGAGGTTATCACATGCCGAAGTTTGTGATCGAAAGAGAAATCCCAGGAGCCGGAAATCTGACGGACGCGGAACTCCGAGAGATCTCTCGCAAATCGTTGGCCGTTCTTAGAGGCATGGGCCCTGAGATTCAGTGGCTGCAAAGCTACGTCACAGGCGACAAGGTCTACTGCGTGTATCTCGCTCCAGACGAGGCAACCATACGCGAGCACGCAAAGCGGGGCGGCTTTCCGGCAAATCGCATCTCTGCCGTCCGTCGATTGATCGACCCTGCCACAGCTGAGTGAGCAGCTACGGGACGTGGAAGACAGTGTAATCTTCCTCGCCGACAGAACGACGCTCGGGCTTTGGCGACAAGTCCGGGTCCATTCCGTGCGGCGCGGCGCCATCTTTCACGACCGGTATCGAGTGCGGAGGCCATCCATGGATCTCAAGTCCGTTCAGAAGCCACTAAAAGAGAAATATCGTAACGAGCCATTGGCTTCGCGAATTACACTCAAGGCGAAAGGTGGTCAAACCGAGACGCCCATCGCATGCTCGGTGGCCATTGGACGCGCCATTTACAACGCCCAAGCTCACACGGGTGTTGGTGGCGCAGGCACCGCGGCATGCTCCGGGGATCTGCTTCTCGGAGCGTTATCCGCTTGCGCGCAAATTACGTGCCAGATGGTAGCTGCGGCGATGGGGATCCAGACGGAGCGCATCGAAGTCACCGTAGAAGGAGATTTGGACCTCCGTGGGACGCTGGGAATTTCGAACGATGTGCCAGTCGGATTTGAGCGACTCCATATTCGATTTGACATCAATGCGCCGCAAGTGACCCCAGAGCAGCTGCGCGCTTTGCAGGAAAAGACCGAGCAATACTGCGTGGTCATTCAAACGTTAGTCCAACCGCCCCGCTTGCAGTCCGACTGGGTAACTTCGTGACCGCTCCATCCCAACCGACCGTGCTACATGATCGTTCTCTCTCCTGGAGGGATGACGATGCCAGACGAAGCGACGATTGCAGCATTCCGAGATCAATTGCGCAAAAGCGAAGTCGTGAGTGGATTGTCGGCCAACCCGAAGTAATCCGCTTCATCCGTCAGGCGGCCCGCTGGCGGCGATTCTTCTGCTGTTCCCTCGCCACTCCCAATTTCCGATCCGGTCGGCCTGAATCTCCTGCTGATTCCCGGCGAGCATGATCGTTCAAAAATGATCTGATTTCGGAACCCTGAACTCCGGTTCGAGCAGCCTCACAAAATGAAGGAGTTACGAACATACGTTTGAAGGGGATTTCGGAACTCTCGAGTGGCGACAAGAGGCGACTTTCCTGGTCGTAAATCGGAGAGACTCCTCCCAGTTGCCCACTTGGACGATGCCCTCGTTAAACCGGAGTCAACGTTCAATAGCGGCCTTGAAGGTCAGTGTTTGCGTTATGTGAATCTTCTGGGCCGGCAAAAGCAGGTCAAGCAACAAGTCCTGCGGTTTGGATGTGGAGAATTTAACGTCGTAAGTCTCTCCGACGCTGATCGTCTGCTGTGCTGGCGTTTGATTAGCGGCGGGCGGCAGGTCAATTCCATCTTTCGCGACAATCAGCCATTCCAGCGGACCTTTGGCATCGCGGAGCGACACTTGCATCCCCTGATTGTTCGTTGAAATCTTGATGAAGCGAAGGCGATGAGTCTTGCCTACTTGCAGTTCGAGCGTCTTGCCTTGTGGCGTGCCATTGATTAACGCTATCTCTTTCAAGCCGCCAAAATCTCCAATGCTGAAAACGAAAGTGAGATCCGATGTGGGATCGAACTTCTCTCCTGGTGGCAGGACAATCAGCGGACCGTATACGCCGTTGGTGAGTTGTGATGGATCGTGCCAATGCGTGTGATAAATAAAAAGTGCCCGCACGCGGAGGCGCCATACGAGCCACAAACGGATTTCCCGGTGCTATGACGGGCGTGATTTGATTGCCAGAGCCTGTCCAACCTGGCACGCCGTCATAGTAGCTTTCCAGCTCGATTCCATGCCAATGAATCGCGGTTGGTTCTTTCAATTTGTTCACGACCTCGATTTCAATGAATCCTCGTCCTTGCAGCATGTAGTCAGGTAAATACCCAAGCCCCACAACCAAACGGCGGCGGAGTAAGAACAGGCACCTTGCCTCGAACTTGGCAGGTTAGTGGCCTGCAGTGTCGGGACAATCCTCAGTCCAGGTCCAAGAATACAACCAAGACCTCTATGTTTTACGCGAGTCGGGCTGTGCAAACTACGAAAAGCCGTTCCTGTACTTGCTATTCGGAAAAGAGAAAGCGCTTCTGCTTCATACGGGCCGCAGGTAAAACCGACGTTGCGCGGGTCGTAAACTGTCAAATTAAGGAGTGGTTGAGCCGAAACAATCGCGAGAGTGGAAACACTGTTGACAGGGATCGGCCTTCTCCTGGAAGGGCTTTGCCTAAAAAAATCTCTGTTTAGGTCGTTGGCAGTTCCGAGCTTTTGCTGCTGTCGGGATAATCGGTTTCTGGGAATTGCAAATCGACTCAGAAGCCTGCCATTGGACAAATCAAGGATCGCGCCGCCGGAGGTGACAATGCAATCCAATTTCGGACAGTGCACTTCTTCCCACGAATCTAGCTGACATATAACGTTCGGTTCGCCGGTGTTGGCATCGAGCCAGCGAACGTCTCAGTACACAAGCACTACATCCCTTTCAGTAGGCGATTGTGAAATTTCCGTCACGGTCCGCAAAGATGCTGGGCAGGTCCCAAGCGGGAACTCCGGGTACGTGTCCTGTCGGGCCCAATGGTTTTCCCGCGCTGTCAAAGAGCTGCCATGCGAGTGATCCGCCCTTTGACCAGCCGGTACCCTCCGTCCACGCCAGCAGTATTTGGTTTTTCGCGTTGACCGCAACGGCAGGGTGCTTTTGGTCAGCTCCATCATCCGGAGCTTGAACGGCGAACGACGGCGTCAATGATTCGGCATCGACGCAGTCGAAATACACCCGGTTCGCTTTTTCCCAACTCGCCAGCATTCGCATCTTGCCAGCGCTCAGGTAAGCAGTACTCATAGGGCAAGCATTTAGTTCCCAGGGCGAGAGACTGGTTATGCGGAAAGTCCGTGCTTGATCCGACGAGACGAGCAAAGTCATGTCGCGGTGAATTCTTTGCGCAGCCGCGCGGTACAAGATGTAAAGCCTTCCATGGCTGTCGGCCAAGGCACGCATGCCGCAACAGCCGCAAGCACCGAGTTCGGCGGGCGAGACAGGCAGTTCACGGCCGAAGGTCTTACCGTCGTCTGAAGAATAAGCAAGATAGACACGCCGACGGTCTTCGCCAGGTTCGGCGCCGGTCGCGTGCCACACTGCATAGATATGACCCTGGAGGTCTGCGGCTATGGACAGACCGCCATCAGCTCCCTGCGTGTATTGCATGAGATTGCGCTGGGGCTCGAAGCTTCTGCGTGAATCGTCAAGGCGTGTGAAGAACACTGGCATCGTCGTATTGGGATCGCCCGCCTCTTTTTGCGAACCAAACCAAACGACATACACTCGTCCGTTTCGTCCGACGCTCATTTGCGGACCTCGAACGGTCCCGATGGCCACGGCACTGCGCGGGTTGCTATTTACTCGAATCGGTTTAGAGAGATTTCCACTCGGTTCGCGCTTCACGTACTCAATATCGCCAGCCGAAACATCGCCTAGAAAATAGATCACGTGGAGTACACCTTCGGAATCTATGACCGATTGCGGCTGAATTCCGTTGTTCGGTGCACGGAGGAACAAAACTTTTGGACTAGCAGGCGTAGTCGCATGCGTGGAATAAATTGCATTGGCGCCTGCGATCGCGAGGATGAGGGGGCCAGCACGGATGGTTCCGCGAGTCAATTTCATCTACCCATCCTAACCCACTCGGAAGTTCATTTTTCGACGACGTCGCGAATCTCTGATTCGGCGCACCGTTTTCACCGTTCGCTCTTCCCTCTTGCCTCAAAAGAACAGGGATACCGAATCCTACGCTTTATGCGACACAAAGGGCCATACAAGTGCCAAGCATTAACTTGGTTCAATTTGCTGAAAGCCCGGGCGATAATCTACGCCTATAATCATCATGTTCGGCTCCTTTCTCCCGAGCCTGAGGTCGTCGATAATGACAGTCTACTCGGGTCAAGGAGCCGACTCTTCTGCGGTCATCAAGCAACTCACACAGCCGACATTGTTATGCAATCACAAGTCCGGTAAGCGCTGCATGCACGCTGGTTCGAGCGGTTACTCGCAGAGTTGGGTTTCGAGCTGTGGATTGGAGATCCGGCGGAGATTAAGGACCAAGCGAGTCCGCAAACAGAAAACCGACCGCGAGGACGCCCGACTTATGCTGAAGCTGCTGCGGGAAAATCGCTTTCCGAAGATCTGGGTACCCAGTCCGGAGAATCGCGATCTGCGACAACTACTCTGGCACCGGCATCGGCTGGTGCAGATGCGGACGCGGATCATGAATCAGCTGCAGGCCGTGGCGATGAACGAAGGCTATCGCTGGAAGAAAAAGCTGTTCAGCGAAAAGGGACGAGCACTGCTCGAGAAGCTCTCGTTGGCTCCGTGGGCCAGTCGGCGCGGGAAAGAGTTATTGGAGCTGCTGGACCAGCTGGATCCAAAGATCGAAGAGTTAACGGCGGCGGTCGCAACGATGATGGACAGGCTCGGCGCGCCGCTGAAGGTGCGGCAAGAACGTTTGGGCCACAGCGATCCACGTATCACTCAGACGATCTACACGCACGTCGCCAGCGAAGATTCGCGGAGAGTTGCGGCACAGTTAGGAGAAGCAGTCTGGGGAATTTTGGACGCAAATGGACGTAAAAAGGAAAACGGCTCAGGATTGGAGCATCCTAAGCCGTTGTTTCTAAACTAGAAATTGGTTGCGGGGGTCAGATTTGAACTGACGACCTTCGGGTTATGAGCCCGACGAGCTACCAGGCTGCTCCACCCCGCGTAATGATTCTACATAGGTTAGCCGACGTCCGCAAGCGAACGTCCCGGCTCTTTAGGACTTCCTTACATTTGGGCGGTCTCTTGGAAATCAAAATACCACTCTGCCAAAACTCTAGCCGCTCCGTGAAAGACGGGCCCCGCGATCGTGCCGGGACGGGTGTGACCCAGACCCTGCTCGTGGTTCGGCAGGACTGGAGCTACGGTCGAAACCTTGTCTCCCTATTAATCGTAGAATAGACAGAAGGGTGTAAACGGATGAAACGCCGTGTGTTGCTCCGCGAGCCGGTAATCGTGGCGCTGGAGACGCTGCGCGCGCACAAGATGCGTTCCTTCCTGACGCTGCTCGGGACTATCCTTTCCGTTTCTACGCTGATTGTGGTGATTGCTCTGATTTCGGGTGTGAATCGGTATATTGCCGACCGAGTGGCCAATCTTGGATCGAACGTATTTCTGCTGACGCGATTCCCCATTATCACGGACGTGGAAGAGTACGTGAAGGCGAACCGGCGCAACAAGAAGGTGACTTGGGACGACTACGAAGCGTTGCGCGAAAACCTGAAGCTGCCGGAGCGTGTGGGAGTGGAGCTGCGCACGTCGGGAAAAGTGCGCGTTGGTTCACAAAGCCTGGAGGACTGTAACATTCGAGGGGTTACCGCAAACATGGTTGATATCGACATCGTGACACCCGCGGATGGCCGATACATTACCGAGGGCGACGATCAGAGCCGCGCGCTCATGACGATGATCGGCCAGGACGTCGCCACAAAACTGTTTCCCAACGTAGACGCCATCGGGCGCGAAATACTTATCGATGGCCGGCCGTTCCAGGTTGTTGGCATTGCGAAACCGATCGGATCGGTGCTCGGCCAGGCGCAAGATAACTTCGCGTACATTCCAATCCAGACGTATTTCAAGATGTATGGCACGCAGGAGACGATCTGGGTCAACATCCAGGCGCGCGGGGCGGAATGGATGGAACGGACGCAGGATGAGACGCGCGCATTGATGCGGGCGCGCCGGCATCTCTCTCCCAACGAGAAGGATAACTTCGGGATCTTTGATTCCGCGACGCTCATGGACCTGTGGAAGAATCT
>Ga0068863_100003438_pt1 | contig 15604 bp, 14 predicted proteins | sample KBSSwiS62_FD_66596 | JGI IMG/M metagenome (GOLD analysis project Ga0068863, IMG submission 66596) | Switchgrass rhizosphere microbial communities from Kellogg Biological Station, Michigan, USA - KBS Switchgrass S6-2 | ecosystem: Host-associated > Plants > Roots > Rhizosphere > Soil ...
CCTCGTCCTCGAGCACCTCGACTAAGCCTTCCCTGAAGCCCGGGTCGTCCTCGACGATCAAAACTTTTGGCCGCTTATCCATAGATACCACCCTTGCTGGAGAGGCGCCGTCGCTGCCCATGAATAGCTGGTTTATATTCATCAAGGTACAGCGCTACTTCGAAGAACTTGCCACGAATGGAATCGAGTTCAATTCGACCGCCGATCGACGCGACATAACGTTGCGCTGCGGTAAGGCCATACCCATGGCCGTTACCCTTAAAGGTCGTGCCCGGGTCGAATTTTTGTAACTCGGCAAGTTGCTCCTTGCTCACCCCGGCGCCATTGTCCCGAATGCGCACCACCCATGCTTTGTTAAGTCGCTGCTCCTGACCCTCCGGAATATCCTCTTGGCTGATTCTCACGGTAATCTGTCCAGGAGTGTCGTCCGTCTTCATACGTTCGTTGATCGCATCCACCGCGTTGTGGAAGATGCTGTAGAGGTGCTGCTTAATTAGCGTCGAACAGTAGATCCTGGTGGTTGTCGAGCTAACATCTCGGGTTACACTGATCCGCGTGTGGCGCGCCTTGCCACCAAGCAAGCAATTGTCGACAAGTTGGATCGCGGCATCAACGATTTCTCGAAGTACGAGCTGGCCCTCGTCGGCGTAACCGGCGATGTCGTCAACGAAATCGCCCGAAAAACGAGCCGTTTCGTTCCGTGACGCGAAGATGCGTCCCTGCGATGCGCGCATCTTCTTGAACTGCTGACTGAGTTCCTTGGTGAGTCCCCTCAGTTTGGAGGCCGAGCCTCGCGCGCCGACGATCAGCGTGGTGGCGCTTTGCGCTCGGTCGATCTGCTTTGCCAGAAGATCGGTATCTAGCCGCTGCGCGGCCAAAGGCGTCGCAATGCCATGACGGAAGGTGGAGGCGAGTGCGTCCAGATAGTTTCTGGTCGAAGTTGCTACGGAATTCTGCATCTCGGTGTTCATGGTCAGCCGTTGTTCGAGCACCACGGCGAATTGCCCGAAGGTGCTCGCCAGTTCGAGTAGCGTCTGCCGATGAAGTTCAGGGAATGCGTTTTTGAGTTTCGATTCTACATTAATGATGCCAACACATCGCCCGCGTAGATTCATGCGCACAGCCAGTTCGGTGCGCGCCTTGTGTTCCGAATTGCCGAAGTAATTTCGATAGAGATGCCTGTAGGGGCGGGCGGTGGGATCGTCGCAAAACAATTGCCGGGCAGGCTCTATGATCAGCAATCCTGAGATAGATCGTCCGATTGCCACTCGGGTGCCGCTATGCTCGTGGCCGGTTGTTCCGCGTATAACTAGGTGCTCTGGCGGCGGCGCATCGGGGGAGTTATCAGGAAGCATGAGGATTTGTGTCTTGGGGGATGAATCGACTCCAAGCGGACCGAAAGCAGGCAAGAAACGAGGAATACGCTTAGCAAGGCTCCGAAAGCAGGTCGTTGGAGCCAGATTGACGGACAGGAAATCGGCCCACAGCCCGTGCAACTCAGAATGGAATCGCGCGCGTTCAAATTGGCGATAGGCGATCGTAAGCTGGGATGTCAGCGCATCGAGTGCCTCGCCCATGTGTGCTCGGCGGAGCAATTCTTTCTGCTCACGGGACCTGGCCGGGGCGATCAAGACACATAGTAGGTGGCCCTCAGGCGTGTAGATTGGCCCCGCCAAACAGGTGTCGCCTGCCCGGACCGACTCGAAAAGCTGTGGGTCGTCTTCACGCTCGATCAAGCGGCTGGTGGTGGCCCGAGACTCGAGGAGCATTCGAAGCGAACTCGTCACTGCAACTGAGCGACCTCGCGCACGATTGGCGGGACGGGCCAGCGGCCGAAACTCGCTTCCCAAGAAGACGAGAATGCTAGGCTCCCGAGTTAGGCCGTGAAGATGGCAGAATTTGGAGAGACTGTTGAGGAACAGGTCTTCTATGTTCCGTAGAGGCGTATCGCCGCTGATCTCGAGAATCGCGCGATCAATACTCCTAAGCAACGTAATCTCGGAGAGATATCCATCGTGGTCCGAAACGGTCTGGTTCCGTCGCACGCTCATAGCCCTGCGTCGCCTCCCCGCCAATAAATCAAACTTTATTCAAGCCGTAGACCGCACTGCAGGTATGGAGGTTAACTAAGCTTCTGAAGCGCCCCCGAAGTAGGCATAACTCGATATTCTAATAAGCGGAAGCAACAAAACGCCGTTAGTGCTGCCATGCTTCGGGCTCTGTCTAAAAATCGGTGTGTCAGCCGGTTCTGGCGTAGACGGCAGGGTCGTGTCGGTCTGGATCTCCCGCGACCTCGCTAACTCAAGGTTCGCGCAAAAGCATGCATTGCGGCCACGCGCAAAATATCCAACGATGACAAGCTGATAACCTTGTCAATCTTGGGCACAATACTGATTGGGGAGCTTGCCTACCTGGTCGCCCATGCAGATTTCACCTACCGCCGCCCGGCGCGTACCCGAAGCCACCGCACCGCCTCGACTTCGAGCGCAATCCGATGATCCGCAAACGCATGGTCTGAATCGATCTCCCGCGCCGTCACCCGTACCCCCGCCCGCCGCAGCGCCTCGGCCGTGACGCGGTTGTCCGCAGCGCCGCCATGGGTGGCGTAGATGGTGAGAACCGACGTCCGCGCCAGCCGCGGCGCCAGCGCCGGCAGGTTCCAGCCTGGCCCCTGGGCGATGATTTCGTCGGCAACGCTCTCGGGCGTCGCGCCGTGCAGGGCGCGGCCGAAATCGTCGAGGCTGGCGATCAGCCCGGCGCGCCCGGCCGCGCCGGCGGCGCGGACCTGGACGGCGTCGCCGGCGATGTTCCAGGCGTCGAGCAGGATCAATCCTGCTAGCGGTTGGCGGGCTGCGCTTTCGGCAGCCGCTTCGTGCGCCGCCATATAGCCGCCCATCGAATGGCCAGCGATCACCAGGCGGGCCGGATCGACGCCATAGTCGCGCATCGCCTCGGTCGAACGCAGGAAGGCCATCGCCGCCGCCGTGTCCTCGAGGCTGTGCGCGATCGAGAAATCGCCCTCGCTCCCCCATGCGCCGCGATAGGTGAAGGTCAGCACGTTCCAGCCGGCGCGGCGCACCGCCTGCGCCAGGTCGAGGTTGCGCTCGTTGCCGGGCAGGCCGTGTAGGAGCAGCATGGTCGGATGCGGCCCCGCGCCCGCGGCGAGAAAGAAAAGTGCGTTCATCTTCGAACCGTGGCTGTCGATCAGCAGCTGCCGGTTGCGCGCCGGATGCGCGGCGTCGCGCGGCGGATCGACGATCGCCGCCCGGCCGGGATCGGCGGGCACGGCGCCGGCGGCAGGCGCGAAGGCGAAGAGCGAGAACGCGGCCAGAACGGCGAGCAGCTGCCTCATGCGAAGGTCCCCCAAGTTCACTTCATGCTGGTAGCACGCTCATTCGAGCGACGTCAGATCACGAATCAAGCGCGCGGATTCTGCGGGCGGGCGCGCGAGCGCGGTTTCGGCGAGCGCGATCTTAGCCGCGCAATTGTTTTCCGGTGTCGAGGCGCCGCGCATGGACTCGGCGAACGCCCGCTCGTCGAGATGGGCGCGCCGGGCGGCGGCCTCGACGACCGGCCCGGAGATCGAAACCCGCTCATTGCGCGGCGGCGGGTCCGCGCTCACGTCGCGCCAGATGCTCACCCTGACGGCGAGGGCCCGATCCCTCATCGATTCCGGGAACCGATAGCTATTGGCGTAGCCCTGATCGCGGACGACCAGGTCGCAATAGCGCCCACCCCATTGTCGCAGCCAGTTGAGCTCCTCGAGCTTGACCCGCCAATATTCCGACTGGATGGCGGGCGGCGCCGCGCGAAGCGCGTCGCGATAGAAACTCTCCATGAGCGCGACGACCTGACGATTGAGGCTCGGGCCGTAAATGTCACCGGTCTTCGAACTCGACCAGGCCTCGATGAGCCGTCCATATAGGCGCGGATTGCTTCTCTGCAGGCCGCTCATGTCGAGCCGGCCATGGGTGATCCCGCTTACGATGGGATTGAGGTCGAGCTCCGGGGTGGTGAGCGCGGCGCGGTTCGCGTGCCCGGGCGAGGGGGGCACGTCCGGCAAGTAGGACCCCGCGACATAAAAGCCGGTGCAGAACGTCGCCAGCCAGACCAATGCGACGATGCGGATCGGCGTGGCAAAGCCCGGCCGGATCAACCGCCAGGCGAAGATCGGCGCCAGGAAGATCACGCCGAGCACGAGTTGCGGCGTCAGCTCGCGATTGGGGTTCAACAATTGTTCGATATTGTCGTGGCCCGTCCAGCTCGTCACCAGCGGGCTGACGGTCCCATAAGGGAATGGCGGACTGATCAGGAACGCGTCCCACTGCGTCACCGCGTCGCGGTCGCAAACGGAAAGCGATGTCGGATGATATTGCCGGACGTAGAAGAGGAACGCCTTGACGCGGTCGGCAACGCCCCAGGGGTGCTTGTTCGGCGGCGGCCCGCCTGGCGTGCGGAGCGCCGCAATGGCGTCCGCATAGACCGGATCGGCGGCGATCAGGTCGCGCTCGAATTCTGCGTCGTACCGGCGCTCGAGGATCCAGTTGAACACCGCAGGCCGTTGCCAGTCGGCAAGATTCTCGGCCCAGCCGAAGCGGGCGATCGCCGCTTCGATCATCGGATCGGAGCGCGGCGAGGCATTGACGATGACGTTCACCGCCCAATTCTGGACGGATTCGAACATGCTGATCCGATCCAGCGCCGGATGCGCGAACAGGGTTTCGGCCGCCGTGCGAAGCGCGTCCGCATCGTAAGGCGCGTCGCCGAACAACATGCGATCGATCGCGCCGAACAGCTCGGCATCGATCTCGATCTCGGCGGCCGCTTGCTCGGGAGCCTCGGGCCCGGGCCCGGCGGGTTCGGCGGCCGGCATGGCGGCCTCCTCCACGCGCGCGTCGCTGGCCCGGCCATCGCTCTCGGCCGGCCTCGGCTGGCCGTTCGCCACGGCCTCGGGCGAGGGCCCCGCATATTCCGCATCGTCCGCCAGGACGTCGCTCCCGTCCCCGGCCGGCACGGCCTGGGTCCGCCAGTTCACATAAAGGACGAGGTCGCGCGCTTCGCGCAGCCTGATGAATGAAGCGGGGTCGTTGTCCGCGTCGATCGTCTTGAGGCGGCGAACATAGGCGCGGCGTATCTCGGTTTCGTCCCTGGTGGGGGCGAGTCCGAGAATCTGCCAGGACAGAGCGGGATCGGGAATCGGCGGCTCCGGCGGGACCGGGAAGGCATCGCCGTCCCCCGCCCCGCTCACAGGAAGCGCTCGCCTTCGAGCGCGTCGAGCCGAAGCTCGACTTCGCGGCGCGCCTCTTCGATCTTGCGGGGGTCCTGGCCTTCCAGCACCGCCTGGAACGCCAGGAGGAGCTGGCCGATCATGTCTCGCCGTTCGCCGACGAAGCTCTCGTAGCAGCGGCCGGCGCGGGCGAGCAAAGCGGAATTGGCCGCATCGTCGCGCGGATGGATCTTGAGCGCGGCCAAAGCTTCGCGCCGCGCGGCGATCGCCGCGCTGTCCGGCGCTTCGGAATCGTCGCAGATCACCAGCTGTCGCGCGACTCCGGTCTCGGGCACCGTGACGTCGACTTCCAGCAGGCCGCTCGTATCGTAGCTGAACCGGCAATCCACGCGCACCGACGTCGTGGCGCGCGGCGGCACCGGCACGCGCAGCCGGCCGAGCAGCACATTGGCCGAAACGTTGCGCGCCTCGCCCTGATAGACGGCGATATCGACGAGGCTCTGATTGGCGTGTGTCGTCGAGAAGCTGTGAATCCGGCTCGCCGGAATGACGGTGTTGCGCTCGATGATGGGCGAGAACAGCCCGCTATGGAGCCTTCCCGCCTGGTCGCGTTCGGCCGTTTCGACGCCGAGCGTGAACGGGCAGACGTCGGTCAGCCGGATTTCCTGCAGGTCGACGTCCTTCGACCTGAGGCCGGCCTGGACCGCGGCGCCGAGCGCCACCGCCTGGTCGGGATCGACGGTCGCGGCCGGGAAACGGCCGAACATCCGCGTGACCGCCTTGCGCACGACCGGCATCCGGGTCGCGCCGCCGACCAGGATGACCTCGCTCAGCCGCTCGGCGACGATGTTGCTGTCGCGCAGCGAGCGCAGCACCGGATCGCGCAGACGCGCGACGAGCGGCGCGGCGGCATCCTCGAACGCCGCGGTCGAGATCTCGCATTCATAGGGCACGTCCTGCCAGATGAAGGAGAGGGTTGCGCTGTCGGCGCCGCTCAATGCGCGGCGCGTGCGTTCGGCGCTTGCGCGCATCACCGCGCGAAGCCGGCTGTCATGCCCGAAATCGGCGAGGGCCGGGATGATGGCCTTTGCCATGTCGACGAGGATGTCGTTGAAATCCTCGCCGCCCAGCCGGTTGTCGCCGGCCGAGGCCCTGACCTCGATGACGCCCTCGAAAATCTCGACGATCGAAACGTCGAACGTGCCGCCGCCAAGGTCGAAGACCAGGAACGGCTCCCGGTCGGCGCGCGTGTGGATGCCGTGGGCGAGCGCCGCCGCGGTCGGCTCGTTCACCAGCCGCTCGACCTTGAGCCCGGCAAGCTCGCCCGCCCGCTTGGTCGCCTTGCGCTGGCGATCGTTGAAATAGGCCGGCACGGTGATCACCGCCGATGTCACGGCTTCGCCCAGGAAGGCCTCGGCATCGGCTTTCAGGGCGCGCAGGACCAGCGCCGAAAGATCCTCGGGCGAATAGGCGCTGCGCCCGAGCTTGATCTTCTGCTGCGTCCCCATCAGCCGCTTGAATGCGGAAGCGGTGAGAGCCGGATGAGTCGATTGCCGGTCGCGCGCCGCCATGCCGACCAGGATCGCGCCGTCGTCGGAGAGCCCGACCGCCGATGGCGTCAGCACATCGCCAATCGCGTTCGGGATAAGCTGCGCCTTGCCGTCGCGCCAGATCGCGACGGCACTGTTGGTCGTCCCCAAATCTATCCCGACGATCATCTTTCCCCCGCCCCAGGGACATGATTAGCGGCAAGTTTCGCGGCGAGAAAGAGGGGGAAGGCCAGGATTGCCGAAGCGCCGGCATCCGCAACAATTTGCTTTCACGCGCCAAAGCGCCCACGCCTTGATCCGACTCAACCCGGGGCAGGCCCGGGGCTCCCGATCAAAGGAATTCAGACGATGAGCACGCCCGAAGAATATCAGGCGAAGGCCGACGACACGTTGGTGCAGCTCGCCGCCGCGACCAACGAGGCGGACCGCGTCCGCCTGCGCCGCGCCCACGGTGCCTATACCAAGCTCGCCAGCCATGGCGCCGAAGCCGCCGAACGCGCCGCGATGAAGCCCGCGCCGCGCATCGTCCCGGAAAAGCCGAGCGCCGCCGCCGGGCCGAAGCTGCAGGGCTGGTCGATCCGGTAGAGGGTTCGAAGATAAGAAGCGCCGAAGCGGCGACGCGACCGCGAAGGCATCTGAGTTGGCGATAGTCTCCCTCTCCCCTTGTGGGAGAGGGTTGGGGTGAGGGGTGCGAAGCGAAGCTTCGCGCGCTGCCTGCGGCAGCGCTACCCCTCACCCAGCTCCGTCTAAGTTCGCTGCGCTCACTAAGACTGCGCAACCCTCTCCCACAAGGGGAGAGGGCAAGAAGCAATTAGCGATCAGCGCCAACCGGCGCGGGTGCAAACCCGCTGGCGATGGTGGTGACGCCACACCCAGCGGCAATAGACGCGGCGATTATGGTCCCAGCCGCGGTGCCGGCCGCGCTCCCAGCCATAATGACGGCCATTGTCGTCGCGGTTGTTCCAGTGGTGGCCACGGTCCGAATCGCGATCACGGTCGCGGTCACGGTCGCCGTCATGGCGCATGTCGCCGCGCATATCGTGGCCGGGCGGTTGTGCGATCGCCGGGACGGCGGTCAGCCCGCCGATCGACAAGGCCGCGGCTGCGGCCAGGATCATCTTCTTCATGGAGTCTCTCCTGGGGGATTGTTCCCCGTGCGAGGTGCAACACGCGACGGGCCTGCTTGGGTCCATCGGCGGGAAGAAGAAGCCCCTCCCGCAGGCGGGAGGGGCTCGATCTCCGTCAGCGCCAGCGCACCGTGCGGCAGACGCGGATCCGGCGATGGTGGCGCCATTGCACCGTGCAGACCCGGCGCATGCGATGGCGCCAGCCATAATGGCGGCCATTGTCGTGATGCCACCTCTCGCCGCGCTGCGCCGAGGCCGGCGCCGCCGGCAGGCTTAGGGCCGAAATCGCGATCGCCGCGGCCGCGGCAAGCTTCAGGATCTTCATTCTACTCTCCCTTACAAGGCTCCCCTGCGCTCGCGAAACGATGCAGGCCGGTCATTGCTCCGTGGCTTGACCGAATGAGCCCGAACCGGTCACATAGGGAGGAGGGGAGATTGCACGGGCCATGAGCGAGGCCGATCCCGCCAGGGCGCCGGCCCCGGCTCCGGCAGCGGGCGCTGTTAGCGCTATCAGTGAGGCCGCCGCCGCGCGCTTCCTGCTCCGCGCCCAGTTCAGCGCGCTCGACGAGGACATCCGGGCGGTGCGCGACCAGGGCTATCGCGCCTGGCTCGACTCGCAATTCGCAAGCCCGCGCGGCCAATCCGGCGTCGACTGGCTGGATTCGCAGGGCCATAATGCGGTGACCGCGGAAGGGCGCTATTTCTGGCCGCAGGGCGGCGATTTCATGGCCTGGAATCAGCTGCTCGCCCAGCCGGACCAGATGCGCCAGCGCATGGCCTTCGCCCTCTCCCAATATTTCGTCATCTCGCTGAACGCGATCGACGGCTATTGGCCGCCCTACATCATGGCCGGCTGGTGGGGCGTGCTGCTCGACGGGGCATTCGGCAATTTCCGTACGCTGCTGGAGCGGGTGACGCTCAATGCCGGCATGGGCATGTATCTGAATACGAAGGGCAATCTGAAGGAGAATCCGGCCACCGGCCGCCTGCCCGACGAAAATTATGCACGCGAGGTGATGCAGCTTTTCACCATCGGACTCCATCGCCTCGAGCCGGACGGGACGGTGGCGCGCGGAGCCGACGGCCGCCCGATAGAGACCTACGGCCAGGCCGACGTCACCAATCTCGCCCGCGTCTTCACCGGCTACGATCACGACATGAGCCGGGTCAGCCACCGCAACGTCGCCTGGCAGAATTTCCCGGTGGTGAGCCGCGAATTCTGCCTCGATCCGATGCGCTTCGATCCGGACAAGCATTGCAATCTCGCCGTCTCGTTTCTCGGCTGCGACATTCCCGCCGGCACGCCCGGGCCGGACGCGCTTCGCATCGCCCTCGATCATCTCTTCGCCCATCCCAATGTCGGCCCCTTCTTCGGCCGGCAGATGATTCAGCGCCTGGTCACCTCCAATCCGAGCCCGGCCTATGTCCGCCGCGTCGCCGCCGCCTTCGACGACAATGGCGCCGGTGTGCGCGGCGATCTCAAATCGGTGTGGCGCGCGGTGCTGACCGATGCCGAGGCGCTCGCTCCGACCGATCCGGCCGACAAGCTTTCGGGCAAGCTCCGCGAGCCCGTGGTCCGCTTCGTCTCCTGGGCGCGCAGCGTCGGCATCCATTCGGAAAGCGGCGCCTTCGAGATGTACGATCTGTCGCGCAGCGACACCGGCCTGGGCCAGAGCCCGCTGCGAAGCCCGTCCGTGTTCAATTTCTACCGGCCCGGCTACACGCCGCCGCACACCGCCATCGCCGCCGCCGGCCGCCAGGCGCCCGAATTCCAGATCCACAACGAGACCAGCGCGGCGGGCTATATCAATTTGCTGCAATGGGCGATCCGCTGGGGCGTCGGCGACGTCAAGCCGACCTATGCGGCCCTGCTCCCCATCGCCCACGATCTGCCGGCTGTCGTCGCCTGGCTGAATCTCCATCTCGCCGCCGGCCAGCTCTCGCCCGAGACCTGCCGGACGATCGAGACCGCGCTCGCTAGCAAGGGGCTGACCGCGGACGCGCCGGATCCGCACAAGCTCGATCTGCTCGCCAGCGCCTGCCTGCTCGTCATGAGCACGCCCGAATATCTGGTGCAGAAATGAGCGCGATCATCACCACGCCGATCACCCGCCGGCTGATGCTGAAGCGCGCCGCACAGCTCGGCGCCCTCGGCGCCGCCGCGCCGCTCGCGATGAACCTCGCCGCCATGGGAGAGGCCGCCGCGGCGGCCACGAGCGGCGAGGAAGATTACAAGGCCCTGGTCTGCATCTTCCTGCTCGGCGGCAACGATCACGCGAATACGTTGGTCCCCTATGATGTCGCCAATTACGGCCGCTACCTCAACATACGCGGCGCCATCTCCTACCGGCACGATGATCTCACCCCGACCTTGCTCGCCCCGCGCGCGCCGCAGGCTTTGACCGATCATCTCCAATATGCGTTCGCGCCGCAGCTGCCGCGCTTCAAGGTGCTGTTCGACGGCGGCAAGATGGCGGTCCAGCTCAATGTCGGGCCCTTGGTCACCCCGGTCACCCGCGCCCAATATGACGGAAACAATCGCGCCCTCTATCCGCTGCCGCCCAAATTGTTCAGCCACAACGACCAGACCTCGGTCTGGCAGGCGGACGGCAGCGAAGGCGCGACGATCGGCTGGGGCGGCCGCTTCGGCGACCTTGCCTTGTCGGGCAACGGCCATGCCTTGCTCACCTGCATCTCGGCGGCCGGCAATGCGGTCTTCGTCTCCGGCGAGAATGCCCTCCAATATCAGATCAGCCCCTCGGGCGCGATTCCGGTCAATCCGATCCGCCGACCGCTCTACGCCTCGGATGCGATCGGGGAGGCGCTGCACCAGCTCATCACCCAGCCGCGCCCGCACCATCATTTCGAGAATGAGCTTTCCATCGTCGCCCGCCGCTCGATCGAGATGGAAGGGGTGGTCAACGGCGCGCTCCGCGGCGTGACGATGAACACCAGCTTCGATCTCGTCCCCGGCGCCAACGAGCTTGCCGATCAGATGAAGATCGTCGCCCGCCTGATCGGCGCCCGCCGCGCGCTCGGCAGCCGGCGGCAAATCTTCTTCGTCAGCCTCGGCGGCTTCGACACGCACAGCGCGCTCGCCCTCAAACATGCCGAATTGCTGACCAAGGTCGATGAGGCGGTCGCCGCCTTCTACATGGCGACGGTCGAGCTCGGCGTCGCCGACAAGGTCACCGCCTTCACCGCCTCTGATTTCGGCCGCACCCTGGTCAACAATGGCGACGGCTCGGACCATGGCTGGGGCAGCCACCATTTCGTCATCGGCGGCGCGGTCCGCGGCGGCCGCTTCTACGGCACCGCCCCCCATATCTCGATCGACAGCGACGACCAGGTCGGCCAGGGCCGCCTGCTGCCGAGCACCGCCACCGACCAATATGCCGCGACCCTCGCCCACTGGTTCGGAGTCCCCGATTCCGCCCTGCGCACGATCCTCCCCAATATCGGCAATTTCAACGGCGCCAATCTGGGGTTTCTAACCTAAAGCCCCTCCCCTTGAGGGGAGGGGTTGGGGTGGGGGAGGTAGGCGAGTTTGCATTCCTGCCTCACCTTTGCGAACACAGCCCCCACCCCCGGCCCCTCCCCTGAAGGGGAGGGGTGAGGAGCTTGCCTACCACCCGTTCCGCGCCATCCAGTGGATGGTGCTGCTGAGCTGGTCGAGCCGGTCCTGCAAATAGGTCCTGTCCGTGTCGTTCAGCGTGCCGCCGTCGCGTTCGCGCATCTGGGTGGTCATCTCGCGGATCCGCTGCAGCTCGTTCTGGGCGCGCGTGCCTTCCGTCCGGTTGAGACGTCCCCGGGCGATGCCGCGGTCGATCCTCTGCTGCAGGAAGCCGATCCGCTCCCAGACCCCGGCGGGTGCCCCGGCCCAGAAGGCCTCCTTGTCCCAGGCGGCCGGCGGCTGCGCGGCGAGCGGCGCGGAAAGAGAAAAGACGGACGCGGCCATAACCGCGCGCAAGGTGAAGCTGTTCATACTGATACTCCTTGGGTTCGGCACCGGCGGCAGGGGGTGCCCGCCAATGTCCGCCCGCCCCAACGCACGAGCCCAGCCTGTGTGCCGAATCGCTTGACATTCACCGGAACATAAGGTAAACATTCCGACGAAATTAATACTCAGAACTGTGCCCGCGGCAGATCGCGCTGCGCTTTCTTTCCCTAAAGCGAAAAAGCCCCTCCCCCTTGTGGGGAGGGGTTGGGGTGGGGGTGCGGGCCAAAGGCCCGCGCGCGGCAAAGCCGCGCCTTCACACCGCGCCAACCTGAAGGATGCTCGAGCCCAGCCAGGCGGGGTAATTTCTATTTTTCGCCGATTTAGAAATTACCCCCGCCTCTCTCAGATCCGTTCATATTCGCCCGCCTCCCCTTCGATGGCCGGGGATCGAAAGGTCGGATCATCACCCGACCCGGACCGCCCGCCAATCGCCGTCGATCCCGGTCATCGCCGCATCCTCGATCGTGCCGGTATAAGCCCTGCCGCCGGCGCGGAAGGACAGATCCTTGCCGCGCAGGATCGCGCCCTGCAGCTCCACGACCTGCCCGCCGCCGGTCATCGTCCCGGTCACGTCCTGGTAGCGCTGCTCGAGCTCCAGCGCATAGCTCGTGCCGTCGACCCCGGTCATCGCCCAGCTTCCGCCGGCCACGGCCGGCACGGTCCACAACATCAGCCGGCCTTCCTCGTGGCGCTCGTCGACCTCGGGGCGCCAGTCGCCCATGTCGAAATTGTGGCTGACCACGCGGGCGCCCGGCCTGAGCTCGGTCAGCAGCCGCGGCCGCAACCGCAGATTGACCGACGGCAGCAGATAGAGGGTGACCACGCTTGCCTCGTAGATCGCGGTCCGGAACAAATCCTCGCGGCGGAAACGGACGAGATTGCCGAGGCTCGCATAGCGCGCCGCGGTGACCGCCTGCTCGATCCGGTCGGGATCGAGATCGACGCCGAGCGCATGGGCGCCCCGCCGGGCGGCGGCGATCGCAATGCGGCCGTCGCCGCAGCCGAGGTCGATCAGATAGTCGGAGGCATGAACGTCGGCCAGGTCGAGCATCCGCTCGACCAGCTCGGGCGCGGTCGGGACGTAGGGGACTTCGAGCTCAGGCTCGCGCGCCGCTGCGCCCGCCGCGCCGGGAAGGATCAGGGCGGCCATGGTCAGGGCTTCGCGGCGGGTGATTTGCATGGCGCTTAGCCTAGCAGAAGCCACGCCTCTTGCACCCCTTCCTCCTGGTCTTTTCAATGTCGCCGGCGGGCCATAGACAGGAGGCAAGCCGGCGGGGGCCGGCCCAAAAAAAGGGGGAGGTCAAGATGATCATCGCGCTCGCCGGACCGCGCCGACTTTCATTGTGGCTCAAGCTGCTGCTGGCGGCACTGTCGCTCGGTTCCACGCCGGCGGCAACCGCGGCGGTTTTCTACGTTGCCAGCACGCCCGGCGAACTCGACCCGGCGGCACGGGTCCGGATCGCATCGCCCCGGCCCGTGCAATTGCTTTTCACCTTCCAGACGTCCGGAGCGCCCAACATGCGGGCGACCAACCAGGTCAAGGAGCAAGTCACGAACGAGGTACGGGCGAGCGGCCTCTTCACGGAGATCAGCCAGGCGCCGGTTGCCGGGGGTGCGGTGCTCAACATCACGATCAACGACATTCCCGACCCACATGCAGCTTCTCGCGGCGTGGCGGTCGGGCTTACGCTGGGCCTGCATGGCGCGACGGTGACCGATTCTTATGTGACCACGTTCGACTATCTGTCCGGTCCCGACGCGACGCCGATCCACCGCAGCGTCGACCATGCAATCCGAGCGAGCGTCGGCCATACCGACCCGCCAGAAAATTCGACCCGGATGCGCAATGCGCAGGAAGCGATAGCGACCATGATCCGCCAGTCGCTTGCGCACGGGCTGAACGCCGTCGGGAGCGACCCGGCCTTCGCGCCCGCCGCCGCCGCGGCTCCCGCGTCAGACCCGGCTGTCCATCCGTGAGGAAGGCAGCGGTGGCCGCGTTGGCGATCCTGCTCGCCGGCTGCACCGCCTCGCGGCTCGGGGAACCGCAGCCGACGTTCAGCGGGCTCCAAGCCGTGCGCGCCGCCCGGATTCCGCCGCTCGCGGTCGGCGCCTTCGTGCCCGCGCCGGAATTGCCGCGTGGGCGCGACAGCGCGATCGTGATCCGCGCCGCGGCGCTGCGTCCGCCCGAGGGCTCCAGCTTTTCCGCCTATCTTGGCGAAACCTTGCGCGCGACCTTGGTGAGCGCCGGAAAATATGATCCGGCCGCGCCGGTGACCGTTTCCGGGCTCCTTGTGGACACGCATGTGGATTCCGGCTTCGGCCGCGGCGCCGGCGTGCTGGTAGCGACCTTCACCGTCACCCGTGACGGGCGCGAGAACTGGCGGCGGACGTTGCGCGCCGAACGCACCTGGCAGTCCTCGGTGATCGGCGCGGTCGCCTATCTCTCGGCCGACCAGAATTACGGCGCCCTCTACCAAGCGCTGGTCGAGCAATTGCTCGCCGATCCCGAGTTTCAACGCGCGGTGCGCCCGCCCGCCTGAGCGGCTTGCATCCCCACGCCGCCAAGGCCATTTGCCGCACCATGGCAAGCACGCCCCCCGTTCCGCCGCTTCGCGCCGCGATCATCCCGGTGACGCCGCTGCAGCAGAATTGCTGCCTGATCTGGTGCACGAAGACGATGCGCGGCGCCTTCACCGATCCGGGCGGCGATCTCGATCGGCTGAAGGCGGCGGCGAAGCAGCATGGGGTCACGATCGAGAAGATCCTGCTCACCCACGGCCATATCGACCATTGCGGATCGGCCAAGATTCTGGCCGACGAGCTCGGCGTGAAGATCGAGGGGCCGCACGAGGACGACCGCTTCTGGATCGCCAGGCTCGAGGATGACGGGCGGAATTACGGCATCACCGGCAAGACGTTCGAGAGCGACCGCTGGCTGGTCAATGGCGATCAGGCGACGGTCGGCGAGCTGGTCTTCGACGTCTATCACTGCCCGGGCCACACGCCGGGCCATGTCGTCTTCCACCATCCCGAATCGAAGCTCGCCATCGTCGGCGACGTGCTCTTCCAGGGCTCGATCGGCCGCACCGACTTCCCGATGGGCAACCACCAGGATCTGATCGACGCGATCACGACAAGGCTTTGGCCGCTGGGCGACGACACTGCCTTCGTCCCCGGCCACGGGCCGATGAGCACCTTCGGCCAGGAGCGCCGCACCAACCCCTTCGTCGCCGACCAGGTCCTGGCGCGGGCCTAATTTCCAATAACCCCCTCCCCAGGGGGATGCGCAGGTGAGCTGCGCCCCGCGCGGCTCAGCGCTGTCCGGGGGACAGCGCGACCTGCGCATGATAGGGGAGGCGGTTCGGCGGCCTGAGAACCACGATTAGCGCCCGACACCCCCTCCCAACCCTCCCCCAGGGGGAGGACTTAGAGGGGAATGCTCAAGCGCTCAGGTCGTCGGCACCGCCGCAGCAGTCCGTCCCGGCCCCATCATCGTCTCGTGCGGTGCGGGCGGCGCCTGGAGATAGGCGAAGCTGATTGCCCAGCCGGCGAGTCCGACCAGGACGATGGTGTTGCCGATCATGCCGATCGCGCGCAGCCGGCTCGGATGCGGCTGGTCCATGCCGAAGCCGTGGGCGATGCGGGCGAGGATGAAGACGATTCCGGCGGCCCACAGGATTCGCGCGTCGCCGCCGGCAAG
>Ga0068863_100003439_pt1 | contig 15604 bp, 13 predicted proteins | sample KBSSwiS62_FD_66596 | JGI IMG/M metagenome (GOLD analysis project Ga0068863, IMG submission 66596) | Switchgrass rhizosphere microbial communities from Kellogg Biological Station, Michigan, USA - KBS Switchgrass S6-2 | ecosystem: Host-associated > Plants > Roots > Rhizosphere > Soil ...
TGTCCTGTCGTCTCATTGTCAACGCGATGGGGTGGCCTCATAGGCCAACGCGACTTTTGTCAGCTCCTCGCGAACCGGAGCCCACGCCGCAGCCGCCGAGGAGTTCGGTGGGAGCTTCAACGTCGCGTCGATCATAACCGAGCTCCCCTTCAACAGCGCGTTCGCCTCCGCTACGCCCTTCTGCTTTTTTCCCAGCGCGGCGTTGAGCGCCCGCGCGCTGCTCTTCATTGTGTCGACGTTCTGAATCGCAGTCTTACGGCTCGCGGGTGTGAGGTTGGTGTTTGCGGCCAGCGCGCTGTCGTAGGCGTTTCGAAAGGCATCCATGTTCTTTTCGACATTTGCTGCGACGGTCACGAGCTCGTCGTCGTTGAGCCGCCTGGCTTGTTCGCCCAGCGCTTTCTGTCCGGGCCTGAGCAGGGACGAGTTGTACGCCGCCGAGAGGCGCCGAAAGTCGGTCGCGAGCACGCCCCACTCCCGGGATCCTCGGAACCCCGCTGGTTGCGTGGATGCCCACGATTCGAGCCGCGTGGCGTACTGTAGAAGCGACAGCACCTCACTGCTGGCCGAGTAGTTCGGAGAGAATCTCTCACGGGCACGCCGAACCTGATCCTGCAAATCGTCAAAGAACTCGTTGGTGTTGACCTCACCGCGTGCGCCCTTAATAGTCGAGTTCTTCAGCTTGTCGTCAAGAGCGGCTTCGAACGCCGAGCGCTTCTTCTCGATACTCTCGAGTAGCGCCTTGAGCTCTTCATCCGACAGGCGTTCATGTGCAGTTACCAGCAGAGGTCCGCTGGTGTCCTTGATGGTCGGTGTTTCGGATGTGGCGACGGGGCCGGGCTCGGCATCCTTGACGTCGGCCTTGTCGGAGGGCGGCGCGCTCTTCAATACGTCGTCGGCGGGTCGGGTCGCTTCGGTGGCCGGCTTCGCGCCCGCCGTATCAGCCGGCGGGTTACCTCCAGCTGGCGGCGGTGACTCGGTTCTCCCACATCCCCCCAGCGCGAGGATGCTGCAAGTTGTGGCCAGGAGCCAGGTAAGTGTCATGTGTTTCTCCGTGAAGGACCGAAAACCCCATTCACGCGGCGATGTCAGAGACTGCAGGTCGACTAAGTGCCGTTACGTTGGAACCCGCCACGACATGTAGTGATGCGCCGGCGGGGACACGTCGGCTCGCGCACAGATTCTTGAGAAACTTGCGATCTGAGTGCGGCCGATTCTGAGCACGAGCAAGACATGTACCTGCCGTCCACCTTCAGGCAAGAACTCGGAAGACCGTCGACCACGTCGAGCCCAGGTGCAGTTCGTTCGTTCGCCACACGCATCAGGCCCTCGAGTGCGAGGCGACGTAACAGGCGGTGAATGCCTGATCGCGAGAGAAGCCAAGGCCTCGAGTCGATTACGGTACTCTTCCTCGGTGCGGTTCCGACTGAACCCCGTCCTCTGGACACTCGTTGCCATTCTCGCCGCCGGCGCCGCCGGCTACACCGCGGTGCGACTCGATCGCGCGGAGCTCATCGACTTCGCCGTCCCGCGCGTCGCGGCCATGCGATTTCTGGCCCACGAGCGGCTGTATCGACCGGAGGACGGTCACTACCAGTTCAAGTACTTCCCTGCGTTCGCGGCCCTCATGGTGCCGTTCACGTGGCCACCCAAGCAGGTGGCCGAGGCAGCCTGGTTCACCCTGACAGTGGCCATGACATGGGCATTTCTGCGACTCGCCCTCCACACGCTTCCGGAGCGGCGGATGTCGATGTCAGCGTTGTTGTGGCTGACCCTGCTCCTGAATGGCAAGTTTCTGGTCAAGGAATTGGCGTTCGGTCAATTCAACCTGCCGCTCGGCCTGCTGCTTCTGGGCGCCGTGATCGCGGTCCGGCACGGGCGCGGACTTGCAGCCGGCGGTCTCATCGCCGCAGGCGTATTCATCAAGCCGTACGCGCTGGTCCTGCTGCCGTGGCTCGTCTGGACCCAGGGGTGGCGGCCGTTGATGCCGTTCGCCATCGTGGTCACCGCGGGCCTCGCGCTCCCCGCCGTTTCGTACGGGTGGGAAGGAAATATCGCGCTGCTTCAGGGCTGGTATCGAACGGTCACGGACACGACAGCTCCGAACCTGCTGGCTCACGAGAACATCTCGCTTGCGTCGATGTGGGCCAAGTGGCTTCACCCTGGTCCGTTGGCATCGCTGCTCGCGCTCGGGTCGGCGGTCGCGACGGTCGGCGCCGGCCTTTTCGTGATCCAGCGCCGAGCGGTGGTCGCCGAGCCGAATTACCTCGAGGGTGCCTACTTCTTCGTCCTCATTCCGCTGCTCTCGCCGCAAGGTTGGGACTACCTGCTGCTGCTGGCGATACCCGCGTACATGTGCCTGGTCGATCGGTGGCGCGAAACGTCTCATGCGTGGCGGGCCGTGGCGATGGTCGGATTCATCCTGACGAGTTTTGTCGTTTACGATCTCATGCGGCGTCCGCTGTACTTCTTCCTGCTGAACTGGGGCGCCGGGAGCGTCGGTGCCGTGCTGATTGCCGCGAGCCTGGTCCGGTTGCGGTACCGCGCGCTCGCATGAACGCCATCCATCCCTTCCATCTCAGCCTTTCAAGCGGTGACATACTTCGTGGCATCCATCTCCCGGCTGCCGGGATAGTCACTGAACTCTGAAGAACCGGCCAACCCACTGAGGTGTCTGCCCGCTTCGTACGCAGTCCGACTGCGAACTGATGTCTGAAGTGCTCGTTGTCGACCGGCAAGAACTCGGAAGACCGTCGGCGATTCGTCGCATCGCTCTCGTAGGCCTCATCGTCGTCGCCGGCGTCTGGGTGTTCACCTTCAAGGCGAAGATGCCCGACTTCGAGGTCTACTGGCGGACGGGGGCGCGGGCCGCGCACGCGGAGCCGCTCTACCGCGTCACGGACGGCGAATATCAGTTCAAGTATTTCCCTGCAGCCGCGGTGCTGGCGATTCCTATCGGCGCACTGCCGCACCCCGTCGCGAGAGGCGTCTGGTTTGGCGCCCTGCTGGGGGCACTCGTCGCGGTTCTCAGGTTGAGCGTGAGGACGCTGCCCGAGCGACGCAAGCCCGAGGCGGTGCTGCTCGTCGTGCTGATCGTGAGCCTCGGCAAGTACTACGCGAGGGAACTGGTCCTCGGACAGATCAACCTGCTGCTCGTTCTTATCGTCATCAGCGCGATGCTTGCATTGAAGGCGGGCCGCGAGGCTCGGGCCGGATGGCTGGTGGCGCTGGCCGTCATGGTGAAGCCGTACGGCCTCATCCTCGTGCCGTGGCTCATCGCCCGAGGACAGACGCGATCAGTTTTGGCCGTTGCCGCGGGCATGGCCGTGGCGTTTCTGTTGCCTGCGACGATCTACGGCTTGGCGGGAAGCGTGGCGGTGCATCTGGACTGGTGGAGAACCGTCAGCGCGACCACCGCCGGGGTGGCGACGCATCCCGACAACGTGTCGCTGGCCGCGATGTACGTGAAGTGGTTCGGCGCGACCGCGACCGCGAGCACGTTCACTGTCGTCACGGCCGTGGCACTGCTCGGCCTCGCGGCGGCCGTCTTCCTTGGCAGAAGACGTGTGCCCCAACCGGACGGGCTCGAGGCTGGGATCCTGATCGCGCTGACGCCGCTCCTGTCGCCGCAGGGGTGGGACTACGTCCTTGTCGTCTGCACGCCGGCCGTCGTCTGTCTCGCCAATTACATCGACCGGCTTCCGAGCGCGCTGCGGCTGCTGTCGGTCGCAGCGATCGCTGCCATCGGTTTGCATCTCTTCGATCTCGTCGGCCGCACTGCTTACTATGCGCTGATCCGAATGTCGGTGGTCACACTGGGAGTGGTCGTCGTGATCGCGCTGCTGGGTGTTCTGCGCGTGCGGAAGGTAGCGTGAGGTTCGGGCCCTTCCCCCTTCTTCTGGGGCGAGCTTCGATACGCCGAGGAGCTTCTCGACATGGGTCGGCACTTTGCCGGGCGTGCAGTACATGATGTCGCGAATGAGAAGCATGCCCACTCTCCTTGGACAAACAGGACTCCGGAGCTGCGACTGAAGAACTCAGGACTCGATACTCAAGGCGCGCCAGGACCGAGACGACCCGGATCGACGTCTCGAGTGCGATCCCAGGGCCACTTGCCTCTGGAAAGATTCGCCGCGCCGCGCGAGGGATTGAGAAAGAACCGCAGTGTATTGCGCAGGACGACCTCTGGCTGTCCATTCGCTTCAGGATTTTCGCGTCGATCACATGCAGGCGCTCGGCGCCCCGGTGGATCGCATACGCCGCTACCTGGCGCTGACGCTCGCCGAGAAGGCCGCGAAGGCGAAGATCTTTTACGATGTCTATCGCGATGAGCGCCGGGGGGCCGGACGGATCGTCGCGGAGTACTGGCTCTACTCCGTCGAGAGCCGTTATCGCACTCAGCGCGGCTTCTTCCCCTTCTCGTTCGACACCTCACACCCCAACGACTTGGAGCACGTCTTCCTGATTCTGGCGCCGCGTGCAGGCTCTTTCTCGGACAGCGACGATCCCTCGACGGGCCTTGTCATCGAACGGATCGTCGCCGGCGTGCACGATGGACGCGTTCCGAACCACGTGACGCCGATCAATGCGGGCGCGCGCCTCGCGGAGCGGCCCCTGCTCCTCGTCGAGCTCGGCTCACACTCTCTGGCGCCGGACGTCGACGGGGATGGAAATGTCCGCACGAACTTCGATATCGAGCCCAGACGCATCACGTGGGGCCTGCACGATACCGGTCGCATCTGGGCGTGGCGATCACCCGACGACGCACAACGTCGAGACGCGCGTGCCTCGACGACCTTGATACCGGCAGGAGCGCCAGGCGCGGAAGGCGATCGAACCTACGAGCTCGCTCCGATGACTTCGGTCGACGCGGCCTTTCGCAGCCTGGCGCTCGCTCCTGCCCAAGAGGAGTCGGCATTTCGCGGCCAGGTGAATCCGTTCAAGCGCCTGTTCGGCAAGAACGACGGGGGCTCGCCTGCCCTGCGGCGACCCTCGTCGAGCGCCGACCACGGTAACGTCAGTCGCCTGTTGAACGACAGCGTCGAGCGTCAGCGCGGTCTTTCACTGGGCTTTACCAATACGTTCGACAGCTACACCGTGATGCTCGGAGGGCGATTGCCGCTGGCGACCCCTGGCCGTTCGTGGCCTGCATTGACAGCCGACGTCGGCGTGGTCTTTCCTTCCGGTGGATTCGTACTCGACGCCGAGGTCCTGGTCTCATATGAAATCGACACGCAGATTGACCTGATCGGGGGCGCTGGCTGGCCGACGGCAGCGGCGAGCGTCAGACCGACTGGCTGGTCGGCCTGCAACTGCAGCTCGGTCGCATCCGACTGCGTGGTGCATTCAGGGGCCGTGGCACGCTCAACGACGACCAGGCCGACTTCCGCATCCAATACGACCTCTGGAAATAGGCTGTTGTAATCGAGCCGTCTTTATCGTTCGCTCGCCACACGCATCAGGCCCTCGAGTGCGAGGCGACGCAACAGGCGGCCCGCGGCCGCGGCCAGATCGCCGGGCAGATCTGCTGACACGGCCTCACTGGCTTGCACCACCTGTGTCTGGACCACGTGATCGGTGCGCGTCAACTGGAACTCGACAGCTCCAACCAGTCGTGTCCCGCTTCCAGTTTCGAGATGCCAGACCAGAAGCGTGGCGGCGACCGCTGGTGCACTCGCCACATCGACCAGTCGCAGAACGGGACTCGACGTCAATTCGAGGCGGAGTGCCGTGTCCAAGTACCGATCCGGCGCGGATGACCATCGCCACACGGGGTCTTCTATGAGCTCGCCATCAGGTTGTTGGTGAAGCAGGCGACGGCCGATGTGTCCACGCGCTTGCGTATCGAGCAGCCGGATGGAGGCCGCGGTCAGTCCCCTCGTGCCCGGCCCGGCGGACGCCGGTGCCTGCGGCGCGAGCAGTTGCGGCTCGATCATGCGGCCCGGTATCGTCTCGGGCCGCTTCAGCTGGCACGCGCCGCCCACGAGGCAGACGAGCAGGACGCAGATCACCAATCCTCCACGCATGACCCACGTCATCGTTTCTCTACCGGAGGTCGCGGACCGTAGACGACCGACTCCGGCTGCTCCTGCAATTGCCTTGCGAGATCGCGCAGCTGATCGAGCGAATCGCGAATGGCCGGCAGCGTGCGCCGCAAATCGTCGGCCGCCAGCGCAGTCTGGTCCGCCGCCGCACGCGCCGACTGGTTCGTGGTGGGGAGGTCGGCCGCCTTGATCGCGGCGTTCGCATTTTCAACGAAAGTGACCAACGTCCCGTCAGTCCCGATCACCCTCTCGAGGTCGGTCGCGATCTTGTCGATCTGGCCGCTTGTCGCGGAGAAGAACTTCCGTGAGTCGGCGCTCAACGCCGGGAGCTCGCTCTCCTGAAAGATGCGCTCGACGTTGGTGAAAAATCGATTGCTCCGGTCGAGGCTCTCGGGAACTTTGCTCACGATCTCCGTGACTGTTTGAAGCGCGGCTTCGGCGCGCTCCAGGATTTTCGGCAGTCGATCCTGCACCGTCGCCAATGTCGTGGGCACCCACGGGACGTACGGACGGTCTGGCGTGAACGCGAGCGTCATCGGCGTCGGCGGATTCTCCGGCACGTCGAGCAGCAAGTACGCTTCCCCCGTCACTGGATTACTCACCATGCTGGCGCGAAGATTCGGGAACATGCCGCGCAGATCGCGAATTTGCCCGACCCGCTCGGTGCTGATGCCAATCGTGTTGAGGCGATCGGGAAACATTTCGAAGTCGATTTCGACGATGACCTCACGCGGATCTACCCGCACCTCGCTGACGCGGCCAAGCGACACTCCTCGAAAGCGAACCGGGCTCGAGACCTCCAGCCCGCTGACGTTTTCGTTCGTGTAGGTGACCATCGCGATGACGGCGCGGCTTCTCCAGCGTTGAATGAACAGAAGAGCTGTGGCGACGACGACGACGAGGACCACCACGAGGAAGAGGCCAAGCCGCGCGTAGCTCTTTTCGACGGCCATCGATCACCTTCCTTGGTTCACGGACGCCTCGGGCGAGGACCGCGTGAAGAAGTTGTGCACGAATGGGATCTCTGATGTGTCGCGGAGCGCGCGCGGGTCGCCACGTGCCACGATTCCCTTCGCCGTCTTGTCCAGGACGATGCAACTGTTGGCGACCATAAAGATGCTCGCAAGCTCGTGGGTCACGATGACGATGGTGATGCCGAGGTCGCGGCTGAGCGTGACGATGAGTTCGTCGAGCTCGACCGCGGAGATCGGGTCGAGTCCGGCGGACGGCTCGTCGAAGAACAGCAGACTGGGCTCGAGCATCATGGCCCGCGCAATGCCGGCGCGCTTCTTCATGCCGCCCGAGATCTCCCCAGGTAGATGCTCGGCGAACGGCCCGAGCCCCACGAGGTCGAGCTTCGCCTGAACGAGATCTCGTACGGTGGCGCCGCGTATCGGGGTCCACATGGTCAACGGGAGCGCGAGGTTTTCTGCCAGTGTCATGGAGCTGAAGAGTGCGCCCGACTGAAAGAGAACGCCGAACGGCGGCACGCCTTCGTATCGGTGGGGCTCTCCAACACCGTCGATATCGATTCGACCGGCCATTGGCTGCTCGAGCCCGATCAGGTATCGCAGCAGTGTGCTCTTCCCGCTCCCGGAGCCGCCGAGAATTGCGAGCGTCGTTCCGCGCTCGATATCGAAGGTGACGTGCTCCATGAGCACTCTGGTCCCCCACCCGATGCGCAGGTCCTCGACGATGATGTGCGGTCTCGAAGACGGCATGATCAGACGCCCATCACCACGTATAGGAGCGTGAACAGAGCGTTGATGACGATCACTCCGAAAATCGCCAGGACGACGGCAGTCGTCGTGCGGGCGCCGACAGCCGCGGCGCCTCCTTGCGTCGCCAGTCCTTGACCGCAGGCGATGAGTCCGATCGCGAGCGCCAGGAACGGGCTCTTGATGAGTCCCCCGGCAAAATGGCTCACGGTGATGGCATCCATCGTCGCCAGGACGTAGGCGCGAGGCGTCAGGTCGGTGATGCCGACTGTGGCCATCAGGCCCCCGAGGAGGGCGAGCGCGTCGCCGACCCACGTCAGCAGCGGCACGACCAGGACCAGAGCGACACAGCGAGGCACGACCAGCCACCTCATGGGATCGAACCCCATCGAGCGCAACGCGTCGATTTCCTCCGAAACCTTCATCGTGGCGATCTCCGAGGCGAGACCGGCCCCCGATCTGCCGGCGACCACGATCGCGGTGACCAGCGGCCCGAGCTCACGAAAGTGTGCGACGACGACCAGCTCGGGCACATAGACGACGGCGCCGAAGCGGCCCAGTTGCGAAACGCCCAGAAACCCGATGATGACGCCGACCAGCAGGTTGGCCGCGCTGGTCACCGGCAGCGCGTCGGCGCCGATCTGCTGGATCAGCCGCGGCAGCGAACTCCAGTCGACCGAGCGCGGTGACGCAATCGTTTTCGGCAGTGCAGCGGCGCAGTGACCGGTGAAATCGAGCGTGTCGGTGACCCTCTCGGGAAGATCGGCCGCGAGCGCGCCGATCGTCGCCAGTGCGCTCATCGCTTGTGTTCGGGCAGGCGGTTGCTCCGCCCGTTTCTGCCGGTAGAGAGTGATGAGGCGTGCGGCTTCCAGGTTGTTGTCTTTCAGCATCCGTGTGCGGCCCCCATCGGCATCCAGCCGATCGAGAAACCTTGCGAGCAGTACGGCGCCTGCGCCGTCGATGCGATCGAGATGCGTCAGGTCCACATCGATGGAGCGGCACCCCTCGAGATCGGGCTGAACGTGCGCCACGGCCCGTGCCACTGCTGGCGCATGTGCCACGTCGAACGCGCCGACAGGTACAAGACGGGCGCGGTCTCCTTCACGCTCGGCGCGGACGGTGATGCTCATGACACGTTAACTTCTCTCAGTCGCATGACGCGCTGGCCTCGTGCACTCACCACAACGCGAACGCTGTTGGTCGGTGCAGAGAAACGATCCACCGAGATCGGCACTCATCACCACGCCAAGTGTCGCGCCACGACTGAACCGCTCGTACGCATCCTGCTCGCCATCGAGGCACAGAGTTTTTTCAACGAACTCACCTCAGGATTCGTGCGGCGCAAACGAACGCTTGACCGAGCCCGTGACATGTCGCGGCTGCGACGTGCCAAAACGGTGGGCTGACGTGACTCTCATTCGGCCTTTTCCGCGTGTGACGCCCAGCAGCCAAAGGTCCGCTTCGGAGGCGCCTACTCGGAACTCGGCGACCGTCGTCAGCAGCTCATCAACAACTGGTTCGCTCGATCCGTTGCCGCTCGAGTATGGGGAAGGCTTCGGGATGAACGTGCGTTTCAAGACCGGCAGCAGTGAGGCAGCCGTCCTGGGCCCAGACCACCACGACGACGAAGGAAGCCGGCAAGACCGAAGTTACCACCGAGCGGATCACCGGGGAGGTGGTGCTGGTCGATAACAACATCCTGCTCGCCAGGATGCAGCCAAGCGGCCAGTACCGCATGTTCAACATCCAACCTAGCCAGCTGTTCATGATCGATGGGAAGTCGAAGCGTCTGACCGACCTTACGCCCGGCACATTCCTCACCGCCACAGCGCTCACGACCACGCAGCCCATCACCGTCCGCACGACGACCGTCACCAACGGCACGGTGTGGCATGTCCAGGGCAACTACGTGATTATCACGCTCGAGAATGGTCAGCAACGGGAGTACACCGTTCCCGACGGGTTCACGTTCACTGCCGAAGGCAAGTCCGCCACGGTCAAGGAGCTGAGGAAGGGCATGAAGATCTCGGCCACGAAGATCGTCGCGGAACCAATCCACGAGATCTCGAAAGAGATCGTGATAATCGGTAAGGGTCCCAAGTAAAGAGCAGGGTCCGGCTTTAGCCGGACTCTCGCGGTTCAACGAGCCCCAGAAGGAAGGCGTAGCGCAAGAGGCCGCTCTGGTGCGGAAATCGAGCTTCTGCACCAGAGGCGTGCGATGGGATTCTGCTGTCGTGACGCCTCGCCGACGACCTGGAGACGCCGGGCTCAGGTACAAATCCGCACGAACTGCAGCGGAGAGAAATGCCATGTACTACGTTGTTCATCGGGTCCTTACATCGCGCGCCGTTTTTCGAATGAGCATGCTCGTGATCCTTGCTGGCGCATTCGTGCCCGAGAGTGCTGTGGCGCAACAAGCACCGGCCACTCGAGCGAGCAGGAATGGCTGCATGCCGCGAGGCAGGGCGGCACCTTCGACTTCTTGAACGCCGCGGAGGAGGACCGCTACACGCTTCGGGACGGCAAGCCGTTCGATGAGCGCGGTAAAGTCGTCCTCGTTCCATTTCCATTCGACGATCTGGCGACGGAGAAGGCTCGGCCAGCGGTGTGCCTCACTGAGCCGGTGACCTCACATCGTCATATCGTGCTCGCCTTCGTGACCAGTCGACAGCCTGAGGAGCCGCTCGATACTGACGTCTTGCTCGACCCTGTGGCCCACCGAAGACTCGATCCGACGTTGCAGACGACGCACTTCTGGTGAGGGCGCGAGCTTACGGATCGAAGGCTATTCGACCGTGCCGGCTTTCCGTTGAGAAATCGATCCGGCTACGGGTGACGAGCGCGGGTTGGAACGAGCGTAACCGGGTCGGTCGTCCTTCAGGCCGGCGCCGCACCTTCGAGACTCTCGACGTGCCGCTGGCCGACGGAGCCCACCGTCACCGCCAGGCTGGAACACCAAGGAGAAACTTCGGGCCATTCACGCCCAAACACCACCTAAACCAACGAACACCAGATACCAGAGAGCAAGTAGAGACAGCAGCATCAAGAACCTTACAAAATCTGCAAACGTCCATCCTCGGATGTGGCCGAGAAGGACCGATGGCTTCGCCGGCGAAGTCACCCAGTCAGAGCTGGTTGTTACCTATGTGTTACCCATTGGGCGCGAAGGGAATGATCGAGCGCTGGAGCGTGGGGTATTGTAGATGAGAACTGGAGCCGGCGACCCGACTTGAACGGGTGACCTGCTGATTACGAATCAGCTGCTCTACCAACTGAGCTACGCCGGCACGAGGAAGGATCCAGAGCGCCGATACGAACGCCCAGGACACTCCAGTCTAGCACGACACGTCGGCGAAGCAGACGCGTCGGCTCGACGCGCTATCCTGTGGGCTCCCTTTCCAAGGAGCCGTTATGCGCCCCGGACGCGTGTTCGTCGCCACACTGATTCTTGCGGCGGGAGGTCTGAGCCTCCATCAGAAACCGCTCGCGCAGACAGTCGACTCCGTCGTCCCCGCTGCCGATGTCATCGTCGAACCTGCCACGCTCATCTCGGCCGGATTCGAGTGGCGCATCGAGGGCGACGCCAACCGCAACGCGACAGTGGCGGTCACGTATCGCCAGAAAGGGGAGTCGGCCTGGCGGCAGGGACTGCCACTGCTCCGCATCGGCGGCGAGCGCACGGTCTTCGAGGGCGCGCTCGATTACACGGCGCCCAACATGTTCGCGGGCAGCCTCTTCGGCCTCATCGAGAGCACCGAATACGAGGTGCAGTTCACATTGAACGATCCCGACGGTGTCAGCGGGAGTGATGGCAAGAGCGATTTGACAAGATCAGTCACGCTGCGCACGCGCGCTGAGCCGCAGGCCTCCACAGCAGGTCGTACGTTTCACGTCTACCCGCCGGGCCATCAAGGTGCGAAACAGGAACCGGCATTCCTCGGGCTCCTCTCCGCGTATTACATCGCGGCGATCGGTGGCGACTGGAGCCGCGCCTCGCCGCCGCGCGTGCGCCCCGGCGACACGATTCTCGTTCACGCGGGCGTCTACAAGGACTTCGATCGCACCAACTACAGTCACGAGATTCAATCGAAGTACACGACCTGCTGCGGCACGCCATGGGATGGCACCTACTTCCTGACGCAGAGCGGCACCGCCGATCGGCCGATCGCCATCAAAGCCGCCGGCGATGGCGAGGTCGTCTTCGACGGCGACGGCAACAATGTCCTTTTCAACGTGATGGGCGCGAGCTACCTCTATTTCGAGGGCATCACGTTCCGCAATACGACGACGGCCATCGAGGCGGGGCAGAAGGGAATTGCGGGATCCGAAGGGCTGACGGTGAAGTACTCGCGCTTCGAGGATGTCGGTGTCGGCATCCACAGCGACTGGTCGGGCACGAAGAACTTCTACATCGCGGACAACGTCTTCGTCGGCCGCAACGATCCTGACGCCGTGTTCGGTTGGCTCAGTCAATGGCCCTGGTCGAGCCAGCCCGGCTTCGAGCAGAAACGAAAGCTGAAGTCGTACTACGCGGTCTCGATCTATGGTTCTGGACACGTCATGGCCTACAACCGCGTGACCCGCTTTCACGACGCGCTCGATCACGCGACGTATGGCATGCCTGACGGGTATCCTTCGACGCCGCGCGATCGGATGCCGGTCTCGATCGACGTCTACAACAACGACGTCAACAACGTCCACGACAACTGCTTCGAGGCCGATGGCGCGATGCACAACATCCGCATCTTCAACAACCGTTGTTTCAACGTGGCGACCGGCGGCATGAGTCCACAACCGATCTTCGGCGGTCCCGCGTACTTCATCCGGAACGTCGTCTACAACGGCGTCTACGGGCCACTCAAGATCCACGGCGACCCGTCGGGCATCGTCGTGTATCAGAACACCTACATCGGCGAGGTCGCGCAGCTCACACCCGCCTCGAACATGCACTTCCGCAACAATCTGATTCTGGGGCAGCGCGCACGGCAGGCGGTCTTCGCCATCGACACCTACACCAACTACAGCTCTTCGGACTACAACGGCTTCTATGCGAGCCCGGAGCCGCCGTTCGCCGGAGCAGCGGCGATGCCATACGCGTTTCAGTGGAATTCGCCACCGAAGGGTATGGTGGCCGACTTCACGTCACCGCGTCAGGTTCGCCGCTTCGGGACGCTCGCCGAATACGCGGCCGCAACGGGGCAGGACGTGCACAGCAAGTCGATCGACTTCACGGTGTTTCGACAAGCCTCAGCGCCGGACTTTACCAAGCCGACGCAGCTCTACGATCCCGAAACTGTGGATCTGCACCTTCGCGAAGGTTCTGCCGCGGTCGACGCCGGCATCGAGTTGCCCGGCATCACGGACGGTTTCAAGGGGCGAGCACCAGACCTGGGCGCGTACGAGCTCGGCGCGCCGCCGATTCATTACGGGCCGCGAGAACGCCGCTCTCGATAAATACCCGAGTCAACTCCCAATTCCCAAGACCCAATTCCCAACGTCGATATAACCGATTGGGAGTTGGGAATCGGAGATTGGAAGTTGATCCGAGCGTGTTACCGACAACTGAACCCCGCCTCGTGCTATGAGTGAGGTATGGCTCGCCGGTCGCTTCACTACGCCTGGATCGTCGCGTCCGTCACGTTCGTGATTCTGCTCGTGACGGCCGGTGTGCGCGCGACGCCGGGCGTGCTGATGCTCTCGCTCGAACACGAGTTCGGTTGGAGCCGCGCGGCCATTTCTTCTGCTGTCGCGATCAACATCGCCCTCTTCGGCCTGATCGGTCCATTTGCGGCATCGGTGATGGATCGGCTGGGTGTTCGCCGCGTGATCCTCGCAGCCCTGGCGCTGCTGTGTGTGTCGGTGGCGTTGACGACGCAGATGCGGACGCAGTGGCAGCTGACGCTATTGTGGGGAGTGCTCGTTGGCACGGGCACGGGCGTGACCTCGATGGTGTTGGCCGCCATTATCGCCAATCGCTGGTTCGACGAGCGGCGCGGCCTCGTTCTCGGGATCCTGTCGGCGGCCAACGCGACCGGACAGTTGATCTTCCTGCCGTCCCTGGCAGGCCTTGTCGAGTCGAACGGTTGGCGCTCCGCGGCGCTGCTTGTCTCTGGCGCAGCCGCTGTTGTCTTCGTTGTCGTGCTGATCTTCATGCGCGATCGCCCAGAGGATCTTGGCCTGCTGCCGTACGGGCGGCCGATTGGCGCTGTCATCCCGCAGCACCGCGCGCTCGCGCCGCTTCAGGCGCTCGCGCTCGCGTCACGAACGCGCGCCTTCTGGCTGTTGGCCGGGACGTTCTTCGTGTGCGGCGCAAGCACGAACGGCCTGATCGGCACCCATCTCATCGCCGCCTGCCACGACTACGGGATTCACGAAGTGCAGTCGGCGCGACTGCTGGCGATGATGGGCATCTTCGACATTCTCGGCACCACCGCCTCGGGGTGGTTGACCGATCGCTACTCGAGCCGCCATCTGCTGTTCGGCTACTACTCATTGCGAGGGATCTCGCTACTGTTCCTCCCGCTCACGCTGAGCCACGGCGCAAGCAGCCTCGTCGTCTTCGCTGTCTTTTACGGGCTCGACTGGATCGCGACGGTGCCGCCGACGGTACGTCTGACGAGCGAGGCGTTTGGTCGAGAGAATACGGGAGTCATCTACGGATGGATTAGTGCGAGCCATCAGATCGGCGCATCGGTGGCCGCGTTCGGCGCCGGTGCGATCAGGACGATGCTCGGCGACTATCAGGTCGCGTTCTGGGCGGCTGGGCTCCTCTGTGTCGTCGCTGGCCTGTCGTTCCTGACAATCGGACGATCGCTGCGACCCGCCCCTGTTCCAGTCGTCGCGACGGCAGGGTGATTTTTCCGCGTTCATCGCGGGTGATTCCGCACACACAGCCGCATCGTCTGGATGGACGCACGCAATGGCCCGCGGATCGCGCGTTGGCCGCGGCACGCGACTTGCCCCTCATCGGGGTATGGCTACGATCAATCGCTCGATCATCTGCGAGGTTCCCGTGTTCTTCGCCACGAGCGAGGGGCAGACTCGCCGCATCGCCAATCGGATCGCATCGGTTCTGTACGATCTCGGCCTCGACAGTCGCGCCATCGACATAGCCGAACCGGATGCGTCCGCCATCGACTGGCGCCACGTGCGCGGCGCTCTCGTAGGCGCGTCGATTCACGCCGGCAGGCATCAGAAGGTGGCCGCGCGCTTCGTCCGCAGCCACGCGGCCGATCTGACGAGCGTGCCTTCGGCGTTCTTCTCCGTCAGTCTGAGTGCGGCTTCCCGGAATACCAGGGAGGTCGAAGCGGCGCTCAACCTGGCGAAGGCATTTCCACCTGCCTGTGGCTGGACGCCGGTCCGAATCGATTCGATGGCCGGCCGGCTCGCCTATCAGGAATACGGGTTCTTCATCCGGTGGGTGATGAAATGGATCGCGAAGAAGGAAGGCGCGCCGACGGATACCAGTCGCGATTACGAGCTGACCAACTGGGAAGAGGTCGACAAGCTGGCGCGCGACATGAAGCGCAGGATTCACACGCGCGAGGCGGTGGCGTAGAGCAGAGCGCAAAGAAAAAGGGCGGGTCTGAGGACCCGCCCTGGGAAAACTGTGAAGGGGTTTCTGACCCCGCACATCAGTGATGGAGCATCGGGACGTTGAGTTCCGCGAGCTTTGCCACCATGTCTTCAGCCGACGTCGCAGGCTTCACGGCCTTCTCGATGTAAGCGATCTTTCCCTGCTTGTCGATGTAGAACGTCCAGCGGTTTGCGAAGCCTGGCGGGTTGGGCATCAGAACGCCGTACTTGGTCGCCACTTCCTTCGTCGGATCCGCCAACATCGGGAAG
>Ga0068863_100003440_pt1 | contig 15603 bp, 10 predicted proteins | sample KBSSwiS62_FD_66596 | JGI IMG/M metagenome (GOLD analysis project Ga0068863, IMG submission 66596) | Switchgrass rhizosphere microbial communities from Kellogg Biological Station, Michigan, USA - KBS Switchgrass S6-2 | ecosystem: Host-associated > Plants > Roots > Rhizosphere > Soil ...
GTGCTGATCCCGCTGCTGTTCATGGGCGATGTCGTGGGCCGGCTGTTCCGCGAGTTCGCGATCACGCTGGCGGTCGCGATCCTCATCTCGGCGGTCGTGTCGCTGACGCTGACGCCGATGATGTGCGCGAAGCTCTTGCACCATACGCCGCCGGAAAAGCAGGGGCGCTTCTATCGGTGGAGCGGCGAGCTCTTCGACCGCATCATCCATCGCTACGGGCAGATGCTCAATTGGGTGCTCGACCGGCAGACCGCGACGCTGATCGTCGCGGTGCTCACGCTGGTGGTGACCGTGGTCCTGTACGTGATCATTCCCAAGGGATTCTTCCCGGTGCAGGACACCGGCGCGATCCAGGGCATTTCGGAGGCGCCGCAGACAGTGTCCTTCGCGGCGATGGCCGAGCGCCAGCAGGCGTTGGCCGACGTCGTGCTCACCGATCCGGCGGTGGCGAGCCTCACGTCGTTCATCGGCGTCGACGGCAGCAACGCGACGCTCAACAGCGGCCGCATGCTGATCAACCTGAAGCCCAAGTCCCAGCGCGACGCGAGCGCGAGCGACATCATCCGGCGATTGCAGCCGAAGCTGGCGAAGGTCGACGGAATCACGCTGTACATGCAGCCGGTGCAGGACCTGACCATCGAGGACCGGGTCAGCCGCACGCAATATCAGTTCACCGTCGAATCGGTGGATGTGCAGAACCTCGGCGTCTGGGTGCGCAAGCTCACCGACCGCTTGCAGCACGCGCCGCAGCTCGCCGACGTCGCCAGCGATTTCTCGGACGGCGGCCTGCAGGCCTACGTCGAGTTCGACCGCACCACGGCGAGCCGGCTGGGGATCACGCCGGCCGCGATCGACACCGCGCTGTACAACGCGTACGGGCAGCGGCTGGTCTCGACGATCTTCACGCAAACGAATCAGTATCGCGTCGTGCTCGAAGTCAAGCCGGAATTCCAGCGCGGGCCCGGCGCGCTCAACGACATTTACGTCACGGCCACCGTGCCCGGCCAGCCGAACCAGCAGGTGCCGTTGAGCACCGTGGCGACGGTCGTCGAGAAGGCGGCACCGCTCGCGATCAATCACATCGGCCAGTTTCCCGCGTCCACCATCTCGTTCAATCTCGCGCGCGGCGCCTCGCTCGGCGATGCCGTCGAGGCGATCGAAACCGCCAAGACCGAGCTCGCGCTCCCGGACAGCGTGCAGATCAATTTCCAGGGCGCGGCGCTTGCGTTTCGCGCCTCGCTCAACAACGAGCTGTGGCTGATCCTTGCCGCCATCGTCACGATGTACATCGTGCTGGGCGTCCTCTACGAAAGCTTCATCCATCCGGTCACGATCCTGTCCACGCTGCCGTCCGCGGGCGTCGGCGCGCTGCTCGCGCTGCTCGTTTCCGGCAACGACCTGTCGATCATCGCGATCATCGGCATCATCCTGCTGATCGGCATCGTGAAAAAGAACGCGATCATGATGATCGACTTCGCGCTCGATGCGGAGCGCAATGAAGGAATGGCGCCGCGCGAGGCGATCTTCCAGGCGTGCCTGCTGCGCTTCCGGCCGATCATGATGACGACGATGAGCGCCATCCTCGGCGCGCTGCCGCTGATGATCGGATGGGGCGAAGGATCGGAGTTGCGCCATCCGCTCGGCATCACGATGGTGGGCGGCCTGATCTTCTCGCAGGCGCTCACGCTGTTCACCACGCCCGTGATCTACCTGGCCTTCGATCGCCTCGCGCGCCGCGTGAACAGGCGCGTGCCGCCGACGGCGGCGCCGCGCGACGCGAGCGCTCCTGCGGATTGATGGGATCGACGAGTGTGAAAGCGATTGCAAGACTCCCGTCATTCCCGCGAAGGCGGGAATCCAGCGTCTTGCGTTGGAAGCCGCTGGGTCCCCGCCTGCGCGGGGACGACGATATCCAGAATCTCGGCGTCGCGCATTTGGGTAACGATCAGTAGAACGCTGCCGTGTTCAACCTCTCCGCACCGTTCATCGATCGCCCGGTCGCGACCACGCTGCTGACGCTGGGGGTCGCGCTCGCCGGCGCCATCGCGTATCGGCTGCTGCCCGTGTCGCCGCTGCCGCAAGTCGATTACCCGACGATCTCCGTCCAGGCGTCCCTGCCGGGCGCCAGCCCGGAGACGATGGCCGCCACGGTTGCGACGCCGCTCGAGCGCTCGCTGGGGCGCATCGCCGGCGTCACCGAAATGACGTCGAACAGCGCGCTCGGCCAGGCTCGCGTCACGCTGCAATTCGACTTGAGCCGCGACATCGACGGCGCCGCGCGCGACGTCCAGGCGGCGATCAACGCAGCGCGCAGCCTGCTGCCGACCGGACTGCCCAGCAATCCGACCTACCGCAAGGTGAATCCGGCGGAGGCGCCGATCATGATCCTCGCGCTGACGTCGGACACGATGACGCAGGGGCAGATGTACGACGCGGCGTCGACGATCCTCGCGCAAAAGCTGTCGCAGGTGGCCGGCGTGGGCCAGGTGACGGTGGGTGGGAGCTCGCTGCCGGCGGTGCGTGTCGAGCTGCGTCCGGAGTCGCTCAACAAATACGGGATCGGCGTCGAGGACGTGCGTGCCGTGCTCGCCGCCGCGAACGCCAACCGTCCCAAGGGCGCCGTCGAGGATGGCGACCGGCACTGGCAGATCTACGCCAACGATCAGGCCAAGACGGCGGCCGAGTATCTGCCGCTCATCGTTGCGTATCGCAATGGCGCCGCGGTTCAGCTGACCGACGTCGCCGACGTCGTGGACTCGGTCCAGGACCTGCGCAATGCCGGCATGGCCAACGGCCGTCCGTCGGTACTGCTCATCATCAATCGCCAGCCCAACGCCAACATCATCGAGACGGTCGATCGCGTCACGGCGATGCTGCCGGGGCTGCGCGCATCGATCCCGAGTGCCATCACCGTCACGCTCGCGATGGAACGGACGACGACGATTCGCGCGTCGCTGCGTGACACCGGGCGCGCGCTGATGATCTCCGTCGTCCTGGTCGTACTGGTCGTGTTCCTGTTCCTGCGCAATGGCCGGGCGACGCTGATCCCGAGCGTGGCCGTCCCGGTATCGCTGATCGGCACCTTCGGCGTCATGTACCTCGCCGGCTTTTCGATCAACAACTTCACGCTGATGGCGCTCACCATCGCCACCGGGTTTGTCGTCGACGACGCCATCGTCGTGCTCGAGAACACGTCACGCCATATCGAGCAAGGGATGAAGCCGTTTGCCGCGGCGCTGCAGGGAGCGCGCGAGGTCGGCTTCACCGTGCTGTCGATGAGCCTATCGTTGATCGCAGTGTTCATTCCCATTTTGATGATGGGCGGCATCGTCGGCCGCTTGTTCCGCGAATTCGCGATCACGCTGTCGGCCGCGATCCTCATTTCGCTTGTCGTGTCGCTGACCACCACGCCGATGATGTGCGCGCGGCTGCTGCGGGCGAAGGAACCGCGCGTGCCCGGGCGCTTCGGCAGGTGGAGCGAGCGCGCGTTCACGGCCATGCGCAACGGCTACAGCAAGAGCCTCGCCTGGGGCTTGCGCCACGGCCCGGTCGTGATGCTGGTGCTGTTGGTGACGGTCTGCCTCAACGTCTATCTTTATGTCGACATCAAGAAGGGCTTCTTCCCGCAGCAGGACACGGGGCGCCTGACGGGCGGCATCCAGGCCGACCAGAGCATTTCGTTCCAGGCGATGCGCGTGAAGCTCGCCGATTTCATGGAGATCGTCGCCAGCGATCCCGCTGTCGAGAATGTCGTCGGGTTCACCGGCGGCGCGGTGCGCAATTCGGGCTTTATGTTCATCGCGCTGAAGCCGCTGTCCGAGCGCAAGATATCGGCGGACCAGGTGATCGCGCGGCTGCGCCCGCGACTCGCCAAAGAACCGGGCGCCAGCCTGTTCCTGCAACCGGTGCAGGACATCCGCATCGGCGGCCGCCAGGCCAATGCGCAGTACCAGTTCACGCTGCAGGCCGACGACCTCGCGGAATTGCGCGCGTGGGAGCCGAAGATCCGCGCCGCGTTGAGCAACCTCCCGGTGCTGGCCGACGTCAACACCGATACGCAGGACAAGGGGTTGCAAACCTCGCTCGTCATCGATCGCGACGCCGCCTCCAGGCTCGGGGTGACCGCGCGGATGATCGACACCACGTTGAACGACCTCTTCGGCCAGCGCCAAGTGTCGACCATCTACGCGCAATTGAACCAGTACCACGTCGTGATGGAGGCCGCGCCGGAGTACTGGCAATCGCCCGACACGCTGAAGAACGTCTACGTGAGCACGGCCAGTGGCGCGCAAGTGCCGCTATCGACGTTCGCCACCTATGGCCCGACCAGCACGACGCTCGGCGTGCAGCACCAAGGCCAATTCGTCGCTTCGACCATCTCGTTCAATCTCATGCCGGACGTTTCGCTGTCGCAGGCCACGCGCGCCGTCCAGGACGAGATGGCACGCATCGGCGTTCCCGAGACGATTCGCGGCACGTTCCAGGGCACCGCCCGCGCCTTCCAGGCGTCGACGGCCAGTCAGCCCTGGCTGATTCTCGCCGCGCTGCTCACCGTGTACATCGTGCTCGGCGTGCTGTACGAGAGCTTGGTGCATCCGATCACGATCCTGTCGACGCTGCCATCGGCCGGCGTCGGTGCGCTGCTGGCGCTCGAGCTGTTCCAGACCGAGTTCTCGATCATCGCGTTCATCGGCGTGATCCTGCTGATCGGCATCGTCAAGAAGAACGCGATCATGATGATCGACTTCGCCATCGATGCCGAGCGCTCCCGCGGGCTCTCGACGCGCGATGCCATCTTCGAAGCGTGCCAGCTGCGGTTCCGTCCCATCATGATGACGACGATGGCGGCGATGCTCGGCGCGCTGCCGCTGGCGCTCGGCGCCGGCGACGGTGCGGAAATGCGCCAGCCGCTGGGCATCGCGATCGTCGGCGGCCTCGTGCTGAGCCAGCTGCTCACGCTCTATACGACTCCGGTCGTCTATCTGTATCTCGACCGCTTTGCGCTGTGGGCCAGCCGCAAGCGGACGCGCGGTACCGGTAGCGCGACGCTGGCGCCCTCCGCGCCGTGACCTCATTGGACGCCCCATGAAACCGACGAAGCTGGAAATGGAGTGGCGAGCTTTGCAGAGCGTGCTGCCGCTCGCAGTCGCGGCCACGCTCGCCGGCTGCATGGTCGGCCCCGACTACGTACGCCCCTCGGCGCCCGCGCCTGCCGCGTACAAGGAGGCTGCCGGCTGGAAAGTCGCGCAACCCGCCGACGACGCGCCGCGCGGCGCATGGTGGGAAGCGTTCAACGATGCCGATCTCAACGCGCTGGAAGCGCAGGTCGACATTTCCAACCAGACGATCGCGGCCGCGGCGGCGCGCGTGCGCGAAGCGACCTCGGCCACCGATGCGGCGCGCGCGGCGCTGTGGCCGGTCGTCGGAGTTACCGGCAGCGCGCAGCGCAACAGCGTCAACAGCGGGAGCGGCAATGCCTCCGGCAACTCGGGCTCCAACCGCAACACCAGTTACAACATCGCGTTGGGCGCCAGCTGGGAACCGGATTTGTGGGGTGGCATTCGCCGCAACATCGAATCGAACCGCGACCTGGCGCAGGCGAGCGACGCCGATCTCGCCGCGGCGCGCCTGTCCGTTCAGGCGACGCTTGCGCAGACGTACCTGCTGGTGCGCGTGCAGGACGCGCAGCTCGACCTGCTGCGGCAAACGGTCGCGGCGTACGAGCGCTCGCTGCAACTGACGCGCAACCAGTACGCGGCTGGCATCATTGCCCGCGGCGACGTTGCGCAGGCCGAGGCGCAATTGAAGTCGACGCAGGCGCAAGTGTTCGACGCGATGATCACGCGCGCGCAGCTCGAGCACGCCGTCGCGGTGCTGGTCGGAAAGGCGCCGGCCGAGCTGACGATCACCCCGCGCGAGCTCGTCGCCGTCTATCCCGACGTGCCGCTCGCCGTCCCTTCGGCGCTGCTCGAGCGGCGCCCCGACATCGCCGCGGCCGAGCGGCGCGCGGCGAGCGCCAACGCGCAGATCGGCGTCGCGCAGGCGGCCTTCTTCCCCGCGCTCACGCTGTCGGCGAACGGCGGGTTACAAAGCTCCGTCATCGGCAGCCTGCTGTCGTTGCCGAACCGCTACTGGTCGCTCGGCGCCCAGCTCGCGCAGACGCTGTTCGACGCCGGCCTGCGCAGCGCGGAGAAAACGCAGGCGATCGCCAAGTATGACGAGACCGTCGCCAATTACCGATCGACGGTGCTGACCGGCTTCCAGGAAGTCGAGGACAACCTGGTCGCGCTGTCGTTGCTCGAACAGGAGGCCACGGTGCAGGACGCCGCGGTCGCCGCCGCGCGCGAATCGGCGGCCATCGCACTCAATCAATACAAGGCGGGCACCGCGAACTATCTTGCCGTCGTCGTGCTGCAGGCGAATGCGCTGAACAGCGAACGCACGTCGCTGGGCATCCTCGGCCGCCGGCTCACGGCCAGCGTGGGTCTGGTGAAGGCGTTGGGCGGCGGATGGAACGCGACGTCGCTGGCGGTGAATCCGTAATTCCTCCTCACCCCAATCCTCTCCCCGCACGCGAGGGAGAGGGAGTCCTGCCTCCGCTGACGCTCGCAGCTGCGAAAGTAACTTGCTTCCCTGTCCCCGCGTGCGGTGGAGAGGCCAAGGCGAGGGGCCGTTGGCGACGAGTAGGTAAAATACGCTCCCGATAATCGCAAAATCAATCACAGGGAGTGCGTATGCCCGCTTCGCCCTTCGACCTCACCGGCCGCGTCGCGCTGATCACCGGCGCCTATCGCGGTCTCGGTTTCGCGGTCGCGCGCGGCATGGCGCAGGCCGGCGCCACCGTGATCATCAACGGCCGGCAGCCCGAGGCGCTCGCCAAGTCCGCCCAGACCCTTCGCGACGAAGGATTCAACGCCGATTTCGCCGCGTTCGACGTCGTGAAGCAGGACGCCATTCGCGCCGGCGTCCACGCGATCGTCGCGAAGCACGGCGCCATCGACATCCTGGTGAACAACGCCGGCATCCAGCGCCGCGCGCCGTTCGTCGACTTCGCGCAAAAGGACTGGGACGACATCATCGCCACCAATCTGACGGCGCCATTCCTCGTTTCGCAGGCCGTGCTGCCCCCGATGATCGCGCGCAAGCACGGCAAGATCATCCACATCGCATCGCTGATGAGCGAGCTCGCGCGGCCGACCGTCGTGCCCTACACCGCCGCGAAAGGCGGCGTGCGGCAGCTCACCCGCGGGATGGCCGTCGAGCTCGCGCCGCACGGCATCCAGGTGAACGCCATCGCGCCCGGCTACTTCGCCACCGAAATGAACCGCGCGCTGATCGACAACGCCGAGTTCAACGCGTGGGTGTGCAAGCGCACGCCCGCCGGGCGCTGGGGCGAACCGGGGGAGCTCGCGGGGCTCGCGGTATTCCTGGCGTCGCGCGCCGCCGATTACATGACCGGCCAGATCGTGATCATGGATGGCGGCATGTCAGTCTCGCTATGACCTGCTGACGATTACGGAATAGCTGACAGCATCTGCAAAACTCCCGTCGTCCCCGCGAAGGCGGGGACCCAGTGGCGTACGGACGAACGACGCTGGATTCCCGCCTTCGCGGGAATGACGGAGTCAGGAATCAGGCTGCGGTGGCAGGACGACGATCTATTAGTTTATAGAGCCAGCTCAATCCGGCAGCCGTCGTCCGCTCCGGCCGGTACTCGCAGCCGACCCAGCCGCTGTATTTGAGCTCGTCCAGCAGCTTGAACAGGTAGTCGTAATTCAGCTCGCCGGTGTTGGGCTCGTGGCGCGCCGGCACGCCGGCGACCTGGAAATGGCCGATCTGCGGGAGCCATCGGCGGATCTTGGTCGTGAGGTCGCCTTCCACCACCTGCGCATGGTAGAGGTCCATCTGCACGCACAGGTTGGGCATCCCGATTTCCTCGCGGATCGCGTGCGCGTCGGCCTGCGTGTTGAGCAGGTAGCGCGGAAAATCGCGTTGATTCTTCGGTTCCATCAGGATCGTGACGTTCTGCTCGGCGGCCTCCTGGCACGCGTAGCGCAAGTTGCGCTTCAATATGCGCAGCCGCCGCTCCCGCTCTTCGGCGTCGGCATCCTCGGGCAACAGGCCGGACATCACGTGCACCCGTGGACAGCGCAGCGCCTGCGCATAGCGCAACGCGGTGACGATGCTGGCGGAGAACTCGTGCTCGCGGCCAGGCAGCGACGCCAGGCCGCGATCGCCGGCCTCCCAATCGCCAGGCGGCGCATTGAGCAGCACGACGTCGAGCTTGTGCTCGGCGACGCGCTCGGCGATTTCCTTGACCTGGTATTCGTAGGCGAATGCGAACTCGACGGCGCGAAACCCGGCGTGCGCCGCCTCGGTGAACCGCTCGAGGAACGGGACTTCGTTGAATAAAAACGTAAGATTGGCGGCGAAGCGTGGCATGCGCGAGGCGGAACGCACACAGCGTCGCGCGCCGGTTGCTGCATTTCATTGGATCGGCGCGCGCGGGCGGCTGAATCCGCAGTTCGATAGTGTGCACTGCGGCTCTCCGAATCGCAATGGAAAAGCGTTAACATCGCAAGCGTAACGGCAGCAACCGTGATGACTGCGTCCCGCGAGCTCGGCATTGCCGGTCCGGATCCCTTGCGTTCCGCGGTCACGCAATGGACGGTCGGCGCGCTCACCACGCAAATCCTGTGGACGCGCGTCTTCGGCGCCGCGGCCATTACCGCCGCGCGCAGGCAGCGTTGTGCGGCACTCGTTGCGCACGCGCGGAAGCACTCTCCGTTCTATCGCGATTTGTGGCGCGACGTTCCCGCGAGCGCGCCGCAGCTCGCCGACTTGCCCGTCGTCACCAAGTCGGCGCTGATGTCCGCCTTCGATCGGTGGAGCACCGATGCCGACATCCGTTGGCCGGACGTCGAGACGTTCATCGGCACGCGCGCGCACATCGGCGAGCGCTTCCTCGATCGCTATCTGATCTGGACGAGCACGGGCACGACCGGCAAGCCGGGCGTATTCCTGCAGGACGACGCGGCGCTGGCCGTGTACGACGCGCTGGTGACGGCGCAGCTGCTGGGATCGGCGTTCGCGGGCTGCGATTGGCACGCGGCCGCCGCGCAGAGCGGGCGTGCGGCGCTGATCACCGCCGAGGGCGATCATTTCGCGAGCATCGCCTCGTGGCGGCGCGTCGCGCATGGCAAGCCGTGGCTCGACATGAAGAGCTTCGCGGTGACGCGTCCGGTCCCCGACCTCGTCGCCGCGCTCAACGACTATCAGCCGGCCTTCGTCTCGAGTTATCCGACGATGCTGGCGCTGCTCGCCGACGAGCAACGTGCCGGCCGGTTGCAACTCACGCCCGCGGGTCTTTGGGCGGGCGGCGAAGTGCTGTCGCGTTCGGCGCACGCGGCGATCGAGGCCGCGTTCGGCTGCCCGTTGCTCAACGAGTACGGCGCCTCCGAATGCCTGACGATCGGCCACGGCTGCCGCGAGCGCGTGCTGCACGTGAACGCGGATTGGGTGATCCTGGAGCCGGTCGATCGCGATTACCGGCCGACCCCTCCCGGCGAGCTGTCACACACGGTGCTGCTGACCAATCTCGCCAATTTCGCGCAGCCGATCGTTCGCTACGACCTGGGCGATCGCGTGCGCATGCGAACGGACGCCTGCGCGTGCGGCAGCGCGCTGCCGGCGATCGAAGTCGAAGGGCGCAGCGACGACGTCGTGACCTTTCCGTCCCGCGACGGAACGGTCGTGCGCCTCATCCCGCTCGCGCTGACCACGGTGATCGAGGAGGCGGCGCGCGTGTACCGTTTCCAGATCGTCCAGCATGCGCCGGATCGTCTGCATTTGCGGCTCACGGCGTCCGACCGGCGCCGTGCCGGCGCGGCGGCGCTGCGCGCATTGCGCGAGTTGCTCGACCGCAATGCGCTCGACCACGTCGCCGTGGAGCTCGCCGCCGACGAACCGCGCTGCGATCCGCGCGACGGCAAGCTGCGGCAGGTGATCGCGCTGCGCGACGTCGCGCCCACCATGTCCGCAACGCCTTCGGCACCTCGGTCGCGCCGGCGCGGATCCCCCGCGTCTCGCCCATCACGGTAACGAAGCGAAAAGCCTTTGGCTCGCCTTCGCGTTCCGGAGGATGGATACGCTTATTCGACCTTGATGTTCATTTCACGGACGAGCTTGGCCCAGAGGACGAATTCCTTGCGCAGCATCGCGCCGAACGCTTCCGGCGAGCTCACCGTGGTATCCGCACCGAGGCTCGCCGCCAGCTTGTCGCGCACTTCGGGGCTCTGCATCGTCTTGCGCAGATCGGCGTTCAGGCGATCGATGATCGACTTCGGCGTTCCCCACGGGACGACCACGCCATACCAGCTCACGAGGTCGAAGTCGGGCACGCCCGCTTCGAGCATCGTCGGCACGTCCGGCGCCGACGCGAGCCGCTTCGGGCCCGTCACCGCCAGCGCTTTCAGCTTGCCGGCCTTCACCTGCGCTTCCACCGGCGTCATGGCGGTGAACAGCAGCTGCACACGGTCAGCGAGCAGATCGGTGATCGCCGGACCGTTGCCCTTGTACGGAACGTGCGTGAGCTGCACGCTGGTCAGCGACTTGAACATTTCGGCGGCGAGATGGTTGCTGCCGCCGCTGCCGCCTGACGCATACTGGATACGGCCGGGGTTCGCTTTCGCGAGCGCAATCACTTCCTGCACCGAAGTGGCGGGAAGGCCGGCGCTCGCGACGAGCACGTGCGGATAGCTCAATACCTGCGCGACCGGCGCGAAATCCTTGACCGCGTCGTACGGCAATTTCGGGTACAGCGCCGGATTCGCCGTAAATGATGGCGTGACCAGCAGCAGCGTGTAGCCATCGGGTGCGGCCTTGGCCACGGCCTCGGTGCCGATAGTTTCGGCGGCACCCGGGCGATTCTCGATCACGATCGGCTGCCCGAGATATTCGCCAAGCTTGCCCGCGATCGTGCGCCCGACAAAGTCGGAAGTTCCGCCCGGCGCCGAGGGAATCACCAGCTTCACCGGCCGCGCCGGGTACGACTGCGCAACCGCTGCAGTCGCCGTCAACGCCAGCGCCACGAACATGCAGCAACGCAACATCTTCATCTCCAGCCTCTCCGCATGTGCCCTCGCCCGTTGAAACTACCTGATTGCGTGAAAGTTCTCCGTCGTCCCCGCCAAGGCGGGAATCAGCTGGTCGCCGATCCGGACGCCGTATTCGGCAGGCCGCCGGTCTCGCCGGTCCAGGACCGTCGCGCCGCGCTGTATCCAAATCCCCCAGGTTGCACGTTAAGGGGAGCGGTGCAGCAAAGCAGTGTAAGCTCGCCGAGCGCTGTTGATGTACTGTTCAACAGTTCCGATAATTTCAGGAGATTCGCAATGATCAAGATGTTGACTTCGAAGTGGCTGTTGGCGTTGGGTTGCCTGGCCGTGTTCTCGGTGGCGATGGCCGCCGATCCGCCGCCGTCGGGAACGGTCAAGTTGACGAGCAAGTCAATCGCAGTCGGCGTCGGCGTGACCTGGGGCGACGGCACGTTGACCTTCGGCGGGAAGACGTACACGTTCTCGGTCGAAGGTTTGGGTGTGGCCGACCTCGGCGTTTCCGACGTCACGACGTCTGGCGAAGTCTTCAACCTGAAGGATGTTGCCGATTTCAGTGGCGTCTACGCGGCCGGTGAAGCAGGTGCCGCCCTCGACAAAGGCCCGATCGACACGATCCTGAAGAACACGAAGGGCGTCATGATCCGGCTGCACGGCACGCAAAAAGGCGCGCGCCTGACGCTCGCCGCGCAAGGCGTCAAGCTCACGATCAAGAACTAGCTTCTGGACGGCGGGCGGCCGCTCGGCCGCTCGCCCTTTTCACCTCAGAATCGCACCCGTGGTCCGTGCCACGCGTCATCTCGTGGCTGGGCACGCGCGAGCGCCTGTGCCGCTTCGCACCAGCCCTCGCATGCATTGCGCCCGGGACGGCGCCGCCACGCGTTCAGCAGTCCCTTGCACTTCGCGTAGAAATGAAAAAAGCGCAGGACGTTCCGCCGCTCGACCGGGCTCACGGGATGGTCGCTGCACACGAGCTTGTCGTCGCTCATGCCGCGGTCGGTGAGGATCACGGCGCCCCACGCCCTGGCGCGTACCCGCGTGCCGAGCCGCAGCCGCGGTCCAAGCACCAGCGCATCGAGCAGGTCGCCTTCCAGTCCGACATAGGCCGGCACGGAGCCGTAGTTGAACGGGCATGGCAGCGGCGAAATGAAATCCACGTGCCCGGTCGAGCCGCGCTTGAGGAAACTGCCGCGCGGAACCTCGATCACAATGTCCAGCTCCGGCACCAACGGCATTGCGTCGCGGCCAGGCGCCCGGCGGTAGTCCGCGTCGTTCACCGCCCAAGCTTATCCCAGGCGGACGCCGGCGACGGCAAGCGCCTAACGCACGAAGCGACCGCCTAGTGGTCGGGCGCTTCTCGCGTCAGTTCGGCGAGCGGACAATTCTCTTTGACCATCGTCCGGAGAATCGTCCGCGCGACGGACTCCGGCGCCGTGATCGCTTCTCCCACGTGAATGAATCGTGACGCGGATCCGGAGGTCACGGTGATGACTCCGGACCGGAACTGATACGAAGCCGTGTATTGCCTGCCTTCGGCGTTCAAGATCACCTGGCCAGCGCGCGCGTCCATCGAGTCTCCTTGCTTCAGCGCACTACGAATCCTTGAGCTTCATGCCCGTAGCGAGAACCCTGCAACTGTGTCCTTCCGCAACGGCGCTCCGGGCATTGAAGGGCAGGACCTTGGCTGCCGCCTCCACGGCAACCGCCGCTTGCTCTTGCTGCCGCTTGCGAATCTCGCGGCGAGCTCGGGCAAACGTCTTTCGTAAATCGGTTTCCACGCTTTTCGTATAGCGGAACGAAGGGTCAAGGATCGATTTCATCGGGCCTCCACGCGGGTGCTGTGCAGTACGTCACAAAGCGATGCGCTCGGTCTCATCAAGGCCGCAAGAAGCATTCCATGGGCAATCAAATGACGACGTTTCAGGCACTTGCCGTGAATGCCTTTTGTCCGCCGCGCGCCAGTGTAAAACCCGTCGACGATGGCGCAAATGCTTGTTGGATTCCTTTTGTTAGCGACAATGTGTTGCCTCGATTTCGTGGCGGCCGCGCTCTCGTAACGCGCTCGCTTGCGGCGGCGCGACGTTGTGTCGTTTCGGGTGCGCTGCAACATGAATCGTTGTGTAGCAAATCTGCAACGTCTGACGACCGTTCGTCGGCGCCGCGAACGGTGGACGCTTGTGTGGATAAGCGGTGGATTGTCGTTGCATAGTCCCGCCGGAGCCCCGCACGAGACTGTTTTTCCTGCCCTTTTTGCGCCCCCTTCCTGTGCATGAAATACCGCTTGCAGAGCCCGCGCCGAGCCACTATGCTTGGTGTTAATCAGGCACGTGAACACTAGATATAGTAGATTTTGATTTACAAGCGGTTTCCGAAGGCGCGCGGCGGACGACCCTAATGCCCTAGGGAAGGCCCGCGCCGGCCACATAGCCGACCTTCGGGTGATCCGCGCTCCGCGGGCCATTGCCCACAAATGCCCGCCGCCCGCGCGAAATGTCCGAAACCGTACAGAACGACAAGAAACGACAGGAGAAATACCCATGCACATTGCCGGCGCTCAACTATCGACCCCGTCCGCTGTCCCATCCAGGGAGCTGATTGTGGGAGAGCCTGGCAGTTCGCTGATGAGTGGCGCCGATCCGCGATTCACGCAGTACAAGGTGATCCGCCGTAACGGATCCGTGGTGTCGTTCGAGCCTTCGAAGATCACCATCGCGATGACCAAGGCGTTCCTCGCCATCAACGGTGGCCAGGGCGCCGCGTCGGCACGCGTGCGCGAACAGGTCGTCAAGCTGACCGAAGGCGTCGTGGCCGCGCTGGTGAAGCGCAAGCCCGAGGGCGGCGCCATTCACATCGAGGAAATCCAGGACCAGGTCGAGCTGCAGCTGATGCGCGGCGGCGAGCACGAAGTCGCGCGCGCCTATGTGCTCTATCGCGAAAAGCGCTCGCAGGAACGCGCGCACGCCAAAGGCAAGGACAAGGGCAAGCACGTCGAGCACACGATCAACGTCACCGACAACGGCGTCAAGAAGCCGCTCGATCTCGATCGCCTGACCGCGCTCGTCAAGGAATCCTGCGCAGGTCTCGCCGACGTCGAGCCCGACCGGATCCTGAAGGCGACGCTGAAGGATCTCTACGACGGCGTGGCCGTCGAGGAAGTGCGCAAAGGCGTCGTGCTGTCGGCGCGCGCGCTGATCGAAAAGGAGCCGGCGTACTCCTACGTCACCGCGCGCCTCCTGCTCGACGCGTTGCGCTTCGAAGCCCTCGGCGAGGAAGCGTCGCAGGCGGACATGGCGACCAAGTACGCCGAGTACTTTCCGCGCTTCGTGAAGCACGGCGTGAAGATCGGCCTGCTGAACGAGGCGCTGCTGCACTTCGACATGAAGAAGCTCGGCGCCGCGTTGAAGCCCGAGCGCGACCTGCAGTTCGGCTATCTCGGCCTGCAAACGCTCTACGACCGCTACTTCCTGGTCGACCAGTACGTCGGCGGCCGCCGCTTCGAGCTGCCGCAGTGCTTCTTCATGCGCGTGGCGATGGGCCTCGCGCTGAACGAGGTCGAGCGCGAAGCCCGCGCCATCGAGTTCTACAACGTGCTCTCGACGTTCGACTTCATGTCGAGCACGCCCACGCTCTTCAACGCGGGCACGCATCGCTCGCAATTGTCGTCGTGCTACCTGACCACGGTCGCCGACGACCTCGACGGCATCTACGAAGCCATCAAGGAAAACGCGCTGCTCTCCAAGTTCGCCGGCGGCCTCGGCAACGACTGGACCAACGTGCGCGCGATGGGCTCGCACATCAAGGGCACCAACGGCAAGTCGCAAGGCGTGGTGCCGTTCCTCAAAGTGGTGAACGACACCGCGGTCGCCGTGAACCAGGGGGGCAAGCGCAAGGGCGCCGTGTGCACGTACCTCGAGACGTGGCATCTCGACGTCGAGGAGTTCCTGGAGCTGCGCAAGAACACCGGTGACGACCGCCGGCGCACGCACGACATGAACACCGCGAACTGGATTCCTGATCTCTTCATGAAGCGCGTCGTCGAAGGCGGCGACTGGACGCTCTTCTCGCCGTCCGACGTGCCCGACCTCCACGACAAGTGGGGCCACATGTTCGAGGAAGCCTACAAGCGCTACGAGGAAAAGGTCGCCCGCGGCGAGATGAAGCTCTTCAAGAAGATCCCCGCCGTGCAGCTGTGGCGCAAGATGCTGTCGATGCTGTTCGAGACCGGGCATCCGTGGATCACGTTCAAGGATGCGTGCAACGTGCGCTCGCCGCAGTCGCACGTCGGCACCGTGCACAGCTCGAACCTGTGCACCGAGATCACGCTGAACACCAGCGAGACCGAGATCGCCGTCTGCAACCTGGGCTCGGTGAACATGCTCGCCCACATGGTGAAGACGTCGAAGGGCTGGCAACTCGACCAGGAAAAGCTGAAACGCACGATCACGACCGCGATGCGGATGCTGGACAACGTGATCGACATCAACTACTACGC
>Ga0068863_100003443_pt1 | contig 15600 bp, 12 predicted proteins | sample KBSSwiS62_FD_66596 | JGI IMG/M metagenome (GOLD analysis project Ga0068863, IMG submission 66596) | Switchgrass rhizosphere microbial communities from Kellogg Biological Station, Michigan, USA - KBS Switchgrass S6-2 | ecosystem: Host-associated > Plants > Roots > Rhizosphere > Soil ...
GAGACCGCGATCCTCGGGACGGACAACTTCGACTTCCTGCTCGAGGGCGTGCCGAACCTCGTCGCCGACCAGGAGACAGAGCGCTATCTCGCCGACTACCATGCCGAGTCGGACACGTTCGACAAGGTGGACCTCGAGACCGCGCGGCGCAACGCCGCGGTCGCCGCGATCCTCGTCCTCGACCTCGCCAACGCTCCCGCGGCTCCGGGCCCGCGGCAGGAGCGCGCGGACATCGAGCGCATCCTCGCGGACCCGAAGTGGAAGCTCGAGGCGCAGATGAAGTCGTACGGGCTGTGGGACTCGTGGCTGAAGGGAGAGCGCGGGCGAAAGCCGTAGGCCCCGCGAAACGCCGAGATCGCTCCTTGAGCACCCAGCCGCCACTCCGCCTCCCGAAGCGCCTCCTCATCGCCAACCGCGGCGAGATCGCGATCCGCGTCGCGAGAACCGCGCGCGAGATGGGCATCGCGACGATCGGCGTCTACTCCGAGTCGGATGCCGGGGCGGCGCACCTCGCGCACGTCGACGACGCCGAGCCGCTCGGCAACGGCGGTCCGTCCGAGACGTACCTGTCCTCGGACCGCCTCATCGCCGCCGCGCGCGCGGCGCGCGCCGACGCCGTCCATCCGGGCTACGGGTTCCTGTCGGAGAACGCCGCCTTCGCCCGCGCCGTCGAGGGCGCGGGCCTCCTCTGGATCGGCGCGCCGCCGGGAGCCATCGAGGCGATGGGCGGGAAGCTCGCCGCCCGCGCGTTGATGGAGGAGGCCGGCGTTCCCGTCGTGCCGGGCTCCCCCCGCGGGGCCTCCGACCGCGAGCTCGTCGAGGAGGCGCGGCGGATCGGTTTTCCCGTCCTCGTCAAGGCCTCCGCGGGCGGCGGCGGCAAGGGAATGTCGCGCGTGGAGCGCCCGGAGGATCTCCCGGCGGCGCTCGACGAGGGCCGGCGGCTGGCGCAGGCCGCCTTCTCCGACGGCACGGTCTACCTCGAGCGGCTCCTGGAAGGCGCGCGCCACGTCGAGATCCAGGTGTTCGGGGACCGCCTCGGCGGCGCCGCGCACCTCTTCGAGCGCGAGTGCAGCGTCCAGCGCCGCCATCAGAAGATCGTCGAGGAGAGCCCGAGCCCGGCCCTCGACGCCGCGCTGCGCGATGCGATGGGGACGGCGGCGGTCGCCGCGGCCCGCGCCGTCGGCTACGTGGGAGCGGGAACGGTCGAGTTCCTGCTCGACGCGTCGCGGCGCTTCTACTTCCTGGAGATGAACACGCGGCTGCAGGTCGAACATCCGATCACGGAGGCGACCACCGGGCTCGACCTCGTCCGCGCCCAGATCGAGATCGCCTCCGGCGCCCCGATCCCCCGGGCGTGGACCGACGGCACTCTCTCCCAGCGCGGGCACGCGGTCGAGCTCCGGCTCTACGCGGAGGATCCCGTCGAGTTCCTGCCCCGGTCCGGGCGCGTGCACGTGTGGCGCGAGCCGGCCGGGCCGGGGGTGCGCGTCGACGCCGGCGTCGCGGCGGGCACGTCCGTCGGGGTCGAATACGACCCTCTCCTGGCGAAGCTCGTCGTCCACGCCGCCGATCGCGGCGCCGCCATCGCGCGGGCTCGCCGCGCGCTCTCTGAGTGGATCGTGCTCGGCGTCGAGACGAACGCCGCGCTCCTCGCGGAGGTGCTCGAGGCGCCGGAGTTCGTCTCGGGCGCGTACTCGACCGACCTCGTCGAGAGGATCCGCTCCCGCGCGAAGGAGCCCGACTCCGAGTCCGGGCCGCCCGACGCCGCGTGGATCGCCGCGGCACTCGCGCTGTCGAGCGCGGCGAGCGCGACGAGCTCCGCCCGCTCCGGCGCCTCCACGGTCTCCGGCGCCGGCGCCGACCCGTGGGACGACCACTCCGCGTGGAGGGCCGGCGCTTGAGCGGCATCCGCATCGAGTCGGGTCGTGCCTCGCGAACGGTGCGCCTCGAGTCCGCCGCGGCGGACGTGGACGGCCGCCGGGCGAGCATCGCCGTCCGAGAGCTCGACGCCTGGACGCGCGAGCTCGAGGTCGGCGGCGTCCGCCACCGCGTCGCGTGGGCCCGGGAGGGGGATCGCGTGTTCGTCTGGTGCGACGGGGAGATCTTCGTGTTCTCCCGGACGCGCCCGACTCGCTCCGCCGCGGGAGCGGACCGCGGCGGCGACCTCCGTGCCCCGATGCCCGGCCGGGTCCGGCGCGCGGCCGTGGCCGCGGGAGATCGGGTGGCTCGCGGCGACGTGATCCTGGTGCTCGAGGCGATGAAGATGGAGCATGCGATCCGCGCGCCGCGCGACGGCGTGATCCGCGCGGTTCACGTCCGCGAGGGAGACCTGGTCGACGCGGGGATGGAGCTCGCGGAGATCGAGTAGCCCGCGCGCGGGCGAGCGGGCGCGGCCTCGATCTCCCGGGAGATAATCTTCGGGCGATGGACCCGCACGACTTCGCGCTACGCCGGCCGCACCTTCCCGAGCGCGTCACCGTTTACGAGGTCGGTCCGCGCGACGGCCTCCAGAACGAGGCCGAGACGCTCCCGGTCGAGGTGAGGGCCGAGTTCGTCGACCGGCTGACGGACGCCGGCCTGCCCGCCATCGAGGTCGGTTCGTTCGTGTCGCCGAAAGCGATCCCGCAGCTCGCCGACACCGACGAGCTCTACCGCCGCATCCACACCGCGAGCGGCGTGCGGTATCCGGCGCTGGTCCCGAACCTCCGGGGACTCGAGCGCGCACTGGAGGTGGGAGTTCGCGAGATCGCCGTGTTCACGGCCGCCACCGAGACGTTCAACCAGAAGAACGTCCACGCCGGCGTCGACGAGTCGATCGAGCGGTTCCGGCCCGTCGTCGCGCGCGCCCGCGAGGAGAAGATCCGCGTGCGGGGGTACGTCTCGACGGCGTTCGGCTGCCCCTACGAGGGTGAGGTCGCGCCGGAAGCCGTGCGAGAGGTCGTGCACAAGCTGCTCGACCTGCCGGTGGACGAGATCTCCGTCGGCGACACGATCGGCGTCGCGACTCCCTCCGGCGTGTACGACGTCATCGAGGCCCTCTACGACTCCGGTGTCACGCGCGCCGTGCTCGCGCTCCACTTCCACGACACGCGGGGAACCGCCCTCGCCAACGTGTACGCGGGCCTCGAGTGCGGCGTGGCGACGTTCGACGCCTCCGCCGGCGGCCTCGGAGGGTGCCCCTACGCGCCGGGCGCGTCGGGCAACCTGGCCACGGAGGACCTGCTCTACCTGCTGGACGGGCTCGGCATCGAGACGGGGGTGACGCTGCCCAAGGTCGTCGAGGCCTCCCGCTACATGGCCGCGCGGCTGGGCCGGCGGCCGCCGGGCCGATATCTCTCAGCCGTATGGGAATCCGAAACGAATTGACAGATCGCCGCCGGGAGGGTAACCTCATGTAACACAGCAGGTTAACCCAGTGGCAAAGAAGATCCTCCTGGCCGACGATAGCCTGACCATTCAGAAGGTCGTGGAGCTGACGTTCTCCGACAGCGAATACGACCTCATCTGTGTTTCCAACGGACAGCGTGCCCTCGAAAAGGCGGCGGAACAGTCGCCCGACCTGATCCTCGCGGACGCCGTCATGCCGGAAAAGAACGGCTACGAGGTGTGCGAGGCGATCAAGTCGAACCCCATGACGTCGCGGATTCCCGTGATCCTCCTGTCGGGAACGTTCGAGCCCTTCGACCGCGATCGGGCCGAGAGGCTCGGCTGCGACGCGATCGTGTCGAAGCCGTTCGACTCGCAGCAGCTGCTCCGCCAGGTCGAGGCGCTGCTCTCGCGGCCGGCGTCGGAGGTTCCGTCGACGGCGACCATGGCGATTCCGACCATGGCCGCCGCGGCGACGACGTCGTCCGCGACTCCGCCTCCGCCGCAGCCCGTGTCTCCCTCGGCCTCGCGGGCGCCCGCGGAGGCCGGCTTCTCCTCCGACGATTTCACCGGCGCGATCCGCACTCCGGCCGCGATCGCCGGGGGAGCGGACCTCTTCGAGGAGGAGTACGGACACGGAGACGTGGAATCGGCCATCGCGGCCTTCGAGCAGGCGCATCCCGAGTTCTCGCACGTCGAGGAGGGAGAGGCCGGGGCGGCCATGACTCCCGACTCCAGCGGCGGCAACGGCGCGGACGACGACGACACCGCCAGTTCGAGTGCAGATGGAAGCTGGGCCGGAGCATCCACCGTGAATGCCGCGCCTTCCTCCCGGGAGGGCCTCGCCGAGTGGCTTCGGGACGAGAGCCCCTCGTCCGAGGCGGCGGCGCCTCCGACTCCGCCCGCTCCGGCGCCGTTCTGGGTCCCGCGCGAGCCCGAGCCGGACCTGCAGCCGATCCCGTTCGCGTCCGACGACTCGGCCGCACGCCGACCGGAGGCCGCGCAGACGATGCGCGCCGACGAGGCGCCGACGCAGCAGATTCCTCTCGCCGCCGATTACGCCTCTCTCGCACGCCCTGCCGAGGACGAGGACGAAGGCGAGGAGAGGCCGCCCGAGCCGCTTCACTTCCCGTCGGCGGAGGAGCGGACGGCCGAGATCCCCGTGGCCGCGGCCCGTGCGCTCTTCGAGCCAACCGCCGCCGAGCCGGCGCCGTCCAATGAGGGAACCGAGACGGAGCCGTCCTCGCCTCTCGCGGAGGAGCCCGCGCCCGTCCCGCGTGAGATCGAGGAGCTCGCCTCCACGACGTCGATCGGCCAGTTGAAGGAGATGCTCTCGTCCGTGTCCCGAGGCGGCGCCGGCGCCGTCTCTCTTTCGGACGACGAGATCGACCGCCTCGCATCGCGCGTCGTCGAGCGGTTGTCCGACAAGATCGTCCGCGAGATCGCGTGGGAGGTGATCCCCGACGTCGCGGAGCTCGTGATCAAGCAGCGGATCAAGGAGCTCGAGTCGGGAGTCGAATGACCGCGGGCCACGCGGCCCACGGGAAGACGGTGACCTCAGGCGCTCGCCGGATCTCTCGCTGACGCCTGCGGGCGGTCGCCTGTTCTTCGCCGCCCCGCACCGGACACCTCCGCTCCCTCCGCGCCCCGGGCCTTCTGTTATATGAAGTCCCTCCGAGACGCCTGACCCATGCCCGAGAAACCCCTGCTCGACAGCCCTCCGGCGCCGTCGGCGGCTTCCGCCCCGGCGCCGTCGGCGCCGTCCGCGCCGATGCCGTCCAAGAGCCTGGACAAGAACTTCGACCCTGCGCACTTCGAGGGGCGCTGGTACTCGCGCTGGGAGGCCGACGGGCGCTTCCAGCCGAGCGGGCCGGCCGGGTCGCCGCGGTTCGTCATGGTCATCCCGCCGCCGAACGTCACGGGCCGCCTCCACATCGGGCACGCGTACGGACGGACGATCGAGGACATCCTCGCGCGGTGGAAGCGCATGAGCGGATTCCGGACGCTCTGGGTCCCGGGGACGGACCACGCCGGGATCGCGACGCAGATGGTCGTCGAGCGCCAGCTCGCGAAGGAGGGCGTGCGGCGACAGGACCTGGGCCGCGAGCGCTTCATCGAGCGGGTCTGGGCGTGGCGGCGGGAGTCCGGGGACGCGATCCTCGGGCAGCTTCGCCGGCTCGGCTGCTCGCTCGACTGGACGCGCACCCGCTTCACGATGGACCCGGACCTCTCGCGCGCCGTGCGCCACGCCTTCGTGAAGCTCTACGAGGACGGCCTGATCTACCGCGGCCGCTACGTCGTCAACTGGTGCCCGCGCTGCGGGACCGCCGTCTCCGACCTGGAGGTCGTGCATCGCGAGGTCGAGGGGTCGCTGTACCACGTGCGCTATGACGTGCCGGGAGTCCCGGAGGGAGCGGTCGTCGCGACCACCCGCCCCGAGACGATGCTCGGCGACACGGCGATCGCCGTTCATCCCGACGACCCGCGGACGGCCGCGCTGCGCGGGAAGAGGGCGATCCTCCCGATCATGAACCGCGAGATCCCGGTCGTCGAGGATCCGATCCTCGTGGATCGCGAGTTCGGGACGGGCGTCGTCAAGGTGACGCCGGCGCACGACGCGAACGACTTCGACTCCGCGCAGCGGCACGCGCTTCCGGCGATCGTCGTGATCGGACCGGACGGCAAGATGACCGCGGAGGCGGGAGAGTATGCCGGCCTGGACCGCTTCGAGGCGCGCAAGCGCGTGCTCGCGCGTCTCGAGGAGCAGGGGCGGCTCGTGAAGGTCGAGCCCCACCGGCTCTCGATCGGCCACTGCCAGCGCTGCGACACGGTGATCGAGCCGTACCTCTCCCAGCAGTGGTTCGTTCGGATCGGACCGCTCGCCGAGCCGGCCATCGCCGCCGTCGAACGCGGCGACGTCCGCTTCGCGCCGGAGTCGTGGGCGAAGACCTACTTCGAGTGGATGCGCAACATCCACGACTGGTGCATCTCGCGGCAGCTCTGGTGGGGCCACCGGATCCCCGCGTTCACCTGCGCGAACGGGCACGTCACCGTGTCGGAGGAGGATCCGGCCGCGTGCCCGACGTGCGCGGCCCCCGAGCCGCAGCAGGATCCGGACGTGCTGGACACGTGGTTCTCGTCGCAGCTCTGGCCGTTCTCCGTCTTCGGCTGGCCCGATCGGACGCCCGATCTCGCAGACTTCTACCCGACGGACGTGCTCGTCACCGGCTACGACATCCTCTTCTTCTGGGTGGCGCGCATGATCATGGCGGGGCTCCGCTTCACCGGGGCCGCGCCGTTCTCGACGGTGCATCTCCACGGACTGGTCCGCGTCGGCGGCGAGAAGATGTCGAAGACGAAAGGCAACGTCATCGACCCGCTCGAGGCGATCGAGGAGTTCGGCGCCGACGCCGTGCGGTTCACTCTCGCGTCGGCCGCATCCTCCGGGCCGACCGTCTCGGTCGAGCGCGGGCGCATGGCGAGCTCGAAGCACTTCGCGACGAAGATCTGGAACGCGGCGCGCCTGGTGCTCCCTCATCTCGAGGCCGGCGAGGAGCGCGAGCCGCGCGGCGCCGCGGGGCTTTCCCTGCCCGACCGCTGGATCCTCTCCCGCCTCGAGGCGGTCTCTTCGGACGCGAACCGCCATCTCGAGAGCTTCCGCTTCGACGAGGCGGCCGGCGCGATCTACGACTTCTTCTGGCACGAGCTCTGCGACGGCTACCTCGAGATGGCCAAGCCGGTCCTCTCCGGCGAAGGCGAAGGCGAGGCGGCCGCGCTCGCGCGGGGAGTCCTCCGGCGGTGCCTGCAGGACTCCCTGGCTCTCCTCCACCCGTTCATGCCGTTTCTCACCGAGGAGATCTGGGAGAAGCTGACCGGGCGCCCGGGCACGCTGATCGTCTCCCCCTATCCGCGCGGGGACGCCGCCGCTCGCGACGGCGCCGCCGAGGATGCGGTCGGCGCCATGCGCGCGATCGTCACCCGGGTCCGCAACCTTCGCACGGAGCGAGGCCTGCCGCCGACCACGCCTCTCGCGGTGGTCATCGAGCCCTCGTCGCCGCGCCGGGCGCTGGTGCCGGTTCTCCAGGAGCTCGCGCCGCACGTGACGCACCTCGCCAGACTGTCGTCGCTCCGCTTCGACTCCGCTCCCGAGGGGGCGTTCCGCGACGTCGTCGAGGGCGTCGGCATCGCGGTCGAGCTGCCGGAGCGTCCCGCGGGGTCGGACGCGAAGATCGACAGGGCGATCGCGGAGGTGTCGGAGGAAATCGCGGCGCTGTCCGCGAAGCTCCAGAATCCCGCCTATCTCGAGAAGGCGCCTCCTCCGGTCGTCGAGAAGGTGCGCCTGCGCCTCCGCGAGCTCGAGGAGAAGCGCGCCGCGCTCGCGACGCCGTGATCGCATACGGAGGCGGCTCTGTCGATCCGGACCGCTGGGCGGTCCTCGAGAACCTCGTCTTCCTGCGGAGCGTTCCGTCGTCGAACGCGCTCGGGCGGGACCTGATCGAGCTCTACTTCGAAGAGGACCAGGCGCTGCGCACGACCGTCCTCGTCGCGGAGTCCCAGCCGGAGGCCTACGGACGGTCCGGACGGGCCTGGGTCGCGCCCGAGGGGCGAGGGCTCTACCTGACCATCCTGCGCCCCGTGGCGGAGGGAGAGCCGCTCTCGCTGGTCCCGATCGCCGCCGCCCGCTGGACGCGCGAGGTCCTGCGCGAGGCGACCGGGGTCGCGGTCGAGCTGAAGTGGCCGAACGACCTCTACTGCGGCCGCCGCAAGCTCGCGGGGATCATCGCGGAGTCGCGGACGCAGGGAGACGCGACGTACGTCGCCCTGGGCATCGGCATCAACGTCGCGGGCAAGGCCGCCGACCTGGCCGTCGAGAACGCCGCGACCCTCGAGGACGAGGCGGGGCGCCCCGTCGATCGCGCCCCGATCCTCCAGGCTCTGCTCGACCGCTTCGACCGTGAACTGGCGGCTCCGAGGTGGTCCGAGGAAGTCCGCGAGTGGGAGCTGGCGTCGCTCCATCGCCCCGGCGACCGGCTGACCATCCGGCGCAACGGCGAGGAGGTGACCGGCCAGTATCTCGGCCTCGATCCCTCCGGGTTCCTGCGCCTGCGCACCGAGTCGGGCGAGGCGATCGTCTCGTCGGGGGAGGTCGCCGGGTGGTGACGGGCGGCGGCGCGGCGGGAACCGCCCTCCTCGCGGTCGACATCGGCAACACGAACACCGTTCTTGGGCTCTGGCGAGGCGATCGTCTCGCGCGCCACTGGCGGCTCACCACGCGCCGCGACGCGACCGCGGACGAGATCGCCCTCTCCGTGCGAGGCCTCTTCGCCGCCGGCCCCGAGCCTGAGCCGCTCGAGGCGATGCGGGTGATCGTCGCGAGCGTCGTGCCCTCGCTCCGCTTCCCGATGCGGCAGGCGCTCCGCCAGATCCTGGGGCGCGAGCCGCTGTTCGTCGAGCCGGGCGTCAAGACGGGAATGCCGATCCTCTACGACGTGCCCCAGGAGGTCGGCGCCGACCGCATCGTGAACGCGGTCGCCGCGCTCGAGCGGCTCGGCGGTCCCTGCGTGGTCGTCGACTTCGGCACCGCGACGACGTTCGACGTCGTCACGGCGAAGGGCGAGTACGCCGGGGGCGTCATCGTGCCGGGCATCCAGATCTCGTCCGAGGCGCTGTTCGAGAAGGCCGCGCGCCTCTGGCGCGTCGAGATCCGGCGGCCCGACCGCGTCATCGGCAAGACGACGACCGGCTCGATCCAGTCGGGGCTCTACTTCGGGTACCTCTCGCTCGTCGACGGGATGATCGACCGCATCGCCGCCGAGATCGGGACGAAGCCGCGCGTGATCGCCACCGGCGGTCTCGCGGAGCTCTTCGGCGGAGGCTCGGAGCGGATCGAGGAGACGGACCCGCTCCTCACGCTCCAGGGCCTTCGGATCATCGATGAGCGAAACCGAGGAGGATAGGTCCTACTACGCGGCGGCGGAGGCGGCGTTCATCCGGCGCCGCGGGACCCCGTTCCTGCTGTCGCCGCGGGACTTTTTGCTCCTCAAGGAATGGCGGGCGCTCGGCGTGCCGCTCGAGGCGATCGAGGCCGGCATCGACGAGGCGTTCTCGCGGCGTGAGGAGCGCTCCGCCGTCGGAAAGGTGAACTCGCTCTCGTACTGCCGCGACGCGGTTCTCGAGGCGTGGGAGAGGCGCGCGGACACGGCGCGCGGGCGCGGATCGGAGACGCGCCCCGACGACCCGGACGCCCGGCGGATCCTCGTCGAGCTGGCCGCACGGCTGGCGGAGACCGCCGCGTCGCGTCCGGACGTGGCGGATCCCCTCGAGGCCGCCGTGCGCGCGATCGCGCGGATGGGCGCGTCGGAGAAGACGGCCGGCGAGATCGAGGCGTCGCTCGCGCGCCTCGACAAGCGTCTCGCCCGCGACCTCGCGGAGGCGCTGCCGGCCGACGAGCGTGCGGGCGTCGACGCCGAGGTCGGGGCTCTCCTGGCCGGGGCCGGAGACCGGATGGACGAGGCCGCCCTCGAGAAGACGCGGCGCGCACTGACGCGCCGGCTCGTCCGCGAGCGCCTCGCGCTGCCCCGGCTGTCGCTCCTGTGAGGAACTCGCGCCGGCGCGGCGATCGTCCCCGCCAGGGAGACCGGGGGCGCCCCCGGCTGCCCCGGTCCTCCCGCCCCTCGCGCGCGAGCGGCGGACCGCCGGCCGGTGTCCGCACCGTCCGCGTCGAGCGCCTCGCGCCGACCGGCGAGGGCGTCGTCCGAGGCGACGACGGCGTCGGTTTCGTCGAGCGGGCCCTCCCGGGTGAGCTCGTCGAGACAAATGTGTATCAGGTGAGGAACTCATTCTGGCGCGGGACCGTCCGCTCGGTGCTCGAGCCGTCCGCGGCGCGCCTCTCGGGCCCGCACGGGGATTGCGCAGGGTGCGACTGGTCGCACTTCGAACCCGCCGCCGCGCTGGCGGCGAAACGGGACCTCTTCCTCGAGACCCTGCGGCGGATCGGGGGCATCGCGCCCGATTCCGTGCCGGACCTTTCCGTCGCCGAGTCGAAACCGGCCTACCGGCTGCGCAGCCGCCTGCACGTATCCGGCCGCGACGTCGGGACGGCGGTCGGCTACTTCGAGCCGCACTCGCATCGCGTCGCTCCGGCCGCCTCCTGCGAGGCGCTCTCCGAGCGGACCCGGGCGCTGCTGCCCGGGCTGCGCGATGCCGTGGCGGGCTCTCGCGTCGAGGTCTCGGAGATCGCGATCCTGGAGGCCCCGGATCCGTCGCGACGCCTGCTCCTCGCGCAGGGGGCGGGGGAGGCGATGACGCGCGACGACGCCGAGCGGCTCGCCGCCGCGCTCGAGCCCCTCTGCGACGGAGTCCGCGTCCGCGCCGCGCGCGGAACGCTCTCCGAGGCTGGCGCGAAGCGCCTCGGGATCGAGGCCGGAGGCCGCCGCCTCGAGGCCTCGGCGGGCGCATTCTTCCAGGCGAACCGCCATCTTCTCGACCGGCTCTGCGAAGCGGTCGCGGCCGAGGCGCGCGGCCTGCCGCCCGGCGACGCGCTCGACGCGTTCGGCGGCGTGGGGCTCTTCGCCGGCGCGCTCCTCTCCGCGGGCCACCGGGTGACGTCCGTCGAGGGCGGCGGCGAGGCGGCGGCCTGCGCCCGCTCCGCCCGGCGCGCGTGGCCCGACGGGTCGCGCTGGACGATCGCCGAGCAGACCGTGGCCGACTTCCTCGACCGCGACGAGCGGCGCTTCGCCTGCATCGTCGCCGATCCGCCGCGCGCCGGTCTCGGGCGCGGAGTCGCGGCCGACCTCGCGGATCGCTGCGAGGGCCGCTTCGTCTACGTGTCTTGCGATCCCGCCACGCTCGCGCGCGATCTGGCGGAGATCCTGACGCGCGGATTCCGGATGCGATCCGCCGCCCTCTTCGACCTGTTCGCCTTCACGCATCGCATCGAGGCCGTCGTCTCGCTCGACCGGGCGGCGTGATCCGCCCGGTCCTGGAGCGGGGCGCCGCCCCCGCCGTGCCCGCCGCCGCGCTGCTGGCGGGCGGGATCCTGGCGGGAGCATGCGCATCGTCGGACTCGGGCGCGGAGCTCGCCGTCGCGCTCGCCGGCTGCGGCGCCCTGGGGCTGGCGGTCTTCGGCGGCCGGCCGTCGAGGCGCCTGGCGTTCGCCGCACTCTGGCTCGGGGCCGGCTTCGCGTCCGGGGCCGTGCGGATCGCGGCCCCGGAGCGGCGCGTGCGGGAGACCCTGCGCGGCCTCGAGGACACCCCGCGCCGCGTCGACGTCGTCGAGGGGACTCTCACGGACTTCTGGACGGGGACGCCGCCGCGCGCGCGCACGATGCTGCGCGGCGAGCGGCTGCGGCGGGGCGACGTGTGGTCCGACTTCCCGGCCGAGATGGTCCTGTTCGTTTCCGGCGAGACGCCCGTCGAGTCGCTCGCCGGGAGGGGAGACCGGGTGCGCGTCACGGGGCGGCTCCAGCCGGAGGACGTCCCGGCTTCGGACCGCGAGGTGCCCCGGCCCTGGACGCGGCTGCGCATGTCGTGCAAGAGCGCGTTGATGGTCGAGCGTCTCGGCGGTACGTGGCGAAGCGCTGCCGCGTGGCCGAACCGCAGGCTGTTCGCGTCGCTGCCCGACCGCGCCGCCGTGGACGCGCGCTTCGAGCGGGACGTGCGCGGACCCCTGGCCGCGCTGCTGCTGGGCCGGACCTCCGAGCTCGACGCGGGCATGGTCGCGCGCTATCGCCGCGGCGGTCTGTACCACCTGCTCGTCGTCTCCGGGCTGCACGTCGTACTCGCGGCGGGCCTGGCCCTCGCGGCGCTCGCCGCTCTCCGCGTGGAGGGGAAGCGCCGCGACGCGGCTCTGCTGGCGGCGGTCTGGGCGTTCGTCCTCTGCGCGGGCGGCAATCCGCCGGCGGTCCGTTCCGGGCTCGTCGTCTCGATCTTCCTCGCGACCCGGCTCGTCGAACGGCCGATCGCGTCGCCGCAGGCGCTCGGGCTCTCGGCGATCCTGCTGTTCGGCGCCGCGCCGCGCGAGATCTTCTCCGTCGGGACCGTGCTCACGTTCGCCGCCGTCGGCGGCATGACGCTGTTCTCGCGGCCCCTTCGGGAGCGGCTGCCCGCGCGGCCCGCCTGGATCTGGTCCGGCATCGCGGCCGCTCTCGCCGCCGAGTGCGCGACCGCGCCGATCCTCTTCTGGAGGTTCAACGTGGTGGCCGCCGGCGCCTGGCTGACGGCGCCGCTGGCGGTCCCGCTGTGCGGCGCCATGATCGCGGGAGGCGGCGTCCTCGTGTCGCTCTACGCGTGCGGAGTTCCCGCCGGCCCCCTTCCGTCTCTGTTCGGCGCGGGCAGCCGCGCGCTCGAGCTCTGTGCCGACCGGGCCGCCGGCGCCGCGTTCCTGCGGCCGACGCCCCCGCTCGGGGCGGTCATCGCCGTCCTGGCGCTGCTCCTGGCGGCGGCGCTCGGCCCGCGGCGCGCGCGTCCGGCGGCGCTGTTTCTCGCGGGGATCCTCTTCGCGGCGCTCGCCCTTCGGCGCGGTCCCGCCGGTCCCGATCGCGGTCTGACGGTGGAAGCGCTCGACGTCGGCCAGGGAGACGCGATACTCCTGCGATGGGGGCGGAGGTCCCTGCTCGTGGACGGTGGAGGCACGTTCGACATCACGGCGGCGGATTTCGGCCGGACCCGGCTGGTCCCGAAGCTGCTCGACCGTGGGGTCACCCGTCTCGACGCCGTGCTCCTGACCCACCCGCATCCGGACCACGCGCTGGGACTCTTTGCCGCTCTCGAGGAGCTCCCGGTCGGAGAGCTCTGGACGTCGAGCGGCGAGGACGAGAACGGCTTCCTCGCGCGGCTCGGGGCGGCGGCGGCGAAAAGAGGGGTCGCCGTCCGGCGGCTCGAGTCCGGCGATCGTCTGTCGATGGACGCCGCCCGGCTGCGCGTGGTGAGCTCCGGCGGCCGGCGCCGGAAGACCGACGCGATCAACAACCAGTCGGTCGTGCTTCGCGTGGAGCGCGACGGCCGTTCCGCCCTCCTGACGGGAGACGCGGGCGCCCCGGTGGAGCGCGACCTGGCGTCGGCGGGCGCGCTCGAGCCCGCGGACCTGCTCAAGATCGGCCATCACGGCAGTCGCACGTCGACGAGCGCCGAGCTGCTGGACGCGCTGCGGCCCCGGGTCGCGCTCCTGTCCTGCGGGAGGCGGAATCGCTTCGGCCATCCCGCGCCCGAGACCGTCGCCCGGACCGAGTCGGCCGGCGTCCGTTTGCTCCGGACCGACACGAGGTCGGACTGCCGCGTGGAGCTTCTTCCCGATGCGACTCGCCTCTGGTGGCGGGGCATGGAAAAGCAGTGAAGCCGTGAGCATCGCGGAAGTCGCGCGGCCGGATCTCGTGCTCGTGCTCGGCCCGACCGGATCGGGAAAGACCGACGTGGCGCACGAGATCGCGAGGCGGGCCCCCGGAGAGGTCGTTTCCGCCGACGCCTTCGCGGTGTATCGCGGCATGGACGTCGGCACCGCGAAGCCCACCCGGGAGCAGCGGGAGGAGGTCGCGTACCACCTGCTCGACGTCGCCGAACCGGAGGAGAGGTTCTCGGCGGGAAGGTGGGCGGCCCTCGCGCGCCGCGCGATCGAGGAGATCTCCGGCCGGGGCCGCGTGCCGGTCGTGGCCGGCGGGAGCGGCTTCTACCTGGCGGCGCTCCTCGGCGGGATTCCCGCCGGCGAGGCGCGCGACGACCGGATCCGGGAGTCGCTGGCCGGGTGGGCGGCGCTCCGGGGCGCGGCCGCGGCGCACCGCCTCCTGGCCGTCAACGATCCGGCGTCGGCCGCCCGGATCGCCCCGCCGAACGTGAAGGCAACGCTTCGGGCCCTCGAGATCCTCCTCGTGACGGGCGGCGCCGCCTCCGCCCGGCGGCCGGAGGGAGACGCGTGGGCCTCTCGCTTCCGCGTGTCGAAGCTCGTGCTTGCAATCGATCGCGCGCAACTCCATGCTAGGATTGAAGATCGAGTCCACCGCATGTTCCGAGAGGGTTGGCGCGAGGAAGTGCGGCGGCTGCTCGATCGCGGACTTTCCCGGGATTCGAATGCTTTTCAGGCGACAGGATACGGTGACGTGGCCGACTGGTTGCTCGGCCTCGCGACGAGGGAGGAAGCGCAGGAACGGATCGTGTCCGCGACACGAGCGCTCGCGAAGCGGCAGCTGACCTGGCTCGCCCGTGAACGAGATGCACACCGTGAGACGCCGGAGCTGGCGGTCTCGTGGGCGCTGTCGCGGATCCGCCGTACCGGCGACGGGGTGACGCAATGAACAAGGCGCCAATCAACGTCCAGGATTCGTTCTTCTACAACCTCCGCAAGGACAACGTCCCGGTCACCGTGAGACTCACCTCCGGCGAGGACAGAATGGGCAGGCTCCGTCGGTTCGACAAGTTCGCGCTCGTTCTCGAAGTCGAGGGCCGCGAGGAGATGATCTACAAGCACGCGATCGCTTCGATTCGGCCGGAGGCGCCCGCGGGCTCATGATCCCGCCGGACCGCGCTCCGGCCCGCTGACGCCCGGTTGTCTCTCCCCGGTCTGCTCCCGATGCGCGGTCGAATCCGCCCGCTGGCTCTGGCCGCCGCGGCTCTCGCGGCCGTGCTCGCGCGCTGCGCGAGTGTTCCGCCGCCGGACCAACCGAGTGGCGCGTTTCCCCTCGACCCGCGGCTCGAGCTCGAGGGTCCCTTCGACGACGCCGTGTCGCGCGGCTGGCGCGCCCTCGCGGCCGGCGACCCGCGCACGGCGGCCCACGCGTTCGCCGAGCCGACGCAAGGCGCTTCGGCGCGAGCGGCCGCGATCGGCGGCGTCGAAGCGCTCGTGCTCGTCGGACGCGCGGAGGAGGCGGTCGAGCGGTGCGCGTCGATGCTCGATCCGGAGGTTCCGAATCCGACGACTCCGCTGCTGACCGCTTGCGGGGAGGCGTACGCGCGCACCGGGCAGCCGGCTCGCGCGTACGAGCTCTACGCGCGGGCGGCGGCGCATGCACCGAAGATGCCGCGCGTCGAGGCGCGCAGCGAGGAGCTGCGAGAGGCGGCGGTCGAGCGGATGCTCGACGAAGCCGCGAAAGACGCCGCCGCGGGCCGTCGCGACGCCGCGCGGGCGGCGACGGCCCGCGCTCTGGCGTGGGCGCCGCGCTCCGCGAGCCTGCTCGTTCGCGCGGGGGACGTCGCGTGCGCGCTCGGCGACCGCGAGGAGGCCCTCGCCGACTACCGCGAGGCTCT
>Ga0068863_100003450_pt1 | contig 15590 bp, 12 predicted proteins | sample KBSSwiS62_FD_66596 | JGI IMG/M metagenome (GOLD analysis project Ga0068863, IMG submission 66596) | Switchgrass rhizosphere microbial communities from Kellogg Biological Station, Michigan, USA - KBS Switchgrass S6-2 | ecosystem: Host-associated > Plants > Roots > Rhizosphere > Soil ...
GCAGTCATGGCCACCACCGGCCTGCTCATGCTGCTCTTCCTGATTGTCCACATGCTGGGCAATCTCAAGATCTTCTTCGGGCGTACCGAGTTCGACGACTACGCCCACTGGCTGCGCACGATCGGCCATCCGATCCTGCGCAGCCAGTGGGCGTAGTCGTCGAAGTCGGTACGCCCGAAGAAAATCTTGAGATTGCCCAGCATATGGACAATCAGGAAGAGCAGCATGAGCAGGCCGGTGGTGGCCATGACTGCCTTCTTGCCGATGTTCGACCGCCACAGGGCCGTCACGGCTGAGGGGCGCCCTACCCGGGTCGCCGCGGTCTCTACTGCCACGGCGGCGACCGTACGGGTAGCACCTGGCCAAGGTCCAAGACATGAAAATGCTCGTCTCAATAGGCCAGGGCTATGGTTTGCGTGTGCAGCTGCATCAGCTGGCCTACTTCGTCGCCGTGGCCGAGACAAAGCACTTCACCAGGGCCGCAGCACGCGTTCACGTAGCCCAACCGTCACTGTCCGCACAGATTCGAGCGCTGGAGACCGAGCTGGGCAGCCCGCTGTTCAACCGGGCTAGGGGGAATATCACACTCACCGCGGCGGGTGAGGCGCTGCTTCCCCTGGCTCGAAAGATCCTGGCGGACGCCGACCTGGCCCGCCGCGAGGTCCAGGAGCTGACCGATCTGCGCCGGGGAACCGTCCGGATCGGCGCCACCCCGAGCCTGTGCACCGGGATGCTGCCGGAGGTGCTGCGGCTGTTCCGGCAGCGCTATCCGGGGATCCGGCTGATCGTCGAAGAGGGCGGCTCGCGCGACCTGGTCGGCGAGCTCGCCGTCGGCGCGCTCGACCTGGCGCTGATCATCCTCCCGCTCCAGGGCAACGACCCGGCGCTGGCGACCGCGCCGCTGCTGCGGGAGGACCTCGTCGTCATCTCCTCCCCCGACGGGCCGCCACCGGTGCGCGGCGCCCGGATGGCCGTCGAGGACCTGCGTGATCGGCCGCTGGTGATGTTCCGCCGCGGCTACGACCTGCGTGACTTCACCGTGGGTGCCTGCCGGGCGTCCGGTTTCGAGCCGACCTTCGCGATCGAAGGCGGTGAGATGGACGCGGTGTGCGGGTTCGTGATGGCCGGGCTCGGCATCGCGGTGATCCCAAGCATGGTGGCGTTCCGGCAGCCGCTGCGAACCACTCCGTTCGCGGCTCCCGGTTTACACCGCACGATCGGCCTGGCGCACCGCCGCGACGTCGAGCCGCCGCGGGCGGCCCGGGAGCTGCGGGCGACGCTGGTCGACTTCGTGGTCAACGCGGCGGCCGCCGACATGCTCCCGCCCGGCGTTCGCCCGGCCCCCGGCGTGACAGACGTCGCCCGGCCAAAAACCCAGCCCTCCGCCACCGGTCCAACGGTGCCCACGTCACCACCCGCCGGCCCGACAGACCAGACGCCCTACCCGTTCGACCGATAGCGTCCTCGTCCGGCAGAGTCGCTGGAGACTTCCCGCGAAACGTGGCCGCGACGCCCACCCGCGCAGCACGCGACCCCTGTCGCACCGCCTGGCCCCGACCACCTTGGCGAGGGCGCCCAGCGCCCGGTTCTTGCCGACCATCCCAGCCACGCCATCGCCACAGAACAGCGCAACCCACGCTTGGCCTGCACCCCTGGCCCCGCCGGCCCCACGTCAAGCAGCACCCCGGATCGCGCACGGGAGGGCGCTCAGCGCCCGTACGAGGCGGAGCCGCCCAAGGGCGCTCCGCGCCCGGTTCGGGCGGATCGCCGCACCCCGGATCGCGCACGGGAGGGCGCTCAGCGCCCGTACGAGACGGAGCCGCCCAAGGGCGCTCCGCGCCCGGTTCGAGCGGATCGCCCTAAGCGCCCGGTTCCGGCCGACCGCCGCTACGGACGACCGGCATGAGGACGTAGCGGAAGCCGTCGTCGTCCTTGCCGGTGATGATCGCGGGCAGCCGAGCGGCCTCCTGCGGATCGTTGGCGGCGAAGCCGAGGCTCACCTCGTCACCGTCGATGGCGCCCAGCCCGTCGAGCAGATAGGCGGGGTTGTACCAGGCCACCAGGTCCGGGCCGTCATAGTCGATCGGCACCGAGTCGGTCGCCGCGGCGAGGCTCAGCGGACCGGAGTCGACGGGCGCGGAGCTCCCGGCCTCCGGGCCGCAGTCGGCGGTGAGCAGGCCGGCCGAGAACGTCAGCCGCACGACCGCCCCGGACCGGGGCGCGACCACCGCGACGCGGCGGATCGCCGCGACGAGGGGCGCGATCTGCGCGCCGACGGCCAGCGGGACGGCGTCGGGGAAAAGCCGCCGGTAGTGCGGGAACGTCCCGTCGACGAGCCGAACGACGACCCGGCGGGCGCCGGTCGACAGCCCGAACCGCGGGCCGCCCTCGTCGTCGGCGCCGAGGCCGAGCGCCAGGCGCGACGCGGCGGTCGGAATCCGGGCGAGCTCGGCGAGCAGGCGGGCTGGGACGTGGGCGACGGCCTCCGGGGCACGCACCGACGGCTGCCACGGGATGGTCCGCACCGCGAGGCGGTAACGGTCGGTCGCGACAAGGGTGAGGCCGCGGCCGGTGAACTCGACGCGCAGGGCGGTGAGCACGGGGAACGTCTCGTCCCGCGCGGCGGCCGGCACGACCTGGCTGACGGCCGCGGCGAACCCGAGCGTGTCGACCTCGCCGACTGGCGGCGGGAAGGTCGGCAGCGCCGGGTAGTCCTCCAGCGGCAGCGTCGGCACCCGGTAGTGCGCGCCCGCCGCGCGCACCAGCAGCCAGCCCTCGTCGACGGACAGCCGCACCGATTCGTCCGGCAGGCTGCGCACGATGTCAGCAACCAGCCGGCCGGGGACCAGCGCCCGGCCGGGCACGCTGGCGGTGGCCTCGACGGTCGCCGTCACCGCCACCTGGTAGTCGAACGCGGACAGCGTCAGCCGCTCGTCCGCGTCGAGGCGCATCCCGGCGACGGCCAGCGCGCCCGGCACGCTGCGCGGCGGTAGCTGCCGGGCCACCCAGCCCGCCGCCTCCGCGAACTCCGCTCGAGGGACGGTAATCCTCATGGGCCTACTCGCCCGCCCGGCTCGGGCCGGCCGCCGAAGGCGCCGGCCAATCGCTCGGGCCAGCGCCCGGCCGTCGGGCAACCGGTGACCGCCATGCTGACCGTCATGGTCGGATTCTCCCGCGTCACGAACTGAATTCCCGGTATATCGCCCGTGTCGGCGGCCGCCATCGCCGGCTACGTTGCGCCACCACCACTTCAGGACCACAGGAAACGGCGGAAGGCAGCCCCGCCGGACACAGCCTTGCGGGCCACAGCCCCACGGTGGGTCACGCGGAGTCGCGACGGCGAGAAGCGATGGGTCACTGGGCGTGGCGGGTCAGGGCCAGGACGGCGGGTCACCGCGCGTGGCGGGCCAGGGCCGGCGACGGGTCACCGCCTGTGGTGGGTCGCCTGTTCACAGCCCGGCGGCGGGTCACGGCCGGGCGGCGGCGGGTCATGGCCGGCGGTGGTAGGGCCAGCAAGCCGGGCGGAGCCGGCGGCACGCGCCGACGGTCCGCTGCGATCACCCGATCTGCTCGCCGCGGGACTGGTCCACCACTCTCACTCCTGGATCACAGTACCCACGCTCGACCAACACACTGCTACGCCAGCAAGCCCCCACCAGTGGCCAGTAAAACCCACACATCCCCAACAGATCGGCGCCGCGGCGCCGGAATCGTCGTCATTGTGGGTGACGTGAGGACGAGCCCGGCCCACCTGCCCCAGTCCCTGGCTCCCAAGCCTTCCACCGCCGAAGCGGCCGCCAGGCGGCTGACCGCGTGGCGTGTTCGCCGGCTGCGCCGACGACTCCGCGCCCAGGGCGCACTGGTGATCGCCACCTGTCTGCTCGCGCTGGCGGCCTTGGCGGGATGCGCCACTCCGAGCCAGGCGGACACCGGACGCGCTGGTTGCGATTCCCCCGGCATCACCGCGAACGAGATCCGGCTCGGGATGGTCTATCCGTACTCCGGGAACGCCGAGTCGCTGTTCGGGGCGTTCCGGGCCGGCGTCGACGCCCGGTTCGGCGTCGCCAACGCCGCCGGCGGCGTGCGCGGCCGGACACTCACCTACAACTGGCAGGACGACGAGTCCACCCCACAGATGAACCTGGTCGCCGCCACCAAGGTGGTCAACAGCGGCGTGTTCGCCATGCTGGAGTCGACGTCCGTCGCGACGGGTTCGGCCGCCTACCTGCACGAGGCGGGCATCCCCGTGGTGGGGTCCTCGCTGGAGGAGCCCTGGACGGTCTACGACAACATGTTCAGCTACTCGAACCTGCTCGCGGCCTCGGGATCGGTGTCCACCTACGGCGATTTCGTCGCCGCGCACGGCGGTCACCGGGCCGTGGTGGCGGTCTCCCAGTTCGTCCCGACCTCCATCGCGTTCGCCGCCGAGCTGACGGCGAGCCTGAAGGCGGCGGGCATCCCGGTCGTCGCCACCGTCGACGCGACCTCCCCGATCAACTACGCCAGCCTGGGCAGGCAGATCAAGGACAGCGGCGCGGACACCCTGGTCGGGGCCGTCGCCGGCCCGGCGTTCGGCCAGGCGGTCCTCGCCGGGCTCGCCGCCCATGCCGGCATCAAGGTCGCGCTCTCGCCGACGGGCTACGACCAGCGGATGCTCGACACCTTCAAGGCGGTGCTCGCCGGGACGTACTTCGTCGTCGACTTCCTGCCGTTCGAGGCGGACCTGCCGGCCCACCGCGAGTTCCTCGCGGCGATGGCGCGGTACGCCCCGGAGGTCGTGCCCGCCAACCAGCAGGCCGCGCTGGCCGGCTGGATCTCGGCCGACATCATGGTGCGCGGGCTACAGATCGCGGGCGACTGCCCGACGCGGGCCGGCCTGATCTCCACGCTGCGCGGCGTCCGCGGCTACACCGCCGACGGGCTGCTGACGCAGCCGATCGACTTCCGGGCCGACTTCGGCAAGCTCACCCGGTGCCTGAGCTTCGTCCAGGTCAGCGCCGACGGCACCCGCTTCACGCCGGTATCCCCGCTCCCCGAATGTGGCACGCTCATAGCGCGTTGAGCCAGCGTGGTGCGGACGCCGCCCGTCCGCACCACATGTTGACAGTGGGTGGCGGGCCCGACCGACTCCCACAACCTTGTGGCACCGACCGGCGCACCGTCCGAAGGCCTGCACCAGCGCTACGTGGGACATCCGGCGATCTCCCAACAGGCCGCCCGAAAGCTCCGACCACACCACAACAGGCACCCAAGTGCCACTCATCGGAGGCGGGGGAGCCAGACAAATCAGGCTCAAATCTCCGCCTTTACCGGCCGGAAATATCCGGGACACTGTCGCGGAACGGGTGGTGCGGAACCTGCCGCCTTGGGTCTCCCGCACCGACGCGTCACCACCGTCCGATGTCACGTCCGCCCGGCATCACGCCGGGGCCGGGGGCCGGCAGCTTCCCAACCATCACAGGGACAGGCGGGACATGCCGTTCAACTTCGGCGCGATCAATACCGGAGACACCGCGTGGCTGCTGGCCAGCTCCGCGCTCGTGCTCGTGATGACGCCCGGTCTGGCTTTCTTCTACGGCGGCATGGTCCGCGTCGAGAACGTCCTCGGCATGCTCATGCAGAACTTCTTCTGTATGGGAATCGTCAGCCTGCTCTGGGTGACCTTCACCTACAGCCTCGCGTTCGGCGGGCAGAACGAGTTGATCGGCGGCCTGCACTTCGCCGGCCTGCAGCACATGGGCGAGCAGGTCCCCGGCTACACCGGTCCGCTGGCCCAGACGATCCCGCCGATCGTGTTCTCCGCGTTCCAGCTGATGTTCGCCATCATCACGCCGGCACTGATCACCGGCGGGCCGGCGGACCGGTTCCGCTTCGGGCCGTTCGCGACGTTCATCATCCTGTGGTCGGCCCTCGTGTACGCCCCGGTCGCGCACTGGGTCTTCTCGCCGACCGGCTGGCTGTTCAAGCACGGAGCCGAGGACTTCGCCGGCGGGACGGTCGTGCACGCCAACGCGGGCGCGGCGGCCATCGCGATCGCGATCGTGGTCGGCAAGCGCCGCGGCTGGCCGGACGGCAACTTCCGGCCGCACAACGTGCCGTTCGTGCTGCTCGGCGCCGGCCTGCTGTGGTTCGGCTGGTTCGGGTTCAATGCGGGTTCGGCGCTGAAGGCCGGCGAGCTCTCCGGCTTCGCCTTCATGAACACCAACACCGCCACTGCCTGCGCGCTGCTTGGCTGGATCCTGTTGGAGAAGATCCGGGACAAGCGCGCCACCACGCTGGGCGCCGCGTCCGGCGCCGTGGCCGGGCTCGTGGCGATCACCCCCGCCGCCGGCTACGTGACGCCGGTCGGCTCGATCTTCGTCGGGTTCATCGCCGGCATCGTCTGCGCCTCCGTCACCGGGATCAAGGGAAAGATCGGCATCGACGACGCTCTCGACGTCGGCGCCGTGCACCTGGTCGGTGGCAGCCTGGGCGCCCTGCTGATCGGTTTCTGGGGATCGTCGGACACCGGCGGTGAGGATGGCTTCTTCTATGGCGGCGGGTTCGACCTGCTCGGCAAGCAGGCGGTAGCCGTGGCCTCGGTCGTCGTCTACTCCTTTGTCGTCACACTCGTCATCGGCACCGCCATCCGGATGTTCGTCCGCATGCGGATGTCCGTCGACGAGGAGAAGGAGGGCATGGACATCGCGCTGCACGGCGAGCGCGCCTACGACTTCTGACACCGCCCTTCTGGCCACCCGTCGTGGCTTCCGCATGTCGGCGCCCCGGTGCTGGCCGGCCCCTTCTGAACTCGCCGGCCGATGTGGCCTGCGCTCCCGCCCTCCCGGTCTCGCCGCCCGTGGCCGGACGGGGTAGCTTCGCCACATTCGGGCGGACAGGGGCGGTGACGGTGAGCGTCGGGCTGCAGGTGGTCGTCGGCGTGCTGATGCTCGTCGGGCTGGTCGGGATCGTGGCCCCGGTCATCCCCGGGCTGCTGCTCGTGCTCGGCGGCGGCCTGTGGTGGACGATCGCCGACGGCGGCGGGGCGCGCTGGGCCGTCTTCGCGGTGATGGTCCTGCTCGCGGCGACCGGCACCGTGGCCAAGTACGTGCTGCCGGCGAAGGCCACGGCGGGCCGGGGTGCGCCGTGGACGACGCTGCTGGCAGGCGCCGTCTGCGCCGTCGTGGGATTCTTCGTCATCCCGGTCGTCGGCCTCGTCATCGGCGGCCTGCTCGGCATCTACGCCGCGGAGGCGCTGCGGCTCAAGGACTGGCGCGCGGCGGCCGGCTCGACCTGGGCGGCGCTCGTCGGGATCGGCGTCGGCCTGGTCGTCGAGCTGACCGCCGGTGTGCTGGCGGTGCTCGCCTGGCTGATCGGCGCGCTCGTCTTCTGACCGGGCTGCGGTCTCGGCCGCGGTGGTCCCGCCGGTCGGCCGGCTCGGCATTGCGGAGTTGGCACTTGGCGAGCCCAGAAGCTGACAGGTCTGGCACTGGCGGTCGTCGGTCACGGCACTACCTGGTGTTGGGGGGCGGATGGAGCGCAGCACGGCCGCGTCGGCTGGCCGGCCCGCCGGCGGGACCCGCGGCGTCACCCGCCGCGCCGGGCTGCTGGCGCTCGCGTCGGCGGCGCTGGCCGGCGGCTGCGGGTCACCGAAGCCGGCGCCGCGGCCGGCGCCGAGGCTCCCACGGCTGCGCGTCCTGATCACCGGTGACTCGATCACCCACCAGTCGGCCGGCGACTACACCTGGCGCTACCGGCTCGTGACCCATCTGACCCGGACCGCCGCCGGCCGGGTCGACTTCGTCGGCGACCGCGACGACGTCTGGGACAATGTCGCGGACAAGGGCGGCTCGTATGCCTATGTTGACCCGGAGTTCGACCGGTGGCACCACGCCCGGTGGGGCGACTCGCTGCGCAACGAGACGCCGGTCATCGAAGGTGTCGTCAGGGCGAACCCCGCCGACCTCATGCTGGTCGCGCTCGGCGCGAACGACCTGACCTACTGGACGACACCCGCGGACACCGCGACGCTGATGAAGAAGTTCATCGACAACGTGCGGGCGGCGAACCCGAAGATGACCTTCGTCATCGGCCACGTGCTCGCCCGTGCCGACTTCCGCGACTTCAGCTTCAACCTCCCGCAGGCCGGCGTGTTCAACCAGATTCTCGACGCCCAGGCTCCCGGCTGGTCGACCCCGGCCTCGAAGGTCGTCGTCGCGCACACCGACCTCGGCTGGGATCCCCGTATCCATGCCTGGGACGGCTCACACCCCACCCCGGACGGCGAGATGTTCATCGCCCGTGGCTTCGCCGACGCGCTCGCGGGCCTCGGGATCGGCCAGCGCTTCGGCCCGCTGCCGGGGCACATCCCTTGGCCGGGCCTCGGCCGCCGACCAGCCGCCGTGCCCGCCCAGCAGGGCGGCGGCCGGGTCACCTTGACCTGGGAGCCCACCCCCGGCGCGACCCAGTATCTGGTCGAACGTCGGGTCGTCTCCTGGAACGAGCCGGACTTCGTGCGCCAGCCGGGCTCGGTCGCCGGGTACGCCTGGACTTCCGAGCCCCTGCTGACCGGGGTGACCGTCGCCTATCGCGTCGTCCCCTGGAAGGGCCGGATGGGCGGCTCCCCCGGCCCAGCCACCACCTTCACCGTCGGCGCCCTACCCTGACCCCCTGCCCGGGCGGGTTCGGTCGAGAGGCTCGGTGTGCTGGGCCAGCAGGGCCCACAGCGCCGGCCGGTCGGCCTCGGCGACGACCTCCCACGGCAGGATCTGCGTCTGCCGCACAAGGGACAGAAGCGGCAGGGCTCACTATAGGGATCGACCCGGTGCCGGCCCGGCGGGCCGTCAGGCAGGGGTGAAGGTGACGGGCAGGGCCACCAGTCCGCGGACCCAGATCGCCGGGCTCCAGACCAGGTCCGTGACCGGCCCCGCGAGGGTGACGTCCGGCAGCCGGTCGAGCAGCACGCCGACGGCGGACTCGGCGATCGCCTCGGCGAACTCCTGCGCCGGGAGCGGGCAGCGGTGATGGCCGTGACCGAACGCCAGATGGGCCTGGTTGCCGCCCGCGCCGGCGGCCTGGTCGGGACGGATCGCCGGGTCGGTGTTCGCGGCGGCGACCCCGATCAGCAGCATGTCGCCGGCCTGGATGTGCTCGCCGCCGAGCTGGCCCGCGCGCACCGCCCACCGGCCGGTGAGGGTGGCCGTCGGCGGGTCCTCCCAGAGGACCTCGGCCATCGCCTGGCCGACGCTGCGCCGCCCGCCAGCCAGGGTCGTCGCGAACCGGCTGTCGGACAGCAGGAGCCGCAGGGTGTTCCCGATCCAGTGGGCGGTCGGCTGCGGCCCGCCCAAGACGAGGACGACGAGGTCCTGCACGGCCTCCTCATCGGTCAGGCCGGCCCGGTGCGTGACCAGCCGGGAGATCACGTCGAAGCCGGGCTGCTTACGCCGCTCGCAGACGAGCCGTCTCAGCAGGGCCATGATCCGGCCGTACGCCGCGAGTGCGTCGCTCCCCTGCTCCAGCACCGTGACCAGGTCACGCATCATGGACGGGATGTCCCAGGCCGGGATGCCGAGGATCATGGCGATGACTCGCGTCGACATCCGGTGCGCGAACTGGTACATCAGCTCGGCGTGGCCGTCGTCCGCGAACGCGTCGACCAGCTCGTCCGCGATCTTCTCGCACTGGGAGCGCAGCTCGAAGAGGTCGACGGCGGCCAGCACGTCGTGGACCGCCTCGGAGCGCCGCTCGTGCTCGGCGCCCTCGACCCACGGCACCGAGTCGCCGTCGCCCACGGCCGGCAGCAGCGGCCAGTCGGGCGGCACCAGGTCCCAGGCGTTCCAGCGTTTGGAGTTCCGGTCGTAGAGGTCGCCGCGGCTGGCGACGAAGCGCGCCTCCCGGTAGCCGAGCACGAGCCAGGCCGGCAGGTCGCCGTCCAGCAGGACGGGCGCTACCGCGCCGTGCGCGGCCCGCAGTCGCCGGTAGAGGCCGGCCAGCTCGTCGCTGCTGGCCGCGGGGCCGTAGAGCCGCGCGGCGTTGACGTGTCTCGGGTACCGGGCCGCCAGGGCGGCGGCGTGGCCGCCGGGCGGCGGCGTGGCGGCGGCGGTCGGGTGGCTCATGGCTGCCGCACGAGCCCGGCCGCGGGGCCGTACGCGGCCTCCGCGAGGACATGGACATGCCGGACCAGCTCGATGAGCACCGCCTTGCTGGATTCCCGCACCCGGGCGTCACAGTCGACGAGCGGCACGTCGGGACTCAGCGACAGCGCGTCGCGCACCTCGTCGATCGTGTGGGTCGGCGGGCCGAAGTTGTTGCGGGCGACGATGAACGGCAGGTTCTGGTGCTCCAGCCGGTCGATCGCGTACCACGAGTCCTCGACGCGGCGCGTGTCGACGAGCACCACCGCGCCGAGGGTGCCGGCGAACAGCCGGTCCCACAGGAACCAGAACCGTTCCTGGCCGGGCGCGCCGAACAGGTAGAGCACGAGCTGGTCGTTGAGGCTGATCCGGCCGAAGTCGAACGCGACGGTGGTGGTGCGCTTGCCGCGGACGCCGCCGGCATCGTCGATGCCGACGCCGGCCTCCGTCATGACCTCCTCGGTCGACAGCGGACGGATCTCGCTCACCGAGCGCACCATCGTCGTCTTGCCGACGCCGAAGCCGCCGACGACCACGATCTTGAGGCCCTCGCGGACGGTGTCCCGCAGCGGCGCCACGGTCTGTGCGGCGCCGGCCGGGCCCGGGTGCCCGGCAACGGCGCTGTTAGAGCCGACGAAGTCCAACGAGCACCTCTTTCAGGAGGTCCGGATGGGCGTACGGGGGGTCGTCAGGGCGCACGGACGCGGATCTCGACGGGTGGCGAGCGGTGACCCGGCCGGCGTCGAGCAGGTCGCACAGCAGGATCCTGGTGACGCTGATCGGCAGCCCCAGATGCGAGGCGATCTCCACGACGGCCCGAGGGCTGCGACAGAACTGCAGAATCCGGAAGTGCTCCGACTGCATCGCCGGCGAGGGGTCGCACTCCGCTATGACCAGCGTGACCAGGTCGAAGACCTCGGCATCCGCCCGGCTGCGCCCGCCGGTGATCGTGTACAGCCGGTCGGGGTTCTCCCGGTCGATGGGCCCGCGGATCACGCCGGCATCGCCGTCGCCCGCGGGTGACGGGCCGGAGTGGTCAGGTACTCACCGATCTGCTCGACGAGCTCGTTCATGTTGTGGCCGACTACGCCGGCATCCGCGGCCTCGCCCGACAGGACGGCGAGATGCGCGCCCTCGCCGGCCTCGACGATGAACAGCATGCCGCCGTGGAACTCGGTCATCGACTGGCGGACCCCGCCGGTCCCGTCGCCGAACTCCGCCGACGCGCCGTGCGCGAGGCTCTGGATACCGGACGCGATGGCGGCCAACTGGTCGGCCCGGTCGACGGACAGCCCCGACGAGTGACACAGCTTGAGGCCGTCGCGGGACAGCACCAGGGCGTGGCGGGCGCCGGGCGTGCGCTCCAGCAGGCTCTCGAGCAGCCAGTCGAGGTCGCGGTCGTTGGTCTTCATCGGTGGGTTGCGGGGACCGCGGGCCGCCCGAGGGTCTCGGCCGGCTGCCCCCTGCCTCCAATCTGCGTCCGGGGATCTGGGTTCTCAGCGCGACAACTCGTCGCCGGCCGCGGCCGCGTCGCCGCGGCCCGCGGCGTCGGCCTGACCAGCGGCGCCGGCGGGGATCGTCGGGTCGGCCGCGGCCGGCGTGCCCTGCCTGGCTGTCTGGCCGCCTTTCTGGAACGCGCCGAACCGGGCGCCGGCGGACACCGCGGCCGATGGCGCGCCGTGCTCGCCCCGGCCGGCGGCGCCGGCCGACAGCGCGGCCATCGACTGGGCGGAGGCCGCGAGCGTCTCCCCGCGCGCCCGTTTCGGCAGCGGGTCGAGCGTCCCGTGGCGCCCCAAGGCGGCGGGCCGCGCCGGTGGGCCGCCGGCGGGCCGCTCGGCCGGGCCGTGGCCCTCGGAGGGGCGGGGCTGCTCGGCCGGCCCGGCGGCGCGCCCGCTCGGCCGGGTGGTGACCGGCTCGCCGGGGTCCGCCGGCCGCGGCGTGGTGATCAGTTCGCGTGGAATGATCACAACGACCCCGGTGCCGCCACGGGACGACGGCCGGAAGGACACCGTCAGCCCGTACTTGCGGGCCAGCACGCCCACGACCGCGAGGCCGAGGCGAGTACCGGACAACGTGGTCAGGTCGAGCGGTTCGTCCGCCGAGACGGCCCGCTCGGCGCGTCGCAGCGCAGCCAGTCCCATCACCAGGCCACCGTCCTCGATGGTGACGACGACGCCGGCCTGGACCTCCTCGACGTAGACGTGCACCTCCTCGGACGGCGGCGAGAAACTGGTCGCGTTGTCCATCAGCTCCGCCAGCGCGTGCATCACGCCCTCCGCGGCGTAGCCGGCGACCGCGACCGTGCTGGTGGAGTGCAGCCGGACCCGCTGGTAGGCGCTGATCCGCCCGAGCGCCCCACGCAGGATGCTCTCCATCACGATCGGCCGCGTCCAGCGCCGGCCGGACCGCGCACCGGCCAGCACGGCGATGGAGTCCGCGAGCCGACCGGCCTGGGCGGTGCTGTGGTCGAGGCGCAGCAGGTCGCCGAGGACCTCCTCGCCATGCCGGTCCTCCATGTCGCGCAGGTCGGCGAGCATGCTCGTCGCGAGCGCCTGGACCCGGCCTGCCGCGTTCGCGCACGCGGCCATCGCCGCCGCGCGCATCCGCTCCCCCCGGCCGACCTCCTCCGCCAGCAGACGCAGGATCCGCCCGGCGGGACCGGTGGGCACGACCGCCCCCGAGAGGGCCTCGTTCACCGATACGCCGTCGCGCAGCAGGGCGACGACGCCTGGCAATGTCTCGTCCGCGAGCAGCTCGAGATCCCGGGACCGCTGATCCAGCTGGGTCTGGAGGTCCGCGAGCCCCTCGGCGAGCCGCTCGTCGCCACCCGTGCGGCGGACCGCCAAGCCGACGATCGCGGCGGCGCCGAGGAACCCGATGAGCACGGCGACGGCCACCGTCGGCCGGTCGGCGGCCGGGGTGGCGAGGACGGCCCACAGCGCGCTCAGCGCGACCACCAGCAGAGCCGCTAACAGCGCCCCCCGGCCGTCGCCCGGCCCCGCGCCGTCACCGCGGGTTTCCGGAGCCCCTGGGCTGCCGTCCGGGCCGAACGTGGGCATGCGTACTCGTGGCATCGCGATCAGTTCCTCGTCCGCCTCGTCGTCACGGTCTTCTCCTGCGCACGGCAGATCCGAGCAGCGCGGCTTTCCCGGTCGGCCCGCCTTTCGGCGGTCCGCACGACCGGACCGCCGGAGAAGAAGGACTCGGCTGGCCTCCCACCGAACGGCGCGTGGCGGAAAGAGGTGGGCCCGCAACCGCGGTGGTCCAAGGACCGCGAGGCGGCCAGAACCGCGGGACCGGGACAGGTGCCCCTCGCGCGGCGCGCGGACGCGCCGTGGCACCTAGAAAGGTCAGCCACCTCGACCAGCTCCCCGTCCGCCACGCAACCGGCCGGCCGGGCACCCCGCTGATGGCGGGGCTTGTCCGAGCGGGCCCTGTCCTTCAGGTGACCCTCGTCCTGGAGCGGATCGTCTTCGCATGGCCCCACCCCCTGGCCGGCGGCACACCGCATGCTAAGGAGCGAGCGGGCCGCGGCCGCGCGCAGCCGCCGCCCCGGCGCGAGCCGCGCCGGGGCAGGAGTGCGTGAGATGCGCGTGCGTTGTCACAGCCGTAGAACGGCGCATCGCCCGACGCTCGCGCCGCTCCGATAGGACCGAGACGCGGCGGCAACCGGCCCACCGCTTCGCGGCGACCGGAAGGCGGCGTCCGAAAACAGCCTCCGCGGTGACACCAGAACGGTTCTCGTGGACATTTCGCCACAACAACACAGAATCGACGAGCCGAAGGAGCCGGCACATCAAGGACGTTCGACCTGGACAGGATGCCGGTATCGGCGCCTGACCAGCGGCGCCACGGCCGCGGCCCCGCGCGCGACGAACGCCCTCTGTCCCGCCGTCGAACCGGCGACGCCGCCGGCCGCAAGCTCCCCCGCAAGGTGGTCGCCTCCAGATGCGCACCGGGAGTGGTTCAGGCGTGCTTCCGTCGTGTCCGCGCTGGAGTTACCGGCGGACGAGCCGGCCGGCGGCGCTCGGCGCGACGCGCAGGGCCTGCGCGGGCGGTCGTTTCCCCGGTGGGAACAGCGCGAGCACCGATCCCCCGAAGCCACCGCCGACCAGCCGCGCTCCGGCGGCGCCCGCGGCCCGCAGGCTCGCCACCGTCGCCTCGACCGCGGGCACCGACACCTCGTAGAGGTCGCGCAGGCTCGCGTGTGACTCGTCGAGCAACCGGCCCAGCTCGTCACAGTCGCCGGCCCGCAGCGCGTCGACCGCGCGGCGCACCCGGTCGTTCTCGTCGCGCACGTGCCGCACGCGGCGGCTCAGCGGCTCCGGCAACCGGTCGGGTGCGTCGTCATCCGCGTCCCGCAGCGAACCGATGCCGAGCAGTTCGCACGCCCGGGCGCACTCGTCACGCCGGGTGTTGTAGCCGGAGGCGGCGATCGTGTGCCGGACACCGGAGTCGACGGTCACCAGCCGCCAGCGGCCCAGGTCCAGCCGCACCGGCTCGATCCCCGGAACGGGCCGACCGGCTGCCTCGGCCAGCCAGCGGCCGGGCGGCCGGGGCACCGCCCGGCGGTCGCGCGGCTCCCTGCCAGCCGCGTCCTGCGACCCGGCCATGGCCTCGGGTCCGGCCGGGAGCTCGGGCCCAGGCCGAGCGCCGGGTCCGGCTGGAGGTTTGGGCGGCGCTTCCTCGGCGGCGGCGGTCAGCGCGCGAACGTCGAGGCGCAGGGCGTGCCCGTGCCTGCCGAACAGCGACGCGGTCTGGTCGAGCACACCGGTGCGGGCGCCCACCCAGACGTTCTCGACCCTGGACAGCAGCCGGGCCAGCTCGGCACGGTCCGGCTCGTCGTGCCCGCTGTGCGCGAGCAGAGCAAGCGCGAGCGCTACCTCCAGGGCCGCCGACGAGGACATCCCCGCGCCCCGGGGCAGCGTTCCGGTGATCGAGAGCCGCGCCGGGCGGATCGGGTAGCCCGCGGCCGTCAGCTCGGCGACGACCCCACGAGCGAACGACCGCCAGCCCTCGACGGGTACCGGCGCGTCCGTCGTGAAGACGTCGTGGGAGCCGATGTCGACCGCGTGCACCCGGGTCAGGCCGTCAGTCGCGGCCCGCGCCCGCACCGTCACGCCGAGATCGATCGCGAAGGGCAGGCACAGCCCGTCGTTGTAGTCGGTGTGCTCCCCGATGAGGTTGACGCGGCCGGGGCCGAACGCGGCGGCCGTCACCGGGCCACCCCGGCCTGCCCTGCCGGCGCGGGCCGGCCCGCCGACCGCCCGCCGACGCATCCGGGCGCGGCGCGCGCCGGCAGGCGGCGGCGCGGACTCGCCGGGCGACGCCGTCGCGTCCCGGGCTCGCCCGTCCGCCGGTTCACCTGCGGCCGGTTCACCTCCCGCCGTGACACCACCCGCCGGGGCGTTTCCCACGGCCGCGGCGAGGTGCCTCCCCGTCGAACCGTCGGTCATGTGGTGGGCAACGTCCGGCGTG
>Ga0068863_100003452_pt1 | contig 15586 bp, 15 predicted proteins | sample KBSSwiS62_FD_66596 | JGI IMG/M metagenome (GOLD analysis project Ga0068863, IMG submission 66596) | Switchgrass rhizosphere microbial communities from Kellogg Biological Station, Michigan, USA - KBS Switchgrass S6-2 | ecosystem: Host-associated > Plants > Roots > Rhizosphere > Soil ...
CGCGCGGATGGTTACATCGACTGCCCGCCCTCCATGCGGCAGGTCAAGCTTTTTGTCGAGCACCCGGTAGGCATAGTTTCGCTGATCCTTCGAAGCCGGGAGCACAGTGAAGCCCATCGCCTGCCAGAAGGGGATTGAGGATGCTGGCTTGCATTGTATGTACAACAGACCTTCATCCTTCCTCCGAGCTTGAGCGACCCTGTGCCCCACCAACTGTCGGCCAATCCCTTTGCCTCGCATGTCATGCCGAACTTCCAGGATGCCGGGTGCAAGGAGACCGCCCCATTGATACGCGACAGCGAGGCCGGTACCTGGACCATCCCCGTACACCAGCGGCCGGTGCTCATGGTGAGCGCGCAGCGTAAGTTCGAAATTGCAGAGGAAGTTCTCCACGACTCCCGCGGCGTCTGCTTTTTTGAGCCAGTCGCGAATCGCGTCGATGTCAGCCTTAGTCGAAACGCGAATCGGCGTCTTTCGACGCTTTCGGCCGGAAGTAGGGGAGGTCTTCATTTTTCAGCCTGTGGTCACCGCCCGGCACCAACAAGACGGAGTTTCTGTTTGCTGTAATTCTCGTACACATGTTCATCCTCTGGCGACTAGCTGTCAAACGTTGATGTCGGTCATCTCTATAGATACCGCTCATTCATCCTACAAGTTGCCCAGCATGATCGGCCACACACGGATCCGCCTGATCGAAGTGAGCGGCGCCCGATCTGCTCGCGCCTCATCCCCTGGATCAGTGCTTTGCTTCCGGAAGATCGAGAGTCAATTTCCCAGCCAACGGACGGCAAACCGATGAGTGCCAATGGATTGTTGCGAGCGTCTGTTTGGGGATATGCGGAGTTTGGCTATGTCGTGGAAAACGTACGCGCGCTCGCGCTACGCCCCAGGCTCCTGATGGGCATCCAGCACCGGCGGCGGCGGACGTGCACCGTCATACCGTCTTCGATCCGGCGCAAGCTCTCAAGTGCCGCGATGAGCTCAGCCTGGTCGGAGTCCCTGACACTGACCGAGCTTAAAAATCGCGGGTGGCTACGTTTACGCGCTCCAGGGTTAGATGAGATAGGCTCCCCAGCCGCCGGCGGCTGGTGGACGGAATGAGGCATCGCACCAGAGTTGGACCGCCTTTGGCCTGTACGGCGACTGAAGTTCGTAAGCCGTATAGCTACAGTCGTAATACCTGCCTGAGCGAGTCGCGCGGTTCTGGCCCGGTGCTGCGGGGGCCCGCTCTCTGGTCAATCGAGGTTCCCTAGTGGCTGCTCGGCAGCACGTCGCTGCCTCACTGGAGACTATCCCCCGTCCCGGTAGGGGATAATTGCCATTTGCTCGTCTAGGTCGACGTGGGGAGGCACGCCAAACGGAGTGGGTCTTTTTAAATGCGACACAAGAAGCTGCTGTTCTGGCTGTCAGGGCTTGCGGTCATCGGCGGGCTAGCGATCACCTACTTGGGTCTGCGCGCCGAGTCTCAGGCATCGGGACGCACCATCATCGAACCGTATAAATCGCCCATCTTTCAGTCCTTCGAGCAACAGACGGAGTTCGCGATTCAGAGGGGCAATGTCTGGGAGCGCACCTACGACCTCGCTAGCCAAGTGGGCTACAGCGCCGAGGTGCTGGATCATCTACAGGAAGCGGACACCGACCAAACTTGCCAGGTTCATGGGCGTATGCGCGTGCTGGATGCGATGGCGAAGTTGTTTGAGTGTACCGACTGGAAGTTCACGGTTGATGAGCGACATCGGCTGGTTACGATTTACAAGCTTGAAGAATCGCAACGGAGGCTCGATGCGGTGGAGGAAGGAGTTGGGAGTTGACCAACCTAAAACTGCAATAGTGGAGAAAAACAGAACATTTTAGGCCCAAGCATTCACACTGAGCACAGGGATATTGGACTTCGAGGTCAAGTGAGAGCACGGATATGCTGATCTTGTGGCCCCTCCTGTTGCGAATTCAATATCGGCGTTGGAGGGCTCGGAGCGCTGCCCGAGCCTGGACCGCTGAACTCGACGCGATCAAAGCGGACTTAGGAGCCTCGGGGGAGCTTTGGGAGATGATCGGGCAGTGGACGGCCGCTGATCCGTTGAATGGCCAAGAGTTCCTGGTGCTTTTCAGGAAGCATCATCGGAGAGGTCACGCTGCGCCGATATCGCGTTTTGTGTTAGCGGCGGATGAATTTGCACAGTCGCGGGAGCACCGTACTGCGGGAAGCTCGCAACATAAGTCCATTGGCAGGGCCGTCCGAGAATACGCGAGCTTGGACTCGGCAAAGGCAGTCTTGATATTAGCTATAATGCCAAACCTTCGTGCCCCACTTCAAAAGGGCTAGTCAACTCTGTGCCCCCCAACCGCTTCAAACAACGCTCAGCGCAGGGAGCCAGGTCGGCGAAGCGGCAGCTCCCAGGATCAAACCGATTAGGTAGTCCTGCGGAGCCAGTTCTGAATTCAAGGGAGTGGACCCAAATCGGGCACATCGCGGTCCATACGCGATATGCCCTCACCGCGCGTCAAGTCGCAGATCGAATCAAGAGACCTGGGCTACGTGAAGGCCGTACCCGAGAAGGGATTCGATGGATGGAGCTTCGATATTTTCTCTCGCGGCTCGAAGCGCAGTAGCGGTCAATGAATATGCGTAAGAGTTCGTGGCCGCCGGGCTGTCGCAAGGCGACTCAGGCATAGCTTTTCTGACTCGAATTGCCGCCGCTCACCAGGGCGCGTCCCTCGGCGTGCAAGTGCGTCCGCCATGACTGTGCAAATTCATCCGCCGCTGACACGTTTTGTTCCCGATCTGCAGCGTTGCGTGCCCGACGAGCAATCGGCTGTGAAGTTGGGTTCGCCAAACGAATAGCCGATCTTCGACCGACAACGTCGGAATCTATCTGCCATTCCAATAGGTACTCCGAATGTCCATCAGCGGTACGGTGTGGGGGTGGATCTCGCCCCGGATTCTGAACACCGCGGCGAACTTTGTGCATGAGAAGTCTGTTTGTTTGTGTTGTGCGCTAGCAATCTATCAGCCAAATTCGTCTAGCGATTGCCATTGCTCCATGGATATCGTCGCATCAGGTGTTCTGCAGGCAAACGGATCACCTTGAGTTCGTGCGGTACATTCGTCGGCTCGCGAAGTGCTGGGAAGACGTCAGCATCGTCGCTTCGAGCTATGTTCACTATGCGCAAGCCCGCAAGTCGCCTGATGCCAAGAATGCGCCCGACCTGCTCAGTCTGGGCGAACGCCTCGGGTGCTTAGAGCCGCGATCGTCCCATTCGCGCGATGGATCGCCGCTGACCAGCGACAATTAGAACTGCCGGTGTAATTGTCGCCGAGTGCACTGACCTCCGGGTCGGCGGCGACGGACACGCCGCCCCCGGGGGATGCCCAGCAATAGTTACTCTGCGGCAGGTGGGGGACCCGTGACCGGCGCCACGTCAGAATAAGGCATGCTTGTGACGGAGTGCGCTACCGGGGGCGGATCGCCGCTCATGCTAGCTGCCCTGTCGAATATCGGTGGATGTGTCTATGCTGCGATTTGTTGTGCCGTGCGCCCCGCTCGGGGTGGAGGCTTTGCAGGCGCGCATCATAGAGCAGCATCTTCCCCGTAGCACCGTCATCGCGGTGTCGGTGGTCACCTGCGATGTCGCAGAAACAGCCGACACCCACTTGCCCTGACGTGTCGGGTACCCCATGGGCCCGGGGCTATCGTTGGGGGGAGTTTAGGGCATGAGCCCGAACTCAGTCTTTGACCCTGTACCGCCCGATCACGCGCCCGTCCGGGCGACGAACTTCAACGAACTCGTCATTGGCAATGCGCGTCGACTCGCCGAACCGTTGGCTCAGTGAATCCTCGACGGTGTCCCGGGAGTAGCCGCCCCGGTCGTAGTCACGCTCCTCCTGCTCGGTCAAAACGTATACGTGCTCCGGCAGTATGCGGGTTTTCATGCAGCCCTTCCGTAGTGTGGCCAATCTTCACGACCGCTCCGCCAGGTCGTAGCCGGCGTCGGCTGCGATTCATGCCGCGCGACTGGTGTGAGAACATGCCCCAGCAGTCCTCGCAAAGCCATCCGCGCTCGCAGGCAAGTCTACCCTGCAGCACGTGTGCATTGCAGCGGCAGCGCGACAGCCCAATCCTCCCCCTCCGGCGGGGAGTTCGGGTCTCGCGCCGGTCGTCGTGTCCTTTCTCCCACGGAAGCGGTAGATTCTTCGATTCAGCCTAGTCCCGCATCCTCGTTCATTCGCCAATCACCGGACTTTCGTGGCAGCTGTGAGCCTACACCCGGCCAGAGTCGCGTCAGCGCGTGTCTATTCGACGTCGAGGCTAAACCCTCAGCCGCGGCTCTGAGATCCCAGAACCACGGAAAATCTCGTCCCCACCCGTCTATCCTCGGGATGCAGGGGCCTCAACATGCTGGAAGACATTGCGCTTTGGACACTCTCCGCGATTCTGCTCGTGAGTTTCATCGTCAAAGTGTTGAAAACAACTCCTGTGGAGGCGGCCCCGCGCCTCGGTCGCAATATCAAAGCGCATCCGGTGAAAGCAATTGTCGGGTGGGGTTTGGGTGTGGTGACGGCGCTGTTTATCATTTCCGCGCTTGGTCACCTTTTCGACCCATAAAAGTCATGGAACAACTGCTCGGCACTTCTTGCGAACGAAGACCCTGTTGCTATGCAGCCTACACCGCGGGCACGACGTTCCTCGCCGCAGGCTCCTGCTCCCGCTGACCCAGCCCCGGGACTGCCGACGGGCATGGACGCGATCCGGTATCGCCGTCCGGCGTGTATGTATGTATCTGGGGCTGCTTCAGCGTTCACGAGCCCGCGCAACTCCGCAATCCACTTCCCCAGTCGGCGAGTCCGAGATCTTTACCTTTTGTTGGATGATCGGCCGAGGTCGCTTGCACACATAACAGGAACTCTGGTCGGCGGGGATTACGGCACTACAGCTGCACATCCAACTCGTCGGAAGCAAGGGTCTTCTCATGGTCTCTGACATTCAGTTGGTCCTTTTGCATTACATCTGCCCAACCTGGCGACTCGTTCGTCAAGTCCACACTTTCTTGGATCGTTCTATAACTCGCACGTCATCGGGCCGACATCTAACTTACGTAGGTACTCCGCGGTCCCGTTCCGAACAAGTCGAGACGAGACAACATGAGTCTCATTCGGAAGGTCCTTCGGCTGATGAGCACCCCTGTCGGGGGCGAATCACACGCTCACTCCCTATGCTAGACACTGGTGGCGTCGAGACACCGCAGCGCCTCCCGGAAAGATCGCGGACGCTCCACACCGTATCCCTGGACGTAGTCCACTCCCAATTCTCGTAACCGCTCAATGATGGCTGCGTTCTCAGCATATTCCGCAACCGTGGAAATGCGCAGATCTCTTCCGAGACTTACAATAGCCCGCACAGTCGCTTCCGATTGGGGATTGATCAGGATGTCACGCACAAAGCTTCCATCAATCTTGACCAGGTGAACGGGCAGACTCGTCAAGGTCTTTAGAGAGTTGTTCCCGATCCCGAAGTCATCCAATGCGAAACGGTATCCGAGAGCACACATCTTCGCGATGCAGCCACTCGCCTTATCGATGCTCACGGCCGCGGATTCAATGATCTCGAAAGTAATCAATTCTGGCGGCAATTCAGAGGAGCAAATCAGTCTGTGAACGCGATCGACAAATCCTGTGTCCGTGAGGGAAGGCCCGGCCACGTTGATCGAGAGCCAAGCCCGACGAGCGATCAGTTCGGCCCTATATCGAGTCGCTTCCGATATCGCGTGCTCGAGCACCCACCAGTCGAGCTGAGCACACATCTGGTTTCGCGCTGCCGCAGCTAACAGATCGGCGGGGGCGACGTTGTCCTGTTGCGAGTCTGCGGATCTCAACAGGATCTCGTACCCGAATGGACCGCCCTGGCCGTTGACTGACACAATTTTCTGGGCGAACAAAATCAGCTGGCCTTCCTGTCGCAATGCTTCACGCAGCCGACGCAAATTCAGTCCATCTGCAAATCGACCGATCATGGAGGTATCCGTGCGCTGAAAAACCTCTGCTCGCCCACGGCCGCGCTCCTGCGCCGTTCTGCAGGCCAGTTGCGCGCACGCGAGCCCTTCTTGGAAGTCACCCGCATCGTGGAAGGCAGCGATACCGCAACTGACTGAAACAGGCTCGCTATCGGTCCCCTGGGCCACGGCCAAAGCTGCGGCGGCCCGCTGCAACCCTTCAGCGATGCTGATTGCACCGTCGCGATGGGTATGAGGCAGAACTAGGGCGAATTCCCCTCCCGACAAGTGAGCGCTCAATCCCCCTGCCGGGAGGAGCGGTCCCTGCAGCAGTTTCGCAATGCCGGCGATAAGCCGATCTCCCGCCTCAAATCCACGGGTTTCATTCACAATGTGCAGCCGATCGATGTTGAGACACAGAATGCTGCCCTCTTCGCGCCCCGATTTGGCGGCAGACTTGCGCACGCTGACTTGACGCTCGAGTGTCATCCGTGTGGGCAGGCCCGTGGTAGCCACAAACTCCCGACCAACGAGACCTGTTATACGCCGACTCACGTGCTGAGCGAGCAACGCGGTCGATCGACTAAAGGGCTGCGCCTCTCGCGCCCGAAAGACGATTAGTAGGCCCACGGTTGTCTGACTTCCTCCGATCACTGGCACCGCCAGAATATGAGACGACCTGCAGGCCCTGTCGAATTGATTAATCACCACCGGCTCACCCGCCCGCCGCACGGCATGCAGCAGCGGAACACACAATCGTTCTAATGCCTGTGCTGAGTCCGCGGCCTCCATCGATTTTGTTCTGTAAGTGGCGCGCACGGAGCACTCAGGGATCACGACCGCGCCCAAATTGCACCCGAAATGCGTGACCACCTCTTCAATCAGACACTGCAGTGAATGACCGTCCGATAGAGTGTCTTGCGGCCCACACGGTCCAATCTTCAAAAGCCACGCGAGTTCCATCGCGTGCTGATCCAGCGTCGCATCTTCCAACGCAGAAAGCGTGTGCTCGAGGCATGATTCTGCGGCGGTGGTCCTCGTGAACACATCGATGCGGACTGGCACCTCCTCCTCCAGCAAGGACTCAGGATCGGGATCGGGATCGGCAGTGATCGGCATAGAGCACCGGCCATTGACGACGAGCGTCTGGGAATAAGTTAGAACGCAGCTTACACGGTGTATTGCGGCAAAACTGCGGACTGTGTTTGAAAGCCAGGCACGACTGCTCAATTGTGCGTTGCACGCACCGTGTAGCGACAACTCGGACATCATCCAGTTCGGAGTCCGCAAGAACCAACACCTACGCTCATGCCTTGCGTTTGCTCTCTTCACGCAGCGCGCGTCCACCGTACGAACGCGCCAGCGAGCCGCCCATCGAATCGGGGCCACACAAGAGTCATCGCCTGGAAGAGCTATTGACCAATCGGCCCGAAACTCGGAAATCGGTGAGGTGTTGCTCTACGCGTGCGCATGCCGCAATCCGACGAGGTTACGTGATCACAATTGGTCCGTGCGCCACTGCTTTCTGCGCGCCGGGTTGCCGGCGGCGTTAGCCTACTTGTCCCAGTCCAATCAATCGCGACTCTTCACGACCGTCACGCTGTGGGAGTAGACGCCGATATCGCACTGCACGCCCCTCCCGGAACTCAATAAGGCCCCTGCCTACTGGTTTCGTGACAGCGGCGTTTTCTATATTTCTCAGGACTCCACATCTTCAGTCAGTCCAGCTTCAACAAGCTCTAGCGGCGTGGGGCGGCTCTGGGTGTTTCGCACCCCGTAAGATGCGGCAGTGCATGAGTTGTTATTGTGCCAACGCGACGCTCACAACTGTCAATGTTTGATGCCCGACACACCGAGTCCAAGGCGCTCATGTGACACTGTTGCCACATGCCGCCCAGCTTCACTCACCGCTGCCCGCCCTCTATGATCTCGCGCTCGCATCAGTATGGACGTATTTGTGAGGTCGTTTGTGTCGCCGACGACGCGATTAAGCATAGGTTTGCGAATTCGGGTCGCACTTGCGGCACTGCTTGTGCAAGCAGTGGCTCATGCAGAGGATCTGGTGGTCATCGTCAATCCGTCCGTCGGGGTGCAGCAGCTGACCCGCCGGCAGACCATCGACATCTTTCTCGGACGCTATCGCACATTCCCCTCCGGAGTCAGTGCGATGCCCATCGACTTGGATATCGCCTCCACAGAGCGTACACAGTTCTACTGGCTGCTCGCGCACAAGGACGCCGCCGGCATGAGTACTTGGTGGTTGCGCGCAGGTTATTCCGGGCAGATATCGCCGCCGTTCCCCGTACACGATGCGCGCGCGGCGGTGGAGATTGTCGCCAACAATCGGTTCGCCATCGCGTATGTGGACCGCGCGGCGGTGGATGACCGTGTGCGGATAGCCCTTGAGATCACTCAATAGTTGGCCCCATTGGCTTCATGCACGACTGCAGGGTAGCATCGTCGCCCGCACGATGCTGGCGATCCTTGTGCTGTCCATGATTTTGGGACTGACATTCGCATCCATCGTGTCAGCCAGTGTTGATCGAAGCGAGCAAAAACGGGCACAGATCCGCTTGCAGCAGCTGTTGCTCACGGTCGAAAGCACCGCTCAGATTGCCTGCTACATCAAAGACCGTAGGCTTGCGGGTGACATTGCTCAAGGTCTGATCCGGAATCCCGGCGTGTCGGGAGTGAGGATTACCTCTGACAACGTGACGCTCGCCCAACTCGGGGAGTCCTCTCCCACGGAGCAAGGGGCAATCAGCGGTTCCGTGATTACCAGACCCATGTACGCTCCCGATGATAGCCACGAGGTTGTTGGGCAGGTCGCAATATTCGTGGATCGCGCCGCAATCCATGCAGAAGCGTCCAGCTACAGCCGCGCTGCGATCCTCGCCATGGGCTTTCAAGCTGCGTTGGTTGCAGCAGGGGTGGCACTGGCCGTCTACTACTTTTCGACGCGGCCGATCAAGGCGGTGTCAAATGAACTGCACCGCATCCGCTTCGATTCTGGCGCGCGCCTGCACGTACCCTCCAGCAACCGTTTTGATGAGATTGGCAGCTTGGTGAGCGATGTCAATGATGTATTGACGACCGAGCGCGACTTACGCATTGCACGCGAAGCTGCCGAGCGCAAGATGCGATTGATCTTCGAGAAAGCTGAAACGGGCATCTTCGTGCTGCAGGATCGCGGGATAGTGGAGTCTTGGAACCCCGCCTTCGTGCGGCTTCTTCGACTGACACCGGAGCAGCTGCCACAGGCAGGAGTGACGCGTTTGCAGCAACTGCTGGGGCCGCACACTCGCCGCCTGGGCGAGCTGATCGACGAATGCCTGACTAGCGGTCAGTCGAAGGATCTCGATATCGAGTTTCCGATGGACGGGCAGACGCAAGCCGGATGGATCGAGATCTCCCTGACTCCCATCGAAGGCACCGAGCTGCAGGGCGTCGTGAACGACATCACGGAGCGAAAGCACCAAGAGTTGGCTGCCCGTGAACTGGCGACTCGCGACCCGCTCACGGGGCTTCTAAACCACCGCGGCCTGGACGCGGGCCTGGCAGCCGCGTTCGCGCCAGGGTCGGTACCCGAGCTAGCCCTTCTGCACATCGACTTGGACTACTTCAAGGAGGTGAACGATTCATACGGACATAATGCGGGCGATCAGGTGTTGCGCCAGGTAGCCAGAATCCTGCAGCGCAACGCGCGTCGCGGCGATCTGATCGCCCGCCCCGGCGGCGATGAGTTCGTGGTTACGTTGGTTGGTATCGCCGATCAATCCAAGGCCCAAGAGATCGCCACTATGATTGTCGGTGAGATCCGGCAGCCCATCGACATTGGCGGTCAAAACGTTCACGTCGGTGCCAGCCTCGGAATCGCTTTTACTTCGGGGCTAGATGATTCGCCGGATGCCCTCATGCGCCGAGCAGACGGCGCCATGTATGCGGCAAAGAAGGCCGGTCGTGGACAGGTCCGTCTTGCGTCCATGCCCCCGCCACCTCACTCGAGCGCTGTTGCATGAGTTCCAGCGTCCTCACATTTCAAGCCGGCGTGCCTTTTTTTCCGGCGCCCTACCTTCGGAGGTAGTTACCGATGATCGCGCATCTACGTTCGTCGTCATCCATGGAGTCCTGCCTCGTTGCGCGACTGTGGCGGTCCGTTGTCCTGAGCGCTCTGGCTCTGGGTACGCTCGCGCCATTTCCACTGGAGGCAGCGGCGAGTGACGGCGGACTCCCACTCACAGGAACTCACATCCGCGGAACATCGGATTCGGCCTATTCCATCTCGATCTTCAATAGAGACGAGATTGAATCCTCTGGTGCCAGCACCTTGCCGCAGTTCATCCAACTGTTACCCCAAAACTTCAACGGGGGTGCCTCCGAAAACACGCTCCAGTCCATATCGGGCGGAGGAAATGCGATCAATGCAGTCGAGGCCACCGCCGCCAACTTGCGCGGCCTGGGTAATGACTCCACGCTGGTCCTCGTCAATGGTCATCGAGTGGCCGCCGGCAACACCCAAGGCAACTTTGTAGATCTAACACTCATTCCGCTCTACGCCGTCGAGCGCATTGAAGTCGTCACGGATGGCGCTTCCGCCATCTACGGATCTGACGCAGTGGGCGGAGTTATCAATATTATCCTCGGGCGAAATCTTGAAGGAGCCGAAACCCGCGCTCGCTACGGCGCTCTGTCCAGTGGCTCCACGACGGAAACACAAGTCGGCCAGACCTTCGGCCATGGTTGGGACACGGGATCCGCACTCCTGATCTACGACTACGGAGATCGGACGCCATTGGATGCTAACAGCCGCAGCTACACTCAGTCCGCGGCCACACCCTTCATGCTCCTTCCTGAGCAGGTGCGCCATAGTGCGTTTGCCTCGCTCGATGACGAGGTCACGCCGGGAATTCACTTACTCGTCGATGGTACCTTTGCCCACAGATCCACGTACGATGATCGAGCTCCGTTCAACACCCCGGTTCGGAACCGTTCCGTCATTGATGCCTATAGCGCGAGCACCGGGGCCCGCATGGATCTTCCGCACGGGGCGCAGCTCGAGTTGATCGGGGCCTATACCGCGAGCGACACCCACTACGAGGTTGTTCCAGCCGGCGTTGCTGCTCCGGCAGTCGACGAGGGGGCTCGATCCAACATCCTGTCGATTGATGCCAAATTGGATGGACGCCTATTGTCACTTCCGGCCGGCAACGTCGTATACGCGGTGGGCACACAGTTCCGGCAGGAGAAGTTTTCGCACAGAGATTTGGTGGCGATGGCTTTATTCCGTCCTGGCCGACATGTGGAGGCGGCATTCACCGAGATTCGGGTGCCTCTGATCGGGCCGCCCGCGAACTCCGCTTCGGCGGCTAACCGGCTAGAGGTCACTCTGGCCGATCGGGACGAACACTACAGTGACTTCGGCTCCACGAACAATCCTCAGATCGGTCTGATTTTCAGGCCCTTATTGGGTCTCAAATTTCGTGGAACCTACGGAACCTCGTTCCGTGCTCCGTTATTGAACGATCTGAACCCCGTGCCGAACGAGGTGATTCCGGTGCCGGAATCCGATCCGAGTACGGGCGGGGTGACGAATACACTGGCCATTTTCGGTGGCAATCCGGATCTAAAGCCCGAAAGGGCGCGGACATGGACCGTGGGGCTGGACGTCACAACACCATCGGTGCCGGATTTTCAACTCAGCGCAACGTATTACGACATCCTCTTCACGGATCTCATCACCGATCCGGAATTCGCGGTCGACGTCTCGAATGTGTTGAGTCAGGAGGCGCTTCTCGGGTCCGCCATTATCCAGAGGAATCCTTCAGCCGGCCGTATCCAACAACTCGCGGCATCGCCCGGATATGCAAATTTCTTCGGTATCGATCTCACCACTATCGGTGCCATCTTCGACTCGCGTGTCCACAACCTCTCCAGCGTTCGCACCCGGGGACTTGATCTCAATGGGGCCTGGGCAACCGCGACGCCGCTCGGAAATGTGGAGCTCGGCCTAGATGGGTCCTACATCTTTCGGTTTGACAATCAGTTCACTAGCAACGCTCAGGCGATCTCGATCTTGAATACCGCGTACGACCCGGTCAATCTGCGTATGAGGGCCCGAGCCCTGATCCGAACCGGTGGCCTGACGCTCGCATCCTTCGTCAATTACACCCACTCCTACCGGGAGAATGACGGCTCCCCGATTGCCTCGTGGATGACCTTCGATGTAACGGCACGGTATTTGTTCTCGGGCGCCAACGGGCCGCTGGCTGATACCTCGCTGCTCTTCGGCGTCACCAACCTCACCAATCGGAATCCTCCCTTCGTCCCGAATCCGCTCTTTGGCATCAACTTCGATGGGGCTAATGCCAATGCGTTCGGCCGGGTCCTTTCGGTCCAACTCTTGAAGCGCTGGTAGGGAAAGTCACTTCCGTCTTGAGAGCTAACCGACCGTACACTATGCAGCTCACGCGGCAACCGCAATGGTCGAAGGGGCGCCTCTGCGCGTCCAAACTTCCGCGGCGATGCACGCCAGAAGCGGAAGTAGGTGTTCCTCTCGAAATGGCTGACGCTTGGCGAGATAGGGCTCTAGCTCGCTGCGTACAATGACTCCAGTGCCAGCCAGCACACCTTCCAGAAGCAGCTCGCGTACGAAGTCTTCTCCTTGCCGAATCATCTGCATGGCGTGTGAAATGATCGATCCCTTGTCGCGCCGATGGAGGATCTCAAGCGGTACCCTGTCGGCAAAAGCGTCTCGGGCCAAAGCCCGCTCGCGTCCTCCCTGAATCAGCAGATACGTCGGTATCCGCAGGCACACCTCCATAAGCGGTTGTGACAGGAACGGATGGCGCTGAGGCGCGCGCTCGGTGCGTGGAAGGGGTCTGTGCCGATTCGTCACTTGCCCCAGGAGTCGAATCTGCTGCCATTTCCCCCGTGGAAGATCTGCCGCATCGGCGGACCACGGATGCGACACATACGCACCGCCGTTCTGCGGTAACATTGCAGGGTTTACGAACCAGGATTTGACGCTAGTGGGCGAGTTCGATTCGGACGCATGGCCAGCTGTGTAAGCCGATCTGAGCACAAACCAGTAAGGCTGTCTCGATAGGCGCGCGGCATCGCGAACGGCTGCGATGAACCCAAGTCCAGGACCACGCGTTGCCAGATAGTCACCCGCGCTCGAAGAGTCAGCCGTTTGCAAAAAAATGTGGTCCCCGCCTTGCCCAGTCCATAAAGTACGGACGCCGGTCTTGGCAGCGATGCTGTTGATCAGTTCGATCTCGAGTGCGCGAAAGAGATCTGATATCGCGGGTTTGGGTATCCTCGGTCCCGACAGCAGCCGCGAATCAAAGCGATCGCCCGCCGACTCCATTGCGAGCTCCAGCAGGGTCACTCCGGCACGCTTCGCAGCCAACCTCGCAAAGCTGCGTTCATCGTCGTGTGCGGCAGCCGTGAAGTAATTCAGACACGTGATGTTCGGATGCCCGGGCGACTTGCGCAGACATCCGAGCACAACGGCAGAATCGAATCCACCGGAGAGGCTATGCAATATCCTGTCGGAGGTCTTCGCCCATGCGTCGATGCATCCTTGAGTCACCGCGGTGAGCTCAGCGACGGCATCCTCGTACCTGCGAATCCAACCTTGCTGACAGACACGGTTAGGATTCCAGATCAGCGTATGACACACGGAGCTGTCCCGCACAGCCAGAGCCTCGCCAGCGAGCACTTCGGTGACCTCGTTGTACGCGCAAGCTCGCACTTGCAATTGGCTGGAGGAAATGAACGCGGCCAGGTATTCCCAATTGACGGTGAACGCGGGCAGCTCTAGCGGCGCAAGGTCTGCGACATCCGCAAACACGACCGTGACTTTGCCATACTCCGTGTAGTAACAGGGAATCGTCCCCGAGCAATCGCGAATCACGTACGCGCTACGAGTCTCCTGATTGCGCAGAAAGGCCACGTAGCCGCCCCAGAAGTTTCGAATCAGGTGCTCACCGGCGGTTCTCGCGATCTCACCCTCATCGATCCCGCCCCCCGGAGCCAAGTGTGGATTCGAAAGATCCATCGTGAACAGCCTTCCCAGCACGACGCCGGTCTTGCCCGGGAGGATGTAGGAGAGCAGCGCCGGGTCAGAAGGCGGCAACGCGAAGACGCACACTCCCTCAACGGATACGTGGCATTTCCACGGCATCTCGGCTCGACGCAACTTCTCCGCCAGCTGCGCCGCCGCGTCGCGCGCTGCCGGATCTTCAGCGTTCCAGAGCAGAGCCACAAAATGATACATACAGCAGTCTCTGACTTTCCGAGAAGTTCCGCCCGTCGGGCACCTATCCTTCACACACCATGATAGGAACAAATGCAGATACGCGTTCGAGTGTGTCGTTCAGGACGACACCGCCCGATTGCGATTGCACCCAACAATGTGCTTCGAACGGCTCCGCCATCACGCCAAATACCCAGTCTGGGTAGACTTCGAAGCACGCGAGGAAGTGGATGAGTGCAAGCGAGTCAAAGAGGCACTGATAGGAACGCGGAAAGAAGAGGCGGAGGCTGTCGAAGACCGACGTCAGGAAATGTGCGCGGTCAAAGTCAAATGGACAGCTGCTGTCTGCGTTGCGTCGCTTGCGCTCCCGCACGAACTCGACGATCGATTGAAAGCGCTGATCGCGGAGCTGCTGAGATGCTCTGACCGCACTTCTGAAAAAGTATGGCGCATGAGTGTAGCGGGATTTGCCTGGGCGAAAGCTGGAGTCTGCAGGTCGCCCGTTCTTCGGTAGCGAGTATGCGATGGCTCGGGCTGCTTTCGCGCCTTCGGCGCGCTCGCTCAAGATGCCGCGACTGACCAGCATGTTTGCAAGCGCAGCGACATCGTGCGGCGGCTCCGCTGCGCGGTCCTGCGACTCATCTGGGGTCTTTTCCCAACCGTGCAGCCACGGGCCCAACGATTCGAACAGGCGCCGTTCGACGCAGGAATACTTGTTGTGGGCTGCATCCAGAATGACCCAATGCCATCGCGAATGGCATAGGAAAACGTCTGGTTGCAAAAAAAACGTCGTGGGCAACCGAGAATGTCTGGGCGAAAGCGGATGTGGAAATACGCGGCCAAGTTGCCGCGCATTTCCACGAGCGGTCGCCTAATTCAATAGTGGGGCGTCCAGTTCCACTCGATACCGTGGAGTGTTCCTTTCGTTTCGACTGAGACTTCTCCCATTTCAAAGAAGGGGACAGACTCGGTGCGCAGATTGTTGTCTGTGACCTGCGTCTTGCTCAAGACCGGTTGCGTCTCGATCAACTGCGTATCCATGGGGCCCCCGAATGGCGAATGTTATGTGAAACCCGCGAAATACTGCCGACCACCATTGGTTATGTCAAGGTCGACGCCGATATTGCAATGCAACTTGTTTGTCCGTCGCAGGTGCAAGGTTGTTTCGGAGGCCAAATGATGAGAGGCTGACCATCAGGCGAGAGACGTGCTTAGAGCGCCAAGGTGTGTGCCAGTGCCACGCACGGTCCGTCTTCAGGCTAGCGGGTGCGTAGAACCTCGAAAATGTAGGTCAGATATTGCTAGCCGCCGGCAGCGCTGGAGGGTTCCAGCGCT
>Ga0068863_100003456_pt1 | contig 15582 bp, 16 predicted proteins | sample KBSSwiS62_FD_66596 | JGI IMG/M metagenome (GOLD analysis project Ga0068863, IMG submission 66596) | Switchgrass rhizosphere microbial communities from Kellogg Biological Station, Michigan, USA - KBS Switchgrass S6-2 | ecosystem: Host-associated > Plants > Roots > Rhizosphere > Soil ...
TCGAACCAGCGTACGCTCACGCGGGCAGATTTACAGTCTGCTGCCTTTAACCACTCGGCCACCCTTCCAAAGGCGCCAAAAGCGAGGCGCGTCCATGGCGGTTCGCGCCGTATCTGTCAACGCCCCGGCACCCCGAAATATCGACGAGCGCGACGCTTGCCTCTTTGCGGCGCCTGGCTAAGGCTGAGGCATGCGCAGAGGTAATCGCCCTTCCCAATCTCCCGCCGGCCATCCCCGATTCTGGGGCCGCCACGCGGTAATCGCAGCGATCGCGAATCCTGCCCGCAACGTCCGCCGGATCTGGGGTACGCGTGAGGCGCTCGCCGCGCTCGATCTGCCACCCGTAATTCCCACCACCTTTGCCGACGCCGCCGATCTCGGGCGACTTGTACCGCATGACGCGCCGCATCAAGGACTGGTGATCGAGGTCGATCCGCTGCCCGACATCTGGCTCGGCGACCTTCTGGAGGACGCCCAGGGCAACCGCCAACCGCTCGTCATACTCGATCAGGTTACCGATCCCCACAATGTCGGTGCAGTGCTGCGATCGGCCGCCGCATTTGACGCAGTCGGTATCGTGACCCAGGACCGGCACGCGCCTCCCGAGTCGGGTGCGCTTGCCCGCGCCGCCTCCGGCGCGCTGGAACAGGTGCCGTGGGTACGCGTGGTCAACCTGGCGCGTGCGCTGGATGAGATCGCGGAGGCCGGCTTCTGGCGGATCGGCCTGACCGGCCACGCAAAGGCCACGCTCGGCGAGGTGATGGGGGACGGCCGCATTGCGATCGTGCTGGGCGCGGAGGGCGAGGGGATGCGCCAGAATACCGAGGCCCATTGCGATGAACTGGCCAAGTTGCCGATCAGCGCGCGCGTCGAGAGCCTGAACATCTCGAACGCAGCGGCAATCGCATTATATGCGGCATCGACGCGCTGAACAGTCCGCGGAGGGGATGCGCTCCGCTCCGACCGCGACGCCATGAGCAGGCGCGATCACCCGCCCACGGTCGAACGGCCTTATCGGCAGCGATTCAATCTTCCGGCGCGATCGTGACGGTCAGGCCATCGAGTTCGGCGGTCATCGGCAACTGACACGAGAGGCGCGAACGCTCGTTGCGATGATCGCTGCTGTCCAGCAGGTCGTTTTCGTCATCGCTCATTTCAGGAAGTAGCCCGGCGAATGCGGGATCGACGTAAACATGGCAGGTCGCACAGGAGCAGCAACCGCCGCACAGCGCGAGCAGTTCATCGACGCCATTGTCGCGAATCACCTCCATGACGGACAGGCCGGCATCGGCATCGAACACGGATTCTTCGCCCTCGCGAGTGACGACAACCAATTTCGGCATTAGCATTCCCCTAACGGTCAGCGGCTTGCGGCGCCTATGTCGCGCGCCATCCGCGAAATCAAGTATGGAAGCAGGAATGACCCTGTCTGCCGAGCAACTACAGCGAAGCCTGGACGCTCTCGCCGACCTCGAGCCGGTGTTCGCCGAACGGATCGCGGCGATAGGCTATCCCGCGCCAAGGCTCCGGGAGCGGGGGTACCAGACCCTGCTGCGGACGATCGTGGGCCAACAGGTCAGCGTCGCCGCCGCCGCATCGATCTGGAAAAAGCTGGAAACACTGGTCGGCGCTGGCCTTGCACCCGAGGCGATCGCCGCTGCTCCTGACGACCTCCTGCGCCACGCCGGTCTTTCGCGGCAGAAGGCCAGCTATGCCAAGAGCCTCGCCGAGCATGTGGCCGACGGGTCGATCGATTTCGCTCGGCTACCCCAAGACGATGAAGAAGCGATAAGATTGATGACCGCGATCAAGGGAGTCGGCCGGTGGTCGGCCGAGATCTATCTGCTCTTCGCGGAGGGGCGAGGCGACGTCTGGCCGGCGGGCGATCTCGCCGTCCAGGTCGAGGTCGGGCGGTTGCTGGGCCTGCCCGGACGACCGGACGAGCGCGAGACACGCCGCTTGGCCCTGCCGTGGAGCCCGCATCGCGGTGCGGCCGCGATATTCGCCTGGCACAGCTACGGCGCCCACGCCGCAGCGGGGAAAGCGAGCAAACTGGATAAGGTGCCCCTGTAAGCCCGCTCAGCGGCAAGGCGCGAGCTCAGCCGCGCAGGCGTGCGCCTATCCTGGCCGCCGCCGCCACGATCCTGTCCGAGACCGCCTGCAGTTCCGCATCGGTGAAGCTCTTCTCGACCGGCTGGAGCACAACTTCGATCGCAACCGATTTCTCGTTCTCGGCGACTCCCGCTCCAGTGAAGATGTCGAACAGGCGGACGTCGGCGATCAGCGCCTTGTCCGCCCCGCGCACGGCGCGGACCAATTGCTCGCCAGGCATTTCCGCCGCAACTAGGAAGGCGAAGTCGCGGCGCACGGCCTGAAGCGGTGGCGGGGCATAGGCATCGCGCATATGACCATTGCCGCCGCGCCTGCTCGGGATGGCGTCGAGGAAAATCTCGGCGGCAACGACGACACCCTCGATGTCGAAGGCGCGGCTGATAGCGGGATGGAGCTCGCCGAACTCGGCCAACACCGTCTTTGCGCCGAGCCGCAGAGTTCCCGATCGGCCTGGATGATAGATCCCTGGGGAAACGGCCTCGAATAGCTGGAGGCGATCGACCGGCACGCCCACGCTCCCGAGCAAGGCCACCGCCTCCGCCTTCGCGTCATAGGCGTCGAACGTCTGGGCGCGACCTTGGCGCCAGTCACGTTCGGAGCGATGACCGGCGAGCAAAAGCCCCAGCGTACGGCGCTCCCCGTCGGCGAGATAGCGACGGCCGATCTCGAACAGGCGAATGCTCTCGGCACCGCGATCAGCGTTGCGCCGGGCGGCGGCGATCAGGCCGGGAAGCAAGGAGGGCCGCATCACCTTCAGATCTTCGCTGATCGGATTGGCCAGCGTCCAGTTCCCCGCGCCGAAGGGCGCAGCTTCGCCTTCGCTGATGAAGCTCCACGTCACCGCCTCGTTCAATCCGCGCGCGGCCGCGGCGCGGCGCGCGCGGCGCTCGACAAGCTGGGCGGCAGTAGCGGTCGGCCGGGCGACGCCATCGGCCCGCGGCAGCGGAACCGCGGGTATATTGTCGATGCCGACGATGCGGACCACTTCTTCGACCAGATCGGCAGGCCCGTCGACGTCGCGACGCCAGCTAGGCACCGAGACATTCCAAACCGCATCAATGCCGAATCCGAGGGCAGAGAGGATCGCCCGTTGACGGTCAGGCTCGATGACGAGCCCGGCGAGCCGCTCGGTCAGCGCCGGATCGTAGCGCAGCGCCTTGATCCCGGAGGGAGGATCGCCGGCCTCGACCACCGCCGAAGGCTTTCCACCGCAGATGTCGTGCACGAGCCTGGTCGCTATCGCGAGTCCGTCGCCGAGGAATTGCGGATCGACACCGCGCTCGAAACGCGTCCGAGCGTCGGAGCCGATGCCGAGCTTCTGCCCGGTTCTCGCGATTGCCTCCGGAGCGAAATAGGCACATTCGATCACCACGCTCGTAGTGGCGCCGGTGACGCCGCTACGCTCCCCGCCCATGATACCTGCGATATCATCCGCGCCCAGAGCGTCGGCGATGACGGTCATCGTCTCGTCGAGCACGTAACTCTTCTCGTTGAGCGCCCGCACCACCTCTCCGGCACGCGCCTTCCTCGCCACCAGCGGGCCATGGATTTTCGCCAGATCATAGACGTGCAGTGGTCTGCCATGATCGAGCATGACATAATTGGTGATATCGACCAGGGCCGATATCGGCCGCTGGCCGACCGCCTTCAATCGTCTGGCCATCCACTCGGGGCTGTCACCATTGACGACACCCTCGACGACCCGGCCGAAAAAGGCAGGGCACCCGTCCAGATCCTCGGTGCGTATCGCGATCGGGCATTCGGCCTGGGCAGCGATGGTCGGAACGTTCAGCGGCTTCAGAACACCCAAGCCCGCAGCGGCGAGGTCGCGCGCAATTCCTCGCACGCCCATGCAGTCCTGCCGGTTGGGCGTGATCGCAACGTCGATCAGCGGATCGGCAAGACCCGCCCAGTCGACATAGACCGCGCCGATCGGCGCATCCGCCGGCAGCTCGATGATGCCCTCATGCGAGTCACCGAGCTCGAGCTCGCGCATCGAACACATCATGCCGCGCGACTCGACGCCGCGGATCGCGGCTACCTTCAGCGTCACGTCCAGGCCCGGAACATAGTCGCCTGGCTGGCCCAGCACGCCTACCAGGCCAGCTCGTGCATTCGGCGCGCCGCAGACGACCTGGAGCGGATCGGTTTGGCCGACATCGACCGAAAGGATCTGGAGTTTGTCCGCCTCTGGATGGGGCACCGCGCCGAGGACGCGCGCAATCCGGAAGGCGCCGAGCTTGTCGGCAGGGTTCTCGACGCCTTCGACTTCGAGGCCGACCCGGGTCAGCCCGTCGACGATATCCTGGAGCGTCGCGGTGCCGTCGAGATGGTCCCGGAGCCAGCTGAGCGTGAACTTCATGCGCCCACTCCTCCGCTGAGCGTCGGTACGTCGAGCGCCGCGAAACCATAATGCCGGAGCCAGCGCAGATCGCCGTCGAAGAAGGCGCGGAGATCGTCCATGCCATATTTGAGCATGGCCAGGCGATCGATGCCGCAGCCGAAGGCGAAGCCCTGCCACTCCTCAGGATCAAGCCCGCAATTCGCGATGACGCGCGGGTGAACCATGCCCGACCCCAATATCTCCATCCAGCCGCCGTTTCCGGCGGCGGGATCGCCCCCGATGACGCGTCGGCCCTTCTCCCAGCTGAAGCCGACATCGACCTCGGCCGAAGGTTCGGTGAACGGGAAAAAGCTCGGCCTCAGCCGCAACACGATATCGTCACGCTCGAAAAACGCCCTCACGAAGGTCTCTAGGGTCCATTTCAGGTGACCCATATGGATACCGCGATCAATCACCAGGCCCTCGACCTGGTGGAACATGGGCGTGTGGGTCGCGTCCGAATCGGAGCGATAGGTGCGACCCGGCGCGATGATGCGGATCGGCGGTTTCTCGCTCATCATCGTGCGGATTTGGACCGGGGATGTGTGCGTCCGCAGGAGCATCCTTCGTCCGTCCGCCCCGTTCGGGAAGTAGAAGGTGTCATGCATTGCCCGCGCGGGATGGGTCTCCGGAATATTGAGCGCCGTGAAGTTGTGCCAGTCGTCCTCGATCTCCGGACCGGTCGCGACCGCGAAGCCGAGATCGGCGAAAATCTCCGCCAATTCGTCCATAACCTGCGAGACCGGGTGCACCGAGCCCTGCGCTCCAATGGAGACGGGAAGGCTCATATCGAGCTTCTCGGTTGCCAGCCGCGCGTTTAGAGCTTCGGCGTCGAGCAGGGCTTTTCGATCGGCGATCGCCTTGGTCACCGTCTCGCGCAGGGCGTGTATTTTCGGCCCCTCGCTCTGCCGCTGCTCGGGCGTCATGCCGCCCAAGGTCTTGAGCAGCGCGGTGATCGTGCCCGACTTGCCAAGCGTCTGCACGCGAATCGCGTCAAGATCGGCGAGTGTCGCCGCCGCTGCGATCGCCGAAAGCGCTGCCTCTTCTTTGTCCGACACTCATCTTCCCCGTCGCGCCGGCCCCAGGCGGGCCGTCGTCCACATGCCTGCCCGTAACCTCGGCGGCGGTCTCAAGACAAACAAAAAGGGCGCGGTGCCATCGCCACCACGCCCCTCCTGATCTCTTCCCGAAAGCTCAGGCCGCGATGCGCGCGCCTTCGGGCAGGGCGGCCTTGGCCTGGGCGACGATGCCGCTGAAAGCCGCGCCCTCGTGCATCGCCAGATCGGCGAGGACCTTCCGGTCGAGCTCGATCCCGGCAAGCTTCAGGCCGTGCATGAAGACGCCATAGGTCAGCCCTTCGGCCCGCACCGCAGCGTTGATGCGCTGAATCCAGAGCGCGCGGAACGAGCGCTTCTTAACCTTGCGATCACGATAGGCATATTGCCCGGCCTTCTCCACCGCCTGCTTGGCGATACGGATCGTGTTCTTGCGGCGGCCATAATAGCCCTTCGCCTGCTCAAGTACGCGCTTGTGCTTGGCGTGGGTGGTCGTACCGCGTTTGACGCGTGCCATTTAGCGGTCCTCCCTCAGTTCAGGCCGTACGGAGCCCACAGCTTCACCCGGGCCGTATCGGCCTCGGCGAGAACGGTGGTGCCGCGGTTGGTGCGGATATATTTGGCATTGTGGCTGATCAGCCGGTGGCGCTTGCCGGCCACGCCGTGCTTCACCTTGCCGGTGGCCGTGAGCTTGAAGCGTTTCTTGACGCCGCTCTTGGTCTTGAGCTTGGGCATTTTCGTCTCCTGATATGCGACGTTTGCAGACAGCCACGGCAGCCCATACAGCCGGGCGGTCGATCAAATCGCGGAAGCGCGCGCCTATAAGGGGGCTCGCGCAGATATGCAAGTGCTCCTCCCGAAACGGAACCGTAACACCCTGACAAGGGTTTTCCCGGGTTATGGCAGTCGAACCGCATCCGCCCATCGACGCCCCGGCTGAAGCCGGACCCGCCAGAGCGGCGCCCTCGAGGCGCCATCGCGATCCGGCCAACTGGGCGCTAGCCGCCGGTTTCGCGGCAGTGGCGACAATCGTCGGCCTCATCGTGCTGGCCTGGGCGATACTCTTCATCACCAAGGGCCGCTTCTTGAAGCCGAGCTTCGAATCGATCGCCAGCCGGATGACCGAGCGGCGGGTGCGGGTAGCCGGCGACTTCCAGTTCTATTTCGACATCATCGATGCGCGCTTCGTTGCCGATGGGTTGACCATCGCTAATCCCGAATGGGCTCCGCGGCCCAATTTCTTCGAAGCCAGGCACATTGCCGCGCGGGTCGACACGATTGCGACGCTCTTCGGAGAGCGGAAGGCTGACTGGCTGAGCCTCGACGGCGCGCGGGTCGACGCCGAATGGGACGCGCGCAAGCGCAACACCTGGACATTTGGCGATCCGAACAAAAGGGGTGAACCATTCCAGTGGCCCAAAATAGCTCGGGCCGCTGTGACCGACACCGAAGTGCGCTACGTCGATCCCGCGATGTTCCTCAAAACCGACATCAAGGTTGGCGACATCGCCGCGGGCGGCACCCGCATTGAGGGCAAGGTGCCGTTCACCGGCACAGGCACCCTGCGCGGACGCGCCTTCACTATGAACGGCGCGCTGCTGTCGCCGAATTCTACCGTCACCTTCGGCCGTACCCTCTTCGAGATGCATGCACGGTCGGGGGCAACCTTTCTGGACGTAAACGGAACGCTGCCGGCCGCGACGCAGATCGAGGGATCGGATCTGAACCTGAAGGTGCGGGGGCCCAACATCCGGACCCTGTTTGATTTCCTCGGCGCGACGGCACCGGATACCCGTGCTTATCGCTTCACCTCGAAGCTCACCAAGGTGGGCAACGAATGGCGCTTCACGCGGCTGAACGGCTCTTATGGTGCGAGCGATCTCCACGGCAAGATGACGATCAGCTTCCCCGATGATCGGCTGTTCCTCGATGCGGTGCTCAACTCGAATCTCGTCGACATTATCGATGTCGGGCCCTTCATCGGCTATGCGCCCCAAGCGCTCGCGACCCGGGGCGTAAAAGCGGCGGTTGCCCAGACTGGGGGCACGCCGCGGATCCTCCCGGATGCCCCACTCCGCATCGATGCGATCCGAAATTTCGACGCTCGCATCCTCTACACAGTGAAGGATTTCCGTAATCCGAAATTCCCGATCTCGAATGTCGATCTGACGTTCGCCCTCGACCACAGTTTGATGAAGCTCTCGCCGCTGACCTTCGACATCGCCGGCGGCCACCTCGCGTCGGACATATCGATCAACGCGCGCGTACCCGCCATCGTCACCGATTATGATATCCGCCTCTCGCCAACCCCGATGGGGAGGCTATTGACGCAGTTCGGAGTGGACCAGGCCGGTACGACGGGGACCGTCAAGGCGCGCATCAAGATGACCGGCACGGGCGATACGCTGCGCGACTCGCTGGCGACATCGAATGGCCGGATCGCTTTCATCCTCCCTCGGGGCACCTTCTGGACCAAATATATCCAGCTGTCGGAGTTCGACATCGGCGTGTTCGTTCAGAAGATGTTCCAGGACAAGCTGAAGAAGCCGGTGGAAATCAATTGCGGTCTGATTGGATTTACGGTCCGTAATGGCGTGGCCGCGGCGGATCCGATCCTGATCGATACCGACAAGAATGTCATGGTGGCGAAGGGCGGCTTCAGCTTCAAGGATGAATCGCTCGACCTGAGCTTCCGCGCCGACAGCAAGAAGTTCAGCCTTTTCTCGGGGCAGTCGCCTGTGGGGATCAACGGCTATTTCGCTTCGCCCGGGCTCGACATCATCAGTCCCCAACTGCTCACGCGAGGTGGCGTCGGTGTCGCGCTGGGTATCGCGGCCAACCCTCTGGCGGCTGTTCTGGCCTTCGTAGACGTAGGCGACGCCCAATCGGCGGCATGCGGCCCGATCCTCGCCGGTGCCCAGGCGAGCGCGATGCGGACGGCAAAGGGCCAGCCCCGCCGCGATGTCGGGAAGGTTGGCGAGAACCGGGCCAAGGCGGGCGACCACAAGCAGCCCGAGAGCCTCGATCGCAAAGTCGGGCTGAAAAAATAACCGCACGACGCGTTGCTGCCGATCGGCAGGGAAAGTCGGACGTCGTTCGCTGAGAATCCCTATTGGTTGAGGATCGCGGCTATAGGTTCGATCAGGGCCGGATCGCCCGCAGCGATCACCTGACCGAGGCTCTCAGCATCGAGCGTTCTGCCCTGCCAGTCGGTCATCCGTCCGCCGGCCCCCTCCACCACCGGGATCAACGCGGCGAAGTCGTAGAGCTGCAAGCCCGATTCGACCACGGCGTCGAGATGTCCCGAGGCGACGAGCCCATAATTGTGACAATCGCCTCCCCACAACGTATCCCCGGCGGCAGCGCAGGCGCGCTCGAAACGCGGGAGGTCCCCGGGTGGAAAGGCGGCAGGCGACGTCGTGCCCAGATGTGCATCGGCAAGCTTCACGCACGCGCGCGTGGCGGCACGGGCGCCGTTGAAGAGAGTAGGCCGGCCGCGCGCGCCGATCCAGCGGTCGCCGATGATCGGCTGGTCGATCAGCCCGAGCACAGGCTGCCCTCGCTCCATCAGCGCGACCAGTGTTCCGAACAGCGGACGGCCTGCAATGAAAGCGCGGGTGCCATCTATCGGATCGAGCACCCAAATTCGTTCTGCATCGTCGCGCGAGCGGCCATATTCCTCACCGACAATGCCGTCGGCGGGCCGCTCCGCCTCAAGGATGGACCGCATCGCTGACTCGGCGGCGCGGTCGGCCTCGGTGACGGGCGAGGCGTCCTGCTTGATCTCGCGCACGAAACGTTTGCGGAAGAAAGGCCGGATAGCGCTGCCGGCTACATCGGCGAGATGCAATGCGAGCGTGAGATCATCCTCGGTCATGCTGGGGTCATCCGCGAGCCGAGAGCAAAGTGCAAGTCGAACGCCCGTGAACGAAGTGCGGTGCCTAAAGCCTGTGATCCGTCCAACCGCGATACATGTCGCGGCGCAGGAACCCGATCGCTATTTGCCCCGCCCCGGCACCGAATTCCGTTCCTGACCGTTGAGCGCCTCCACATATAGGCGGAAAAGTCCGTAATGTGCCTTGATCGCTTCCGGGCATGCAGCCTTATAGGCTTGGTCAAGTTCCTCGGTTGCGCGCTTTTCCAGGTAGAGCCGGTCTTCCTTGAGCACGATCGTCCTCCTGAGTCGGAAGCATGAGAATGCCGCCCCGCAGACGCGGTTTCTCCTACATGGGTTAGATCGGCAGCCGCACGAAGCGGCCTGTTAGCACGGTCAATCGAACAGGCTTGATACCGAACTTTCGTCGGCAATTCGCTTGATGGCCTCGCCCAGGAGGGGAGCGATCGTCAGGTGACGGATCTTCCGGGCCTCCGCGACCGCTGACGGCGCGCAAATCGAATCGGTGATGACCAGTTCCAGCAGCGCCGATCCTTCCACCCGGGCGACCGCCCCGCCCGACAGGACGCCATGGCTGACATAGGCCACCACATCCTCAGCGCCGGCCTGGCGCAGCGCTGCCGCGGCGTTGCACAATGTTCCGGCCGAATCGACGATGTCGTCGACGAGGATGCAGAAGCGACCGGAAACATCGCCGATGATATTCATCACCTCGGATTCGCCCGGACGCTCGCGCCGCTTGTCGACGATCGCGAGCGGCGCATTGTCTAGGCGCTTCGAAAGCGCACGGGCCCGAACCACGCCGCCGACGTCGGGCGACACGACCATCAGGTTGCGTCCGGCGAACCGGGCACTGATGTCGGCCGACATCACCGGAGCCGCATAGAGATTGTCGGTCGGAATATCGAAAAAGCCCTGAATCTGCCCGGCGTGGAGATCGACGGAAAGAACGCGGCTCGCCCCGGCTGTCTCGAGCAGATTGGCCACCAGCTTGGCCGAAATCGGCGTGCGCGGGCCCGGCTTCCGATCCTGGCGCGCATAGCCGAAATATGGGATGACCGCCGTGATCCTGCGCGCCGACGAGCGCTTCAGCGCGTCTATGCAGATCAGCAATTCCATCAGATTGTCATTCGCGGGATAGCCGGTCGACTGGATGACGAATACGTCTTCGCCACGCACATTCTCGTGGATTTCGACGAACACCTCCTCATCGGCAAAGCGGCGGACACTGGCTTCGGTCAATGGCAGTTCGAGATAGGCGGCGATCGCCTTGGCGAGTGGCTGGTTCGAATTGCCGGTGAGCAGCTTCATTGACGTTTCCCCGCGGCGGCCTCGCCGTGCTGGCGGCCTCTTAGGGTCCAAAACCGATCACCGCAATGGCCCGGACAAAGACGTGACAGGGTAGCGAAGCAAGCCGGGCGGGCCTATGCACCCGCGATGACCATCACCCGTTTCGCGCCATCTCCCACCGGCCGGCTTCATGTCGGCAACATCCGCACCGCGCTTCACAACTGGTTATGGGCGCGCCAGCAGGGCGGACGCTTCCTCTTGCGGCTGGACGATACCGACGCCGAGCGCTCCACCGAGGAATTCGCGCGCTCGATCCGTGCCGACCTCGAATGGCTCGGGCTCCGGCCGGACGCCAACGTGCGCCAGTCGGACCGGTTCGCATTGTACGAAGCGCATTTCGAGGCGCTGCGTAGGGCGGGCCGCGTATATCCCTGTTTCGAAACGGCGGAGGAACTGGAGCTCAAGCGCAAGATCCTGGCCGGCCGTGGCCTGCCGCCGATCTATGACCGCGCCGCACTGGCACTATCGGATCATGACCGAGCCGCATTCGAGGCGGGCGGGCGTCGGCCACATTGGCGTTTCAAGCTGGACCATCACAGCATGATCGCCTGGGACGACCTGATCCGCGGATCGCAGCATTTCGATCCCAGGCTGCTGTCCGATCCGGTGATCCGCCGGGCGGACGGGAGCTGGCTCTACATGCTACCCAGCGTGATCGACGACATCGACCTCGCGGTGACGCACGTCGTGCGCGGGGAGGACCATGTTACCAATACCGGCCTGCAACTGCAGATGTTCGCAGCCCTGGGCGCCAGGCCGCCCGCCTTCGCGCACGAGGCCCTGCTCACCGGCAGCGAGGGCAAATTGTCCAAGCGCCTCGGCTCGCTCGATTGCGATGCCCTTCGCGACGAGGGTATAGAGCCGATCGCGCTGCTCGCGTTGCTCGCGCGGCTCGGTACTAGCCTGCCGGTCGAACCATTCACCGACGTGGCGCCGTTGATCGACAGTTTCGACTTCGGTCGCTTCGGGAGAGCGCCAGCCCGCTTCGATCTCGACGAGCTCAAGGCGCTGAACGCCCGGATCATCCACATGTTGGATTTCCCGGCGGTGGCAGAACGACTCCCCACGGGCATCGACGCCGCCGGTTGGGAGGCGATCCGCCCCAATCTCTCGAGGATCGACGAGGCTGCGGGCTTGTGGTCGATCGTGGACGGCGAGATCTTCGCGGAGGTCGCTCCCGAGGATCGCTCCTATCTGACACGAGCCGCAGAACTGGCCGCGGGCCTCGACTGGACCGAGGGCGCATGGAAGGCGTTGACAGCGGCGCTCGGCGCCGAGACCGGCCGCAAAGGCAAGCCGCTTTTCCTGCCGTTACGCCTGGCGCTCACCGGCCGCGAGCATGGGCCCGATATGAACGCATTGCTGCCGTTGATCGGCAAGGAGCGGACGGTGACACGCCTGCGCGCCGCCGGATAGTCGCAGAAGTCCATGTGGCCTTCCCATGGAGGGGCACCTGCTGCGTCGCCGCCGCATCGTCACTATGCGACCGAGAGGGTTGCACGTCTGCGCCATCGGGTGCGACGCTTTGGCGATCAACGAGGAGGTGAATGGATGAGGACGCACAAGATGATGGTGCTCGCCAAGGCGGCAGCGGGCCGGACCGAGGAGCTTGCGCGCTGGTACGACGAGACGCACATCCCCGACCTTCTCGAGGTGCCGGGGGTGGTGAGCGCCGAGCGCCACACGCTCTCGCCGATCAAGCAACCTGCTGGCTCGCCTGGATGGGACTTCATGGTCATCTACGAGCTTGCGGGTGAGGACCCGCTTGCCATCGTTGCCGCGATGGGCGCGGCCAAGGTCGACCCATGCCTGGACAGCATGTCGACGCTTGCCCTCATCGGAACCTCGGCTGGGAAGCTGCAGGCGGGCTAATCGACAGGCTTCCGGCGGCTGTCGCAATTCGATCGCTGAAAACATATCAGAGCGGCTCTAATTGGTCTTTGATTTCGCCTTTCCAGACCGTCTACGCGCCAGAATTGCGAGTGCGCTAAACTCCCCCGAGAGGGGAGTGTGGAGGAACGCGGATGGGTGAGGAGCAGCAGGAAAGGGATAGGGGCGCCGAAGCGGGTCACGCGATCCGGCACCTGCCGGTGCTCGACTTGGAAAACCGCGCCTTCTGGACCGGCGGAGCGAACGGTCAACTCCTCATCGCGCGATGCGGCCAGTGTCTTCGCTACATCCATCCGCCACGGCCGCGATGTCACCTGTGCGGGTCCGGCCTGATCGACCGAGAGGCGGTCTCGGGTCGGGGACGGGTCAAGACCTTCACGGTCAATCGGCAGCCCTGGCTATCGGGGCTCAAGGTGCCCTATATTTTCGCGGCGGTCGAACTGAAGGAACAGCCGGGATTGCATGTTATTTCCAACATCGTCGGCTGTCCGGCTGAAAGCGTATATATGGGCATGCCCGTGCGCGTGGAGTTCGAGCAGGCGGAAGATGTCTGGATCCCGCTCTTCCGCCCGGATGCGGAGGGCCGTTGACCATGCTGGCCGAGAAGCTGGCCTGCATCAGCGGCGCCGGGCAATCCGACGTGGGACGCCCCTCGTCGCTCAGTGCCCTCGCCCTGACCATCCAGGCCTGCGAGCGGGCCGTGGAACGCGCGGGCCTCTCGATGAGCGATATCGACGGGCTGACGACCTATCCGGGTCCGGTACTCGATGGCAGCGGGCATTCTCCCGTTGGTGCGACCGAAGTGATGCTGTCTCTCGGACTCGATCCGACATGGATCGGTGCCTCGACCGAGGGCCATGCCCATATGGGCGCGATGTTCCAGGCCATCATGGCCGTCGCGTCGGGCCTTTGCCGCCACGTCCTCGTCTTTCGCACCGTCGCCCAGGCGAGCGCGCGAGCGCGCGACCATGCAGCGACCGCGATCGGCCGGGGAGCCCCGCGCGTCGAAGGCGGATGGTCATGGCTGCTGCCGTACCAGGCCTATTCCGCGACGACCCTCTATGGTCTCTACGCGGCGGCCTATTTCGAAAGGTTCGGGGCTACATCGGAACAGCTCGGCGCCGTTGCGGTGAACGCCCGCCAGATGGCGGCACTCAATCCGAACGCGATCTATCGCAAGCCGATCACGCTCGACGATTATCTCCGGTCGCGGGTGATCTCTACCCCGCTGCGGCTGTTCGATTGCGACACGCATGTCGACGGGTCGACCGCGATCATCGTTTCGCATCGGGATAGCGCTCCGGACCTCCGGCAGCCGCCGGTCCTGATCGAATCGATCGGAATGGCCCTGGGGGGGCTGGGCTTCGGCGATTTCGATAATGCCGACTTCGCAGAACTGCCAGCCAGGAAGGTCGGGGACATGCTTTGGTCCCGTACAGATCTCAAGCCCAAGGATGTCGACACGGCGCAGATCTATGACGGTTTCTCCATATTGACGCTACTTTGGCTCGAAGCGGTGGGCGTATGTGCGCGGGGAGAGGCCGCTCCCTTCGTGGAAGGCGGCGAGCGGATCGGCCTCGGCGGTCAACTTCCGCTCAATACCAGCGGCGGACAATTGTCCGCGGGCCGCCTCCATGGCTACGGCCATATCTACGAGGCCTGTCTCCAGCTCTGGGCGTTGGCCGACGGCCGACAGGTTCGCGACGCCAAGACCTGCCTGGTGACGAACGGGGGGTTCGGCTATGGAGCGATGCTGCTCAGGACGGACTGATCCGCCCGGATTTCAGCGAAGCCGCGAGGCGGCATGGCCCCGCGCCAGCAAGCCATTCAGTGCCGCCACAAGCCCCACCGGCTGCTCGATCATCACATGGTGATGACTGAGGGGTACCGTCACCAGTTTGCCGCATTGGGGCATCTGCGCGACAAATGTCGACCGAATATTCTCGGTCGCGACCTCGCTATGCTCGCCATATATGAAGTCGACAGGCAGTTCCAGGCCACGCAGACGCGTCGAGAGAGAGGTGTCGCGCGTCACGGTGTCGAGCAAGATTGGGTCAAACTTCCACGTCCATTCCCCTTGTTCGGTCTGCTTCAGCGAATGGCGGCCGACATAGTTCAATATCTCCGCAACGGGCCAGCGGCCTGGCGGGAGCAGCTTGTAGCGTGCCAACGCGGTTTCGAAATCGGGATAACGCTTGCCCGCCGAAGGGTTGAGGGGGAGCTGCGTGGAAAGATCGAAGACCTTGGCATCGACCACGATCGTTCTTTCGACGAGCTCACGCGCAAGATGTGCCGCCCACAAAGCCGAAACCGAGCCGAAGCTGTGGGAGATGATCGTCAGGCGGTCGAAGCCGGCATCCTGGGCGACGGCGAGAAGCTCATGGCTATATTGTTCGCGCGTATAAGCGGCGCGCCAGTCGCTGTCGCCCATCCCGGTGTAGTCGGCAGCTATCACCCGATAACGCGCGCAAAAATGCGGCGCGATATGATCCCACCAACGCGCATGCCCGAGGAAGCCGTGCACGAATAGAAGGCCCGGCTTGGAGGTATCGCCCAGATTCCAGGCACGATACCGGACCTGTGCGCCGTCCACCGCGACGGCACGGATTTCGGCCTCCTGCGCCCAGGCTTCGGCTAGCCACTCGGACATCTGTGGCGAAATGCAGTCTGGATGGGTCATCGACTATATAGCCTCCGGGCGGGGTAGATGGTCAGAGGCGTCCTCGGCAGACTCGTGCCGCGTGCCCACCAAACGGATCTCGTGACTAGGGCCGACCTACCATGTGAAGTGGGCTTCGGATTTTGCTTTGAGATGGTCGAGGGAGACGTCTGGAGCGAGTTCGACGAGGTGGAAGGGTCCTTGTCGTTTGTTGCGTTTGAATGCGGCGAGGTCGGTG
>Ga0068863_100003461_pt1 | contig 15572 bp, 29 predicted proteins | sample KBSSwiS62_FD_66596 | JGI IMG/M metagenome (GOLD analysis project Ga0068863, IMG submission 66596) | Switchgrass rhizosphere microbial communities from Kellogg Biological Station, Michigan, USA - KBS Switchgrass S6-2 | ecosystem: Host-associated > Plants > Roots > Rhizosphere > Soil ...
CCTTCGCCGCCTCGTTCACGAGCCGGAGGATGAACGGCGCGTCGTCCAGAACGAGGCGGCGAAGGCGAAGGCGCTCGGTGGCAAGGACCTCGATGGCGAGCTTCCCGGTCGCCCTTGCCGGCGGATCGGAACGCGGTCTGGGCCATTTGCGCCCGAATGCCATGGTCGCTACGGTTTCACGAACTTGAGCACGAACTCGTCCTTCGGCATCGGCGGATCGGGTGTCTCCTTGTCGCGCGGGTCCGCGGGATTGCGCAAAAAGCCGCCTTCGGCGACGAACCTGAAGCCCGCCGCTTCGACTTCCTTGCGCAGGAACGCCTCCTCGATCCGGTGGAGCGTTCCGGACTCCGAGATTCCGGTACCGGGCCTGCCGGAGTGATCGGCGATCACATACATGCCGCCCGGCTTGAGCGCGGCATAGACGGCTTTGTTCATCTGCGCGCGGTCGACGCCCATGTGCCCGAGATCGTGATAGTTGAACATTATCGTCACGAGATCGACGGCGTCCTTGTTCGCCGCAGGCGGAAAGGGGTCCTCGAACTTCTGCACGACGGCGATCATGTTGCCCGCCGCCGCGTTCTTGCTTCGCGCGGCGAGGCGCGCTTCCGCCGCCGGGTTGGGACTCTGCCCGTACACGCGTCCGGTCGGACCGACCGCACGCGCGAGGAGCTCCGTCGTGTAACCGCCGCCCGTGCTCAGATCGACCGCCACCATTCCGGGAACGATGCCGATGAAGGCCAGCATCTCGGCGGGCTTGCGCCGCACGTCGTTGGCGCGATCCGCATCGCTGCGGTCGGGGCTCGCGACGATCTCCTTGATGCGTTCGGATGTCAGCTTTGCGCCGGCGGAGGGCGCCTGCGCCACCGCCTCGAGGCCGAAGCATCCTGCGAGCAGCGCAAGCATCGCGGCAGTGACGGTGGCCCGCCGAGAGAGGCGGATCGAGAAGTCGAGGTTCATGGACGATTCCTGTGGATTGAATGGGTAAGAGGGGCGAGTCGATTAGGACATGCTCAGATGTGAATCATTCGTCCGCCGCCGAACGCCCAGTTCTCCCACGCCGTCTCCTTGAAGACGACCATGATGTCATCGGGGTGCAGACCTGGCGATCTTCCGATGGCGGTGACGAGGTCGGCGAGGATCTTGCGCTTCACCTTCACGCTGCGTCCCACCGACAGCAGGATCTCGATGAGGACGAAGTCGTCGGTGCGCGAGACGGCAAGGTCCGGATACTCGCCGTCGAAGCGAAAGTCATCGGCGCCGAGCTCCAGCACGCGCTGGAAACGGTCCTTCGCGGGAACGCCGGACTCGACGAGCGCATGGTGCACGGCAGCGAAGATCGCGCCTTTGAATTCTGCGGACTTGCCCGGGCGAAGCGTCAGCGTGACGAGCGGCATGCAATCCTCCGGTTGAGAATGGAACTCGACGGTTGCGTGGCGGAGTGGCCGGGCGACGGACGGTTGCGCCCTTTCAAGATCGGGGGGCCTGTGGGCTCGGATGATGCGGCGCCACGACGACGGCGGTGCCGTAGCACAGCACCTCCGTCACGCCGCTCATGATCTCCGTTGCGTCGTAGCGAACGCCGATAACCGCATTTGCGCCGAGCTCGTCCGCATGCTCGAGCATCAGCGTGAACGCTTCGGCGCGGGTCTTCTCGCACAGGCTGCTGAAGAGCGAAATGTTGCCGCCGACGAGCGTCTGCAGCGAGCCGCCGATTGTGCCGAAGATCGATCGCGAGCGGACCGTGATCCCGCGGACGACGCCCAGGCTCCGGACAATCTCGTGCCCGTCGATGGTGAATGCGGTAGTGGTGAGCGCGGCGTTCATGTCGCCTCAGGGCTTGCCGGCACAGTCGCAGACTTCGTTGCCTTTGTCGAAGATGATCTTCCAGGTTCCCGGGGACTCGAGCCGCCAGATCGACGTGAACGTCGCGAAGAGCTTGCCCTGTCGATCGCGAACCGGGCCCGTCGAGAGCGCGAGCGTACCCGAGTCCAGCACCTCGACGGTCTCCGGCTCCCACGAGAAGGGGGCCGACGGCCCGTCGTAGAATTTCTTCCAGAACTCTGCCACAGCCTGCTTGCCGCGCAGCGGCGCCTTCGAGGTGAAAAAGATCGTGTCATCGGCGAGGAAGGTTGTGAATGCGGCGTGATTGCGGTCGGCCATCGTCCTGGCGAAGGCGCGTTCCGTGTCCAAAACCTGCTGCTTCGCGTCGGCCGCCGAAGGCTTGGTCATCACCGTCGTGCAGCTTGCGAGCGCGGCGAGCGAGAGTACGGCGGCGGCGGAGGCGATGCGCATGGCGAGCAGTCCCTTTCGTTCGATCCGTAATTGCCGTCGACATCATCGCATCATTGCCGCGGCGCGGACCATGAGCGTCTCGTCGGGCTCTACACCGCCGGCACCGAAGACCTCGGGGCCGGCCCGCGAGAAGCCAAGGCGCTCCAGCAGACGCAGCGACCGGTGATTGCGCTCTTTCGCCACCGCGAAGAGCGTCGTAACGCCATAGTGGTTGGCGAGCTCCTCGACCATGGCTTCGGTCGCCCGGCGGCCCAGGCCGCGCCCCCAGTGCGCGCTCGCGATCTCGTAGGCAATGGCCGCGCTGCCGTTCGCGTGGACCGTGGCCTGAACGTAGCCGATGAGCCCGACTCCGTCCATCCTGATCACCCAGTTGAGCCACTGGTCGCGTCCGTCGGCCGAGCGCCGGCTCTCGAGTTTCGCGTACCGCGCGCGCAGCGCGTCGACCGAAGCGGGCGGCGCGTTCTCGTATTCGTAAATCGCCGGATCCGAGAGCACGGCGAACATCTCTTCGGCGTGCGACGCCAGCTGCGGCTCGAGCGTCAGCGGCCCTGAACGAAGCGTGCGCATGCGACGGACGAGCGGATTCTGTCCGGAGTCGCGCTAACCGGTCCGGCACTTGAGCGGCAGGTACCGCGAGGGGACGTTGGTGCCGTTGTCCCCCTTGACGGTCATCTTCGGCGGCGGCGCCGCATATCCGCACACCCACGTGACGGGAACGACCGGCGCATCGTCGATGACGGCCGGGCGGAGCGTCAGGATCTTGCCGTTCAGGTTGCCGTTCGCCTTGTTGCCGAACGTGATGTCGATGGCGCCGGCATGCACGCTCACCGAGCTTACGACGTAGTTGACGATCTTGTCCGGGGCAGGCAGCTGCGCGGCCGCATTGTCGTCGGGAAGCGGCTGCGACGCGGCCCACGCTTTCGCGATGGGCGCCTTCGCGACGTCCCCCAGAGGCAGCGCCTCGACGACCTGATCGCGGATGATCTTGTCGAGATAGCCGGGCAGTGCGAGCGTCGCCATGATGGCAACGATCGCGACGACGATCATCGCCTCGATCAGGCTGAAGCCGCCCAGAGCGCAGCTTGATGCGGCGCTATTTGGCAGCACGAATGCGCTTGACGACTTCGTCGGCGAGAGCATTGGGGACGGGAATCGTCAGGTGGTATTGCTCGATCTTCCAGGCGCCGCCGACACGCCGCAGCACGCCCGTGCCGCGGCATCGGCCGAGCGCTGCGTTGTCGAGCAATTCGTCGAACGACGCATGACGGTCGTCGCCGGACACGTTCACGTGCCGCTCGACGACGACGTACGTCCAGCCATGGCCCTTGTCGAAGTGCGGCTTGGCGTACGCCTTGAACTCATCGACGGTCCAGCGCTCGGACGCGTCCGTCCCGATGAAGACCCCGTCGGGCGCGAAGAGACCGAAGTACTCGTCGAACTTCGCGTTCGCGGCCGCGCGATGGAACGCGTCGAGCAGCGAGTTGATCTCGTCTCCCGAGCGGCTCGCATGCGCCGGTATGACGGCGCAAAGCGGGAGGGAAAGAATCGCGCGGCGCCAAAGGTTCATGCGAATTATCGCTGTTCCGGCGGAAGGCTGCCGATCGCCGCAAGAAGCCGCGCGTGAGCGGCCGGAACGACGGGCCGGTGGCGGATTTTTGTGCCGGCCGGATCCTTGCCTAGAAAGTTGTCGCCGTTCCAGTTGCGGCGGGGACGGATCGGCCGCTGCACGAATCCCCCGCCGCAGTTCGGGCACACGTTGTGGAGCACGTGCTCGACGCATGTCGCACAGAACGTGCACTCGTACGAGCAGATTCGCGCCTCGGTCGAAGCGGGCGGCAGGGCGATATTGCAATGCTCGCACGTAGGTCGCAGTTCCAGCATCTCGTTATCCTCCCGTCACTCCGTCTCGGCGCCTAGTCCGCGAGCTCGACTTCACCTTCTATCTCGACGGGGATGTCGAACGGCAGCTCCGCGAGTCCCACCGCGCTGCGGGAATGCGCGCCGACCTCCGGACCGTAGAGCTCGAGAATCAAATCCGAAAAGCCGTTGATGACGAGCGGCTGGCGGTTGAAACCCGGGGCGGAGTTCACCATGCCGAGGACGCGTCCCCATGCGGCGATACGATCGAGGTCACCCAAGGCACGCTGGAGGCTTCCCAGGATCGCGAGCCCCGTGAGCTTCGCCGCCGCGTATGCCTGGTCGAGGCTGACCTCGCGGCCGACCTTGCCTGTCGTCACGAGCGTCCCGTCGGGATTCTGCGGACCGTGGCCGGAGATGAGGGCTCGACGTCCGACGACGTGGACGAACCGGAACGGCAGCACGACGCCGGGGGGCGGTTTGAGCGGCGGCGGCAGCGTCAATCCAAGCGTGCGCAAGCGGTCTTCGATGCGAGACATTGAGGTTCCCTTAAGGTCGACTCCGCTGCCTCATTTCATTGCGGCGCCTATCGTCTGACGCACGGGAATGCCGGCCGGATCGAAGTCGTCGAGGCAAAAGACATTGACTCCGAAATGATCCGGCGTGACGCGCTTGCGGTGAAACGGGTAGATGCCGCAGGTGCTGCAGAAATAGTGGCGCGCCGTCATGGTGTGGAAGCGATATTCGGTGAGCGAATCCTCGCCCGACAGCAAACGGAATCGATCTTCGCGTACCTTGACCATCAGCGCATTCTTGCGGCGGCAGATCGAGCAGTCACACGTCGTGAGCTCGGGAAAATCCGTTTCGATCTCGAACGTGACGGCGCCGCAATGACAGCTGCCGCGGAACGTTTTCATCGGCCGGCTCATGACGGTCGTCAGCGCTTCGCGAGTTGCGCGGGGTCGTAGAAGAACGTTTCCTGCTGGACGCGTTCGCCGACCCAGCGCTGGTAGGCGAGCTCCTCCATCCGGCTTTTCGTGCCATCGAGCCATTCGAAGCTGAAGATCCAGCGGATGACCACGTAATCGCCGTTGACGAACACCGGGCGAACGCAGCGCGAGCTTACCGTACTGGCCTTCGCCAGTATTCGCCGCTCGTTGGCGACAAGCCTGTCGCGCCCGACCCGCGGCTCGGACTGGTTCTCCTGCATCGACGCGTCCGGCGCGTAGAACTGCTCGATCGCTTCGGCGTGCGCGTTCGCTTCGACGAGCGCGATGAACCGTTCGAGCGTTTCGGCGGCAGGCATTGGGTGTCGATCAGGCCGCGGGCCGGAGCAAACTTGTCGCGGTCACGGCTGTCGCGGCATAGCGTATCGCAGCGCCGCGCGCTCCCGTGCCTTGGCCGCCTCGACCTCGCGGTCGCGCGGCGGCGCCTTGGTCTCGAGCGAGGAGAGGAGCTTCGCGGAAATGGCGGCGATGTCGTCGACTGCCGCGAGGAAGGCCGCCTCGTTCGGCTTAGAAGGCTTCGTAAAGCCGCTGATCTTCCGCACGAACTGCAGGGACGCCGCGCGGATCTCGTCATCGGTGACGGGGGGCGCGAAGTTGAACAGCATCCTGATGTTTCGGCACATGGTCTAACCCGGTTGAGGTTGCGATCGTATCCTTGCGAGCGAAGCCGAACGTCTTGTCACTCGATCCTGGCGCCGCTGTCCGCGAGCAGCGCCCGCAGGATGGAACGATGGCAGTGAGACTCGTCGGCGCAGTAGCATCCGACCGAGAAGTTCGCGTGATGGGACAACGCAGCCAGCAGCTCGATCACTCGACGGTTCTCCGGTTTCGCCATTTCCGCGCGGTATCTTTTTGCGAACGCGGACCATTGGGCCGGGCTTGTCGCCGCCTGCGCGGCTTTCACCGAGTCGGCCGTCGGAGCGAGATTGGGCAGCCAGACGTCGTACCAGTTCCCCGTGGAGTGCTCGCTCTTCGGAACGCCGCGAGGCGGGCGGCGCACCGTTCCGATGCGGGTGCCCTCGCCGCTCGCGCGCGGTGCGCCGAGACGCACGACGCGAACCGTCATGGCTCATCCAGCGAGCGGTACATGACATAGGCGTCGACGTAGCCCTTCGTCGCGTGGCGGAAGGCCCGAGGCAGCGTCCCGACGATCTCGAACCCCAGCCGCTGCCAAAGCCGGACGGCCGAGTCGTTGCTCGAGACGACGAAGTTGAACTGCATCGCCCGGAACCCTCGCCGCCGCGCTTCGCCGAGGCAGTGCTGTCCCATCGCTTGGCCTACGCCTCTGCCGCGCGCGGTCGGCGCGACCATGAACGCTGCGTTCGCGACGTGGGAGCCGAGACCGGGCTGGTTGGCCCTGAGGATGTAGGTTCCGACGACCGTGCCGTCGTGCTGCGCCAACTGGCAATGATTTGCCGGCTGCATCCAGTAGCCGAGCGCCTCGGCGCGCGAGATATCCGGATCGAACGCGTACGTATCGCCCGAGGCGACGACGACGCGGAAGATGTCCCAGATCGCGTCGCCGTCGGCATCGGTCGCGTCACGCAGCGTCAGCGCGGATGCGGCGGGCATCGAAGTGTCTTGACGCCTCGGAGAACCGCAGGCCCCGATCGATAGGGAAGGCGCTATCCCGCCCGCCGATGCAAGTACTTCTCGGCGCATTTGATGATTTCCTGGTTGTTCGGGAATTCGAGGCAATTGCGCGCGTCGGCGTCGACGATCGACACGCGCGCAGCGCGCGCCGGCGGCCTCTGGTCCAGTTTGGGCGGGGTTGCGGCCGGCGCAGGCGCGGGTGCGGCGGTTGCCGCAGGCGCAGGCGCAGCGGCGGCCGGTGTAGCGGGGGCGGGCGCCTGGGCCGAGGCAGCGGAGATGACGGTCATGACGGACGCGATGGCGAACATTGTTATCGACTTCATCGAGGCACCTCGGTTGGTGGGGGGCGGGCAATGTCAGCTTTCGGCGATGCGAACTTCCGCGATCCAGTTGCGTTTCCTGCGCGCGAGGCGGCTTGCGAGGTCCTCTTGCTCGAAGCTCGCCGACGCACGATCGAGCCACGCCGGCTCGACATTCTCCAGCGTATTGACGTTCACCACGGCGTAGACGCGGCCTTCCATCTCGCAGGTGACGAACGGCACGACACCGCACCGCACACAAACGTGGAACGTGGCGGTGCGTGTTCCGAATGCGTATTTCGAGACGAGCGTACTCTCGCGAATGCCCACGGCAAGAGCCGCTTTCGGGTTCGACGTCCAGACGCCGCCATGCTTGACGCAGAACGAGCAGCCGCATGCACGGGCTGGAATGCGCGGAGGATCGCCCTCCCATTCGAGCGCGAGCCCTATGTTGCCGCAATGACATTTGCCGGAGAGGAGCATGAGCGTCGCCAACAAGGAGCCGCGGCGTCATTCCATCTTGCGGATCAAGAGATACACGAGGATGAGAAAGCCGAAGCCGACATACATCCCGAGAAGCGCCGCAAGCATGAGCTTCGCCATCTCCAAGGTTACTATTTCCGAGGCGGCCATGAAAACGACCGAGCCGACGAACGCTACGAACGAGCCGACGATGCCCGCCGCGATCAGCAGACGCTTTCGTTTCTTTTGCACTCAGCCCGGTTGCTGCGCCGGCTTGACGTTCATGAGCACGTTGGTCACGAACGACGCGAGGCCGAGAATGACCACCAGCGCCGAAATCCCGACGAACGGACCCGCCGATTCGTGGCCGGTGAGCAGCGTCGCAAGCGCGACCATGAACGCAGGCAACCCGAGGTTGTGCAGCCAGAAGTGAATCCGGGCGAGCTTCGTCTCGGCCGCTGCAGGATAGAGGTGGTACACGAGCCCGACGAGCGCGAACGACGCCCAGCCCAGCAGCAACAGATGCGCGTGGACAGGCGCCAGCGTGAACTGCTGCGACATTCCCATCCCGAAGCCCAGCAGGGCGCCAACGAAAAGGTATACGACCGCAATCTTGAGGAAACGCAGGCCCATCGTTTTTCTCCCTGTGAACTACAAACACTGCGGCGCGCCCCTTGCGAGGGCGCCGACTCATTCGCGCCCGCGAATCTGCGGCGGAGGCCGCATCGACGGCCGCAGCTCCTTGCGCACGACGAGCTTCAACCCGGACCACACGTCGCTGACGGCGCACACCTTCACGTCGACGAAGCCCAGCGGGAGCGCCACCTCGCGAACGACGTCTTCGGTGATGTCGGTCGCGACCGTCGCGGACTTCTTCGGCCACGACACCCAGATCGCGGCATCCGGCCGGAGCTTCGTGCGGCAGCTTAACAAGAAATGCGCGAGCTCCGCGCGGCGCGTCGAAAATAGATGCACCACGTCGGTGCTGGAAGTGAGGCGTTTGCGGATGCGCATTCCGTCGGGTGCCGGTGCGATGAGGCTCATGTAGTCGTTCGGCGCGCCCGCCAGAACGACGTTGCTGCCGGCCTTGAGGCCGAGCTTCGCAGCGAGCGGCGTTGCCGAGTAGCCGGCCATTCGATCAAGCGTCAGCGCGCATCCAAGGTCAGCGAACCGGCTGGTCTTCGCGAGATCAGCGATCGACCTCGAGTGCCCGCTCGTAGACCGCGAGATGGGCCGGCGAGAAGCAGCAGAACACGACTTCCGCGATCGTCGGGAACAATGCAACGGTCGATCGAACGGTGGAGACGGCAATCGCCGCGGCGAGGTCTACGGGATAGCCGTACACGCCGGTGCTGATTCCGGGAAAGGCGAGCGACGCGATGCCACTCTGCGCAGCGAGCTCGAGCGAGCGCCGGTAGCACGACGCGAGGAGCTCGGGCTCTCGCTTCGTTCCGCCGCGCCACACGGGTCCGACGGTGTGGATAACGTATCTCGCCGGCAGACGGTACCCTTGGGTGAGCTTCGCGTCACCGGTGTCGCAGCCCCCGAAGCGGCGGCACTCGGCCAGCAGCTCCGGCCCAGCCGCGCGGTGGATCGCCCCATCGACGCCGCTACCGCCGAGCAGCGAGGTGTTCGCGGCGTTCACGATCGCGTCGACGGGGAGCCTCGTGATGTCGGCGTGCAGCGCCCGCAGGATGGCGGCCATCGACGGCGACGCCGCTACCGGTCGGAGAGTGCGAGGTTGATGCCGAGGCCGGCGAACGCGGCCGCGAAGCCGCGGCGCAGCCACGATTGAACGCGCGGCGACTCGATCACGGCGCGGCGAAACGCGTGGGCGAGGAAACCATAGATGACGAACACGACGAACGTCATTGCCATGAACACGCCGCTAAGAATCAATAGATCGCCGACGGGCGATGCTGCATGCGGGTCGATGAATTGCGGCAGGAAGGCGAGGAAGAAGATCGTCAACTTCGGATTCAGTATGTTGAGCAGGAAGGCCTTGAGCACGAGACTCGTTGCCTTTCTCGCCGTCCGGTCTTGCCCCATGGCGAAAGCGGCCTTGTCGCGCCAGGTCATCCACCCGAGGTACAGGAGATACGCCACCCCCGCGAGCTTCAGGGCCTGGAAGGCGACGGCGCTCGCATGCAGCAGCGCCGCCAGTCCCAGCACCGTGGCAAGGAGATGCGGAAGAATGCCGGCGGTGCACCCCAGCGCGCCGAACACGCTGGCCCGCCTGCCATGCACGAGGCCGGTGGAAACGGTGAACACGACGCCGGGCCCGGGAATCAGCACGACGACGAGCGAAGTGATCAGGAACTGCAACGTGATCATCGAGTCGTGATCCTTGCGCGCGCGGACTCGAGCGCTCCGCTGGCCGGCACCGCCGTGGTGGCCTTCGCAAGGCCGAACGGCGGCATGTTGTTGTAGATGCACTCGTAGTCTCCGGGCCGCACGCGATACGTCTCGTGCCAGATGCCGACATCGCCGTTGCTTGCGACCGCGCGGTTGAATGCGGCCCACGCGGGGCGGTGAAGGCGCGTGGAATCCTTCGCGTATCGCTCGAGGTGCTCGAACGAGCGCCAGTATTGCAGTGCAATCGTCGGGTTTCCCACCCACGATTCGAAGCCGAGCAGCCCTGCGTCCGCATCCGCGGCAAGCTCGCGCAGCATTCGCGGCATCGCGCGAGCGACGGGCAACCACTTGTGGATCTTCCACAGCCGGTTGATGCGCATGCCGATGAGGAACACGACCACCTCGCCTTCGAAGCGTGCGGTGATTCTCCCGGAGAGCGAGCCTGTCACGTCCGCGCCGGCAGCATCAGACGTCGATGCTCACCTTGAAGCCGCCGTAGATCATCCGCTTCGCATCGAACGGCAGCTTCTTCGGATCCATCATGCCGGCGAGACGGGGGTCTTTCATCACTTTCGCGTTGATGTCATCGCGCTGGGCGCGCGACTTGAAGACAATCCAGGAAAACACGACGACTTCGTTCGGCTTGAGCTTGACGCTGCGCGGAAATGACGTGATCTTTCCCATCCTGACGTCGTCCTCGACGCACTCGCAATATTCGAGCGCACCGAATTCCCGCCACACGGCTCCCGCCTTGCGCGACATGCGGCGGTACGCGCCGAGCTTCGCCTTGGGGACCGGGATGACGAATCCATCGACATACCTTGGCATGCGGATCTCCGGGGCCGCCGATCACAGCCGACGACGCCTTGCGGCAGCCGTTCACACGGCCGAAGCTTCGACACTCACTGCAGCTTGATCACTCCGTCGAACTGAACGTTGATCGCGAGGCCGGCGACCTCGAGCGTCACGCGGGCGGGAAACGACTCGGTGCCGGCGATCGAGCGCGCGGCCATCGCCTTGTCGACCGCCTGCTCGATCTCGCGCTGCGAGTTGACGCCCACCATCTTGAGGAATTTGCGGATGCTGAGGTTGAAGGTTTCCTGATCCATCGGGGTCTCCGTCACGACGTGCGGGTTGCGATGAGTAGCTTATTCCGTCCGGCGTGCGCGGTCCACCGGCGGGCCCCGTGGAAATGACGTCTTTCGCCCCGTTCAGGCGCCGTCCTTGTGCGTGCGCACCATCCAAAGCGCAAGCAGCCCGAACAGGGTCGCGATGCTGCCGAGGAACGTCCAGAACCACGCGAATCCCTTGGCGTCCGCGATCTGCGCCGGGTCCGCGATGTCGCCGAGCGAAAGGAAGCCGGTGATCGCGACGCCGAAGCAGACCACCGCGAAGATAGCCGACATGACCACGGTCATCTGCGCCGAGATCTTCACGGCTTGTTCACGCCGCCGCCGCGTGCGATCCAGTCGCCGACCCGTTGTTCGAGCTCCGCGTGGGCGGCGACGGTTTGATCTTCGACGTGCACGTCAGCACGGTGCTAGGCGAGCAGGTTGGCGTCTCGTGCGAGCAGCCACTTCCCGTGCTGCTTTCTCAGGATCGTGAGCGTGTGGCCATTGCGCGTGATCGGTTCACCGCCCGCCGGCGTCACCGTGACGGTGAGCCGCGTCCTCATGAAGGCCCACTCGCCGACAACCTGGATCTCCTGGATGTCGCTCGTCGCTTCGATGTGCGGTGCATCCTGACCCCGCTTCGGTCGCGACTTCTCGGCGAACTCCGCCTTGCCCATCACCGGTTGCCCCGGCAACAGGAAGACAGCGTCGTCGGCGATCAGCGACAGCACCGTGTCGACATCGCCCTTCTCGCTTGCCGCGAGCCAGGTGGCAACCAGCGCCCGGATCGATTGTTCGTCTGGAGTCATCGTCGTGCGTCTCGATGCTGCTATGGGATCGGCATGGCGCATGAAACGCAAGTGAGCACGCGCCTACAAGCGAATCATATTACGTCTTATACGGGCCGGAGAGGCGCGGCGCGATCCTCGTGACGTGAGAACGATCGCGATGACAATTTGCGCCCGCTTGATTGCCGCGTTGGCGTTCGCGGCGGCCGCCTTCGGATCGCTCGCGGCGCGCGATGCCTTCGCCGTCGCCGTGCCGCCGCTCCCATTGCCCGGTCCGTATGCCGTCGAGTGCAGCAACGTCGCGCAGGATTTCAGCCGGCTCGCACCCGGCGAGACGGCCGAGCAGTACTGGGAAGGGGTAGCCCGCAACAACGGCGTGGCGCGCAGCCCGGTAGAGCTCCTCGCGGACCCGTCGCACACGCCGATGGTGACCGTGGACGCGCCGAACAATCGGCAACTCTTCGGCACGTTCGCGGGCCGCTCGTTCAACTACGTCGTCATCGTCTGTCATCCGACGAGCGCATCGAATGCGCGTCCGGATTATCAGCTGCCCACGGACAGGCCCATACCACACATGCTTCGCGACGGCGAAGCCCCGCTCTGGCCCGATGCGACCACGCGCTTTCCCATCCTGCTTTTCTCGCATGGCTACGGCGACGCTCCCGTCGAAAGCGACTACCTCTACGCAATCTCCGTATTCGCGAGCTTCGGCTATGTGGTTGCCGCTCCGTTCCACACGGACGCCGCTTTTACGGATCTGCGCAGCCTCGACGGCTTGCTCGATTTCGTTTTCCTCGTGACGCACCTGGAGCAGTTCAACGCTGTGCAGGCGCTGCGGCCTCTCGCGCTGTCCAAAACGCTCGACTACCTGCTTTCCAATCCGCAATGGCGGGACCGCGTGGACGCCTCCCAGGTCGGCGGCTTCGGCGCCAGCATGGGTGCGGAGGCGTTGCTGCTCATGGCCGGCGGCAAGCTCACGACAACGGTGACGCAGCAATCGATGCCGGTCATGTTCGATCCGCGGCTCAAGGCGGCCGTGGGGTACGTACCCTACCTCGGGCAGATAGGCTTCAATGCATTCGGGGAATCGCAGCACGGTCTAGACGACGTGACGCTCTCGTTCCTCGGCATCGCCGGAACGTCCGACACGACGGCGCCCTTGAGCGAAACGTTGCGCGGCATCGATCGGCTCGCGGGGCCCCGGGAGCTCGTGACACTCACGGGCGTCGGCCACGAGTTCGACCGCACTTCGGCCCCAGACATTTTCACGTGGGCTCTCACGTACTTCGATTCCGAGGTCCGCCGCGATCCCGCCGCGCACGCGAAGCTCCTCGCGATGACGAGCGTGACAGGAGGCGGCGACGATCACGTGCTCGTCCCATACAACGGCCCCCGGACGATTCCTGCGTCTGTCGTGAACCATCAGGGCATGTGGTGGAATCCGCTCGAGTCGGGGTGGGGCATCGACCTCGCGCACCAAGGGGACGTGATCTTCGCGACGTGGTTTACGCACGATGGGAACGGCAAGGCGTGGTACATGACGATGACGGCGTCAAAGACGGGGCTGGACACCTACTCGGGCACGCTCTACCGCACCACGGGGCCGCCGCTCGACGCGGTGCCGTTCAACCCTGCGCTGGTGCAGCGCGTCGAAGTCGGCACCGGGACGCTCTCCTTCAGCGGCCCCGACAACGGGACGTTCAGCTATACCGTCAACGGCATCAGTCAGACGAAGTCGATTACCCGGCAGGTGTTCGGTCCACTGCCGCAATGCACCTGGGGGGCGGTTTCGGACCCCGCGCTCGCCATGAACTACACGGACTTGTGGTGGGCCCCGGGCGGCGTGGAATCCGGGTGGGGGATCGACTTCACGCATCAGGGGGATGTGATTTTCGCCGCATGGTTCACCTATGACTTCACCGGGGCGGCGCTGCCGCTCACGGCGACGCTCCGGAAAGTCGCGCCCGGCGTGTACACCGGCTCGCTGATCAAGACGTCGGGACCGGCTTTCTCCGCCACGCCCTGGACACCGGGGACGGTTACGCGGATGGAAGTCGGAACGGCGACGGCCGCGTTTGCCAGCGGCAACGCCGCAACGTTCACGTTCACCGTGACCGATGGCGGCAGGACGACGACCCAGACCAAGCCGATCACCCGGCAGGTGTTTCGCGCGCCGGGAACGGTCTGCGGTTAGGTCTCGCCGACCCAGTAATCGACGTTGTCGGCCACGCGCGTCATGTGACGCATCCCGCCGCCGCCGAACGCGCCGACCTTTCCGGAATCGGGATATTCGCAGATCTCGGGCGTTCGCATCGTGCTGATGGAAAGGTACGCGAGGTCGGCATCCGAGTCGTTGACGATCTGGTGGGCCGTCTCCGGCCCGCCGGTCGGGCAGCAGATCACGTCGCCGGCGCGGATCATCCTCGTCTCGCTTCCATACCGAAGCGTGCCGCGGCCCTTCACGATGAAGAACATCTCCTCCTCGCCGCGGTGACTGTGGAACGGACACGAGCGCTTTCCCGGCGGCACGACGTCGTACGAGTAGCCGATGTCCCTGGCGCCAAGCAGCGGCCCGATTCGCACCGACGCGCTCTCGAATGCGTCGCCCCTGGTGAAATGCTCGAGCTTCAGCTCGTCGATGTTGACGACCTTCGAATCGATCACGCTCATTGACTGTTCTCCGGGCTATCGCGCTCCGGGGCAATTCGTGCTCGGGAGCGTCGCGCTCATGGCGCCTGCCGCTCCGCCATGGCGGCGGTGGCGGAGGAAGTATACTTTCCGGCGTGAGACGGCGCCGCTTCGAGCGGCGCGCGCACTTTCTTGCGAAGGAGACCTGGCATGAAGCTCTACTACCATCCCGTCTCGACCACGAGCCGGCCCGTCGTGCTGTTCGCCACCGAAAGCGGAATCGATCTCGACTACCAGCTCGTCGATCTTTTCACGGGCGAGCAGTACAAGCCCGAATATTCGGCGATCAATCCCAGCCATCAGGTGCCCGTGCTGGAGGACGGCGACTTCCGGTTGACGGAGAGCTCCGCGATCCTCAAGTACCTCGCCGACAAGGTTCGCTCGCCGGCGTACCCGACCGACCTCCAGAAGCGCGCGCGGGTCAACGAGCGGATGGATTGGCTCAACACGGGCTTCTACCGGGACTTTTCCTACGGCTTCCTGTACCCGCAGATCTTTCCGTTCATGCGCCGGTCCGACGACGCGGTGCAGGCCGGCACCGTCGCGTGGGGCAAGGAAAAGGCGCTCGGCTGGCTCAAGGTGCTGGACCAGGACCTTATCGGCTCGCGCAGCGCCTATCTTTGCGGCGACGAGATCACCATCGCCGACTACCTGGGCTCGATGATGATCCTGGGCGGTGAGGCGATCGATTGCAAGTTCGGCGCCTATCCGAACGTGTGCCGCTGGCTTGGCAACATGAAGAAGCTCAAGAGCTGGGACAAGGTGAATGAGGCGTTCTACAAGTACGTCGTCGATCCGAACAAAGGGAAGGAGTTCGTGCGGCTTTAAGGCGGCAGATGGACCCATCTCCCCTCGACTGAACGGAGGTCGACCTGTGATCAAGGGCTTGCACCACAACGCGTACCGCTGCCGCGATTCGGAGGAGACGCGTCGCTTCTACGAGGATTTTCTCGGCTTGCCGCTCGCCGGAAGCCTCGACATCCAGGAGACGAAGTCCGGACGGCGCACGTCCGTCCTCCATACGTTCTACCAGCTCGACGACGGCTCGTACCTGGCCTTCTTCGAGGCGCCCGACATGCCGTTCGAGTGGAAGGCGCAGCACGACTTCGACCTTCACAT
>Ga0068863_100003462_pt1 | contig 15569 bp, 9 predicted proteins | sample KBSSwiS62_FD_66596 | JGI IMG/M metagenome (GOLD analysis project Ga0068863, IMG submission 66596) | Switchgrass rhizosphere microbial communities from Kellogg Biological Station, Michigan, USA - KBS Switchgrass S6-2 | ecosystem: Host-associated > Plants > Roots > Rhizosphere > Soil ...
TCTGAAATCCGAACTCGACTGAGTTACCAATGATGTTCGACCAGGGCGCGGGCGTCCATTGTTCCGCGCCTAACAACGTCACGTACTCGCGGCCACCCTGATGAAAACCGCCCAGCCCGTTAAAGAAAGACAGCTCAGGCGGCGGCACCGTCAATTCAGGATAACTTTGCGAAGGCAGCCGCGGCACCAGAGGAGGCGGCAATGGCTCCTGAATGCCCGGTCGCTCGAGCTGATCCTCGAACGAGCCGCGCTCGGCAACGATGACAACGCGCGCCACGGCATGCAGCAGAATGCGATCTGCTTCCGGCATCTGATCTGCTTGTCTCAGGTAAACTCCGCCGGGTTTGTCCTGCAGCCCTTGCAGGCCACTGGTGCGAACGATCGTCTGCAGCTCCTGGTCCAGCAACTGAAGATAGCTGGTTGGCGTGTCGTTCAGAATTACGAGATCGATTTTGAGACCTTTGAAGTGCAGGTACTCGTGACCGCGCACGAGCTTCCGCACCGTTCGCAGGTCGTCGGCTTTGCTGATCCTGACGACGACGATTGGCAAGTCGCCGCTGATGCCGTATGCCCAGAGACTCGATTGTGCTTTTGTGTTGAGCGCGAGCACGTGCGAGCGGGGGCGTAATGAAGGATCGGAGTAGAGAATGCGCGCCGCGAGACGTTGAAAAAGGTGCGCCTCTTCCGAATCCATCTTGAGGTGACTCATCTCGACTTGCGCTTTAGTCCATGCGAGACGCAGCTCGCGTTCAAAAATGTTCGGATCGTGATACTTGTCAGCCAGCGCCATCGCCTCTTCGCGCGAATGCGCCACGGCCGTGCTGAACGCGCACCGCACCGTTTGATTGGGCTGAATTCTCACGCGCCGCCGCAGGCTGAACACCGGATCCAGCACAGCGCCGGTCGTGTTTGAAAGCGGACGATCTTCCATGACCGCGATCGGATTACCCGGTGTGCGCCCGCGCCCGAGGAACCGGCCGCGATCGGTTTCATATTGCACCGCGCCGACCATTTCACCCTCGGCAACTACGACGTGAACGCCCCAGATTGGTTTGTCTTCGGACGAACGCTGACGGCGGTGCGCGAGGATCGCGTTCTCGCCGGCGAAGAATTCAGTCTCGACAAAGAGATTGCTGAAGGCCTGGTGGGCGTTGTCGGCGTCGGGAGTGTTCAGCACGACTTCCGCGTAACTGGTCAACTCGATCTCGCGAGTGCGTGAAGAGAGATTGGTCAAAGAGATACGGCGCACTTCGGCGTTGTCTTCCGCTGAAACAACCACTTCCATGCGCGTTGCAATGCCGGAGTCAATACGGCGGAAGTCAGCTTTCTCTTCGGAGAAAGCAACGTGATACGACTGTGGTCGTCGCCGCACCGGTTGATGCCCGGCTGACCAAACCGTGCCGCTACGCACGTCGCGCAGGTAGATAAACGCGCCCCAGTTATCTTGCGTCACGTCTTCACGCCAGCGCGTGACGGCGTTGCCTTCGCAACGTGAATAACCCGAACCCGCAGTCGTGATCATCACGTTGTAAGTGCCATTCGAGAGCAACTGCGTGCGCGGGGTCGAAAAATCTGCTGACTCGTAAACGCGCGTGATCATGCCCGGCAGTGTTTGTGCGGCGACACGTCCGGTCAGCACTTCTTCGGCGCGCGGGTGGGCGGCGGGTACGCCGACGGGGATTCGCTCCTGCAAGAGCAATTCTGTCGCCTGAACGACGGGTTCGGAGTGAAAACGTCTGGGCTCGAGATCTTCGTGGAGAATGTTGGCAAGTGAAACTAAGCTCATGCCCTGGTGGTGCGTCATGAAGGCGCGAATCACGACTGACTTCTGACCTTCGGGCAGACGCTCCGCGGTGTAATCGATCGATTCGTAGAAACCGTATGGTCCAAACGCACCTTCCTTTCGCAGCCGCCGCAGATTGCTCATGGCCGCAGCCGGATCGACAGTCAACGCCAGCATCGTTGCATAAGGTGCGACCACGAGATCCTCAATCAAGCCCCGCTTCAAACCGAGACCGGGAACACCGAACGGTCCATATTGATAGTTGAGATGAAGATCGCGCACGTTGTAAGCGGCTTCCGAGATGCCCCACGGCACGCCGCGCTCCTCGCCGTATTCGATCTGTCGTTCGACGATGGTGCGATAAGTCTCGGATAACAACGTCGCCTGATAATTCTTCATTACCAGCAGCGGCATCAGGTATTCGAACATCGTGCCGGTCCAGGAGATCAGCGCGCGTCCGCCGTCGACCTTCGTGAGCGCGCGGCCCATGCGGAACCAGTGTTGTTGTGGCACGTCGCCTTTGGCGATGCCGACGAAGCTGGCGAGACGCGCTTCTGAAGCGAGCAGATCGTAATAAGAGTCGTCTGCGCGTGAAGCCGTAACGTTGTAACCGATGGTGAACAGCTTGCGCTCCACGTCGAAGAGAAACGAGAAATCCATCTCCTCGACGATTTGATCGCAACGCCGCGCGAGGCGGCTCAGGCGCGAGAGTGTGTCGGCTGAAGCGCCGGCTGATTGTTCGAGTGCCTTTGTAAGTCTGGCCGCAGTTTGTGCTAAATCAGGGGCGACATGCTCCTGCATGGCTGCGAGTTGGACCAAAGCTCGATCGCAGAGTTGCGGGATCTCCGCGAGTGTCGGAACACGCTGGAGTAGTTTGAGGATTGGCGCCCAGTCTTTATCTGTGTTGCCGATCTCGGTTTCCACTAACGACAGTAGGCGTCCCCAGTTGGTGAGTGATTCTGCGTCCCGGCGACGACAATCGACCTGGTGTTGTAGCGCTCCAACCCACCATCGCAACTCTTTGAAACTGACTTCGCCGTGCTCGTGGGCGAGGGCGTTTACGATGTCGTCAATTTCGGAAGCGCGACGGCCGAGCGAATCGAAGAGCACAATCCATTGCTGCAGGTTCTCACCGGGTTCGATCTTAAGTAATTGACGGCACGCGGCGATCTCGTCCTGCAACTGCCTGACGGTCACGACCTCGGTGCGTTGTCGAAAGCTTCCGAGGGTCAAGGCTTCGGTGGCGATCGCGTCGATTGTGTCCTTAAATCCCTCGATGACAAATTCGTCAAATAGAATTTTGTCGGGAAACTCGACGCAGCCTTGCTTTACTGCGAGCAGGTGTCCGGCGAGGTTGCCGCTGTCGACTGTCGAGATGTATTGCGGCAGTAACGGCTCGAGCGTTTTCGTGTCGTACCAGTTGAAGAAGTGACCGTGGAGGCGGCCCAACTTGTCCATCGTGCCAAACGTCAGCTCTTCGCGTTCGACGAATTCGAGTGCGCCGACGTACCCGAGATCGCGCGCCGCTGATGTGGCGAGCAGCAACAAGCCGATGTTTGTTGGAGATGTGCGATGCGCAATAATCGGCGCCGGATCTTCCTGGTAGTTGTCAGGCGGCAACCAGTTGTCTTCCGCGCCGACAAAGGTCTCAAAGAAGCGCCAGGTTCGACGTGCGATCACGCGCGCGAGTGAAGCGTCCTCCGCGCTCAAGAGTTTTCGTTCGGCTGGTCGCGGTTTGCTGACCAGGTATGCAATCAACGGCGAGATCAGCCAGATAAGGGCGAGTGGTCCCATCACCGGCAGGCCTGACGGCTTGAAAGTTAACGTGAGTCCGAGTGCCGCAAGAGACAGCACTGGAGCAGACCACATGAAGCGAACGAACGAGCCGAGAGTGTTTCGAGCGGACTGTTCTGTCTCTGCTGCTGAGACCCACTCGAGCAGTTTTTTACGCGAGAGCAGTTGGCGGTACAGCGCGCGAATAATCGCGTCGCACATGAGCCACGCCTGGTGCGCCAGGAAAACAAACGACAGCGCTATCTGCGCGATGTTAGTGCGAAAGTCACCCCACACGCTCCAGAAATGGCTGGTCCAGGGAATGCCACGCGGGTGCATCAACAGACCCGTGGTTACGTGCAGTTGAACCGGAAACGCGATAACCAGAAAAACAAAAAGTGACCACAGCCACGGCCGGCCCGGAAACAACGCGCACGAAGCGACGAGCCACAGCAACAACGACGGCGCTACGAGACTGCGACGCAAATTGTCGAGGATCTTCCAGCGTGCCCTGAGCGGCAGCACGTTGCGCACTTTTCGACCTTCGCCGTCACGCACCGTAGGAAAGAGCCAGCGCATGATTTGCCAATCGCCGCGCGTCCAGCGATGCGCGCGCTTGGCGTAGCCTTCGTACGAAGCGGGATAGTCGTCGAGCAGCTCGATGTCAGTAGTTAATGCTGCGCGAGCGAATAACGACTCGAACAGATCGTGACTCAGCAGCGAGTTTGGTGGAACGCGGTTGTCGAGTGTGTTTTGAAAAGCGTCGACGTCGTAGAGACCTTTGCCGGTGAAGTTTCCCTCGCCGAAGAAGTCCTGGTAAACGTCTGACACTGCCGTCGTGTAAGGATCGATGCCGGTGTAGCCCGAAAAGACCTGGACAAACTTCGAACCCGAAGCACTCGCCAGCGAGATGCTCACGCGTGGTTGCAGGATTCCGTAACCATGCGTGACGCGGTTTGTCGCCGGATCGATACTGGGTTGATTGAGTGGGTGGATCGCGGCGCCGATGAGCTTGCGCGCTACGTCGCGCGGCAGTTGAGTGTCGGAGTCGAGTGTTATGACGTAACGGATAGATTTCAGCAGCGCATCGCCGGCGGTGCGCACGACGAAGCTCGTATCCTGTGCGCCGCGAAGCAGGCGATTGAACTCTTCGAGCTTGCCGCGCTTTCGTTCCCAACCCATCCACTTGTTTTCACCGGGATTCGATTGTCGCCGGCGGTGGAAAAGATGAAAGCGTTCGTTGCCATGACGGCGATTCAGTGCGTCGATGCCGCTTTGCGCTATCGCGAGGAGGTTTGAGTCAGTCGATGTTTCTTCCGATGCGGCGTCGGGAAAGTCGCCGAGCAAAGCGAAATAAACGTGCTCGTCCTGGTTGGCGAGGTAGTGGACCTCGAGTCGTTCAACCAGTTCGTGAACTTGCGACTCATTAAGAAATATCGTTGGGACCACCACGAACGTCGCCGCTTCCGCGGGGATGCCCTTCGCGGTGTCCATGCGCGGCAGCAGACGTGGCGGGAAAAAGTGCGTGAGATCCCAGTTGAGTACGGTGAGTACAAGATCGCTTGCTGGAATCAGCGCGAGCAGCGCAGTTACAACCAACAACTGCCAACCTGCGCCGTGGGCATACATCATGTAAAGCAGCAGACTTATGACGAGCAGCGTTAGAAATGTGAGTGTGCCGAGGTATGTCCCGGTGGAATGTCGCAGCAGAAAGCGACGCAAACGTTCGCTTGGTCGTGGTTGATAACCAAAACTGTTTTCGAGAAGAGTTAAACCGGCGTCGATGAGGAAATAACCGACGTGCTTTTTCGGACCCGATTCTTCTTTTGTTTTGGCTGCGAGATTGACTGCTGCTTCCGCGATTTCAAGCTCGCTTGCGCGGGTTCGCTTGCTGATACGTTCGATGACGTGGCGGTAGCGGTCGCGCGTGGCAAATTCCATTCGCGAATAGACGCCGGCGGGGTCCTTTCCGAGGAGCGGCTCGATCAAACTGACTTTCTCGAAGAAGTCGTTCCAGTCGAGCGTGGAGAGGAGACGCATGCTGGTGATGATGTTTCCGACCGTGACCTGTGCGCCTGCCTGGCGTTGGTGTTCGGCGTGAATTATCTGCTCGATGCTGGTGCCTGTCTTCGCCAGTTGCTTTTCGATCCAGTCCATCACCGGCATCACGGAAGGGTGCTGTTCGCGCAGGCGTTGTACGAGTTGGACTACGAACGTCTGCGGCAGCTCTTCTCGTTTACCGAGTCGCTCGGTTATGGCCGGCATGACGCCCGCAGGTTGAAGCGAGGCGAGCTCGAGTAGTTTGTCCGCGAGTTTGTCGGCTTCTTCGCGTTTCGCGCGCGCACGAGCGATGGTGATGGCGAGACGGCGCAGGTTTTCGACCAGCGCGAGACGCAACGTGATAGCGACGGCCCACAGTTCACCAATTGAGAGCGGCGCGACGGTTTGGTACGAACGGATGAATCGTTGCAGCGTTTTTGTTTCGAGACGCGAGTCGGTGTGCGCGATCAGCTCGAGCGCGACTGAGTAGATTCGCGGATAGCCTTGCAGTTCACCTTCGGCGAGCTTTGGCAGTTCGTGGTAATAGCTCTTCGGAAGGTCCTGGCGAATCTCGCGCAGTTGTTCTTCGACGATGTGATAGTTGTCGACTAACCATTCCGCTGCGGGAGAAATCGCGCGGCCCTGGCGCAGTGCTTCGACCAGCGCCTTGTAAGCAGCTTCGAGCCTGCGGCCGTTGTCTTCGAGACGCGGAAGTAATTGCGCGCGGCCTTTGCGGGTGACGGTTTTGTGTTGAGCTGCGAGCGTCTGTGCGTACTGCTCGAGACGTTCAACGCTGAAGAACTCTGCCTGAAATGGTTTCTCGTCCATATAGCCCGTGGGCTTGCGGACGAATGAAACCAGCGATTCTAAGAACTCACTCATGACGATCAAGTAGGGGGAATTTGAAGGGATAGCTCAGAATATCACGAAGTTGTGGTTTTGACCTTTGTGCTGAGGTTATACTTTCGCGCAATGCGCGTTTTAGGAATCGATCCGGGAAGCCAGACGACGGGATGGGGTGTTGTCGAAGGTGACGGACGCCGTTATTCGCTGGTTGCGTTCGGGTCGGTTCGCGTACCGTCAAGCCTGGCGTTTTCGGCGCGGTTGCTGAGGATATGTAACGGGCTGGAAGAAGTGATTGCACAGCATCGACCTGATGTGTGTGCGCTTGAAGATGCTTTCCTCGCGACCAATGTCAAAGTCAGCATGAAATTGGGGCAAGTGCGTGGCGTGGTCTTGCTGGTGGCGGAGCGTGCGGGGCTTGAGATTCACGAGTATTCACCGCGCTTGATTAAGCAGACCGTTGTTGGGTATGGGAATGCGGAGAAGCACCAGGTGCAGGAGATGGTGCGCTTGCTGCTGTTGCTGAAGACTGTGCCGTCGCCGCATGATGCTGCGGATGCGTTGGCGGTTGCAATCTGCCATTTTCATCACGCGCAGTTTCGCGAGAGAATAGCTGCTGTGTAAGAATAGGACCGATAAGTCCGATAGGACCTGTAAATACCTCACGGTTGGAGAAACAATATGATTCCTCACAAGCTCACGCTTTGCCTGCTTCTTATTATCTTTCCTCAGATCATTGTTGTAGCGCAGAAAAGAAAGGCGCCGGTTGGAGGGCGTCTGGCGGTTGTTGTCGATGAACGGCTAGCCGCGCTGCGCACAACGCCGCAGCTCAACGGAAGACTCGTGCGCCGGCTTGGTCGCGGACGGTTGGTGGCGGTGCGAGCCGTGAAAACGAGCTCTGACGGGATAGTATTCTTTCTGGTGAACGTCACAAGCCGCACGCATGGATGGATTCAACGTGAAGCAGTCGCTTCGTCATCACGCGCCGGAGATGATCAAAAGCTCCTGCGTCTAATCAATGCTTCTAGTGGATTCGATCGAATCGCACGCGCACGAATCTTTTTGGATCACTTTCCACGCTCGCCGCTGCGACCCGAGGTGCTGCTGTTGCTCGGCGACGCGGCGGAAGAAATGGCTGCTAAATTGTCTACCGACGCCGCGCGGAGATTAAAAGAAGGACTCGGCGGGGCGCCGGAGTTCAGTTATTACCTCAACCATCCCAGTCTCGATCGCTACAATCGCCAGCGCGTCGGCTTCATCTTCGACAAATCAACCAAGCGCTTTCACTACAACGGCGCCGCCTGGCGCGAGCTGCTCCGGCGCCATCCGCGTTCGTCTGAAGCTGCCGAAGCCAAAAAACGCCTCGAGCTACTTTACTCCCAACTGCGGACGAGGTAGTATTCGCGGCATGACACTCAAACTAAAACTCAAACCAATACCTGAAGGAGAATGCAAGATGGGCCTCACACATGTTGCTGTTAGACTATTCAACTCAAAATCTTCGGATACATACGAGGCAGAATTCCTCGTTGATACGGGCACCATGGACACTATGGCTCCGGCATCCAAACTCAAGACAATCGGCATCCAGCCAGTTGGCAAAGGCTTATATGAACTGGCCAACGGAGAAATTGTCGAGTACGAGTATGGTAATGCCGAAATCACGTTTATGGGTGAAGTCGTGCCCGTTCGCATGATCTTCGGTCCAGAAGATACCGAGCCAATTCTGGGCGTGATAGCCCTGGAATCAGCCGGTTTCATGGTCGATCCAAAGAACCAAAGGCTGAGAAAGCTCCGGGCGCGTCCTCTCAAGCGCGTAGCCTGAAAAAACTGTCGCTGAACGGGCGTTTCCACACTAAACTCTCAAAATCTGTGCCCACGGGTGTTAATAAACCCTTAAGCCCTTCGTCTATCAGGGTGTAGACGAAGGAGAATACCCTTGCAGGCAGCAGTTAAACCCTTGCGATTAGTGGAAAATCAACCCGCCAGCGAGCTGGAAAACCTTTTCCAGGCACATCACGGCCGAGTTTTTCGGACCGCACAGCGTATTACGGGCAGTGCCGCCGACGCCGAAGACGTGCTTCAAACGGTCTTCCTGCGGTTGGTTAAAGGCCAGGACGATTACGACTGGTCACAAAATCCCGAAGCTTACCTTTCTCGCGCGGCCATTAATGCCTCCCTCGATTTGCTCCGCAGTCGCACGCGGTCAAAAGTCGTGGCGCTCGACGAAGGCGAAGTCGATTCCATAGCGGGCACGTATCGCAGTCCTGAAGCGGTCCAAGCCGACAGCGAGTTACGCAAACTGGTGCGCCAGGCCGTCTCGCGACTCGGAAAGACCGCCGGGGAAATGTTCGTCTTGCGTTATTACGAAGGTTTTGACAACAAGGAAATCGCGGCTCTTATGAAAACTTCGCCGATGGTGGTCGGTGTTGTCCTCCATCGCGCGCGTACGAAACTGAAAAAAGAGATTGGGCACTATCTGGAGAAACATCATGAGAAATAAGGAAGAACAAATCCTCGACAAAGTTACTGCCGAGATTCGCAATGAGAAAGTCGAACCGGCAGCAGTTTCAGCAGCGGCAGACCGTGTTTGGGCGCGTGTTTCCGCTGCGGCCGGTGAGACGGAATTTCAGTTGCCCACCGTCGACCAGATTGAAGGTTGTAAAGACTTTCAGTCACTGATACCTGCCCACCTGGCAGGCAAACTTTCTGAAGCGCGTTCCCTCTTGCTGGTGGACCACACGCACGAGTGCATCCCCTGCCGCAGAGCGATGAACGAAGCACGCTCGAAACGCGCGGTTAAGGTCATGCCGGTCGTGCGCAAGTCGCGTTTCTCAATGCAGCCCGCGGTCATGCGCTGGGCCATTGCCGCAGCGCTCGTCATCGGTATCGGTCTGCTGGCCGTTCCGTTTGTGCAAAGGTTCTGGCCGTACGGCGGATTCGAAGCGACCGTGCAGGCAGCCGAAGGTCCGGTCTACCAGATCGCCGACACACACACAACATCCGTCAACAACGGCGCGAAGCTGCAACAGAACGAGAAGGTGCGCACCGCGAAAGACGGTCGCGCCGTTGTTCGTTTGGGCGATGGTTCGTTGATCGAGATGAAGGATCGCTCCGAGCTTTATCTGACGAAGTCGGGCAATGGAACGACCATTCACCTCAATCGCGGCAGCATCGTTGTCGAAGCAGCCAAGCAGAAAGACGGGCAGTTGTTTGTTGAAACTGCTGATTCGCTTGTTTCCGTGACCGGCACTGTTTTCTCGGTGAACAACGGCACCAAGGGCTCGCGAGTCTCCGTGATCGAAGGCGAAGTAAAACTAAATCACGCGTCGAGTGAGCGTGTGCTTAAGCCCGGCGACCAGGCCACAACCAATCCCGCGATTGCGATGATTCCGGTGAAAGATGAAGTCTCCTGGAGTCGCAATGCAGAACGATACGCAGCGGTGTTGAATGGTCTGGCTTCGCTCAAGAACGAGTTGAATAAAGTTCAGCAGCCCGGCGTTCGCAATTCCACGCACCTGCTCGACTTGATGCCTGAGGGCACGGTCGTTTACGCAGCCATACCGAATCTCGCCGATTCGATTGTTGAGTCGCATCGCGTGATTCAGGAACGCATGAGTCAGAACCCGGCGCTGCGCCAGTGGTGGGAGAAAGAGCATTCAGGCAGATCGCAGAACATGGACCAGGTTGTGGAAACGATTCGACAGTTTGGTTCCTACCTGGGTGATGAGATCGCGGTGTCAGTTTCGATGGATGCCAAAGGTGAGCCGGGTGAGCCGCTCGTTCTCGCCGAGCTGAAGAACTCGCAAGGCTTCCGGCAGTTTCTCGAACAGGAGATCGCGAAGTACTCGAACGATAAGAAAGGCCGGCCCGAAATCGAGTTCATTGAAAACCCGGCCTCCGCGACTCCGCAGTCTGCCGACAGCAAAGAAAAGCTGTACATCTGGATTCAGGACAACTTGATGGCCGCGAGTCCGAAGTTGCAGCAGCTTCAGAGTGTCGCGACGGCCATTAACAACGGAAACGTGAGCAGTTTCACGTCGACTCCCTTCCACAACCGCATTGCACAGATTTATCAGGAAGGCGCCGGTTTACTCGTGGCAGCAAACCTCGAGAAGGTTGTCGCAAAAGTCAAAGCGGAACATGTGAAGGGGCCGGATGCTGCAAAGCAGGAAAGTGCGCTGAACCAGTTGGGTCTCCTGAGTGTGAAGTACTTCGTGCTGGATCAGAAAGACAGCAACGGAAAGACGCACACGCAAGCTTCCCTGTCATTCAACGACGCGCAGCGTGGTATTCCTTCGTGGCTGGCTGCTCCCGGACCGATGGGTTCGCTGGAGTACATCTCGCCTGACGCGAATGTCGTCGCCGGTTTTGTAGTCAAGAATCCGGTGTCACTGGTCGACGACCTGCTGGGTGTTATGGAAACGGTGTCGCCTGAGTTGCGCAAGAACCTCGACAAGCTGCAATCGGAGCGTGGTCTTAACATTCGCGACGATATCGCTGCGCCGTTGGGCGGAGAGTTTGCCTTCGCGATCGATGGACCACTACTTCCGACACCTTCGTGGAAGCTGGTGTTTGAAGTTAACGATCCGGCGCACCTGCAACAGACGCTCGAGCGCGTGGTTGGTGAAGTGAACAAGGAAGCAGCGAAGTTTGGTAAGGGCAGCCTGGCCTGGGAACAGAGCGAAATGGGCGGCCGCAAATACTACACGCTGCGATCGAAAGACTTCGGTTTCCTCGAAGTGAACTTCACCTATGCCAACGGCTACATGATCGTTGGTCCGAGCAGGGCGCTAGTCGAGAGGTCGCTGACGGTGCGTGACAGTGGTTTGTCGCTGCTGCATTCGCAGAAGTTCACGGCAGGCTTGCCGGCTGACGGTAACGCAAACTTCTCGGCGGTCTTCTATCACAACATTGGTGGACTCGTGCCGGCGGGACTTGCCAGCACGGCCGCGAATCTGCCGAGTGGACCACAGCAGGCGGTGAAAGCAATTACCGCCGATATGAAACCGACGCTGGCGTATGCTTACGCGCAAGGCGACAGCATCACATTCGCGGCGAACACCGAAGGTGGCCCATTCGGTTTAAGTCCGGCAACGCTTCTCGGAATGCCCAACGCACTCGAGATGCAGAGCATCATTCAACGAGGCATGGGCGACAAGAAGTAATTCTTACGCCGAAAACGTTGGCTAGTACGCCGAAGGCGTTGGCTAATTTCAGCCCAGGGTTGGAGCGTAGCGACAACCCTGGGATTTGAAATTTGAAAATGTGAATCAACCCTGAAAGGGTTAGGCATGTGCGATGTCAACCCTTTCAGGGTTGGAACCTCTTTTTAATCTGTTAACCCAAGGTTGTCGCTGCGCTCCAACCTTGGGCTGAAATTAGCCAACGCCTTCGGCGTTATTTTGGGCTGAAATTAGCCAACGCCTTCGGCGTTATTTTGGGCTGAAATTAGCCAACGCCTTCGGCGTTATTTTGGACTGAAATTAACCAACGCCTTCGGCGTTTATTCCAGAATTCACAACTACTGTACAAGTAGTAAGGTTTACGAAATGAAGCTCGTATCAATCTCCCTCGTGTCGTGGCTGTTTGGCATGCTGCTTATCATGTCGAAGTTTTTTGTTGTCGACGGACAAGCTCTCAGCGCCACAGTCACATCGATGATCATGGCAGCGCTGTTGTTCTCTCTGGCCTATGCACCCTCTCTCTCGTGGCTGCGCCAACGCATGGGTGGTTGTAGACCAGCGCTGCTCTTTCCTCTCGCCTCCGCTGTCGTACTCAACACACCTGTATTCCTGATCGAGATTCTTGCGATAGGCAGAACTTTAGCGCCCTCGGATGCGTTAGCATCCATTGTCGCTTTTCTGCTGATGGGTACAGTCTTCGGACTCGGATTCGTTTGGAATTATCAGGACGCAGCGCTATAAAAAGAGTATGGCACTCCCCGCTTCGGTTCCAGAGGAACTGATCAAAGCTCCAACGGCTCTTACAGAGCCTCCAGTGATTGACCTGCACGGCCTCAGCGTCTCTTTTGGTCGCAGGCAAATCTTGAAGAACCTTCGTGGTGACCTGCGTGGCAAAGCCATCGGTCTGCTCGGTCCCAACGGCGCCGGCAAAACCACGCTCATTCACACGCTGCTCGGATTTCATCAACCTTCTTCCGGCACTGCGCACATCTTCGGCCTCGACATTTCCGATGACGCCAAACAGATCCGTTCGTTGATCGGCTACATGCCCGAGCGCGATTCATTCATCGCCAAGATGAGCGCCGTTCACTTCGTGCGCTTGATGGGTGAACTTTCAGGTTTACCTTCTGAGGCTGCCCTGGAGCGCGCTCACGAAGCACTCTTCTACGTAGGACTCGGCGAGGCGCGCTATCGACGTCTCGACACCTACTCGCTCGGCATGAAACAACTCGCCAAGCTCGCGCAGGCGATCGTTCATGGTCCACGATTGATCTTTCTCGACGAACCGACAAACGGGCTCGATCCACCGGCGCGCCTGCGCATGATCAAACTGATACGCGAGATTCGCGACAGCGGCCAGGCTAACATCGTGCTTTCGTCGCACCTGCTGGTCGACGTTGAAGAGTGCTGCGACGAGATCCTGATCCTTCGCGACGGACAGATTGCCGTCTACTGCAACCTCGAAGAGGAAAGAAAGTCGAATCGCAAGTTTCTCATGCTCGAGACGCGCGGCGATCAGGAGAAGTTTGTCAAAGCGCTTGCGAAACTCGGTTGCGAGTATGCGATCTCAGGGGATCATCGACTGAAGATAGTTTTGCAGGGAGGCGTGGAAGTGCGAGATCTGTACCGGCTGGCGGACCAGGAGCAGGTGCAGCTCCGTCGTTTGAGTTACAAGCGCGATTCTCTGGAAGACATCTTTTTGAAGGCAATGGAGAACGGCTATGGCGGTTTATGAACAGACGTATAAGCCTTACGCCGGTAAGCTGACTCCAGAATGGAGCCGCTTCCTGATCATTCCGCGGCACACCTTGCGCGGTGTTTTCAATTCCAAGCTGTTCACGGCGTTTTTTGTCATTTGCTTCGTGCCGCTGCTCGTCGAAGCGATTCTCATTTACCTGCACCATAATTTCACCGCGCTGACGATCACGAATGTCAACGTACGGGATCTGGTGCCTATTGACGGTTCATTCTTCCAGACGTTCGTATATATCCAGGGTGGCTTTGCTTTTGTGCTGGCGCTATTAGTTGGACCGCCACTCGTATCTCGCGATCTGCGCAACAACGCTTTGCCGCTTTATCTTTGCCGTCCCTTTTCACGCACGGAATACGTGATGGGGAAAATGTCAGTCATACTGATCCTGTTGTCGGCGGTCACCTGGGTACCACAATTGTTGCTCTTTCTCTTGCAGTCGTACCTCGAAGGGTTCGCCTGGTTTAGAGCGAATCTGTGGATCGCAAGCGCGATCATCATCGCCAGCGTTGTTTGGATATTGCTGCTCGCGTTGTTGTCGCAGACGATCTCGGCGTTGGTGAAGTGGCGTGTGATTGCGAGTGCTGCGATGTTGGGACTGTTGTTGATTCCCTCAGTGTTTGGCGAGTTCATTAACCTGGTCTTTCGAACGCGGTGGGGACACATCGTCAGCCTCGGCGGGCTGATAAATAACGTGACCGCGGGACTTTTTGGCACGTTCGATCGCGTGTCCGGAAGAATGCAGATAACTGATTGGGACGACAACGTGGTGCGGGAAGTACTCTTGATTGAGCCGCCGCTTTGGGCCTCCTGGACCGTGCTGTTCATTATTTGTGTCGTTTGCCTGGCTGTGTTGCACTGGAAGGTCAAGGCTTACGAGGTTGTGAGATAGATCGTCAATGAGTTCACCAGATCAACTCATCATCTTCAATAACGTCTCCAAGTTCTACGGCGAGATACTCGGCGTGAATCGCGTTAACCTCCAGATCGCGCCGGGCATTACCAGCCTGGTGGGACCGAACGGAGCAGGGAAGTCGACATTGATGAATCTGATGACCGGGTTGTTGCGCCCGACGCGTGGTTCGATTTCACTGTTGGGAATCCCCACCGATCAACCGGAACAACTTTTTCGCAAGGTCGGTTACTGCACGCAGTTCGATTCTTTTCCGAGGGGCGTGACCGGGCGCGAGTTTATCAACTCGTTTCTGCTGGTCCATGGTTTCGATCGGAAGCGTGCAAACGAGCTGAGCCAGATTGCGCTCGAACGCGTCAGTCTCCAGGAAGCCGGGGATCGAAAAGTGGCGGCGTACAGCAAAGGAATGCGGCAACGCATACGCCTGGCGCAGTCGATCGCGCATCAGCCTTCGGTGTTGATTCTCGACGAACCACTGAACGGTCTCGATCCGATGGTGCGTGCCGAAACGATCGCGCTGTTTCGTAGGCTTGCTTCTGAAGGTCTGCACCTCATCATCTCGTCGCACATACTGCACGAGGTCGACATGATGTCCGATCGCGTGGTGCTACTGAACAGCGGCTACATCGTCGCCGAGGGCGATATCCACGGTGTGCGCAACGAGATGGAAGAGCACCCGATGCAGATCCTGATTCGTTGCGATCAGCCGGCTAAGCTCGCCGCTTATGTTTTCGAGAAGAATCACGTGGTTGAAGCCAGGCTTCACGACGATCGGCGCGGGCTGTTTGTCAGGACGCGCGACGCGGATCGGTTTTACCTGATGTTGAATCGCGCGGTTGCTGAAGGTGCTGTAAACGTGGAATCAGTAGCTCCGGTTGATGACGATCTCAGTGCGGTCTACCAGTATTTGATCGGCACGTCAGGCGGTAGTGCATAGGAGTCTGAGATGAGTTCTGCGATAGACGTAGTGCAAACGAGATCGGAGAGCCAGCCATCGAGTTGGAGCCTTTGGCTGCGGCAGATCGGAGCGATCTTTCGGCTGGAAATCGAGAAGAACTTTCTGAGCCGTCGTTCGCTGTTGATTTATCTGCTGGCGCTTTTGCCGCTCTTTCCGCTAACGATTCTGGCGCTCCTTCGCCCGTTCATTCGCCCGCCGGGCGATGAATGGAGAGACTTCAATCAAATGAGCGTGTTCTACTCCGTTCTTTACAACGGCTTTATTCTGCGCACGGTGGTGTTTTTCGGCTCAGCGTGGATTTTCATGAACCTGTTTCGCGGCGA
>Ga0068863_100003466_pt1 | contig 15562 bp, 16 predicted proteins | sample KBSSwiS62_FD_66596 | JGI IMG/M metagenome (GOLD analysis project Ga0068863, IMG submission 66596) | Switchgrass rhizosphere microbial communities from Kellogg Biological Station, Michigan, USA - KBS Switchgrass S6-2 | ecosystem: Host-associated > Plants > Roots > Rhizosphere > Soil ...
CCAGGAGAACCCGCTGCCGACGATCGAGGCGAAGAAGTTCTACGAGGTCCAGAAGAACATCTCGCTCACCGGCCACATTATCGACTCGCTGCTGACGGTCGTCTCGGGACAAACCTGGAACAAGCTCTCCGACGCCGACAAGAAGACCTTCACCGAGGTGATGGAAGAGGCCGGCGACAAGGCCGGCCGCGAGATCGCCGCCTCGGAGGTCCGCCTGGTCGACGAGTTCAAGAAGAAAGGCAACAACGTCATCATCGTCGACAAGAACGCGTTCCGCGACGCGGTGCTGAAGACCACCAAGCCGACCGACCAGGGCTACCGGCAGCAGGACTACGACCGCATCGTCAACATCAAGTGAGAGACAGCCGTCGCGCGCCATGGCCGAAGAAGAAAAAATCATCGACGAGGAAGGCCACTTCCATCTCCACGACGAAGCCATCGACCTTTCCGACACGATCGCCGAGGGCTGGGTCGCCCTCGGCATCTTCTGGCTGCTGGCGCTGACGGTCTTCTATCAGTTCGTCACGCGCTACGTGTTCAACGACTCGGCGTCGTGGACCGAGGAAATCGCGCGCTACCTGCTGATCGGCGTCGTCTTCGTCGGCGCGACCATCGGCGTCGCCAAGAACGCGCAGATCCAGGTCGACTTCTTCTATCGCCACATGCCGGCGGCGCTCGGCCGCTGGCTGTCGCGCGCGGTCGACGTGCTGCGCATCGCGTTCTTCGCCGGCGCAGTGGTTCTGACCGCGCAGATGATGTGGAAGCTCGGCAGCAACACCCGCATGACCGTCGTCGACGCGCCGATGAACCTCGTCTACGGCGTCGTCCTGCTCGGCTTCACGGCGATGACCTTTCGCTCGATCCGGGTCGCGCTGATCCATTGGCGGCGCGGCTGGAGCGTCCTCGAGCGGCCGATGACGACGTTCGCCGACCGCTGAAAACCCGGCCCGCTCCATGCTGAAAATCTTCTTCCTGCTCTTCATGAGCAGCGGCATCCCGGTGGCCATCGCCATGGCCGGGGCGTCGCTCGCCTACATCCTGATCTCGGGCAATCTACCGCCGTTCGTCGTCATCCACCGGATGGTGAGCGGCATCGACAGCTTCCCGCTGCTCGCCGTGCCGTTCTTCATCCTGGCCGGCAACCTGATGAACAACGCCGGCATCACGACGCGGATCTACAACTTCGCGCTCGCCCTGGTCGGCTGGATGAAGGGCGGCCTCGGCCATGTCAACGTCATCGGCTCGGTGATCTTCGCCGGCATGAGCGGCACCGCGATCGCCGACGCCGCCGGCCTCGGCACGATCGAGATCAAGGCGATGAAGGAGCACGGCTACTCGACCGAGTTCTCGGTCGGCGTGACCGCGGCCTCGGCGACGCTCGGGCCGATCATCCCGCCCAGCCTGCCGTTCGTGATCTACGGGATGATGGCCAACGCCTCGGTCGGCGCGCTGTTCCTCGCCGGCATCCTGCCCGGCGCGCTGATGGCGGTGTTGATGATGCTCACCGTCGCCTACTTCGCGCACAAGAACGGCTGGGGCGCGGACGTCAAGTTCTCGGGCTCGCGCTTCGGCAAGGCGATGGGCGAGCTCGCGGTCGTCGTCGGCTGGCCGCTGCTGCTCTGGGCGGTGGTGTCGCGCATCGGCGCGCCACCGCAGATCTCGGTCTTCGTCGGCTTGGCGCTGCTCTTCGTCCTCGACCGCATCTTCCGCTTCGAGGCCCTCTTGCCGATCATGACGCCGGTGCTGCTGATCGGCGGCATGACGACGGGCCTCTTCACGCCCACCGAAGGCGCAATCGCCGCCTGCGTGTGGGCGATGATCCTCGGCTTCGCCTGGTACCGCACGCTCAACTGGAAGATGTTCGTCAAGGTCTGTCTCGACACCGTCGAGACGACCAGCACGGTGCTGTTCATCGTCGCGGCGGCGTCGATCTTCGGCTGGATGCTGACGGCCACCGGCGTCACCGCCGACATCGCCGCCTGGGTGCTCGCCTTCACCAAGGAAGCGTGGGTGTTCCTGCTGCTGGCCAACCTGCTGATGCTCTTCGTCGGCTGCTTCCTCGAGCCGACGGCGGCGATCACGATCCTGGTGCCGATCCTGCTGCCGATCGCCGTCCACCTCGGCGTCGACCCGATTCACTTCGGCCTGGTGATGGTGCTCAACCTGATGATCGGCCTGCTCCACCCGCCGATGGGAATGGTGCTGTTCGTGCTGGCGCGCGTCGCCGGGCTGTCGTTCGAGCGCACGACGATGGCGATCCTGCCGTGGCTGGTGCCGCTGCTCGTCAGCCTCGCCATCATCACCTACGCGCCCAGCCTCGTGCTCTGGCTGCCGAGGATGTTCTTCTGATCGACGCGGCTGCCTGCCGCGGGCATTGCATCAGGAGGGTTGTCGGTCAGAGCTTGAGGAGCGCCGGCACTTCGGCGTCCGTGAACGGCTCTGGGCGACGTCGAGCCCGCGCTCGATGGGCTGGACCAGGCCTTCCTCGCGCGCGACACGCGCCTGGTCTTCCTGAAGGACGACCCGCGCCTGGCGAGCTTGCGAACGGCGCCACGCTTCATCGCCCTGATGCACAAGCTGAAGCTCGACCAGTTCGGTCCCGGATTGGCTCCGATCTGAGGTCCGAGTCGACCGGATCCGCTTCCGCCTGACGATCGCGATCACGGCTACTTGCGGCGCTGCTTCTCTTTCTCGGACTTGCGCCAGTAGCCGAACTCGTCCTCGTGGACCTCGAGGTCGAGCTCGGCGACGCGCGCGCCGAACCGCTCCTGGACGTCGGCGACGGCCTTGTTGTAGACCGACGGCCCGATCTCCGCGAGCAGGAAGCCGAGGAGCGCGCCGGCGGCGATGTTGCCGATCCGCTCGCCGCGTTCCTCCTGGAACCAGCGCTCGATCGACTTGATCGCCTCGTCGCGAACTTCCCTCGGCAGCTCGATGGCCATGCGCCGATGCTAGGCCCTAGGCGCGATAGAAGTACGGATCGAGCACCGACACTTCCGTGATCCGGTCGACCGGCAGCTTGTTGCGCTCGGCGACGGTGCGGATCGCCTCCGGCGACGGGCCGTCGTAGATGCAGAAGGTCTTGGTCTTCTCCGGGTTGACGTACGAGTGGACCCAGGTCATGCCGTCCATCGCGTTGTGGGCGCGTGCGGCCGTGCCAGCAGCGAGCGCAGCGCGCTGCCGCCTTGCGCGGCGACGTCGTGCAGCGGCCCGATCGGGCGCGGCGTCGCCAGCGATTCGCAGCCGCCCAGAGGACGCGGCCGCGCTCGTTGGCGGCAGCAAAGCGTTCGAGCAGGCTGGTCTTGCCGATCCCCGCCTCGCCGCTCACCAGGACCGTGCCGCCCTGCCCCGCCGCGGCCGCTCGCGCGCACGCCGCGAGCGCGGCGAGCAGGTCGTTGCGCTCGAGCAGATCGGCCGTCACGGCGACATCAGCGGCGGTCGCGCGCGACCTCGGGTGAGGTCAGAGGCCGGCCTGGGTGACGAACTTCGAGTTCAGGTACGACTCGATCGCCTCGCTGCCGCCCTCGGATCCGTAGCCCGAGTCCTTGACGCCGCCGAACGGCGTCTCCGGGATGCCGAGGCCGACGTGGTTGATCGAGATCATTCCGGTCTCGACCGCGTTGGCGATCGCGTTGGCGGTCTTCGCCGATCTCGTCCACGCATACGCGGCGAGGCCGAACGGCAGCCGGTTCGCTTCCTTCACCGCGTCGTCGAAGGTCTTGAACGGATTGATGATCGCGAGCGGGCCGAACGGCTCCTCGTTCATCGCCTTGGCGTCGTTGGGCAGCTCGGTGACGACCGTCGGCTCCCAGAAGTTGCCCTTGTTGCCGATCGCATGACCGCCGGCGACGACCTTGGCGCCGTGCTTGCTCGCGTCCTCGAGGTTGGCTTCCATCGCCTTGCTGCGGCGCGGATTGGCGAGCGCGCCCATGTTGACGCCGGCCGCGAGGCCGTCGCCGACCTTGAGCCGCTTGGCGTTGGCCGCGAACTGCTCGACGAAGCTGTCGTAGACGCCTTCCTGGACGAGGAAGCGGGTCGGCGAGATGCACACCTGTCCGGCGTTGCGAAACTTGCTCGACGCCATCGCCTTGGCGGCGATCTGCACGTCGGCGTCGTCGAAGACGATCACCGGCGCGTGGCCGCCGAGCTCCATCGTCACCCGCTTCATGTGCTGGCCGGCGAGCGCGGCGAGCTGCTTGCCGACGACGGTCGAGCCGGTGAACGAGATCTTGCGGATCACGGGGTGCGGGATCAGGTACGACGAGATCGCGGCCGGGTCGCCGTAGACGAGGCCGACCGCGCCGGCCGGCACCCCCGCGTCGACGAAGGCGCGGATCAGCTCGGCGGGCGACGCCGGCGTCTCTTCCGGCGCCTTGACGATGATCGAGCAGCCGGCGGCGAGCGCCGCGGAGAGCTTGCGAACGATCTGGTTGATCGGGAAGTTCCACGGCGTGAACGCCGCCACCGGGCCGACCGGCTCCCTGACGACGAGCTGGTAGATGCCTTCGGCGCGCGCCGGGATGACGCGGCCGTAGGTGCGCCGGCCTTCCTCGGCGAACCAGTCGATGGTGTCGGCGCCGTTGTGGATCTCGGCCTTGGCTTCGGCGAGCGTCTTGCCCTGCTCCATCGTCATCAGCGTGGCGACGAGGTCGATGCGCTCGCGCAGCAGGTTGGCGGCCTTCCTCATGATCTTCGAGCGCTCGTAAGCGCTGACCTTCTTCCAGGTCTCGAAGCCGCGCGCCGCCGCCTCGAGCGCCTCGTCGAGGTCGGCGCGCTCGGCGAAGGCGAGGCTGCCGATGGTGTCGCCGGTGGCCGGGTTGACAACGGGGATCGTCCGGCCGGAGCGCGCAGGGCGCCATTCGCCGTTGATGAAAAGCTGGGTGTTGGGGTACATGGCGGTTCCGCGAGGGGGAAAGCCGCCACGATAAGTCAACTCGCAGAACCGGGGATCGACGGTTCCGGCAGCACAGGGAAAGAATGCGACGCTAGAACGCGATCCTGCCCCGGCTCGTGAAGAAGCCGCGATTGGTGAAGATCGACGCCGTCCCCTCAAGCTGGGAGCTTCCAGTCGCGGCCTGGAAGCGCCCTGTTCCGCCAGCGAAGGTCTCGACGCCGGTGAATGCGACTTCGCCCGACTGCAGGTTCAGCAGGCCCGAGCCGACGAAGATCGCGGTGAGCTGGTCGCCGTTGGCGCTCGTGTAGACCGTCGTGTTCTGGACCAGCAGACTGACGCTGTTTCCGGATTGCCCGGTGGGTGTCACGAACTGCGTCACCTGAGCGGTGGCTCGTCCCATGTGCGCGAGCTGACACTCGTACTCGAGGTGCAACTGCTGAGGCACGGTTCCCGGTGGCGTGATCGGCACGATCACGGTGGAGCAGCTCCCCCCGTAGGGCCGTTCCGGGCTCGGTCGCTCGGGATTCGCGGCCGACGCAGCCGGGCCGACGACTGCGCTCGCGGCCAGCAAGACGCCGGCGATCCTCTGAATCGTTCTGCTCGGGTTGGACATGTCGATTTCCTTTCTTGCTGCAACGCGTTCATGGCGCCGGCATGGTGTTTGCCGCCGGGCCGCGGACGACCCACTCGCCCGCGAGTCGATGTTCCTGCCGCTCGATCGCGATTTCGATGCGAAAAGCTGAAAGAATCTGAATCTGATTCGGTGCCACGAGCATGGCGCCATGGAACAGCGGAGCCGGCGCCTGTGCAATCGCATCGATCGCCCTCGTCTCGGCAGCAACGACCGGCGTCGTCGCTCGGCGCCGAGGCGAACGCACCGGCGCGCAGGCCGGCCACCTTTCGCTCCGGGCGCATCCGCGTGGAGGCGCAGACGCGATCGGTCCTCGTCGACGGGCAGCCGGCCAAGCTGAGCGGCCGCGCCTTCGATCTGCTGGAAGCGCTGATGGTCAGGCGCGATCGCGTCGTGTCGAAGCAGGAGCTCCTCGACGTCGTTTGGCCCGGCCTGATCGTCGAGGAGAACAACCTGCAGGTCCACGTCATGAACCTGCGCAAGGCGCTCGGCGCCGACGCGATCGTGACCGTCTCGGGGCGCGGCTACCAGTTCGCCCTCGTTCAAGACGAAGTCGCCGTCGGTGCGGCCGCCGTCCAGGCCGAGATCGAAGAAGGCATGCGAGCCTCTCCGGCCGGTCGCCGGGACCGAGGCGTGCTCATCGGCCGCGAGAAGATCATCGCGGCCGCGTGCTCGCGATTGCTTTCCGCCGAGGTGCGGCTGCTGACCTTGAGCGGCATGGGTGGCGTCGGCAAGACCCGCGTCGGCCTGCACGTCGCAGCCACTCTGGCCCCGGAATTCCATGACGGCAGCTACACCGTCATGCTCGCGCCCGTGCGCGACCCGGCCCACGTGGCGGCGACGATCGCCTCCGGGCTCAACGTGCGCGAGGTCGCGGGCCGCTCGTTGGTGGACGAGCTGATCGCATGGCTCGTGCCGCGCTCGGTATTGCTGGTGCTCGACAACTTCGAGCACGTGCTCGTCGTGGCGCCGCTCGTGGCTCAGTTGCTCGAGGCGTGTTCGAAGCTCAAGGTGCTGGTGACGAGCAGGATCGCGCTCAAGCTCTCGTGCGAGCACCAGATGGCGGTCCCGCCCCTGCCGTGTCCCGCTGCTCGCGAGGACCGATCCGCCGCCCTGACGTTTCCGGCCGTGCAGCTCTTCCTGGAGCGAGCGCGAGACATCGGCTTCGGCCTGGCCGATTCAGTGCAGGAACTCGACGCGGCCGTCGAGGTGTGCCGACGCCTCGACGGATTGCCGCTCGCCATCGAGCTCGCGGCGGCGCGCCTGCGCGTGCTTTCGGCGCGCGAGCTGTCGCAGCGTCTGGTCGACAGGCTCGCGCTCCTGAAGTCGCACGAAAGCACTGGACCTGACCGCCAGAAGACGCTGCGCAGTGCGCTGGCCTGGAGCCATGAGCTGCTGCCTGCGGACGGCCAAGCGCTCTTCCGCCGCCTTTCCGTGTTCGTCGGCGGCTGGTCGCTCGCCGCCGTCGAGGCCGTCGGCCACGACGACGAACTCGGTCAGTCGGTCATCGACATCCTGGCGACGCTTCTCGACCACAGCCTGATCCAGCGCACCGAGGATCTCGGCGGCGAGTCCAGGTTCGCCATGCTCGAGACGGTGCGCGAGTTCGCGTCGGAGCTGCTCAGGCAATCGGGCGAGGAGGCGGCGGTGCGAAGCCGGCATGCGGAGTACTACACGCGGCTTGCCGAGGCGATCGAGCCTCGGCTGATGAGCGGCGGGCGGGCGCCGTGGATCGCACGCCTGAAGGCGGAGTACCCCAATCTGCGCGCCGCGCTGTCGTGGTCGGTCGTCGAGCAACCCCAGCCGACGCTCGCGAACCGGCTGACCGCGTGCCTGCCGTGGATGTGGTACTTCACGGCGCAGTTCAAGGAAGGTCGCGCCTGGATTCGTTCGACGCTGAGCCTGGCTGGCAATGCCGACAGCGCCGCCAGCGCGAAGCTGCTCTCCGGCGATGCGCGCCTGGCGATGTATTCGGGGGCGGTACGCGAAGGCATCGACCTCTCCCAGCGTGCCGTCGGTCACTTTCGCGCGACGGGCGATCGCTCCGGACTGGCGCTCGCGCTCGTTCATCACGGCACGGCCGCGGCGATGGCGCGCGAATTCCGGCGCGCCTTCGCGGCCTTGGAAGAGGCTACCGCGCTCTATCGAGAGCTCGGCGACGAATGGGGCACGGCCTTCGCCGACACCTACCTCGGCAGCGGCCTGGCCTTCTCCGAAAGCGACGACGCGCGCGCGGAAGCGATCATCTCGGAGGGACGGGCACGGTTTCGCGCCCTCGGCGACGATTGGGGACTGACGACGAGTTCCCACTACCTGGGCAGCATCGCGCTGCGGCGCGGCGACTTCACGACGGCCCGTGAGCTCACGAACGAGATGCTCACCAATGCCAGGGAGCTCGGCGACAACTACCGGATCTCGCGCAACCTGCATCAGCTCGCCGAGATCGACTTCGCCGCCGGCAGTCCCGACCAGGCGTCGCGGCAGCTGAGAGCGAGCATCGCGATGACGCATGAGCAAGGTCGAGGCGGCGACCTCGCGCTGCAGCTGCGCCTGTTGGCGCGAATCGAGGCGGCCCGCCAGCGGCCGCATGGCGCGACACGCCTCTACGGGGCGGCATCGCGGATCACGAGCGCAGGCGTCACGATGCCCCCCGACACGCCGCAAGCCAACGAGGCTGCGCTGGCGTCGCTCAAGCTCGTCCTGGGCGACAGGGTGTTCCAAGAGGAATGGACGGTCGGCGCCACGATGTCGCTCGACCGAATGGTGGAGGAAACCGCGCAAGACCGAGGACAGGCAACGACGTCGAATTCATGACCTTTCAGACTTCCCGAAGGACATGCGCAGCCCCTGCGACGCACGGTGTCCGCGTTCGAAAGAGGCCATGCGCGGCCACTCCGTGCGAGGCGTGAAGACGCGCTGGACCGCCTGGCTCTGTTCCCTCGCCGTGCTGTGCGGCTGCGGCGCCATGCCGCTTCCCGCGCCGCCGCTCAAGACGGCCATCATCGATGGCGCCGAACTCCACTACACGGACGAAGGCGTCGGCGAGACCGTGCTGCTCCTGCACGGCGCGGGCAGCGACTTGCGGATCTGGGACGAAATCCGGCCCCTGCTCGCGACGCGCTATCGCGTCGTCGCCTACAGCAGGCGCCATCACCATCCGAACGCTTGGCCCGACGACGGCCGGACGTATCACTTCGCCCGCCATGCCGATGACCTGGCGGCGCTGCTCGGCGTTCTCGGCGTCGATCGCGTCCACATCGTCGCCGTCTCGCTCGGCGGTCAGGTCGCCGCCCGCGTGCTGGTGCAGCGCCCGGAGCTCGTCGCGAGCGCGATCTTCAGCGATGCGCTGCTCGTCTGGCCGGCCTCGGCCGAAAGCAAGGCGGTCCGCGAGGCGTTCATGGGTCGCTTCGCCCCCCTGGGTGCGGCGGTCCGGGACGGCGCCGCGACGGACGCCGCCAAGGCGTTGGTCGACTGGGTGGGAAACGAGCCCGAAGGCTGGCACACGCTGAGCGTCGCTAAGCGACGCCTCTACCTCGACAACGCCAAAACGCTGCTGCTGATGGTTCACGAGACGGCACCGCCGCTGACGTGTGGCGACTTCGGGACGCCGTCAAATCCGGTGCTCGTGCTCGAAGGCACCCGGACGTCGCCAGCCTTTCGCCTCACGAACGAGCAATTGCTGCGCTGTCTGCCCGCTGGGGCCGAACACGCGTTCGTCTCGGACGCCGGCCACTTCTGGTACTCGTCGCACGCGGGCGCTGCGGCGGCAACGATCGTGGATTTCCTGTCGAGGCATCCGATCAGCGGTCGCAGCCTACCCTGAGTCGACGACGTCGACGCGCGCGATCCAGTACCCTTTCCACTCGAGGGAGGAGACGGGATGGAGTCGTCGAGGGCCAGCTTTCGCGCCGCGCGATCCGCGGCGCTTGCCGCGCTCGCTGCCGCCTCCCTGCTGGCCGCGGCAGACGACGAAGTGCCGTTCGTCACGACCCCCGACGCGGTGACGCTGGCGATGCTCGAGCTCGCGGCCGTCACGCCGCGCGACCACGTCGTCGACCTCGGCTCGGGCGACGGCCGGATCGTCATCGCCGCGGCACGCCGCTTCGGCGCGACCGGGCTCGGCGTCGAGATCGTCCCCGACCTCGTCCGCACGAGCCGCGAGCGGGCGCGCGCCGCCGGCGTCCAGGGACGCGTCGAGTTCCGCGAGCAGGACCTGTTCGCGACCGACCTCGCCGCGGCGACCGTGGTGACGATGTACCTGCTGCCGGAAGTGAACCTGCAGCTGCGGCCGCGCCTGCTCGCGCTCGCGCCCGGGACGCGGATCGTCTCGCACGACTGGGATATGGGCGACTGGCGGCCCGACCGGACGATCACGGTCGACGTTCCCGACAAGGCGCTCGGCCGCGACAAGTTCTCGCGCGTCCACCTGTGGACCGTGCCGGCGCGCGTCCACGGCCGCTGGTGCGCCGCCGACGCGAGCATCGAGGTCGTGCAGCGCTTCCAGCGCTTCTCGGCGACGCTCGCGAGCGCCGGCAGTGCCGCGCCCGCCGCGGTGTTCGACGGCCGGATCGAAGCCTCGACCTTGCGCAGCGAGGGCGTGCACACCGTCGCTCTCCGTCTCGACGGCGAGACGCTCCACCTGCTCGGCAGGGAGGGCGCCGCGCCGGCGCACAGCTTCGTTCGCGCACGCGGCGCGAACTGCCCGTGAGCGGTGTCGAGATTCCCGCCTGGCGCAGCATCGCGTCGGTGCCGTGGCTCTATCCGGCGCTCGAGGTCGTCCACATCATCGGCATCGCCCTGCTGGTCGGTAGCCTCGTGCTGGTCGAGCTGCGCATCTGGGGTCGCGGCGGCGAGCTGCCGCTCGCGCCACTGGCGCGCTTCGGCCTCAGGCTGACGCTGGTCGGCTTCGGAATCGCCGCGGTGAGCGGCACGACGATGTTCCTGAGCCAGCCGAACGAGCTGCTCGGCAACGCGCCGTTCCTGCTCAAGATGGGGCTCCTGGTGTGCGCCGGCGTCAACGCGGCAACCTTCCACTGGCGCGGCGGCGTCGCCCGCGCCGACCGGGTCGGTCGCGTCCAGACCTTGGCATCGCTAGGGCTTTGGCTCGCCATCATCATCTGCGGGCGCTCGATCGCCTACTACTGACAGATCCGACCATGCAGCGTCGCCACCTTCTGATCTCCCTGGTCGCCGGGCCGATGGCCGCCCACGCGCATCACGGCTGGAGCGGTTTCGACCAGGACCGGCCGCTCTTCCTGCAAGGCACCGCGCGCAAGGTCGCGTGGCGCAACCCGCACGCCGAGTTCGACCTCGAGCTGCCGGCCGACCTGGCCTTGCCCGCCGACCTCGCCAAGCGCAGCGTGCCGGCGCAGTCGGCGAGCGTCGACGGAGCGAAGCTCCTGGCCGGCGCACGCCTGCCGACGCGCAAGGACCGCGTCTGGCACGTCGAACTGGCGCCGTTGACCCGCCTGGAGGCGTGGAAGCTCGCCGAAATCAAGAACGGTGACGTCGTCGAAGTGCTGGGCTACACGACGAGCGGCGAGAAAGGCGATCCGGTGCTGCGCGCCGAGTACCTCTTCGTCGGCGGCCGTGCCTACGGCCTGCGCTCGTCGCCCGCTTGAGAGGTAGCGCACGAGCCTGCTCGAGCGGCGCTTCGCTCGGCGGCCGCCCGGGCGGCGCAGCCTTGCACGCGGCGCGCGCCACCGGCAGCGTCTGGTGCTCGCTCGCGATCCTCGTCCTGCTCGTCGCGACGGGATCGGCGCGCGCCGACGAAGCGGCGGCGTGGGCCGCGTTGCGCCAAGGGGGCGTGGTCGCGCTGATGCGCCACGGCGATGCGCCCGGAGTCGGCGATCCTGCCGGTTGGCGCCTCGACGACTGCGCGACGCAGCGCAACCTCAGCGAACGCGGCCGCGACGAGGCGCGCGCGGCCGGCGCGCGCCTGCGCGCCGAGCGGATCGCGATCGCGCGCGTGCTCAGCTCGCCCTGGTGCCGCTGCGTCGACACCGCCACGCTCGTCGACGTCGGTCCGGTGCAGGTCGAGCCGGCCTTCGCCAACGCCTTCGTGCTGCACGAGCGACGCGACGCGCTGCGCGAAGGCGGCCGCGCGGTCATCGGTCGCTGGCGCGGGCCGGGCGTGCTGTTCGTCGTCACGCACGGCGAAAACATCCGCGCCCTGACAGGGCGAAGCCCGGCCACGGCCGAGATTGTGGTCGTGTCGATGGGCGCCGAAGGCGCGATTCGGGACATCGGCTCGTTGCCCGCGCCGGCTCGACTCCGATAGCCGCCGCGCGTCCCGGCGCGGCCGGGAGGCGTCGCCGCTAGCCCGGCTGCGGCCCGTCGTAGCCTTCGACGATGACCATGTCGACCGTCGAGACCGGCAGCCGGAGCTGCACCGCCGCCTGGTAGTCGGCCGACTTCCAGCAGTCGATGGCGGCCTGGTACGACGGAAATTCGACCACGACGTTGCGCGAGCGGCTCGCGCCCTCGGGGTTCTCGAACCGGCCGGCGCGAACGATGAAGCGGGCGCCGAAGCGGGCGAGCGGTGCCGCGTTGGCGGCGACGTAGGCCTTGTAGGCTTCGGCGTCGGCAACGTCGACGCGCGCGATCCAGTAACCCTTGGCCATGGCGTTTCCTCTGACGTTCGACGGAGCCGATACGGTACACGAGGCGGTTGCGGCGAGTACGCTTGCAGATCCGACGCACCACCCCGCCGGCTCGCTGCGACGATCCGGCCGACCGAAGGAAAGAAGATGAACGCCACTGACACGAATCGCACGGTCGCCGTCCTCAACCGGCTGCTCGAGGCCGAGCTCGCCGGCGTCGTCCGCTACACGCACTACTCGTTCCTGGTCTTCGGCTTCGGCCGCATCCCGATCGTTTCCTGGCTTCGGGAGCAGGCCACCGAGTCGCTCGCGCATGCCCAGATGGTCGGCGACTGGATCACGACGCTCGGCGCCTATCCGTCGCTGGCGATCGGGCCGCTGCTCGACTCGCACCAGACCGACATCGGCGCCATGCTGCGCGAGTCGCTGCAGACCGAAGGCGCCGCCCTCGCGATCTATCGCGAGCTGCTCGACGTCGTCGCCGGCCACTCGGTGGCACTCGAGGAGTTTGCGCGCCAGATGATCCAGGCCGAGGAGCTGCACGCCGCCGAGGTCGACAAGATGCTGCGCAAGCCCGGCGAGCTCGCGGCGTTTGCCGGCCGCGAAGACGCGAAGGCCTGACTTCGGCCCGCCTCGCCATCGCGCTCGACGCGCGAGAATCGACGCGACCGTCGAAGATCGGCATCGAGGAGACATCGGATGAAGCGCCGCACGATCCTGCAGGCACCGGCCGTGCTCTGCCTTCCCAAGGGGGCGCGCGCGCAGTCTTTTCCGACCAAGCCGATCCGCTACATCGTCCCGGTCGCGGCCGGCGGCGGCAACGACATGATCGCGCGCGTCGTCACCGAGCGCTGGGGCAGGACACTCGGCCAGAACTTCATCGTCGAGAACCAGGGCGGCGGCGGCGGCGTGATCGCCAGCGTCGCCACGGCCCGCGCCGCGCCCGATGGCTACACGCTGATGCAGGGCTACGTCGCCACCCATGGGACCACGCCGGCAACGCGCAAGGTTCCGTACGACGCGATCAAGGACTTCACGCCGATCGGCATGATCGGCGGCACGCCGAACGTGCTCGTCGTCAACAGCGCGCTGCCGGTGAAGACGCTCGCCGAGTTCATCGACCACGTGAAGAAGAACCCCGGCAAGCTGAGCTACGGCTCGGCCGGGCAGGGCTCGCTCACCCACCTGACGATGGAGCTCTTCAAGCAGCAGATCGGCGCCTTCATGCTGCACATTCCCTATCGCGGCATCGCGCCGGCGTTCACCGACCTTCTCGGCGGCCAGACGCAGGCGATGTTTCCGGGCCTCGCCGCGGCGCTGCCGCACCTGCGCTCCGGGCGCGTGCGCGCATTGGCGGTGACCGGCAAGCTGCGCAGCGACCAGCTCAAGGACGTGCCGACGCTCGAGGAATCCGGCTTCAAGGGGTTCGACGCGATCCAGTGGTACGGCTCGGTCGGGCCGGCGGGAATCCCGGCCGACGTGGTGCGCCATCTCAACGAAGCGCAGGTCGCGGTGCTGAAGGATCCCGACCTGCGCGAGCGCCTGTCGGTGGAAGCGGTCGAGCCGATGCCGATGACGCCCGAGCAGTTCGGCCAGTACATCCGCGCCGACATCCAGCGCTGGACCGCGCTCGCCAAGGCGAAGAACATCCACCTCGACGAGTGAGCGTCGCGCGGGCGCGGGCCGGCAGTTGCGACGTTCCCCGATCGCCGCTACCGTCGCGCCTGCCCGTGCCTCGCGCGGGACGCACCAGGAGCCCGCCCCGTGTCAGCCATTCCGTTCGAGACGGTCGGTTCCCCTCACACGCTGCCGACGACGCGCAGGTTCTACGTGGCGATGGCGGCGCTGTTCGTCGTCATCGCCTTCACCGCCTTCATCGCGAGCTATTGGGCCAAGGTGGCGACCGGCACGTTCACCGGTGCGCCGATCCTGCATGTCCATGGCGCCCTTTTCTTCACCTGGACGCTGTTCTTCCTCGCCCAGACCACCCTCGTCGCAAGCGGGCGGACGCCCGACCACCGCGCCTGGGGCATGGCGGGCATCTCGCTCGCCACGGCGATGGCGATCACGATCGTTCTCGCGGCGATCAACTCGATCCGCATCGCCGGCGCCATCGGCATGAGCGACGAGGCGCGCCGCTTCTCGTATGTCTCGCTGACGGGACTGGTGCTGTTCGCCGGGTTCATGACCGCGGCGATCGCCTGGGTCCGGCGCCCCGACCTGCACAAGCGGCTGATGATCCTGGCGATGATCCCGCTCATGCATGCATCGGTGGCGCGCTTCTTCGTCCTCCTGTTCGCGCCCGCCGACGCCCAGGGACCGCCGCCGGTGTTCGTCTCGGTGCCGCCCGGCCTGGCCGTCGACCTCATCCTCGTCGCTGCGATGACGTACGACTGGCGCACGCGCGGACGGCCGCACCCGGTCTACCTGATCGGCGGCGCGCTGCTCCTCGCCAACCAGCTGCTCGCCGTTCCGCTCAGCGCGACGCCGACCTGGATGGCGATCGCGGCCTGGGTGCAATCGCTCGCGGGCTGATGCGATGAAAGCCGCCGTCCTGCACGCCCCGCGCCAGCCGATGACGATCGAGGACGTCGCGATCGCCAAGCCGAAGCGGCGCGAAGTCCTGGTTCGCACCGCCGCCGCGGGCCTGTGCCACAGCGACCTGCACTTCATCGAGGGCGCCTACCCGACGCCGATGCCGGTGGTGCTGGGGCACGAGTCGGCCGGCATCGTCGAGGAGGTCGGCGAGGACGTGACCTACGTCAAGCCCGGCGACCACGTCATCTCGTGCCTGTCGGTGTTCTGCGGCCACTGCGAGTTCTGCCTGAGCGGCCACCTCTCGATCTGCCAGACCCCCGAGGTGAAGATGCCTCCCGGCGTCGCGCAGCGGCTGACGTGGCAGGGCAAGCACCTGAACCAGTTCCTCAACCTGTCGTCGTTCGCCGAGCAGATGGTCGTGCACGAGCACGCGCTCGTGAAGATCCGCGACGACATGCCGCTCGACCTCGCCAGCCTGATCGGCTGCAGCGTCGTCACCGGCTACGGCGCGGTCGTCCACACGGCGCGGATCGAGGCCGGCGCAACGGTCGCCGTGTTCGGCGCCGGTGGCATCGGCTTGGCGACGATCAACGCCGCGCAGATCGCCGGCGCCGGGCGCATCGTCGCGATCGACAAGGATCCGTTCAAGCTCGACCTCGCCAAGACGTTCGGCGCCACCGACGTCGTCGATGCGAACGAAGGCGACACCGTCAAGCGCGTCGTCGCCCTGACCGGCGGCGGCGTCCACTACTCGTTCGAGTGCATCGGCCTCAAGGCGACCGCCGAGCAGAGCTTCTCGGCGCTGCGCTCGGGCGGCACGGCGACGCTGATCGGCATGATCCCGGTCGGCACCAAGATCGAGCTGCACGGCGTCGACTTCCTGCGCGAGCGCCGCAT
>Ga0068863_100003468_pt1 | contig 15552 bp, 16 predicted proteins | sample KBSSwiS62_FD_66596 | JGI IMG/M metagenome (GOLD analysis project Ga0068863, IMG submission 66596) | Switchgrass rhizosphere microbial communities from Kellogg Biological Station, Michigan, USA - KBS Switchgrass S6-2 | ecosystem: Host-associated > Plants > Roots > Rhizosphere > Soil ...
TCCTCTAGAAGAGTGGTCAGCTCGGCCTTGACCGTACGCACTGCGTCCTTACCGAACTTCGAGATCAAAGTAGTGACCAGCTTACGAGGATCTGGATCCTGCATAAGGTGCACACGAGCTGTGCGAATGATCTGCGAGGCTGCCTTCCCCATGTCTGCATAGGAGGCCTCAGCAACTTCACGCATCGTCCGTGGACGATCCCCGTCATTGGGGACATAGGCCGATGCGGGCTTGTCCTCATGAGCCCAAGCCGCCTCAAGCTGAGGAGCGTAGTCGATGTTCAGTTTGGGAAGACGGTCGAGGTTTTTGTACTCCTCCTCGTCGACATCCAACCAGTCAAGGTTAGAGACAGACCCTTCCCTAATGAACCCAGAAAGATCACCGAGATCAGCCATTGGTCTTCTCCAACTTATCGTACTGGTACAAGTCTTGTGGTTCGTGACGATAGTCGTGCACTGTGTGGTCGTACTTGATGTACGGAACGTCTTGGTGTTCGAATTCGTCGCCTAGATTGGGCAAATCACGGTCGTAATTGTACGTAGAGGACTCCCCTGGGAGCTCAGCCTCGCCTCGCACACTCACGTTGAACTGATTGCCCTTGTCGCCTTGATAGTAGTCAGAACGAGCAGGTGGGCCGGAAGTGGGCACCTCTGCAGTCGCCCAAAGGTTGCGCTCGATACTGTTGAGGTACTGGTTTGCACCGTCCTCATCATCCCGAGTCTTTGCTCCAGGGTCGTTGGGGAGCTCGCTCGACGGGCCAGCAACCCCACGACCATCCGGCGCCTTGGTACCGTACCCTTCCGAACCCTCGCCCTTGGCTCCAAAACCAACCCCAAAATCGTTGGCACTGGTCTCAGTGGGATCCGTCGTGTTATCTGGGACAGATGATCGAGCCTCGACCGGTAGCTCTTGGGCAAACAAAGAGGTGTAGTCCCCTTCGCGCGGCCCTTCGTCCCACCCATCAACTGGATCTTCGTCTTTGTTGTACGACCCACCAGGCCCCGTTTGTTGGTCAGCCCGATCTAGATGATCAACACGAGGGCCAGGGAGAGTATTGACGGGGAGCGAGGAATTTGCCGCTTTGAGGGCACTAGGTGCCTTCCAAAACAAATCCTCGCTCGCCTGCTTGACGTTCGCCCCACCCGCCCCAAAAGGCGCTGCAGGAGTCGTCTCCGGCCCACCGGTCTCCGGTACCTCGGAGGCCTTCTCTTTGTCCCCGCCCCCGTCATTGCGAGCTTCGACCTCCTCGATCTCTTTCTCGCCGAAGGCTTCGGGGTCGTTGATGACTTGCCCCGCCTCGTCAACGAGCTCAGAGATGTCCTCGGCTTCATTGTCGGGGAGCTCAGCCATCTTCGGCTTCCAATGAGGGCCGTTGATCTCGTCGTAGAGGGTATCCGTGATGGTAGACAGGAGCTCGCAAGCCTCCTGCAAATGTGAACGTACATCCTTGACGTTCATCACGTAGCCGCGACCACCCAACATCCCGTCAGGGGAGACACTGGAGGACTTTACTCTCGCGAATTCCTTGTACGCGGTCACGCTGTGCCCAAGAGCTACGCTGGCTGAGAACAAAGCCCGAGACAACGGCTTGAGCGAACGAGCGTCGAACTCGTGCCCGCGAGGGATGTTCCTCTGCCCTGCTCCTCTCCCATTCGCATCTTGGTCGGGAGATGGTTCAGGGGGAAGGGGTGTGCCCTCCACCTGAGCTACAATGGTGCGTACTTTGAGTCCTGCATTCACGTGAGAACTCCTCAGACCTTGAGAGGTGATCCGTCGTCCGCAAACATGCGCTCCACAAACATGGAACCGTCCGACTGACGCTTTATCGACCACAGGTCGCGGTCTGCCTTGTGCACCAAAGTATCGGTACTCAACCGCGTGAACCCAACAAGGTCTTGCAAGGTCGCCACCTTGAGACGTGCTGTCTTTGGGGTCACGAGCTGTGGCTCGCGCTCCAAAAAAGCATCAAGCCCGTGAGAGCCCTGAACCTGCACGTTCGACAAATCGAAGTTTCTGGTCATACTACCCTCACGTGATTACAAGACGAATCTCAACATCCACGTAGCTGTTGGAGCTATACCCAGCCACCCGCAACGTCTCCGTGTAGGTTCCCTGCAGGAGATTGCTGAGAGGCTGCACGGTGATTGTCACTGGGTCATCCTCGCCAGAGTTGAGCTGACCAGAGGATGGTGTGATCCCTGTCAACCAGTCAGACAAGCCAGTCAGCTTGTTGACTTCGTACTCCAGGATGGATCCCGACAGCCCAGTATTCTGAACCGTGAACTGTTGAGTCGGGATAGACGGAAAGTCCCCCACAAGTGGTTTGACTACGGTGAAAGTCAGCAGCAGTGGAGTACAGAATATTGTCGACTTTGGCCTGACAATGATCGTGATTGGCAAGACTTGCGGGCTGTTGGTTGCCCCTGGGTCTTGGATTGTCAGTGTTTCATTGTAAGGGCTATCCGAAGCGAGCAACGTGGTCGAGTTCGCATCCACGTCGAACTCACCAGACTCGTTAATGGACAGGTTGCCAATGTTGGCGGGCACCGGCCTGACATACGAAGCCGAGGAGGTGACCGTCACCCCAAGGATGGAGCCATAAACCCCATCGTTCGTGACGATGACGCTTTGGGAAGCGGAGAAGCCACGCCCCTCGTCCACAGTAAAAGTGAGGCTCGTTGGAGGGCCAACTAGGATGTGTGGGCTGAAGTTGGCCTGCAGCTCGGCGATACTGTCCGCCATAGCTTGCACCACGGTGCCAGGCAGAGGAATGGAGTCCCTCAGCAAACCGTAAGGGGAAACGATATCTCGAACGGAGTATGTCGGGTTCGATCCCGACACATCCAATCGAGTCGTCCATCTCCACTTCCCCACAGGGACGGAGAGCTCGAACTGATAGTCTTGCTGTCTGAGGTTAGAGGCAAGCGGCACTGGTGTCCCCTCTCTGGTGAGAGGGACATAAGTCGATTCACGAGGGTGAGATCACCAGGTACCGAGAAGGTAGATTCAAAAACACCCGTCTCCGCCACGCGATTGCCACTGGGGCAATTTGACTTCGCGGAGGATGTTGAATCGTTTGTGAGAGATAGCGCTGAAGACTCGTTGGTACCTCAAAAGGTTAGCGTTCTCAGCAGCTGCTTTCTCCAAAAGACGTACGGCACCAAAAAATCGGTGCCGTACTCGTCCTTGCGTCAAACCCAAGCGTGAAGCGACCTCTGACTGACAGGTTGTCTGCCACATGCCTACGAGGATGTTCACGTCGATGTCTTTGAGAGGCACCCCAGGCAGGTCGCGGCGCATCTCTTCCTCTGTGACCTGGGGAATGGACAGTAGGAAACGAATGCGTTGTATACCACGGTCAAGGCGATAGGATATGGCGGCCTGAGTGACCTCAAAAATTTCAGCTATGTCGGCCTGTTTTTTCTTGAGTACATAGTAGAGGTGGACAATATCTGCCTCCCTATTGGGGATCTTGTCCAGCAACGGTTTGACTTGAGTCTCGTAGTGTAGTGATGAGAGGAGGCCCCCGACCTCATCCTCGCTCATCTCCTCCGTCTGAACATCGTCCAGTAACGGCTCTGGAGAAGCGAAACGATTGGCCAGTTCGGCCGGATCCACGGAGATAACATAGCCCCCACTCATAAACTACCCGCCCTTCCCTCAATTCAAAGATGTGGCGTACTGTTGTTCACTCACCTTCGTGAAACCAAGAGGCGCCGCATTGGCGAACGAGGTCACGATCTGGTCTGGACGAACACTACGCTCAGAGAGCATCTTACTAGCACCGTCAAAATTGACAGCAGGCTCTATGATGGTGTAAGGTACATCTTGCAAGGCCATCAAGTCGAGATTGAGTCGAACCTGGCCCTCAGAAGCACGCAATTTGGCATATTGGTCGGCAGTTATGCCGACCATGGAAGACGAAAAGATACCGTCGATGGTCTGATGCACGCGCAAAAGACTCGTTAGTGTTTTGGCTGGAACCTTTGGGACTCCAGGCAGGTTGTCTGACGTATCCCCTAGAAGAGCCCGAAGGTGGACAATCCTGTCGGACGGTACTCCGTACTCTGCCATGACCCTATCTGGGTCGTAAAGTATTTCTGATCGATTACCGACCTTTGGGATAAATAAATGGTCTGTGTAAGTAACCAATTGTAGGAAATCGTGGTCAGTGGACACGATGAGGTTGTGGTTACCTTTCAGTCTTCCCCGAACCAGACTGGCGACCACATCGTCAGCTTCTTCATTGGGGTTGTGGGCTTGAGCCACGCCCAGAAGAGGTAGAATTGTCTGAATGTCGTTGAGCTGCCCATCAGAGTAAATGTCCACCTTGCCTCTGGTGGCTTTGTACTCTGGGTACCTGCTCGACCTTCGTTGACGTGAACCGTCCCAAACGACATGAAACTGGTGCGCCTCGAAGCGGCTATTCAGAGCTGCTAGGCTGCGCAGAAACCCAAACAACAGGCCTGTCGGCTTCCCGTTCCCGTCAACAAGCGGTTCAGGTATGAGCTTCATGGCGTGATAGGTTCGATAGGCTAGATTGAGCCCATCAACGATTACGTTTTGCTGTACGACGCTTCCGTTCTTTGGCATCCTCTTGCTCCGCTTTCTTGAGCTTCAACTCCACCTGGCCAATCTGGTACTTCAGTCGCTTGATGGCCTCGGAAGAGGCGTCATACACCTTGAGCTGGCTCTGGAGACTCGTTATCGCCTCCAAGCATGAGGGTTCCTGCCATTGACTCAGCTCTTCACCAGACGCAACCTGTTGGGCAAGCACAGAGAGCGGTACTGCAAGTCTAGCCATGGAGTTCACACCGTCAGCCAACTCCACTACGGGCGTAAGCGTAGGGGGATCCAAGAGCGACGGGGCCAACTCCATCTCCCTTGTCAGTCTGTAAGTATTGTACAGCAATCTTACACAGTTGGACTTCAACTCCAATGTGTCGAACTCTGCGAATGGCGTTCTCGCAACCTGACGTCGTCTAGCAATATCCGGCCACATCACCTCAGTAGCTGTGACCCACGGATGCAGCTTAGCCACATTCGTGTAGAAACTGCTCATGAGCTCAAACTGAGGAATCGCAATCGACAGAGGCACAGAAGCTCGACGAAACCACTCGGTGATTCGCAGGTACTTTGTGCGGAATGGGGAGAACGCTGGGGTCATGCCGTTCGTTTCGTCTGCTACGAAACGCAGGAAACTACGAGGTAATGTAACAATGGCTTGCTTGGATCGGAGCGAGATGTATACCTGAACAGCCTCGTTCTCTGGGATCTCCTCAATCACACGCCCGCGGATGCCTTTGTAGGCCCCCGACATGATCTCCACTTCGTCCCCAACCTCAATCCCTTGATCCGTTTCTACTTGGATCTGACGGCGCATCTTAGAGATGTCCGAGTCCTTCACAGTCGAGATCTGGCGCATCTTGCCGTTTTGGGCAGTAAGGACTGTGGCGATGTACTTGGTACCTTCAACGCGATAGTAGTAAACGTCTGGACGATCCCGCTTCACAAAGACATAGTTGTCCATCAGCTTGTGAACCATACGGGAGTCACCCACCACCGAGATGGATGCTGGCACAAAAATCTCTGACCCTCGAAGAATCCGAAGCACGGAACTGCGAAGAACGTCAGGATCCTCGTCTTCACCCTGAGGTGTTAACTCTAGTACAACCCACTCAGCCACGCTGAGACCTCCCCATTCGTTCTCCACGTACCTTGAAGGTTCGGCGCCAAACGTCGGGCGCAATGGGGGTCAACTCGTCAGGTGTCTTACCTGGCATCGCGGCGTTTTTCGGCTTGTACCCGTTCGCACGATGCCCCACTACGTCACCATCGTGATCCGTCAGTTTGATAGCTTCCTCGCCAACAAAACTGGATGGGATATGATTGATCTTCATCACATCGGCGGATGGCTTCCTGGGTGCCTCTTGCGTCGCTACAAATGTCGGTTGTGGGGTTGACACGGCAACAACAGCCACAGGCTGCTGAACAGTCGCCACAGGCTGCTGCACCACAGGCTGCTGAACAGTCGCCACAACCTGTGGCAAGGTGTTCAGAGCTATGGCTACTTGTTGTACCACATGAGCGGATGGGACAACTCCTGATCGGAGGGAGTAAGCCAAAGTGGCTAAATCACAAGTGAGACCAACGTAATTGATGTGCCGTGACCGCAAAAAGTATTCAGCGATCTTGACAGTTTGCTCACCGTACGTTGAGCTCACATGACTCGCGAGTGTGCGATCAGTAAAAGCGAAGTCAGCGACCATCTGGTTGGCCAAACGAAAAGAGTTCATCGCGGCCTCAGCAAGGCCCGATGCTGCCTCTTCAGCAGTCACTCGCTCTCTCACCCTGTCCAGAAGAGCCAGCGCCCCTGGGAGGTCGCCATGGAGCTTGAGCAGAATCTCGTAAAAAACCGAGACCAACGAGAGGTTGAGTTGGTCTCTCACGCGACTCAATGTAATCTCACCACCCTGGGCAATCATCTCCAGACGATTGAGAACGTCACGAAGATGCCCTCCTGTGTAGTCGATGACGGTGAGAACCCCTTCATCTTCGTGTGGGACTTGCTCTTTTTCTAAGACTCTCTTAACCCAGACGAGGATTTCCTCTCTCGTCACACGTCGAATCATGTGCTCTTCGCACCGTGATCGAATCGGGCCACGTACCTTTTCTGGCTCGGTCGTACAGAACATACCGACCATGATCTTCTCTTCGATGGGCTTGAGCAGGACGTCTTGTGCGTCCTTGCTCATGCGATGGGCCTCATCGAAAAGGTAGATGCGCTTGGGGGCGTCGAGGACAGCAAAAGGAAGGTCGTCTACGATGGCTCTTATGCTGTCGATTTTGCCCTGACTTGCTGCGTCCCGCTCTTGGAAGGCTTGTGAACCATCCGCCAAAAAGGCTTTGCAGTTGTCGCACTCGTTGCACGGGTCTGGGTCGTTCAAATCGAGCCGTTGGCACAACATAGCTCGGGCCATAATGCGTCCGAGCGTTGTCTTGCCCATCCCGTGCCCACCACAGAAAAGATAGCTGGTGTCCCAAGCCGACCCATTCCTCAGGCGAGCCTTGAGTACCGCTATCGATCCCTGCTGACCCAACACATCAGCAAACTTCAGTGGTCTGTATCGAGTGTCCCACACAATGAACCCCTCAAGGCTGCTGGATCAAACCTTGGACGAGGTCTTCCTCAGATACTTCCTCATCTTCGTTTTCCTCTTCATCGTCTCCCTCAGTCATGAAATCCAAATCGAGGCTCTTGGCGACTGAGGCGAACAGAGAAAGCTCATCTGTCCATGCACCGTAACGACGCATGATGCTACTGAACTCATGAACGTCAGGGTCACGAACCTTCCATTTCATGGCACCGCCGCCACCTTCCTCGGTGGATTCCTCGCCAGTGCAGCGCTCAAGCAAATGGTCAATCAAGGCATTACGCCTCGTGTTGTCCAAACCACGCCAGATCTCGTCGGGAACCTCCACAAGGAAGTCCGCCTCGATAAGGTACATCATGAGGTCACTCATCCTCTTGACACTACCCATGACGACTTTGCCGCCCTTTTTGCTCGTCTTGTCCTTGAACAAGAAGCGAAATCGGGCTGAAGCCAACTCTGGATGATAGTTGGCAATGAGTTTCTCAGCGATCTGAGAAACCTCCTCTGCTTCACCGTAGACTGTACCCATGATTCACTCCAGTTGTGGGCGAAAGAAACCACTCAAACGGTCGTCACCCCACGCTTCCCAGATTTCGCCAGGGTCTTTCGCCAGTTTCCCATTCGCCATAACGACACCGGTTGGGTACTCAACCACAGAGGTATCGAACAGTGGCCCGTGGAACTGGATGAATTTATTGGTGCCCCTCTTCCCAGGAGGGTCGTCATCGAACATCAACTGTACCCGTTGGACAAACCGGTACAACGACCGCACAAGCTGATCAGAAGCTCGTGCAGTCAAAGTAGTGATCACATGAGGGGCGAACCTTTGGACAGGGAACAGGTCAAAGACACCCTCCACCAGACACACTTTGCCAGTAGCCCACACGTGAGGAGCCGCTTGACTGAGACCAAACAAAACAGTTTGAGTCTTGTCTACAATGAAGTCTCGGTACCCTTTGTCCTCACGCCGAGCTGGGCGAAACTGGACTCCACGGACTTCCCCTAACCAGTTGGTCAAAGGAAACACGAGACTGTCCTTCAGTTTGGCGCCTTCTTCTGACCACTCTAGAAAAGTGTTGGGGTACTCCACTCCCTCAGGCAGCTTCCTGTCAACGTACCCAACTCTGTAGAGCGCCATTTGGTCATCGGATACCCCTCGACACCATAGTGACTCTTGAATCGAGTCAGGCATGGTGAGGTTGCATTTGGAAGTGAAGTCCTCAATCCACATGGGACATAGGACAACACCGGCTAGCTGCCTGAGGGGAGGAGTTTTGTAGGGTCAAACGCAGGCGCTGCTGGTTCAAGACGAGACCCTTTAACCCAAAGCAGCAACCGCTGCCACCAACGGAGTCTAGGGGCACCCATACTGCCTAAAACCCAAAGGAGGGCGTATAGCTCGGGCATGGACTCCGCCACCCAAGAAGAGTCCTGGAGTTGTGTTTCGAACTCCGCCATAGCTTCCGTGCGGGTCTTGTTAGCCGTAAAATACGGGCAACGCTTCGCGTCCAACGGTTCATCGCAAATGTTACCAGCCCACGCTGCCGGATCACCATCAGCACCTAACATGCACAAACCTATGGTTTGAACCACAGGAAGAGAGTTATCAGATATTCTGTTGTAATTCGCGTTGGGGTCGCCGTCGAGACGCTTACGTGCATCCAACGGGTGCCTGTAGTTGTGGACGCATAGGTGCGGAAGCCGTTCAGAGAGCCTCTTGGTTCTCCGAGCGGCTTCCTCCAAGATCAAATCTTGGATTCGCGATTTGATCTCACCTTCAGTCCTCACCCAACACCTCGAAGTTTGTGCACTACAAAAAAAGGCTTTGGGTCAGCTCCAGACTCAGCGGGGGCAACTTCGTACTCCGTGTCCCCCTGGTACCCAACCACCGCGTGCTCCAAAAACGCCTGTTTATGAGTCACGAGCAGAATAGGTAACTTGCTACTCTCAGCCAGTCGACGAAGAAACATCCCAGTCGCCTCAATGTAGTCGTCTGACACCGCAGCAAGGGTCTCGTCCAAAAACAACACTTTGTACCGCTTGAGGCGAAGCAAAACGAGAACTCGAAGGATCAGGCTTACGATGCTGGCAGGGCCGCCACCAAAAGAGTCCAAAGGATGGCCTTTGATCTCTCCTTGGCAGACATAGGGCTCGGCACTGATTTTGTTGTACTTGTGTGCCAACTCCAACTTGAACGACAACTCTTGGTCGTGGAAAATGGCTTTTAGGCCCTCTGACACGACCGACTCAATGGCGTTCACTTGGTTGAGTACCATCTTGTCCATGAGGACTCGATAGAGCTCCAACACTTTGGTAAGCACTTCTTGTCGGTCAGAGAGACGGGTGAGCTCTTGTATTTTTGAGGAGAGCTCCCCCGTCACTCTATCTCGGTTCGCTTGGAGTCGATCCGCTTTGCTGCGTACCGTCTTTAAGCGTTCCTTCAAGCCCTCGACGAGACGTATCTGGTCACCTGACACTCGAACGCCTCCGTCGGCTCAATGACAACCTTACCGGATGCATCGAGATTGAACGTTTCGATCGTGCGGAACATGGCCATGTCTGCACGGCGGTCGCCACCTGCTGGCACCACGCAAACACGCAACTCCACTTCATGTCCCTTGATGGAGTTGACCAAATCCAAGAAATGGGCGTTGTTAATCGAGAAAGACCAAGGGGTTGGGTCGCCTTGTTTGACTGTGATTTGGATCGGAATACCCTCAACCTTGGCGGAACCAGCCGACAGCTCAAAGAGCAAAGTGCGCCGCTCAGGGTCAAAGCTGATCTTGATCTTCTCGTTGTCCTTGTCCAACTCACTGCGAATGTGCTGGAGCGCGTTCATGATGCGTACCTTGGGCATCGTCAGAACGAACTGTTCCTTGCTCGTGCTGTAGTAGCCGAACTTTGGGTGCCCTTTGGAGTGCTTGGGCCACCCAAAGGTGTTGCCATTCTTGTCTACAGCAAAGGTCATGTGCTTGCCCTTGCGCAGAGTGATGGCGTCATCCGTCCGCCCCAGGAAGTTCACGAGCTGACTGAGATGTTGACTGTGGATATCGAGGTTCTTGCCTAGGAAAGCCGAACTGCGGAAGTAGATGACACGAGTCCCATCCGAGACGAACAGGTACCCATCCCCCTTCGCGTACTCGGGCTTGCTGGCGTCTAGCACCTGAACTCCCTTGCATGCTTCATCCGTGTTGTCTTTGGCAGCGAGGAATGGCTTTGCCTGCGCAATAGCTTCACGCAATACGCCTGGCAGAAAAACACTGGATTCTTCAGCCTCGTTGAGGTCTTGATCGATGATCTCGAACAACTTGGGGTCATAAGACCCGCGCTCGGCTTTGGCACCCGACGAAGCACGGTAACGAACCGTGAACTTTTCTTCCTCTTGGGTGGCCTCGAACTCACAAGTGTCGGACGTTGAGGCCAAAAACTTCAAAGCCCCGATGTACTCCGCTGGGTACACAAACGAACCATCTCCATCGGAGTCACGAAGCGTGAACTGTGAACGGGCAACGCACGCAGTGTCACGTGAATAGATGGAGCACTTGCCGTCCTTCACAACGAAAAGGTAGCCCTGCGCGCCATTGGACTTGGGAGGTACAATTGACACAAGATCAAGCGCCTCTACAAGGTTAGCCATATCGAACGAAATCTTCATCTGGGTCTCACTTTCGGTAGAACTCTTCGATGCTCTGCTCGGCCTTAGCGAGCTGTTTCTCGTAGTCTTCCATCATTTCTTCGAGCTGCTTTCGCTGCTGTTCGTACTCCTCCTTGATTGTCTTCGGGTTGTACCCAGCAGCCTGAATCTCCCGCACCAAAACGGTCAGCTCGTCCTTCTTGGTGTTGAGGCTACCTAGTATTTCGGCGCGTGATTGTTTGACCTTTTTGGCCCGTGTAGATAGCTCGTTGAGCTTCTTCTGTAGCGCTTCAATGTCCATTGCCCCTCTCAGTCATCGTCGAGACCCAACGAGAAGTCTGTTACACCTTTGGGTAGTGTGGCCTTAGCCTTTCGCTTACGTCCCTCGAACTGTGCGACATACTTTTGGCCTTCAGTACACACCTCAGAGTATGCGCAAAGGGTGCAGTGGTGCCCAGACTGGGCAGGGAACAGCTCTTCTCTCAACTCCTGTTTAGTTTGGGAGCCAGGGGCTTGCTCAACCTGAGCAGTGGTGCGGTCAATGCGTTTTACTGTGGACAGGGTTTCGTCCTTGAGGACGTCAAGGTCGCTCTCAGTGAAAGGCACCCATTCAACTGCCTTCTCTCCACTGTAACGCCAGAAGATGTAAGCCAGCGTGTCAGGAGGTCGCTTATATTGCTCGCGGTACAAAAATGCGTACCATTTGAGCTGTACCCCTTCTACAGGCTGCCCTTCCTTTCGAGGCTTGCCATCGACATACTTCTCGCGATGTTGAGAGCCTTTGCCGTCAATAATGACCACATCGTTGTATGGGACAACCCGTTTAACCACGAAATCAGAACGTCCCCCAATGATGTGGGGGCCAAACCGCGTGTCGAGCTTTAGTTCCGCCTCCATAAGAGGGCCAACGAAACGGTTGTCTCGAATCGTGTTGACCCCATGTGCGATCGCTATGTAGGCATCACTTAGGATCTCTTTGCGGCCCAGTACCATCAGTTCACCAGCAGGTACCGCGCTAGCCAGTCGACCGTCCGTGAGCACACCCTCTTTATCCCTACGTGGGTAGTTCGACTTCTCATCAGTCCAGTCAACAATGCGACCTTGCTTGATCTGGTCTTTGATGGCCTTATCCAGAACAGACTCGGCCATACCCTGGAGCTCAGACACATATTTTGGGCGCTTGTAGATCCTGTCTCGATAAAAAGCCTCAAAAACTACGCCAACTGTCGAGCCGAACAAAGTGTTGAGCCCGTTCTCAGGCAGTTGAAGTCGAGTCTTGTTGACGTACTTGTGCCAATATTGACAAGGGCACGTTGCATACGTTTTCCACCCTGAGTAGGACAAATAGGTCATCCAACGTCCCCCGCTCGTTCGTAGTATTCAAGGGCTGCATCTCTAACCTCAGTAGCGAAATCAAGCCTACGAATTCCCTCCTCGGCAGACTCCGAAGGATCGAACTCCACGTCGGCCATCAGCTTCGCCACAAATTGATCGATGTCCTTGTGCTCTCTTTCCTGCACGGCCTTCCGCTCCAGGTCGAACACATCCGATGCAGGGGCTACGGACAAAGGAACTTGCGTTACCTTGACTACCCCGTCATCGATCTCAATGATCGAGACTTTGGGTGTACGCTCCAAATTCTCTCTAACCAAAGCCCCACGTGAAGTTGCTCCCTGGTTGACGAAGTACCGGCCCTCGATCTCTTCCACTCCTTGATCTCGATGCCAGTGTCCAAAACATACAGCGTCAGGCCCGTTGCGACGGACGAGGGCCTCGTAGCGAAACACAGGCTCGTTGAAGAAGTCCTCGACGTGGGGCGGTGGGTTGAGACCGGCCAGAGCGTGCACAACCATGATGAGGTGAGTGTCTCCAGGCTTCTTCTGAACTCGGAGCAAATCCTCAAGCGTTCGGTCTGGACTGTAGGGCACTCCCACAACACGCACTTGGAGAGCGCCGTCCTTGAAGACTTCTTCACGGAGATGCCCAAACACTCCAGTGGCGTAGAGAACCCCCAGAGGTTGCTTAGATAAAGTCTCTAGGTTATTGCTAGACATGTCGTGATTGCCCTCAATGCACAAAGTGGGGCAATGGTACTTCGCATGAATGCGAGCGGTTTTCTCGACAAGGGCGTGTGGGTTTTTTGAGGCAGACTTGATGTGAAAGTAGTCTCCACCATCAAGCACTGCGTTCACGTCATGAGCCTTAGCGATCCCGCCAATCTGCTCAAGGTTAGACCAAATCTCAGACGGGTAGTCACCCTTCCAAGACACAGGGCTCCGGTCTGCCACATGAGTGTCAGTCCTGAAGAGGAACGCTAAGCGTGGCATGGTTGTGCCGATCCTTTACAGTTAGGGGTTGGACACAGAATGGGCACACACCCAACGCATCGAGTTCCATGTCTACTTGAGCCTCCTCTGCCGCAAGGCTCTTGTTTTCGGCAATCATGTCCCGCATTGCAGGTACAATGGAGCCCAATCTCTGGACAAGAGGCTGAAGACCGCGGAGGTCAAAGGTCTTCGTCTCCAGTTCCACAGTGTCCGGCACGTCTATCAGACCCTCCAAAGAGTCCAAGAGACGTTTGCCGCGCAAAAGTGTGCAGAACCAAGAGTGCAGACGAAGAGTCGTGCTGGCTGGCTGGTCTAATTTGTCAACGTCAAAAGATTGCAGGGAGGTCTCCAACCCCTCAACGACCTTCAGCTCTGAGCTTCGTCGCGCCCAGTCCACACCTAACCGGAAGGATTGCTTCACTCTGGCGACTGCCGTGGTCAAAATCTCAGGATCGGACACGTCAGCTCGACTTGCCTGAGTGAGCCGATCGATCGACTCGTTCAGCTTTACTAGGTTGCCATGGAAGCGCAGCTGAAGAATCGCTGTACCAACACCTTGTTCGAGTTGGGTGGGCTCTTCAATATCAATAGAGGACGCTTCTTGCAGCCTACGAATGTCAGCCACCAAAACACTTAGTTGCTGGATGTGCCCAGCCAGCTGGTTCAGCTTGGCCTGGGCCTCAACAACAGCTAAGAGAGCCAGCTCGCAGCCGCGAACGGCCTTGACCGCATCATCAAGGCCGTCATACGTACCAAGCTCAGACTCCAAAGTCTTCACGTCTTCCTCGCGTATTTTGCGGGTCGACATGATTTCTCGACGGTCTTTTTCTACCAATCTCGTCGCCGTATTGATCCGGTCAAGACGAGACACATCCGATATGGCCTCAGCTATGGATGTGCCCGACTGGTTCAACAGGAATATTGGGTAGAACTGATCAGCTACTTGGATCGAGCCAATGTCCCCAGCCTTTACTGGGGCAAAACCCACGTCCGTGAGAAACTCAGGTACTCCTTGACCTGGTTTGTCGTATTTCTGGCCGTTAAAGTGATACCTGTTGACGGAATCACCCTTCTCCCACAGCAGGTCGAAGCCGTCTGTTTTGATGTGAACAGACGAGAAACACTTGCACGTCTTGCCATTTTTACGCGCAAGACGTGCACAATCGCGCCGGTGACGAACGAATGAGGTTCCAACAGGATTGGTCAACGCACAACGGACAGCACGGATGAACGCGCTCTTCCCGATGTTGGAGCGGCCAACCAAAGCAGAAAACCCGTCTACCTTGATGCGGGTTCGCTCTATAGACTGGAATCCTTGAACCTCAATGTCGATCACGACGCATCACCCTCGACTTCCATCTCATCCAGGGTGGACTCCATGGTGTCCAGGTCGCCATCATCAGCGGCGTCATCATCTCCAAGGTCAACTCGGTCGTCGGAGAGGATGTCGTCATCCTCAATGTCATCCGTGTCTTGGAGGGGTTCGGGCACTTCCGAAAGGAGTGCCTTCATCACCTTTGAGCGGAGTTCCTCGTAGATACGAGGGTTGTCGATCAGAAACTTTCGCATCTTCTCACGGCCTTTGAAGGTCTGGTCTCCAAAGGAGTAGGTGCCACCATTCTTTCCAATGATCTTACGGGGGATCGCACTCTCGATGAGCGACATATACTCATCGACGCCAGACCCGTACCGAATGAAGATCTCAGAAGAGTGGCCCTGTGTTCCAGAGACTTTGTTCTTGACAACCTTGACCTGCACTACGTTACCGTAAGGAATACGCTTCTTTTTGAGCGTTACTGCGTCCTTCCGCTCCACGAACTCCGACTTGACACGAGTGGTCTTGAGCCGGAGGTAGCAGTAGAATTTGAGAGCTTTACCACCTGCGGTGTTCTCAGTCTCACTGCCCGCGTAGCTGTTGGTCGAGATGAGCGCGCGAGTCTGGTTGATCAGAAGTAAGGAAGTACCAGACTCGTCGAGTCGCATGTTGACACGAGGCAGGTACTTCGACATTGTCGCGGCCAGAATGCCAATCTTCTGGGCCTGATCGACCTTCTTATCGAGCTCTGAAGCCGGTACCATGGCAGCCACCGAGTCGACAACAACCAAATCGATTCGCTGTCTCGCCGCGAGGAGGATCATCTTGACCCCTTCCTCGAAAGTGTTGGGTTGGTAGAGAAGAAGCTTCTCAGGATTGAAGTCCACCCCGATAGCACGAGCATACCCTTGGTGCAGGGCGTGTTCGTAGTCGAGGAAGAGCGCTGTCCCTCCTTGCTTCTGCAGCATGGCGATGAACTTGAGCGCCAGCGTAGTTTTGCCGCTGGACTCAGCCCCGTAGACCTCAATGATTCGACCGCGAGGAAGACCAGGGCAGATCATCTGCTTCCTGTCCTCCGTAAGATCGCCGCCGATCATCGTGTCGATCTGGACAATCCCAGTG